>Ga0098057_1000174_pt1 | contig 24580 bp, 23 predicted proteins | sample 18_taG_FD_77072 | JGI IMG/M metagenome (GOLD analysis project Ga0098057, IMG submission 77072) | Marine viral communities from the Subarctic Pacific Ocean - 18_ETSP_OMZAT15316 metaG | ecosystem: Environmental > Aquatic > Marine > Oceanic | place: Pacific Ocean | collected 2015-01-19 | reverse complement strand
ATCGATTCAGATATTTGCCAATCCATCCTGCAATCGCCCATGGGCGAGTCCATTGGCAGCGCCGCGACGAATGCCATGTGTCGGCCGTTTGCTTTGCATTCCCTGGATGCGATGGTCCTGTTTGCCCTTGGCCTTGCCATATCGGCCATCGCTGCCTTTGAGGGGCGCAAGGCGGATGCATCCTTCCCCGGTTTCAGCGACGCTGCCCGTGGCATCGAGCGCTCTCGCAGAGACCTTCAGGATGCGCTGGACGACTACTATGACAGCTATGAAGACGCGCTCGAGGATGCCGAGAAGGATTTTGGCAAGCTGAGCCCGAAGCAGAAGGTGGGGCTCCGTAGAGCGATGGATGCGCGGGTGTCGCCCTTCCGCCGCCTGCTTGAGACAGACCCTGACATCATGCGTGATGAATTCGACGTGCCGGAAGAGGTTGTCGAGCATATTTCCGGCAAGAAACCAAAAATCATGCCGCGCGCGGAGAATGACGCATGAGCCGCAGGCGCAGACAACGCCAGCGCCGGATGGCCTATATCAATTTCGCGATAATCGCCCTGCTGATCGCCGGCGGCGTGGCGGCGTTCCAGTTCCTCAAGCCCGTCCCCTATGACGAGCAAACGCTCTGTCTGCTGAGCGACGAGTTGCCGCCGCACACCGCCATTATTCTCGACAAGACGGATGAGTATGACGAAAGCCAGGCCGATCTAATTGCCGACCTGATCCGCCGCTCACGCGACCGGCTCGAAGTGGGCGAGCGCCTGTCCATGTTCGAACTTGACGCCGAAGGCCAGTTCGATCCGCGCGGCGAATTCTCCCTGTGCAATCCGGGCCGGGGCGGGCAGGTGAACCCGCTCTTCCGTAATCCCCGGATGATCGAGGAGCGCTACGCGACCCTTTTCGAAACACCGATGGATGCGGTGATCGATGATCTCGTCGTACCAAAGGAAGCCCCCTCCAGCCCGATCCTCGAAGCAATGGCACGGCTCGGCCAGACGGAGAACTTCTCACCCGACGCGCCCGCCCGCCGGATCGTCATCGTGTCCGATATGCTCCAGAATTCCGATCTGTTCTCAGCCTATGGCGGCGGAGGCACGCTTCCCGCCAACATGCCGCGCGCGCGTGATGTGGCTGAGGCGGTCGAGCGCCGCTATGGGCGGTCCCTATCCGGCGTAGACCTGGAGATTCGCTTGATTCCGCGCGGACGCTATACCGACATGCAACGCGGCGCGTTGAAGGAATACTGGAACGAGGTCTTTTCCGAATTGGGCCTGCAGGCCGACTGGCGAGACCTGTAGCGCCCACGGCCATTCTTCCCTGCATTTTGTCCGCACGCCCGCTTGTGGCATAATGCGGGAAAAGGATGCATCCATGGGAGGATTGCCAACAACCCGGACCGACGAGCCTCGTCTCGTTCAGCACGCTGTTTTGCTCAGCCTGTTGCTCGGCCTCTTGTTGTTTCTTGCACCGCCAGCCTGGTCGAATACCAATGATCAGCAAATCATCCCGTTCGAGATGGATTCCCAAGACCGGTTGATGGCCGAAATCTCATTTGAAAACGGGTCAACCGCTACGGCGCTTATCGATACGGCCGCCACTTTGCCGATGATTGGCGGGGCCACAGCGCGCTCGGCCAATGTCGGGGTGATCGAGGGACAGGAGCAATTTGTCGAGATACTTGGCCTTGGCGGCAAGGAAACGTTCCCCTTGATCGATTTGCCAAGTCTAAGGACAGGCTCGATTGCCCTGAGCCAGGTGCCTGCCGCCCTTGATAGCAAGATCGCCGTCAGCGGCGTGCGCAATGTACTGCCCATCAGTGCGCTGACGGGCAACGTCGTGGATTTCGATTTCGACCAGGGACATGTGACGGCCTATGATCGGCGCCCGGCCGGGCGAATGCGAGAAGTCCTCTGCAAACGGCCCCTCGTTGTTCGCAACGGACTCTATTTCGTGCAGGTTACGATCAATGGCCGGCGGGGGCTCGCCCTCATAGATACAGGTTCGACCATTACTTACATGAATTCGAAATTTGCGAGCCATGCCGGTACCAAAGTCAATGAGGATGAAACCAAGCGCCTGCTTGGGATAACCGGCGACGACTACAATATGCACGTTGCCCACGTTTCCCGTTTTGAACTGGATGACGTCGACATGACGGGGTTCAACATGATCGTATCAGACCCCGCCCTGTTCGAACATCTGGGCATGGCTGACGAACCGGTCATGATCCTTGGTATGGACTTTCTGTCACAATTCCGTGTACAGATAGATCGCGAGAATAATCTGCTCTATTTGCGAATTCGTCATAGCACAGCCAAGAAATGCCTGGTCTGCATGGAAGTGCAGTCCTATCGCAGGCGGTAATGTACCCCTAGCCGAACGCACCATAGGCATGCGTCACCGACAGGCTGATCCCGTGCAGAATCCGGTCGATGTCATCCAGCGGCGCAATGATATCCTTGTGAATGCGATCATACCCGTAGCCAGCTTGGCTCTTGGTATCATTTCCGGCCTCGGTCAGGGCTTTCAGCGGCGTATCCTGATCGCGGGAGTGCGGGAAGATCTCACGCAGCAATTCCACCGCTTCCTTGATCCGCAATTCCGCAACCATTTCGACCAGGTCGCGGCTGCTCGCATCATGACGCTCCGACAGGCGGGGCAGGCCGCCGACAATGGAGAAGGCTTTCATGATCAGCGCTTGGCGCACGGCATGCAGAACGTGCAGGTCCAATCTGCCCTCATGGCGTTCTTCCAGTGAAGGAGAGGTCTTGAGTTGGGCCAGAAGACGGTCAAACTTTCCAAGGTCCACGGACAAATAGTTCGCGATCTGGTTCATCGAAACGGACGTCTCATTGTTGCGCAGCGCGTAATAAACCCCGCGATAGGCATTCGCCTTGTCAGGGTCGGCCAGTTTCGAGTGTGCCACCCAGACGCCCGGATCATAAACGCGGGCATAGGCGCGTAGCGCGGGCAGGCTGGTCAAAAGCCGCGCGCGGGTCGCCAGCAGGATCAGGCCCTTCATGCGTGGGCTGTCATCAATCAGGTCAACCAGCCGCTCCATTTCGCGCTGCAGGGATGAGCCGATGCCAGCGGCCACATTCACTGGCATGCTGAGCTGTTGCAGCGTCGCATTGTGAGAGATCGCCCGCAGGGAGCGCGGGCCGACTGGTCCAGCGGCGCGGCGTTTCGGTCGCGAGCCCGCCTTTACCGTCAAGCCGCTGGAAAAGGCGCCCAGCAATCGACCATAGTCTGCATTGTCGAACAGGCGTTCCTGCCAGGCTCGCAGCGACCGGTAGAAGTCCCAGACAAGGTCCGTGCGCGTATAGAATGGATCCTTGGTGCGGTCGGCCGGGTCAGACAGCGTGTGGCTGCACCAGGCGGCCATCGTCGTTTCGGCCAGCGCCGGGTTGGCGAAGTGAAGGAAGCCATCACCGCCCTGAAAACTGACCTCATGACGGAGCTGCAGGCCCCGTGCGCGGGCACCGCCACGGGTCCATGGTGTCAGCAGATGATCAAAGCGCTGCTCGAACGTACCCGGCCATGCGCCGCGGCCCATGCTTTCGCCATGCGTGTTGAAAATCAGGAGGTCGACATTTACGCCCTTGGCGGCCAGCGCCCGGGCGATCAGGTTGTGGATGCGCTCGATGGCCATGTCGGCGGCGACTTGTCCGATGAACCGTCCGGCATCGGAGAAACCCAGCTGGATCGAAAGATACCCGCGCTGTTGCACATAGGCGAGGAATTCCGGCTCTTCCAGCAAGCGTTCAATGAATCGCCCGCCCGTCTCCAATGCTTCAGGCGTTTCGAATAGCGGAGAGATATCGAGCTTGTCATCGACACCATATTGCCGCGCAAGGTACAGCGCGCCCATCACGGTGGCCGGATTCTCACTCTCGGCGATCAGGAAGCGGATGACCGAGCCGGAATCGATATGTTTCAGGATCTGTGCGCACATCATGAACTGACGTCGCGCCGTGGATTGTTCCAGGAACAGGTCGGCAAAGTTCACCTGAACCGGTTTGGACTTGCGGGCCTTTTGTGCCAGTTCAGCCAGGGCAAGACGACCAAGTTCCCGGTCTTCAGTCTGCAGGCCCAGATCGCGGTTGATCACCGTGCGCACCTGCGCTGCGTTCACCCGCAAGTGAATGCGCGCCGTGCCCAACTGCAGCGCTTCGACCTGCGCCCTGACCGCCATCAGGTCTGCAGCAAGGCTGTCTTCGGCTTCGGGAATGACGCTGTCCAGCACGTCGAGGATTTCAGACGCGTCCAGCACGTTTCGCTTGGAATGCTCGGTCAGCGCATTTGCTGCCGGCACCAGATTGTCCGGATCGGTCAGATCCGCCGCGAACAAGGCCGCATGGCGTGCGGTGTCTTCCGACGCGGTCTTCAGGCGCTGGGTCAGCTTGGCAATGGGGCCGATCTTCTGGCTGCCGCTGATGGATTCCAGCTGCGTTGCATAGCGATCGAGCTGGACCGCCTTTTCCGTCAGACGGAAGGTCAGCGATTGGGACCAGTGGATATCGGCGCGGCCATCAAGGTCATACCCGACCCAGCAGGCGAGCGTCGGAACGAAGATTTTCAGTGACCGCCATTCATCCGGGAAGGCCTTGCGTGAAAACGAAATCAGCACGGTTGCATAGGCCAGCTGCGCATTCGCCGCGTGAGCAATCGCGCCCTGCACTTCGTCATGCTCGCCCTGAAGGCTGATCTGCTGGTTCCATGCACGGGAATCGGCGCGGATCTGGCGCATCAGCATGTTGCGGCTGGTCTTTGTTGCGCTCACCACATGGTCGGCCAGCGCCGTGCGCAGATCTTTCGACAGGGCAAAGGTCGGGTGGCCAGTGAACACGATGCCGCCGGTCGCCTGTTCGACGCGCGCCTTGAATACGTCAAATCCTTGGGCGGCCAGTGTCTCCAATTCTTCGGTGAGGCTCGCCCAGGCATTCTTCGCCTTGCCGCCCGCATGCTGGGTGCGAAAGCGGTCCGCGCGCTCTTCAATCAGGTCCAGATGCACCTCGTCGGCCAGCTTCGACAGATCGGCCAGCTTGGCCTTTCCGGTTTCGAGGTCGCGGAACAGGGTCTGCGCCAGCGCGAAGACCGAATTGGTCAGAGGATCGATTTCAATCCGGGCGGCCTGTGTCCGCAGGAAGGATTGGGCGGTTTCGAGAGTCGTGGGGGATGTTGTCGTTGTCATGCCGCCAAAAAGACGGAAATTGACGTAAAGTCAAAGCCCTGCTGACGGCGACTGGAAATAAATCTGCGGATCGCCTCGCCGGACGCCTATCTGCGCCCGAAAAAGCGGATGACGCCGATCAGTCCCGCAATTGCCGAGCCAAGCCCGCCGAGCAACACAAACAGGGGATTGGCCTGGTCCGCGAAGGCGATGGCGCGATTGATTCCGGAGACCTGTACGGTCACCGTGTCCCGAAAAGTGCGCAGCGGCACGACGGCGTCCTCGTCAATGGCATATATCTCGAAGACGAGGTCATGGCTGCCGGCCGTTAACGGCAGCACCGACCAGCGCCAGACATTTTCGGTCAGCGGGGACAATGCCTGAACTTCCGGCGACATGGACACGATCTCGAAATTCGCGCCGCTGAGACGCGCTTCAACACGATCCGACACCAGCGCTTCGCCTTCGATCACATTGCCGCGGCCGGGCAGTGCGTCGACCGCGGTGTCATCGCCAGTGGAGTCGATGGCCAGCGTCACATCAAAAGCGCGCTTGTATTCGGCAGAACTGGGTGTTTCGTGCGCCACCGGTACGCTTTTCAGCGTTTCGACAAAGGATTCATTGGCCTGAGGCATCACATTCGCCGACCGGCTGGTCATTGGGGGCGCATCAAAGCCCGGCGAGGAGCCGACAGATTCCGGGAACACATCGCCACCCGGCAGATCCGCACCCAGACTGCGCGTGGGTCCTGCGGCAGGGGCGTCTCCCGGCGCTTCCATCATCATCTCTTCGCTTCGGAGGGGCTCCAGCTCAGCCAGTTCCTCTTCCAGCGCGGGCGGCATGGCCGTCTCTGCATAAGCCTCTTCGAAGGCCTCCTCGGTCGCCATCTCCTGAGGTGTGGCCGCTTCGACCATCTCGTCGCGTGGCGCATAGGTGTCCATCAGGACAGACCCGGCATAGCCCGCAGCCACGAGGCCACAGAGCAGAAGGATAATGGACAGCAGTCTCAGCATGGCGGTTCGCGCTCCGTCAGTTTTCCCCACAGCGTGGTTAATCCCTAGCAGAGCTTTATGACAGGGGGAAACGTTTACGGCTGCTTTCATAAAAGGCGACCGCGGCTGCGTTGGAGACGTTCAGGCTCTCCATTGCCGGGGCAATCGGGATGCGTGCGAGTTCGGCGCAGGCCTTGGCCACGGCGGGTCGAATGCCCGGGCCCTCGGCGCCAAGGACAATGGCGAGTTTCTGTGCCCCTTCGACCGCATCCGCGATCAGGCGTTTGCCTTCGCCAGCAAGGCCCACCGTATGGTATCCGGCCTCTCCCAGCTGCTCCAGTGCGCGGGCAATGTTCACAACGCGCGCCTCGCGAACGGTTTCGATCGCCCCCACAGCGGCCTTTGCCGCGACACCGGTCACATTCGGTGCATTGCGCGTTTGCAAGACCAGCCCGCCAAAGCCAAAGGCGGCCGCCGAGCGATAGACTGCGCCCAGATTGTGAGGGTCGGATACCTGATCCAGCACGGCAATATGGCTGATCCCGGCATCGATCAGGTCTTCAAGGGCGCCCGCTTCCAGCGGATCAACCTTCACGGCGATGCCCTGATGGACAGCGCCGTCGGGCAGGCGGGCATCAATGTCGCGCGCCGTCACCAGAACTGGCGCAATGGGCCCGGTGGCAGGCAGGCGCTGGGCGGCGTTTTCGGTGGCCAGCAATTCGTGACATTTGCGCGCGGGATTGGCCAGGGCAGCGACCACCGCATGCGTACCCCAGATCCAGAGCGGACCGCCATCTGCGCCGCTGCCATCGCGCCCGGCGCCGGCGCGACGCGGCGGTCGGGCAGGGCCGCGGCGTGGATTATCTGCGCCAGCGTGTGCTTTTCGCGGTTTAGAATGGTTGCGCGCCATTTCGGGTTTCCTTATAAGGCCGCTTCCGGTGTGGATCGGCGGTGCTTCGGCGCCTATGTGAAGCGCTGCTGCGACGGCGTCAAACGGCGTGTGGTCGCGGGTCCCGTGGAGGGGTGGCCGAGTGGTTAAAGGCAGCAGACTGTAAATCTGCCCGCATAGCGTACACAGGTTCGAATCCTGTCCCCTCCACCACCCGCACCAGATGGTGTAAGGTGTCTTCGCGAGGCCCTGACTGGGCGGGTATAGCATAATGGTAATGCACCAGCCTTCCAAGCTGTGTATGTCGGTTCGATTCCGTCTACCCGCTCCAGACAATGTTCCCATAGTATACAGCGCACTAGCGCATTTTCAGGCAAGCGATTTAGCGCGTCAGGCCACGCTGCCCGGGTGCTGGCAAAAGGGCTGCGCCAAGCGCCGCTTTTCCTGGGTTTTCCTATCCCGTTGACCGGGCGCGCCAAGGCGCAGTTGCGCGTTCAAATACGACAGTTTTACCGTTGACGGCTCGCGGATCAGCCTATACATCGGCGCCTTCCTACCCCGTGCCCAGATGGCGGAATTGGTAGACGCGCTACGTTCAGGTCGTAGTTCTCGCAAGGGAGTGGAGGTTCGAGTCCTCTTCTGGGCACCAGGAAGCTTTTTGAGTGCATCCTTCAGCGTCCGAGAAAGTCTCCAAAATTCCATATAATCAGGGACTTACAGGGATTATTCGTCCGCTGGCGTCCGTCGTGATCCGCTGAGATCCAAACTTCGATATGGTACGCTTACTGGTAGTATGGTATCAATTAGCAGTCGAAAAGCTGCCGGTACCATACCATGCCTCTTACCGATCTGAAGATCCGCAGTCTCAAACCTGAGGAAAAACCCCGCCGCTATACAGATGGCGGAAACCTGTTCGTTGAAGTGCGTCCAACGGGGTCGAAACTCTGGCGCTTCGCTTACAAGTTTGACGGCAAACAGAAGCTGATGGCTTTGGGGGCATATCCCGAGATCTCGCTCGCCAAAGCGCGCGAGAAGCGCGCCGAAGCCCGCGCTCTGCTGATCGAAGGGATTGATCCCATGCAGCAGGCCAAAATCGATAAGCTGGAACGGCAGGCCCTCACAGAGCATACTTTCTCGGCCATCGCTGAGGAGCTTCTGGAGAAGAACCGCAAGGAAGGTCTAGCTGAAACGACGCTCTCCAAGAAAGCGTGGCTGATCGGAATTGCAAATGCCGATTTGGCCAACATGCCGGTCACTCAGGTGAAGCCAGCGCACGTTCTCGTGCCGCTTCGCAAAGTCGAAGCAGACGGCAATTATGAAACAGCCCGGCGTCTACGCGCAGTCATAAGCCAGGTCTTCAGGTATGCCGTCGCCACTGCACGCTGCGAACATGATCCGACTGCCGGGCTTCGCGGGGCGCTGATCGTACCAAAAGTTCGCCACCGCCCGGCTATCGTTGACCGTGATGGCTTTGCTGGCCTCGTGCGGGCCATCTGGGACTATGATGGGGCAATAGAAACTCAAGCCGGCCTTCAGCTCATGGCATTACTTTATCCACGTCCTGGCGAACTCCGCCTGTCGAAATGGAATGAATTCAATCTTCAGAAGCGCGTGTGGATTATTCCTGCAGAGCGCACGAAGATGCGCCGGGAGCATCGCAAGCCGCTGTCAGAACCTGCGGTGAAAATCCTGAAGCGGCTTGCATCAGTCACTGGTCATGAGCCGTGGGTTTTTGTCTCCCAACTCTCGCGCGGCAAACCGATCAGCGAGAACACGTTGAACGGTGCACTCCGGCGCCTCGGTTTCAGCGCCAATGAGATGACCTCCCACGGCTTCCGCGCAAGCGCCTCAAGCCTTCTCAATGAAAGCGGCAAATGGCACCCTGATGCCATCGAAGCAGAGTTGGCACATATGGGAGCAGATCAGGTTCGCAAGGCCTACCACCGTGCCATATATTGGGATCAGCGCGTTGAGATGGCGGAGTGGTGGGCTGCGGAAGTAGTGAATTTTGTCGCAAGCTGACTGTGGATAGTGTGCGAGTGCGGAAGGCGTGCGGAAAATGGGAGCAGCTGCCTGCTACATTGGTGTCGTACAGGACCGTCAAACAGTATCGTTGAGTTTGATAATACAACCGCTCTAGAATTTCGGCTGAATAATATTGCGCCGTATACTAACTGCAAGATCGTGGGTGGTCTGATTCTCATCCGGGCTGATCACTTTAGCGAGAACATCTAACTTCAATTCAATGCCGCGAGCGGTTGTTGCGGGTATCCTAGGCAGGAGGAGAAGAAGCTGTTGCTTCTTTTTCTCCAACATATGCAACCGACGATCAATGTCTTGCAATTCTCTAGGCTCAGGAATGTTCGTGCTCGTGTGATCAGGCTGATCGCGCCAGTAACACGCTCGGATCAAATGAGTTTCAGTCATTTGCCAAGCATCAACCAAAGTAACGTATTGTGCTTCTAGTCCAAGCCAGGCTTTGCAAGCCCCGACCGCTGGATCCGGCAGGGAAGGAAGTTCTGATATCATTGAACCGAGGGCTGCGCCCATCACGAGTTGGCGGCGAGAAACGCTAGATGAAGTGCGTGGGAGGGTGTCCTCCACACCAATACGGCGTCGAGACATAGGTTTGCCTTTATGGTACACATGAGTCGTTTAATATCATGCAATATACCAACGTGATCGTTTTAAGTAAATATGATCAGAAAAAGAAAATTATGAATCTCACTGCTGCGCAACTCCGAGCCGCTCGCGCCCTCCTTGATTGGACTCAGCCAAAACTTGCAGAAGCAGCGAAATTATCTGTTCCCACAATAAGGCGGATGGAAAGTGATCGCGGTCCGTCGGCCAGTACTGAGGCCAATGTCGATGCTGTGCGCAGAGCGCTTGAAAAAGGGGGTGTCCTATTTCTCGGACCCCGAGAGAGTGCCGATGGCGGCGCAGGCGTTAGGCTGAAAGAGTAGTCAAATTAATGTACTCGAAGCGACAATCGATATGGCGGCTCCATCCCAAAAGCAGATGAAGCGCACCATCATCTGTTGGTTCGGGGGAGTTTGCGCAAGGCGCCATTTACTCGCCTGAACTTAGAGCGCTGTGATTTTTTAGTCAAAACATGCCTGCGTTGCTTAATTTGCGATTGTAAATTGCACTGATCTGATCGTAGGTCGTTTTGACTTATACACTCCAATCGTCAGAATATTGTGTACGAAGGAGAACGTCTCGAATTCGAAGATATGGTCTTCCCCATTATCATCAGTTAGCACCACTTCCGATGACCCGAGAGGTCCCCCTTTCCTCGCCGAGCAATATTCGACCAGAAGGTCGAAAGCGCGTGTTTCTGGTACACCGCTGAAAGCCTTTGCAAACTTGCTTGACTGAATGAAGTATCGGCACGGATTCTCAGGATCGAAATTCCCCTTACGTAGGGCTGGATTGGGATGATCCGTGATTAAGCCAACTATAGGAATTTCGTCGCCCCAGGATTCAACGCACCGGAATAAGGTCGACGTTTTCGTATTTCCAAATCTCTTTGAGAGGGCAATCATGGACTTTATTGTCGGGGGCGTTGCCTTCGCCTCGGCAATAAACCGTTCACGCATAAAAAGCAGTCTCGCAGCAGCGAAGTTGGCTTCATTCTCGAGAGCCGCATGACAAGAGGGAACGAGGGTCAAATCGTCGTCTCCCAGCATAGCGCCTTCATGCCAGGGTATGAGGCTGTGGCCAATTTCGTGAGCCTCGTTCCAGCGGTGCTTGAGAACGGGCTGATCTTTGTCGATGAGAATTCGTTTCTGATCAGGAAGATACAAAGCGCGAAGATCGAATTTTTTGACGGCTTCTAGGATAAGTGTTGGTCTGGCCAACACCTGCTTTCCGGCAATACGGAGCTTGGAAGCCGCTTCTTGGAGCAGGCCAGTATCAGTCGTTGAATAGTAGCCATGATCAAGGCGTTGGAGTTCACGAACAAGTTTAAGGTCCAATGGGGGCTCAGGATTTCCGAGCCCCTTAAGGACTTTTTCGACGAGCTGGTCGATATCGCCCGCGACTCTGGCGTTTAGTTCAACTGTTTTGGCCAAAGTCTATGTCCTCTGCCTCGGTTAGATCACTTGCTTCCCAAAACGGCGATAAGGCCATCAAGCGCAGCTTGCTCTTCTTCGGACAGATCTTCGAGTGATTCCGAACGCGCAGCATATTTGACCGCGTCTTCAACAAAAGACATATCTTTGCTTCGTGTCAGACCAGATAAGCCCATAAGCTTCTTATGATCGACACCGAAAACCGTTGCGATCTTATAAAGCGTGCGAACTTCAGGTTTGAGTAACCGACCATGCTCAATCTGAAGAAGCTCTGATATTTCAACATCAGCTTTCATTGCTAAAGCTTCTATTGTTAGCCTCTCTTGTCGTCTCTTGAGTTCAACGAAGCGACCAAGCGCTAGACGGCTTTCATCGAGAATTTCGACGCGGCCTTCATCGGAATCAATAATCGGATCAATACCAAGCAGACCAGCACCGATATTTTCATCAACTTCGGCCCTTCCTTTCTCGAGACACCAGTCTTTAGAAATGTCGAGTCTCATTTTCAACCTCCTTCCTTTATGAACGCTTCGGCTTGGGCGGGAGTCATCTCGAAATACCGAAGGTTTTGATAATCGGGGTCGGGCCCCAAATCTGTCATGCCAATCTTGTTGGCGTAAAAACTATTCGACTGTGGAAGTGAGTGTAGGCCTATGCGACCTTTGTACCCTTCCAATTTGCTGAATTCGATTGCGGCTCGGATTAGAATCGAACCGCACCCGGAAAATCTCGGGGGTTGCCTAATGATATCGCTGCGATTCCAAGGTGCCGCTTCGACAAATTCAACATAAACCAGATGATCTAATTTCTGATCAGGTAAGCGCGCGCGATGGGTAAGCTCCGTAATCATCATGGCTTGTGTGACGCCATCACAGACGATGGAGAAACACTGATTGTCGAGACGACCTTCTATAGCTTTGGTTTTCTCACCCCAATTCCAATGACGGCTTTGCGGCCATAGGCGACGTTCAACACCTTCCGCTTTCAGCGTTCGAAGAATGCTAAATAGCTGAGGCATCCATTCAGCTTCCCAGTCTGCCAAATGCTGATCGTTGATCGAATCGTGAAGCTCTGCAGGTATGGCGGCTTGGGTGGCGGTGTCGAAAAGGAAAATGGGTGAGATGTCAGGACCAGTAGTCATAACATCATGATCTCGGACTTCTCAGCTGTCGCTTCATTTTCAAAGAACAGCTTTCCACCATTTTCAAGGCGCTCTTCAACACGCTGATACAGGCGGAGCGCTTGGCGCATAAGCACCGTTTTGCTCAAATCTTTTTTTGCACACATCTCCTCCAAGACGGCCATCTCGGCGTCTGTGAGGTTCAGTGTCATTGTCTTACGGCCCATGATGCGTCTCCATTGAGCTGCATTTATAGCAAATATAGCTCATTTTGCAAATCCTTATTTGATGCAAAAGAAGCTATTGACTAGCTAAAAATTAGCCAATATATGAATCGGGAGCGCTGGCGATGGGTCGGTTGCCCAATAGAAAGGTCACACAATGACTAGTGAAATTGATATTGAAGACTGGGCGCAGCGAGCGGGTCGACCGCCTTTACCTACTGCCAAAGGATATCGTATCCGCCTTTGGGATGGGGACGACTTTGACGAAAAACGCCGCATAAAAGACGCGACGCCAACACCCGAACAGATTTTGGAAACGTTCGATTTGAGGCCAGCTCGCGACTATGTCTTGTTGGTTCGCGACCGCCACGGCGTTTCAGAATTACCGCTTGGTGAAGCCATCAATATTGGTGATCGCCGCGCTGAGCAGTTTTTCGCCTTCAAGACGGATCGCACCTATAAAGCCGAGCTCAATGGAGATCGCTTTACTTGGGGTGCCCCAAGCATTTCCGCGAAGTTGCTACGACTACTTGGGCGCATCCCTGACGATCATCAGTTGATCCTTTCACGTACTATCGAGCCCGACTTGGTTTTGAGTGAAGACGCGGTTGTGGACCTCATGGCCTCCGGCCTCGAAATAATTGTGTCGCGAAAACAAACTTGGCAACTGAAAGTGCAAGGCGTGTTGCTAACGCTGACAGCCGCAAGCATCAGTGTACGTGATGCGCTCGTCAAAGCGGGCATCGACCCTAACAAGGGCTGGACGGCCGCGTTGAAGATTAAGGGTGCACCGCGAGAAACGATTGGCCTAGACGGCATAATTGATCTCAGCCGACCTGGTATCGAAAAACTTTGGCTGCGCCCTAATCACATCAATAATGGTGAGGCCCCATGTGGGCCTTGCCGCGACTTTGCTATTCCACAAGCCGATGCTCAATTCTTAGAGAAGCGAGAACTAGTCTGGGACAGCGTAATGGAAGGCGCATCGCGCTGGATCATCTTCCGCAAGTATCCAATGCCTGAAGGTTACACCATGTCGGAAGCTGATATTGCGGTACAAATCCCGGCCACCTATCCGCAGGCGGCTTTGGATATGTTCTACTGCTACCCCCCTTTGCAACTTACCAGCCGCCGTCAAATCCCTGCGACAGAGGTCCGGCAAGCGATACAAGGAAGATCCTACCAGCGCTGGTCCCGCCATCGCAGCGGAGACACAGCTTGGAATCCCAACTGCGATAGTCTCATCACGCACGTCGCCATCATTGACGAAGCCATTATTCGCGAGGTCGAGTAGGGATGACCGACCTGACTCTTGCTATGGGCGCAGCTGATCATGCTGCCTTAAAAGCACACCTCTTTCCAGGCGATGGACTGGAAGCGGCAGCCATCCTAATTTGCGGGCGGGCTGGCGACAAAGCCCAGCGCTTATGTGTCAGTTCGGTCATTCCAATTTCTCACAACGACTGCAAACGACGCACGCCTACGCGCATTGACTGGCCGGGTGAGTATCTGGACCAAGCAATTGAGGCCGCAGATGCAATGAACGGAAGCATACTTCTCACCCACTCGCATCCGGGCGGATTCTTGGGGTTCTCACATTTTGATGATGACAGCGACGCCCTAACAATCCCGAGTCTTGTTCATGGAAGCGCTGACGAAGCAGTCCGGCATGGGTCTGCTGTTATGGTGCCTGATGGATCAATGATTGCCCGCATATATAATGAGCACATGGCACCGCAGGCTATTTCGCGTGTTTGGCGACTGGGCCATAATATGAAGGATATTGCACGCCAAAATACTGCGCCGGTTTTACCATTCAGTTCATCGATGATGAAAGTCGTGAATACGATGACAGCCTGCGTCGTTGGGGCGTCCGGTACAGGTAGCCCTACAATCGAAATGCTGGCGCGCATGGGCTTTGGCCGCATGGTGATTATCGAATTCGATAGAATGGAATTGCGCAATCTAAATCGTATACTGAACAGTACAGTTGACGACGCCAAAGCAGGCGCCCTCAAGGTGGACGTCATGGAGCGCGGCGCGCAATCACATCGGCCAGATATTCAGATTATCAAAGTGCCAACTTCGATAGACCAAGAGGGTGCAATTATCGCAGCAAGTGGCGCAGATGTTCTCTTTTGCTGCGTCGATACGATGGAGGGACGGCTCTATTGCGATCTGATTGCCGAATCCTGCCTCATTCCGCTTATAGACATAGGCGTAATGATCCCGACTCGAACTGCCGAAGATGGATCTGAAATTGCTGATGTCGTTGCACGGATTGATTACATCCAACCTGGTGGCGCAACCTTGAGGGACAGAGGTGAAATTACTGGCGAAGGCTTGGCAGCTGAGGATTTGCGCCGCACTGATCCGGAAACATATGCGCGTCAACTCGATGAGGGCTATATTCGAGGCGTGGTAGAAGAGGCTCCGTCTGTTATCGCGCTTAACATGCATGCTGCCAGCCTGGGTGTTATGGAATTAATCGCGCGATTGTTCCCTTACCGGCACGATAGCAATGGGTCTCACGATCGCATTTTTCTGTCATTGGCTGCCATGGAGACCGATTTCGAACAAAGCGAGCAGCCTCGAAACAACCCACTCTCCATATTTGGACAGGGTCTGAAGTATCCTTTGCTCGGCATGCCGTCGTTGACCGATAAACGCAGGGGTACCGCATGAACTGGCTAACACAGAGCTGGCACTGGGTTCAATCAAAGCTATTTGAAGTTTGGCGAGTATGGAATCACAGTAAGCCCAAGCGTCATGTTGTTCGAATAATTGAAGCTGACACGCCGCCAGAGATCCTCACGGGGAACGAATTTGTTCTCGCTCGAGAGGATGGAGAGGACTGGGCCATCGCGTTTCTATGCCCTTGCGGATGCAAAGATCGGTTGGAGCTCGCACTCATACCTGAAGTGCGTCCCCGTTGGACATTAAACTTGGATGAAAAACAGCACCCTACACTTCATCCTTCGGTTTGGCGCAAGGACGGCTGTCGCGCGCATTTCTGGGTGAGAGACGGCGAGATCATCTGGTGTGAGTAGTAGCGCCTCGTGATAGTTAAATATTATAGCTCAGGCTGCGTAAGGGGGGCGTTAGCCTCGAGGATGGCAGGAGTGAGTTAGCTGAATTGCAGAAAGTGGCCTTGGCGTTGACTTTTCGCCCAATACCCAATCCTGTTATGTCAGCTCTGCGTCCGTAGCAGACCTCATAAATTCCGTTCAGATTGGATTAGTGAGGTCATAAAAGCTTCTACTTCGCTTTCTACCCAGACACTTCTTCGTCCGATATGAACTGGGGCAGGAAAGGGGCGTGCGGAATCCTTGATCTGTGAATACAATGTTGATCGTCCGACGCTAAGGCGGTCGAGCACTTGGTTGAGGCTCAGGAAGCGTATCGGCTGGCTCGCATCCACAAGTGCCTGGGCAACATCAAAATCTAACGGAAAATCAGAGTTGGAGAGCCGGCGTATCGTCATGCCGAAAGTTTTACGTATATTTTGCTGCTCGGCCATTTTGTTTGGCGGGAGAATGAGGGATGTGGACTTCAGCGTGCATGTACTGCCAACCCGAAATGTTGGGTGACAGGGTTCCGGCGGTGTGTCACACAAAAAATGATGTGCAGACAATGGGTTAAGTGTCGCTGGGTGACACTCCCTTAATCTTGCCCTCCGGGACACTAGTAAACCTTTCGGGCCTGATTCCCCCCTTTGCTTACTCGATTAGTGCGTGTCGCCAGATTTCCTTTCCGTCAAGGGCGCGCTGCAAGCGCGCCGCAAAGCGGCCGGAAGCCCTTGACGGACAGGAAATCTGGCAAGGAAAGTTGCTGTTGCCCAAGGCATTAATGCCATTGGGCATGATGGAAAAAATAACTCGATAAAGAACTTCTGGTTACCTATTGAAGGTATGGTTCACCATCGCAAAAGGCTATTGGGTAGTTCATGACTCCAGCAGATTTCATACGGAAATGGGAACGTTCTGAACTCAAGGAAAGCGCATCCGCGCAATCCCATTTTGTTGACCTTTGCCACCTTTTGGATGTTGAAACTCCCACCGATGTTGATGCCGTCGGGGATACCTATTGCTTTGAGAAAGGCGCTACTAAATCGACAGGCGGGCAAGGTTTCGCCGACGTCTGGAAGAAGGCATGTTTTGGTTGGGAGTACAAAGGGCCACGCGCCAACCTGGACGCTGCATATGCGCAACTTCAACGCTATGCAGTCGCTCTTGAAAACCCGCCACTTCTGATCGTTTCAGACACCAAAACCATTGTTGTCCGAACAAATTGGACCAACACAGTCAGCGAAGTTCACACAATCGCTTTGACTGACCTCGTACACGCTGAAAAGCGCGAGGTTCTGCGCAATTGCTTCCTGAATCCAGACGCCTTGAAGCCTCGCCGCACGCGCGATGATCTGACTAAAGAAGCGGCGGATGAATTCTCGGCACTCGCGCAGCGTTTGCGTGATCGAGGACACGATCCAGAAGCCGTCGCACACTTCGTAAATCGCCTCGTCTTCTGCATGTTCGCAGAGGACGTTGACTTGCTTCCGAACAAGCTTTTTCAGAAGGCGATGGAGCGTTCTCACCGCGAGCCAGAGCGCGCCCAGAAGTACCTTTCTGACCTATTTGGAGCGATGCAAAGTGGCGGCGAATTCGGACTCGATGATATTCCCTGGTTTAATGGCGGCCTGTTCGATTCAGGGGACGCTTTGCCCCTGGATCGCGATGATGTCGAGCTGGCAATCGAGGCCGCAAAACTAGACTGGTCGGATATTGATCCGTCAATTCTCGGCACTTTGTTTGAGCGTGGCCTTGACCCTTCGAAACGCTCCCAACTTGGTGCGCATTATACTGACCGTGACAAGATCATGATGATCGTTCGGCCTGTGATCATCGAGCCACTTTCGATAGAATGGGAAACTGTCAAAGCGAAGATCGCGGACGAGATGGAGAAGTCTCGAACTGCCAAATCTGAAGGCGCAAAAACCCAAGCCTACAATCGCGCCGTAAAGGCGCACAGCGACTTCATAGAAAAGCTTTCGAAGTTCCGCGTTCTGGATCCCGCCTGTGGCTCAGGCAACTTCCTTTATCTATCGCTCAAAGCGCTCAAGGACATTGAGCACAAGGCAAATGTCGAGGCCGAAGCGCTGGGACTGTCTCGCGGATTCCCGCGCGTTGGCCCTGAAGCTGTCAAAGGTATTGAACTCAATCCTTATGCAGCTGAATTGGCCCGCGTTTCGATCTGGATCGGAGAGATCCAATGGATGCGCGCAAATGGCTTTGAAGCGACCACCAATCCCATTCTGAAGCCCTTGGACAACATAGAGTGCCGTGATGCGATATTGAATCCGGATGGGACACAAGCGCGTTGGCCGGATGCAAATGCGGTCGTCGGCAATCCTCCGTTTCTCGGCGGCAAGCGGCTTAGGGATGAGCTTGGAAGCGACTACGTTGATAGGCTTTTTAACTCTTGGCGCGGGCTCGTGAAGCCGGAAGCAGACTTGGTTTTGTATTGGTTTGCTCAATGCGGAGAACTAATGCGATCTGGTTCGTTGGACAGAGCAGGTATGGTTTCAACCAATTCCATTCGCGGGGGCGCAAATCGGGACACCCTCAAAAATTCGTTGGGCGACGGTCGAATCTTTAGTGCTTGGGATGATGAGCCTTGGGTGGTTGATGGAGCTGCGGTTCGGGTTTCATTGCTATGTTTCGATGGCCAGAAAGCTGGCCAAGCCTATTTGGACGGCAATCCAGTAGAAGAAATTTTTGCTGACCTAACGGCCCGAAGAATTGGTGCGGAGTCGGTAGACCTCACTTCAGCCCGGCAGTTACGTGAAAATGCCAACATCGCGTTTCAAGGGGGCACCAAGGCGGGATCTTTCGACGTCGACGCCGAAGTTGCTAGAGCTTGGCTTCTTGCGCCGACAAATCCAAACGGTCGCTCTAATGCTGACGTATTGCGACCCTGGATAAATGCTATGGATGTCACTAGGCGAAAGTCTGACCGTTGGATCATTGACTTTGGTTGGGACATGACGGTCGAAGAGGCTGCTCTCTACGAAGAGCCATATGCACACTGCGCCTCAAAAGTCAGAGCGGAACGCGCTAACAACAATAGAGAATCGTACCGACTTAACTGGTGGCGATTTGCTGAACCCCGACAGGGCATGTGGAAGGCAGTTTCGTCGCTAAGTAGGCTATTGGTCACGCCACTCGTCGCGAAACACAGGATATTCGTTTGGATAGATCCGAGAGTTTGGCCGTCGAACCTAGTCAACGTCGTTGCTCGAGACGATGATACGAGCTTTGGGATTCTGCATTCTCGATTTCATGAAATCTGGGCACTTCGAATGGGCACTTTTCTCGGCGTAGGAAACGATCCTCGATATACGCCCTCAACAACGTTTGAGACGTTTCCGTTTCCCGATGGGCTAACGCCGAATATTCCAACAGCAAACTATGCTGCGGATACTCGAGCACAATCCATTGCTTCGGCGGCAAAAAGGTTGAACGAACTTCGTGACAATTGGCAAAATCCTCCCGAACTGATCAAAATTGAAAAGGAAGTAGTGTCAGGATTTCCAGATCGAATTGTTCCTGTTGATGAGAAAGCTTCTGAAATTCTCAGGAAGCGCACACTAACTAAGCTATACAACGAACGACCTGATTGGCTCGATAACGCGCACACGGCGCTGGATCGCTCCGTAGCCAATGCCTACGGGTGGCAGGAGGACTTCGATAATGGCGTTCTGACGGACGATGAAATCTTGAAGCGCCTCTTCGAACTGAACCAGGCAAGAGCAAAATCAGAGGAGCAAACTGCGCGCTAATCTTGCAAATCGTAATAAAATCGAAGTGGCGCGAATTGCGAACAACTCAGAATCGAGCTAAGTATTTATTTGTAAACGATAAAAATAGGACTCTCACTCATACAGTCCTTTAAAAACATGGTAAGCTGTATGGTACAGGTCGATACCATGTTCGAAAAATAATCAAAATTTTTCAAAGCCTATATGGGTAATGCCAGTCCTCTTCTGGCACCAGGTATTTCGGTTGGCCGTCCTGTGGGGCGGCCTTTTTTGTGGGGTCAGGGGGCGGCGGTCAGGTCGCGATAGGTCCCGGGGGTCTTGCCCGCCCAGCGCTTGAAGGCGCGGGTGAAGGCGCTCTGTTCGGAAAACCCTGTCAGGAAAGCCACTTCCGCAATGGAATAGCGCGTGTCGGCGAGAAAGCGCTCGGCCGTCTCGCGCCGCGCCTGGTCCACCAGGGCCTGGAAGGTCAGCCCCTGGTCCGACAGCCGGCGCTGCAGCGTCCGGGCGCTCATGCCGAGATCCGAGGCAACTTGCGCCAGCGACGGAATGCCATCGGTCAGCACATCGGCAATCTGCAGCACGACCTGCCGGTCCAGCTGGCGATCCCCGGACTCGGCCGGCAGCATTCCCTCGGCCTGGGCGCTCAGGAATTTCCAGATGCTTTCGTCGCCGACCAGGTTCGGCTTGTCGAGCCGCTCGGCCGGGATGATCAGTGCGTCAATGTCCGCCCCGAAAGTGATCGGACAGCGAAAGTGTGCCTCCAGTAGCTCCCGCGAGCCGGCCGGTTCCGGGTGGCAGAACTGTACCGCGCCCGGTTTCGAATTCGGGCCGGTCGCCTCCCGGCACAGCGTGACATAGGTGGCCAGCGCGCCCTCGCTCGACAGGTCCAGGCCGAGGCGCGGCGTGTCCGGCCGCCGGTGCGTCCACCAGAATGTGTCGCCCTTGTCATACAGTTTGAACGTCGAGGCCGTATTGTAGGCGCGCGCATGGCGGTCCATCCGCAGGAAGGACTGGCGCAGCGTCGGTGCCGATTTCCAGGCCAGGCCCACAGCGCCGAAATCGGAGCAGGTGGCCGACATGCTGACGCCGAGCAGGAAGCGGATATCCGGTGTCTCGGTCTCGGCGATGGTTTCCAGCAAGCTGTAATAATTGGCGGCGTGGATCATGGCGGGCGGCGGGCCGGCCGATGGCGACGGGTCGAGTCCGGCCACACGGCACAACATGTCCCGATCCATCCGGTCGCTGAGCCGCTCAATGATCCTCAATACGAAGACGGTTGAAACTGTTGCCATCTCCCGCGCGCTCCCCGCTTTGGCCTTCCCGCCAAGGGCGCGATCCCCATCGCACCTCACGCTTTCACATTGCGCCAAAGGGATTGTCGCGTCCAGTCAACAGGATGTCGCGACCGGTCAATACGCTCATCGTCGCCACTCATACGATGAGTACAGATCAGCTCAGGGTGACGCTCCAGACCGGGAGTATCTCCCCGCCGGGCTGGCAAACTGGACCACCAGACCCAACAGCCGCGAGGAAAAAGACCCATGTTGAATTCACCCAGTACGCCACAAGCGCTTCTCAAGTTCATCGCGACGGCCACGGCTGTCATTGCCCTGATCGGCGTTGCAGCCGAAGCCGAGAGCCAAGGCGCCCGCCCGGCGTCGGCCAAGATGCCGCCGGTCAATGATGGCTTGCCCATGCCAGGATTTGTGGTGACCACGGATGGTACAGCCATCGTTGTCACCGATCCGCAAAATGATTTCCTGTCTCCTGACGGCGTCACTTGGGGCGTGGTCGGGCAAAGCATCACGGAGAACGGCACCGTCGAGAATATCGGCGATCTGTTCGCGGTTGCCGAGCAAACCGGCATGCCCGTATTCGTCTCTCCGCATTATTATTATGAGCACGATCATGAGTGGCTCTTCGAGGGCACGCTCGAGACCTTGATGCACTCCATCGGCATGTTCGACCGTCCATCCGCCTTGAACCTCGAAGGATTCGAAGGGTCTGGTGCTGACTGGCTGGACCAGTACAAGCCCTATATCGAGAATGGTGAGACGGTGGTGACCAGCCCGCACAAAGTCTATGGCCCGGATAGCAATGACCTTGCGCTCCAGCTGCGTAAAGCCGGCATCAACAAGGTCATTCTTGCAGGAATGTCATCAAATCTGTGTACGGAGTCCCACATGCGCAGCCTGATCGAATCAGGTTTCGAGGTCATGGTTGTGACTGATGCAACGGCCGGAGCCATCACAGAGCACTACAACGGCTATGACGCATCCCTCACCAATTTTCGAATGATTGCCAGTGCCGTTGATAACACCGCCAACACGGTGAAGGCGATCAGATCCGCCTACAAGAAATAAGCTTCGGAGCCATCTTTCCTGCGCCCTCTCCCCGGATGGCTCCCTTGGCGCCCAGTTGAACTCACCCACCCACACCCATCAGCTGGGCGCCCTCTTGTTTCGTCGGCGGATATTTGCAGGCCTCCCGCCGCCCGAAAATGCGTACTCCTGCGCGCAGCCCCTGAACCATCGGCCTGTTCCGCCAGATGACTGGCATTCACCCCTCAAGGATATCTGACATGACCAAGAAACTTTATCTCACCGGTATGGCCATCGCGATTGCGATGTCGGCCTCAATGCCCGCTTTCGCAGAAGACGAATACAATGTGTCGAACGGCGTAACGACAGCGGGCGTTCCCCTGGGCCTGCACGGCGTCGACGCAGTCGCCCTGACCACCTATAACGCAGTCGCCGAAGGCGACGCCGCGCATACGGTTGTTGAAGATGGCGTCGCCTACTATTTTGCGTCTGCGGAATCGGCTCGCAAATTCAAGACTGATCCGGTGCGCTTTGCCCCGCAATATGGTGGCTTCTGCGCTTATGCTGTCGCCCTTGGCAAGAAGTTCGACGGTGATCCTCACTATGCAGACATTGTCGATGGCAAGCTCTACCTGTTCGTGAACGCAGACGTCTTTGAAAAATACAAGAAAGACAAGGTGAAGATTCTCAAACGCGCTGAAAAGACCTGGCCGTCGATCCAGCACAAGGCTGTTGGTGATCTCTGATCCTTTCATTGGCGGCCGGGCGGTGCGTCCGGCCGCATTCTTCCCTTCAGATATTTCAGGAGCCCCATATGCGCCCCCCTTTACCTCCTTTCACAGTGCAAACGGCTATCGAGAAAGTCCGCCTCGCCGAAGATGCGTGGAACGGGCAGGATCCCGAGAAAGTGTCGCTGGCCTATACCGAGGATAGTATCTGGCGAAACCGCGACCTCTTCATCAATGGTCGCGCCGAAATCGTCAGTTTCCTGACTGCCAAGTGGCGGCGAGAGATCCAGTATCGATTGATCAAGGAGTTGTTCGCCTTTTCTGACAACCGGATTGCTGTGCGATATGCGTACGAATTTCACGATCGCACCGGTCAATGGTACCGGGCATATGGCAACGAGAATTGGGAGTTCAGCGAGTCTGGCTTGATGCAACGACGGCATGCCAGCATCAACAACCTTCCCATCTCGGCAGGTGAAAGAAAGTTCCGCTGGCTGATGGGCCGTCGTCCTGACGATTATCCCGGCCTCAGCGAGTTGGGGCTGTAGGGTAGGCACCGAAGCCGCCCTAATCCCCGACGATCACCTGTGTCAGGCGGTCTGTGTACTTGCCAGCGGGGGCGTGAGTGGTGTCGGGGCGGATCAGGATGCCCAGCCGGTGTTGCGAGCTGGCGGCACTCTTGACCAGTGCGGTCTCTGCGCTCGGCGCAGGCGCCACCAGCTTGCCATCGATGCGCAAGTCATAGGCGATTCCCGTGGGCGTGAACTCGTGACGCAGCTCTCCGCCATTCTGTGACAGAAGATAGATGGAGTAGAGCGTGTTGGCGTCCACAGAGAAATCGACCGATTTTTCCAGTCCCTTCCTCATGGAACCAAAATCGAGCGGCCAGTGCACGTCTAGTGTATTGTCTGAACCCTGCTTCAATCGTTTGTATTGTGAGTATCTATGTTTCCAAGCATGTTCAGTGCACTGATGAGAGCGTCCCATTGCGCTGCCCCAAGCTTTGCCTTGAGCGCCGTTTGGGCATCATTCCATCGGGTGACGATGTCGGTCAGCAAGGCACGTCCCTGATCGGTCAGGCGGACATGGCGCGCGCGCTGGCCCTCTGGCGTGAAGGTTTCGACCTGGCCTGTACGTTCAAGCGCCGCGATGTTTCTGACCATGGTTGTGCGCTCGGTGCGCATGCGCGCTGCGAAATCGGCGACGGAGGTATCTTGCAGATAGTAGAGCTGCATCAAAAGAGAGGCCTGTCCGGGAGCGATGCCGGCTCCGTCCAGATAGGCACCGTAATGACGGGCAAGCGCGCGATTTGCGGCGCGGGCCGCCTCGGCCATGCACACGTGAGGGCTGTGGCGGAGGTCTTCCAACAGCGGGATCTTGTCTGTCTTGTCCGTCAGCATGACGCGTGTCCTGCACTGATTTTCTAGGTCGTCGACGATTGGGGGATTTACCGCGACGCCATTAAGTGTGCATATACACATAACTTGAATGAGAAGACCAGAGGTCAAGAAGGAGGCGTAGCATGGCGCATTTGGACAAAAGCGTCGCGATTGTGGGGGCGGGCGATTATATTGGCACGGCCATTGCGAAAAAATTCGCGTCTGAGGGGTATTTGGTCGTGGCAGGCCGGCGCAATGGCGACAAGCTTGAGCCTCTGGTCGCCGAGATAGAGGCGGCCGGTGGCAGGATCTCAGCCCGATCTCTGGATGCGCGCGAACCAGAAGATGTCACCGCTTTCCTTGCCGAAGCGGACGCGTTGGCACCGCTCGCCCTTACCATTTTCAATGTGGGGGCCAATGTGAATTTTCCCATACTTGAGACGACGGATCGCGTGTTCCGCAAGGTCTGGGAGATGGCCTGCTTCGCCGGCTTCGTGACGGGGCGCGAATCTGCGCGGCTGATGCTTGAGCATGGGGAGGGCAAGATTTTCTTTACCGGTGCAACCGCAGGGCGACGCGGGGGGAATGGCTACGCCGCCTTTGCCGCGGCCAAGTTCGGATTGCGCGCCGTTGCCGAATCCATGGCGCGCGAACTTTGGCCCCGGCATATCCACGTGGCCCATCTCATCATTGATGCTGGCGTCGATACCGAATGGGTGCGCGAACGGATCAGGCAGGCAGGTGGGCCAGACAACCCGCCGGGCCTGATGCCACCCGAAGCCATCGCGGATGCCTATTGGCAATTGTTCCAGCAACCGGAAACAGCCTGGACCTTCGAACAGGAAATCCGTCCCTATGGGGAGACATGGT
>Ga0098057_1000170_pt1 | contig 24928 bp, 38 predicted proteins | sample 18_taG_FD_77072 | JGI IMG/M metagenome (GOLD analysis project Ga0098057, IMG submission 77072) | Marine viral communities from the Subarctic Pacific Ocean - 18_ETSP_OMZAT15316 metaG | ecosystem: Environmental > Aquatic > Marine > Oceanic | place: Pacific Ocean | collected 2015-01-19 | reverse complement strand
ATCCCTTTCCATCAGTGTAGCCGTACCAACTATAGGGTTAGCTGTAGCTACATCCTCTGTGTACTCCGTTCCTCCACCTCCTCCAGAAACAATGTCTACCTGCATCTCTGATCCAGAGATAGCATTGTCTAGGATCTCTACCGCTGTTTGGATTGCTGTAGTAGCAGAATCTATACTATCTAGAACCGCATTATCTGTAGCTGAGAGGTTTGCTGTAACCGTACCGTCTACTGTAATAGTATTCCCTCCATCGTTAATGTGAATAGCTCCATTGGCATCCATTCTAAATGGTCCAGTGTCACCGTCTGTTACAGATCCGGGTGTGCTTTGGTAGATACCTCCTGACAAGCTGTGGCTTGAGCTAGTAGCTGTCCAGTCTGCATCATCTACATACACCGCTGCACTAGTACCTCCAAACGTATCCACCTGTGTACCGGATGAGTTAAAGACACCTACCCGTTGTGCGACTACGCTACCTACGTATTGAAAGCTCTGGTGATGCCGAGCGTTTATATCATTTGGAAGACCTGTAGCCATATACAACAAGACTACATTACGATTGTCTTGTTATCTACGAATCCTTCTTCTCATACACGCTAGATAGCATCTCTAGGTAGTCTCCTACCACTCTATCAACCTTTCCAGCCTGATCTTTGGAAAGATGCTTGTACGAAGTATCGTCTTCTGTGTAGCTTTCTGTGAGAATGTCACGCCTAGCCTCGTCAATGAGATTGTAGTACGTGTTCGCTCTCTTAAACTCCTTTTCAGCCTTCTCTCTTGCACCGTCAATACCCTTAAGTCGAGTGTTCAGTGAAGCCTCATTCTCTTTAACCTCCTTTTCTTTTGCTTTAACAGCAGCCTCTCTCTCTGCAACCTTCTTCTCTCTCTTCTCCAGTGCAACTGAAGCATTAGCAGCTGTGTTCTCTGAAGTGACAACTGCAACCTCACGCTTTCCAACTGCTGTTTCCTTGAGCTTAAGCTCCTTAGCCTTCTCTGAAGAAGCCTTGAGTTCACCCTTTAGCTTGCTATCAGCCTTCTTAACGCTTGCACGTGTAGCTGCAACATCTACAAGAGTCTTTTCAATGTCCTTAACCTTTTCATAAGCCTTCTTCTCTTCCTGTGCTGCAACCTTGAGCTTAGCATTTGCCTCTGTAGCTTCTGCCTTAAGAGTTCCACGCTGTGCTGCAACCTTCTGATCGAGGTCTGCAAGCGTAGCCTCCTTACTCTTCTTAGCTGCCTTCTTAGCATCATCCACCTTCTTTACGTCTGCCCTACCTTCAGCAACAGCTTTCTGCAAAGCATCGCTATCTGAAGAGAGCTTATCATTCTCCTTCTGCAAAGCATCTACACCCTTTGTTAGCTTAAGGTGACGTTCGTTAAGCTCCCTAGCTGCAAACTCATGCACTGCAATATCTACCTTTTCTGGTCTTACAGTTTCCTTACTTGTAGAAGCCGTTGGTGTTGCTTTGTCATCGCTCATGTAGATTTCTTAGCTGCAATAACTTTATCATGCCACTCTTGCCATGTCTTGTATTCCTCTTCCAGCTTCCTGAGCTTGATGTTTACACTCTTCCTCTTCTCCTCCAGCTTAGCTTCCTCCTGAGTTATGATCTCCGCCTTCTCTGCAAACTCTTGCTCTTTAAGCTCAAGCTCCTTCTTAGCGTTCTTGATAGCCTGCAGCGCACGTTGTACATCCTCCTGCGTGTTGTAACCCATCTCGAATAGAGACTTCACCGGATCATCTTTGTCTTCCTTGGTAAGATCTGGTACTGCCTCTTGTGGCTTCTCTGCCTCTGCTATCTTCTTCTGTGTTGCAGCTGACTTATCCTTAAGCTCCAGAGCTGACTCTAAGAGCTTGCTTTCTTCATAGTTCGTAATGTCTTTGAGAGCTACACCGTAGTTCTTCAGGAGTTCAAATAGCTCCTCCTTGTTCATCACCTTTATCTTGGCTTTGGTAAGCTGTTCTATCTTCATATATGTAAGGGGTATTAAGCTAAAATCTTTCTTGCTAGGGTAACAAGGTCTTTAGGTATTTGCTTTTGCTGGTCTTTCTGTTGTAAGTCTCTCTTAAGAACTTCTGCAGCTTCTGTTGGTATTTCGTATGGTCGATCTTCCATACCTTTCTTGTTCCAAGTCCAAGCGCCATTCTCTGCCTTCTTCATGCCAAACTCTTTTTGTACTGCATCTGAGGATTCTAATATAGATTGCGCTTCGTTTATAAATCCCCATTCAACCATGTCTGCTCCTTTCACGCTATTAAGTAGACCAAGACATAGGAATCGTTCTTGGAGAGTTAGATTCAGAGTTACTTTCATAGGTATCAGGGAAAGGATTTGACAATACTATACATCTTGAACCCTTACGCATCAAGTTGGAAATTTGTGGATGCGAATCCTCCGAACATTTCTACAGCTGCCTTGTCGTATTTTTTGGCTGCATCCTTCATAGTGTTTGCATGGCACACAAAAAGGGCTGCTTTCACAACCCTTTAAGTATATTATATTTAGTCTAGGTTTAACTAGCGGCATAGTACGGGATATACCTTACAGTGCCAGCGACTCCTACGTTAATCCAACCTGTTTCTGCCGTAGCAGAAGGGTCGATTGTGGAAGCAGTACCGTCAGTGAAGTTAATACCCATCTTAACAACTGGACAAGATGAAATGTCGATACCAATACCAGAGGTAAGAGCTGCTAGATCAATGTCTAGAGCTGTACCAGTAGTCATGGAGTTAGTATTCAGGTGAATACCTTTACCACCTGCGAGTGCTGCAGATGCAGTAACCGCAAGAATGATAGTTTCATCAGCTGCTGCAGAGCTAAACTCTACAAGAGTTCCCGATGTGCTAGTTGCTCCACTATGTGTTACGTCTAGCAATCGCCCTGCACCAGTAATGGCAGTAGCAGAGGAGTCAATAGAGATTCCAAGTCCTGTAGTCAGTGAGTTAGCAGTGATAACGAAAGCGTTACCAGTTGTGTTCACCGATGTTAGGTCCATGAATGCCTCAGTATCTCCTGTTGCATGAATGCTAAAGACTGCAGTTTGGGCGTTATTACGAATCTGTACAGATGCAACCGTAGATCCTACATCTTCATCGATGCGGAGTCCTACAGCTGTCTCTGACTCAAGATCCAAGTCGATAGCGACTTCAGCAGCGCCTGACACTGTATGCCTTGTTCCTATTCTGAGTTGGTCACTCATAGTTATAGGGGGAAATTAGTAAATACGATTTGCCTGACCGGTTTCTACAAGGAAGTCCCATATATGTTCAGATAGAAAATCCTTCTCCTGATTCTTACGCTTGTAATTCGCTGCATCCATAATAGCTTTCTGCGCTTCTGCCTGTTGCTCCATACGAGCTTCAGTTTTAGCGTTAGCTTCGTTTTCTGCCGGAGTAAGATGCTTAAAATAAGGCATAAGGATTAGGAAGTGATACCAGTAAGTTTTCCACTAGCACGTGCATTGGTTTGTGCGAGGTTTCCACCAACCCACAAAACAAACTCGTAGTTAAGTGTCCCTGATTTTCTCTGGCCGGGGAAGCCATCTTTTTGAAGAGCATCGTCTGCAGGTCCAAATTCACGGAAGTTCATCCATGCAAGACCATTAGGGTCAACAAGGTAAATAACTCCGTCTGGAACATCGTCATCCATAGCGAATGCGATTTCTCCATCTGGAGTGTAAACAGATAGGCCAGTAGAACCACCTACAAGATTTCCTGAGAAGTCTGAAGGAGTGCTGTGGTTGAATCTGCGGTTAGCTTGCAAGAGAGCTGAATACCTACGCCATTGCTTTCTGTTTCCAAGAAGGAAGCAAGCTGATGGGTCAGTAGCAAACTGTCGAGTAGCTGAAACAAGGTCATCAATATCAGCAAGAGCCAAAGCACCTACTGCTGAAGGCTGCTCTGATTGGAACCAATAGTTGTTAGCCTTGTTAATGTTCTGGACCGTTCCAGTGTTAGACAAAAGACCAGCAAGAGTCTGGATCTCATTGTATACGCTGTCGTCTGCATTATAGACATCAGCTCGTACAATAACATCGTTATCTGAAGTATTCTCGTCTGTAGTTGAAGTAAACTGCGTAGCAGAATCTACAGAAGAAACAGTAACAGTTTGAGCTGTACCTGCTTCGACCTGCCCAGCTGTACCTACAAGAAGAACATCACCTTCTTGCAAGTGCTTTGTGCCGGGAACTTCGTTAGTGGCAGAAGTGTTAGTTTGTACTGTGAACACATTAGAGCTTGAAACAGCTCCGTTAGCGTAACAGAGTACACCACTAGCATTACCTACCATCTGTCGGTTCATCTCTCCATGCATGGTGTGCATAGCACCTTCCATGTTTTCAACGAGTTCGTTCGTGATAGAAAATTCTGGGCTTCGAGAAGCGTGAATGATCTGATCTGGAATCTCCATAGACTGCGTAATGAATTTCATACGTAGACTGGATCGAGATCCCTTGAACTTACCCGGCCTGAGAGAATCGCCAATCTTCTGAGCGTAAGTACCTCCTCCAAATGGAGTGTGGTTATGAATAACCTCGGCCTCATACGCTGAGTTGATTCGTTCTACATTTTGCACACGTGGCATAACATTGGAGCCATCTCCAACATCTGCTTCTTCACGTGGCATACCAATAGCTCGGAGCATTGGTTTTCTAGCTGTAAGCCAGAAGTTTTTTCGGAAACGAGGGATCACAAACTCTGTAAGAGTTTTATTCAGCCTGTCTCCTAATGCAACGGTACTCATAAGAGTAAGGGGAAAGTAACAAAATTGTTACTCTATTCATCCCCACCTTCCATAGCCTTCATATACTCTGCAGCTTCTCTCTTGAGAGAGTCCATAGCTTTTAGAGGGTTGTTGGCGTTTGGATTTTCAGCAACGTCTGGATTGCGAACCTCGGTGGTTGCAGCTGCAGATCCCTTATCCACCTTTGGAGGCGGGTCTTTCTTATTGGATCCTTTTGCTTTGTAGAGCGTATTCATCTCTGTGATGACACGTTCATACGAAGCCAGTGCAAGCCAGCGTTTATCTGGATCGCTAGAATCAGACCATTTCTGAACTTGTTTCTGTACTTGTGCTTCCTTAAAGCCATTAGGGTTTAACTCCTTGTTGGCTACCACGGCTTTACGATCCCTTATGTCAGCATCCTTTTGATCCTTAGCCTCCTTTTCCTCCCAACGCCTATCTTGTTCATCAATGCGGTCTTGCATTTCTTTAGTACCAGCGAGTTGCTGGACTGTATCGATCTGCTTCTGAGAATATCTCTCAGCCGGAGGATCCTTTGGTTCAGGTTCTTTAGGTTTTGTAGCTGCTTGATACTTAGCTTCAACGTCTTTCAATCTATCATTAACGTCTTTGAATCTAGTATAGGGGACAGTTTTTTCCTCAGGTGGTTCACTGTCGATAGTGTCGTCATCGACTGACGGATAAGTGTCATCTGAGTCCAGTAGTTCATCGTCTGCGAGTTCGATAGGGTCTGGGTCGCCCTCTTCACGCAATGGGTCATCCATAAAGATATGGGGAAGTAGTAGGAGAATGCTCTCGTTTGTTTTGCAAGCAAAGTGCTTGCTGCCAGTATGCGATCTGGCGAGCGTTCCTGCTTTTAATTACAGAAACGGTGGTTTGAAAAGAACAACATTGACATCCTATACTATAAGTATGGAGGTATGACGGATTCTTCTTCTACAGACCTTGACCTTCTTCGAGTCCTGCTAAATCTTCTGGAACATTAGGATCACCAGCACCTCCATCTCCTTGCTGTGCAATGATTCTATGTCGCTGTGCTTGGCCGTTTAGTAATGTTGCACCCTCTTGGTTTCCTGCTTGCAACATCTCCTTCGCTCTCTGCTCGTAGAACTGTGCAAAGAACTCATGCGGATCATTACCGTTGATAGGAATCTCCTCACCCTGCACCATGCGCTGTGCGTTTGCCTCCGCTGCAAGTGCAATAGGGTTCTGTAACTTCTTAAGCTCCTTGACGATCTTCTTACCACTACCGATACGGTATGCGTTCATCACCACAATATCCCATACAGGGTTAGCTCCGGGGATCCATCCCATCTGGAATAGCTCTTTGACTTCTACTCTCTCTTGGTTCTTCCTGAAGAGTTGGTCCAGCTCTATCTCTACATCAATACGCTTGAAGGCTCGTAGCTTCGTAGGCTTCTCTCCATCCCTCTCCTGTGTAACATCCTCTGGGTCTTCGTTTGCGAACCCCTCTCCGATCAGGTGAATAGGTATGTTCTCTCCGGTCCCCTTGTCGTATCTGTAGAGAGTGTGTACCTCACTCCAGTTATCTGCAGCTTGCCTCAGGAGCTTCTTTGCAGCACGTGATAGGAACATCTGGAAGTTGTCGATGGGATCCGATGTACTCATCTGGTTGATCTGCTGGAGCTGTTCTATAGCTTTACCAGAGTCTCCGATACCTGCAACACGTGAGATAGAAGCCTCTGCGACTCCTGAAGCATCCTCGAAGGATCGCTCCATAACCTGTAGGTGCTGGAAGTGAGTCTGCGGTAGAGGCTGCATAGGTAGGTTAGCTACCCCGGACCCAGATGGATCCTTAATCTTCTGCCCTTGTCTACCAGCTACAGGGATAGATACACCATCATCTCGGATGATCCATTTACCTTGTAGCATGTTATCAATGTAAGCCTCGATGTTGCTGATAGTCTTGTTGATACCCTTCTGCATATCAATCCATGAGTATGCTACAGGGGATGCGTAGAACACTCCCTTCTCCTCCGGTGCATAGCTATCAAAGATAGACGATAGTCGAGGGTAGTCTAGCTCCTTCTCTATGAGTACGCCTCTCTCGCTTGTCACCTTGTACTTGATTACAGTCTTTGCCTTATCCTCCTTCTTGATCTTTGCTAGTGATGCATCATCGCCTAGCTCCTCACCCTTCTTCTCCTCATCCTCACCCTTCTTGATAACCTCGAAGGAGTGATACAGGATCTGCGTGTCCTGCATACTATTGTTCGTGCCTGTAGATCTACGATCAAACTGTTGCTGCAATCCTGACTCTGCCAGCTTACCGTCTGCTCTAGCCTTAGACCGGACCTTAGCATCGTACTCTTTGTTGTGCCGGATCTTCTGTACGGATGTCGGCAATGCGATAATAAGCCATTGCTTATCCTTCAGTGACTCTGGAGCATCAGAGAATACATCCCATAGCGAATAACATTCCATCACTGGCATGTTGACCTCCTTGTCGAAGGTATAGTACGTGAGATACCTACCCTGCAAGAACGCCTGCCTTGCTACAAACTTAGCTGCAGTACGTAGTGCATTGTCTCCAAACTCATCTCCCTCCCATAGATCCTGCAACATTGCATCAGCTGCATCGATCTCATCATCGGTAACATCAGCAAGCTCTGAGGGGACCGGGTTCCAGCGTGGCTGGGTTGCAGTCATACGTGCTGAGATTCTAGAAAGTGTCTGTGGGAATTTGTTTACGGTCCTGTGTACCTCGTTATCCCTAAGTCCTCTGCTCCGGGGTCTACCATTCATGTCAAAGTACAGTCTGTGGTTTCCATCGTCAAAGTGCATACAGCTGGATACCTTGGCTTGCCAAAGAGGAGTTCTGTCTTTCGACTCTTTAATCAACTTGCCTAGTCTGTTGTACTCTTTACTCGCTGCCATCTGACTTTGCTATTTTAGCTAAAACATCTTGTGGGATCTCATCTGCAGTATACAGTTCTTCTTCTTCCTCTTCGGTTTCCTCTTCTTTAGCACCCTCTTCGTTGATACCCATGCTCTGCATAGCAAACAGATCCTCTCTGGTCCGTGACTTCTTGAACATAGCCAGAGTCCTTACGTCTGCAGACACTGACTTCATCATCTTCAAAAAGAGGTAGGCCAGTACTCCCATTCCTGCTAATTGAAGTACGGCCACAAGTGCTAAGATCAGTAGAAATTCCATGATTGCTTAGAGCATAACATATAGACTAGATGTTTTTAATGGATTCTTGTGCTACTATACATCTATGCATCTTGTTCGAGAGTTCAGACTGAAGTATGGATGGGACCAGATGGAGTTAGCACGTAGAGCAGAAGTCTCCATGAAGCTCATTACAAATATCGAGCTTAATTCCAACCATGACTGCCAACGAAAGACAATGATAAAAATCAGCGATGCTTTTAATCTCCCACCCTCTGTGGTGTTCTTCCCTGTGGAAGAGGTGGAGAAGAGAAAGATGTTAAGCGCCCTTGTCGCTGTGTGTATTCAGCACGTACCAGAGCATCAGGTCTACACTGTTCTGCAAGAGCTTAATCGTAAGCCAGCTCCTCCTTCTGAGCCTGATAGTGTTTATCAAGAAGATTTAGAACAGTCCCCGGAGCGCCAGCCTTCTGCTGTAGCTCTGTCATAGGCTCAGCCCATGTCATAATGGCATACCGTAGAGCATCCATAGCGTGATCGTGTAGCTTGCGTGGGTTTTCATACGACTCCTTGTTGATGTTACCTACAGGATCCTTCGGCCATAGGTAGTTAGCAAACTCCCAGATCAGACTCGTACAGTTCTCGGTGATGAAGAGTCTCGGTGCGCCCCTCTTCACATCTCCATACTCATCTCTGTAGAACGGATGCGGATGACTCATATCAAATCTCATGTACTCCTTCACCCTAGAGATACCGGGGATGACTGCGTTCTGTGTTCCTCTGTGCATCAGAATCTTATGCTTCCTAAACTCCTCTGCGATTGATGACCGGTCCTCTGTCTTTATCATGGGTTGCCCTGCAGTCATCGTGGAGCGTACCTGATCCTTAGAGAAGATCTTAGGGTCGCAAAACTTTATATGTAGGAAGCCATCGTTATCTATCTTCTCCTTACAGTTAGCGAATAGCCAATCTGCAGCATCCTTGATAGCCCAATCTTTCCTGTACGCCTCTTGGAATACGATGTAGTTATCATCTGCATCTCTGTGAACCTTCAGGAAACACATAGGGTTTTGCTGTCCGTAGTCCATTGTGATCTCGTAGTCATCAAAATGCATAGTCTCTACCACGTGTAGATCTCGGCTGAACTTCGGATACACTCGCCCGGTGGAGAAGATGAAGGCTTCGTCTGGGTTGCTGGGATACAGCTCATTCATGCGGTCCTCTAGCTCATGCTTCTTCTGGTCCCACCATAGGAGCTGGTGATCTGTAAGGTCCGTACCGTCTGAGTTCCTGTACTTGGCTCTCATCTCTGCAATCTCTGAAGGATACTTGAAGCGTGTACCCTCTATCCAAGGTGTTGCGTTGTTGGGATCATCGAACCATGCAAAGAACATCGGATACCACTGTGGCTTATCTCCATTCTCCAGCAACTGCCAGTTCTTTGTGAAGGTACGCTCAAACCAGTTCCCCTTACCGTTGGCGGTAGATTCAGCTATACCCTGCGCTGTCATAGGTAGTGACTCCAGTGTGTCTTGCAGCTTGCCCTCGTCTTCCACGTATGCAATCTCCGAGAAGTGTAGAACGGATGGGGTCATACCACGTGCTTCAACATCTATGCTGTACTTGGATCCTATTCCTGCAAAGTTTAGCTCTGCTCTGGTGATGTGCTTGATCGGCATCCGTAGTGGCTCCGGTATCTTATTGAAGGCGAACAGCGGTATGTCTTCAAACAGCTCTGTCACTGTATCTTTACGATGGGCAATGGTTCGGCATCGCTGGTTAGGGTAGTACTGCGCTGTGTCTAGCAGGTAAAGCATCACCCCTGTAGTTACTCCCAGCTTACGTGGCTTCAGGATGATGATACGTTTCCATCCCTCCTCTATCTTCTGGTAGATCTGCTTCTGTACAAAGTTCGGTGTGAAGCGTATGTCTTGCCCTTCATACCCTGCTACCTTGGTCCTGATTGTATATAAATTATGCATTCTCCATATTCTACTCTCCATCTTCTTCCTTGACTCTTTATCTAGTTGCATAGCTCTATGGTAACATTATAAAAAACCTTTGTCCAATCATCGATACAATGATATAGTTCCTTTTGATGACAAGGATATGCTCTATAGACGGTTGTAAGGGTAATCATTTAGCTAAGGGTTTATGCTCTAAGCATTATCATAAGCAATGGCAGATCGACAATCCTGATAAAGTAAAAGAGAAGAGAAGAAAGCATTACCTGAAACATCAGTCAAGATACAGGAAGTCTGCAGAGAAGTGGAGGAAAGATAACCCGGAGAAGCAGAGAGAAAGATCCAAGGCCAACTACCATAAAAATAAAGAACGATATTCTCAGAATCATAAGAAGTACTACGCCAAGCATGGCGATAGGCTTAGGGCTTATGCCAGAGGATTCTACACAAAGAAGAAGAAGACCCCTTTTCAAAGATGGAAGGCTGAAAACAAAGAGTTAAGCCATAGGATAACCAAGAAGGCTGCTAAGGCAAACAGAACAGCTAAGAAGTACGGCCTCCCTGATCGCATAACATCTGAACAGCTCTGGAATAGGATTGCCCTATGGGGAGATAGATGTTGGATCTGCTCATCGTCATATAATTGCATAGACCACGTTATCCCTATGGGAAAAGATGGTGCTAACCTACCCTGTAATATTAGACCTTGCTGCAATTTTTGTAATAGAAGAAAGCACGTGAAGATTCTTCATTAGTTACTCACATTCATCTGGCATATATGTATACAGCTCTTTCCTGCACTCTTTACATAGCGTTATGTCGTACCAGCCATGACTACACGGCTCCTCCCTGTTCGTCATCTAGCATCTTGGTAAAGTTTGTAGGGTAGACGGTCCTGCCGTCATCAATGCAAGCTACAAACAAAGCCCAAAAGTACTGCTGCCTTACATCAAATCTCTGATCTTCATGCCTATTGATCTCATCTAAGAGAATCCTGTGTACATCGCTACCAAAGACAACCCTGTACTGCCTTGCATACGTGGTTGCGATTTCAGTAAGAAGCTCTATGTCTCCCCCCGGTATCTGGGCTAACAACTGCGCTAACTCCAAGCCTGCGTGTAGTGGTACTTCCGTATCCTGATGCTGTTCTCTTAGCCTTTCCACATCTTCAGGCTGCATAGCCATAGGATCATTATCTAACTAGAGGGTGTCCCATGTCAAAGATCGCCCAGCAATCTATTGCATGTTCCTCGAACGCCTCAAAGGTCATCCATCCATAGCCTTCATCTCCCCAATGTTCTCCCCACTGGTTGCGGATCTTAATCAATCCCTCCTCTCTATCAAATCCTACAGCGGTGATAGCATGTCCTCCTGACACCCTGCCGTCTTGCGCCTGCAATATTGTCTCATCGTACCATCCGTCAAGCCACTCTGTACCTATGAAACACGGACCGTTCACTGTCAGTGACTGCATAAGCTCCTCTACGTTCCTGATCCTAGCGTATCCCTTAGCCCTGAATCGTCTGGCGGTGTTGAACATGCGTAGGTTTCCTATCTTCTTCTCCGGTGGCACTAGCTTATTCTTATCACTTCCTCGCTTGTACGGATACTGCTTCTCTAGCGGTATACCTATGTCATGCAATACCTTAAGAGCTTCCCTTGGGTACGCTCCTCCTCCGGGGTGAAGCTGTATATGCTCGTAGAGGAACTGCTCTGACATATCCCACTGTTCTGTAAATCCTCTCTGGTAAAACTCCTGCCATTCCTTGATAGCTGCAAAGGCAAAGGCTACGCACGAACCCTTAGCTCCTTGGTTCCTGATCGGATTCATCTCATCTGTGTAGTCTACTAATGCTGGTGTGGATACTGTACGAAATGCTTTCTTGTACGTGAAGTCCCTACGGTCTTTTACATCTGGTGTATAACCTAGGGAGTATTTCATACTAGAGATTGGTAGTAGTAGGTGTGTAAGAATCCAAGAGGGGCTTCTCCATGTTGATGTCGCCAGATCGCTCTGCCAACTCTGCCATTTCCATCTATAAACGGATGAATGTTCTCGAATATCTTATGGAACTCAAAGGCGGATGCAGTACATTCTGGATTAAAAAGAAGCTCCATAGCATCATCTATACCTACTGGTGATATCTCTTTGCTGCCAATGTATACAGGTACATCTCGATACTTCCCAAGGTATTTATCTGGTACTGGCTGTGGCATAACCTGCGCCCTTACAGCGAACAGATCCATGTGGAAATCCTTTACACGATCCTCTGTTAGTTCTTTCGACAAAAACCATTCATAGATAGGTAGCTCCTTTTCGGGGATAGTCTTCTCTCCCTCAATGTTATTGCTCTCGGTGATGAAGTCTAACAAGTTCATGGTCCAGTGTCGTAAGGAATTTTAGGTAGTCTTGCTAACCTCTTAACGTGTAAACAATACTCTGGCCAGTACATGCCTGACAAGTTACACACTTGCTGCATCCCCTGTGGGGATTGGAGGGGTGCTGAAATAACCGTAACCCAGATGAGGGTGCTAATCATTTGTAGTAAGGGGAGGAAGTAATTGTTCTAGTAGCTCTCGGATCTTCTGCGCTCTTGCGCCTATGCACTGGTACTGGACCAGCTCTTTACACGCTCCGATCATCGCAACCCACTCCTTCACCTCCTCTATCTCTGCCTCTCGCTTGTCTTGGGGTTCACTCATGCTCGTCTTGCCTTTGGCATTGGATGATAACAATTGAAGTCGTCTACTCCGATCAGAGACTCGGACCGGATAGGCTTGTCTGTCTCTATAATATCCTTCTTCCAGTTCTCATGCTCTATGTCATCTCCTAGGAATGCGCCTTGGTTGTTCTTCTTCCGTAGCTTACCCAGGGCATCTATCTGAGACTTGCGCTGCCTCTCCTTCTCTACTGCTCTCTCCTTCAGTACCTTCGGGAAGCATCTATCACAACAGTAATCTGTAGTGTTTTCCTTCGGTACAGCCATAGAGCAGAAGAAGCAGGTTATGAACATTCTGCCTCTTGGTAAAATCTTCTGGTGTGACACTCATCCATGTACGATATCAGCTTAGGTGGCTTAGCCTCCATCTTCTTTCTCAGCGCACAATCGTTGCACAGCTGATCCGTAGAGTGTTTCTCTATGTTCCAGTACTTTACGTAGCACTCCTCGCAACTGCAGCGTAGGTGCTTGTGCCTCTTGGCAAAACCCTTACTCTCCTCCTCGGACCGTACATCGTATGGCCTGTTATCATGCTCAGAGCAAGCTGCGTAGGGATCTGTGAGGGTGCAGGTGCAGGTCATATACCTTTTTGGAATTCAATTTGTGCAAGATCTCCGACTTCCTCCGGGGATAGCCCGGATATCCAGTCATTACAATGGTCTGGCATATCATCGTCTGTTCCCATGTAGTCATCTGCATGACACCATTCTAGGAACTCTAACAATGCATCTGCTTTATTCTTGTTCCTCATATTCACATTGGTAGGAAGTACGGTGGGGTCGAGATGTACCGCATCTGGCACACTCTGGAGCTTCTTCTAGGGTAACTTGTTCCATGTCGCATGGTGGAAAAAATTAAAAAGGCAAATCTTCTACTTTCGTATCACTCTTCAGAGAGTCTGTAAGGGTTCCGTCTAGGGAGCTTGCTACCTCCTCTACGGATGCTGCAGGCTTAGGTGCATCTAGGAACTCTACATCTATAACATCAGGCAATGAGTCCATAGATACCTTGAACATCTCGCTGCTCTTGCCCTTCAGGAGAGCATCAAAGGTATTCTCCTTAAGCACCTCCACAATCTTCTGGCTCCAAACATCTAGGTTGTTTTCTGCATCCATAGCCTTACCAAACCTAGTCCAGTGTGCTTCATTAAGAGACTCGTATAGCTCTACCATTCTGTCATAGGTAGCAAGCTGCTTAGTATCCGATTGCTTCTTGCCCTTCTCGAACTGCTTAGGGAATATCTTTTTGCTGTGCTTCTTACCAGATAGCTTGCACGTAAAGTTGTACATAGGCTCATCACCACACTCCTTCAGGAAGTGAGAGAAGCTAAGCTCCTGTGGCTTATCGAATCCAAACGGCTTGTCGTTACCATCTGCTCCGGTGAAGTCTGTACTACCTCCGTTCAGTCTGAACACTTCATCGTTGTACAGTACGTAGAACACGTATCGTAGTCTAAGGTTGCACTTACCCTTAAGCGCTTTGTCTCCTTTTCCTCCGATTGATGGTAGGTCTGGGTTACGGTGGCTGTAAGGCAAGGCTGCCACAATGCTTGTGGGAATGCTGTGTGTATCATATAGGACCACTATATCACTCCAGTCTAAGAACTCTGAGGAGTTGTACATATAGTGACGGTTGTTAGGGTCTGAATCGTTCCACTCTCCAGTTGTCTTCATAGCTTGCCTGAGTACAACACAATCTATTCCGTCTGCTCCAAGATCTTCGTTCTTGTTATCTCCGTAGCCGACTATGAATAAATGTCCTGCTTCAATATCGTCTGTATCCGATAGGCTTGAGCCTGCTACTCGGATCTCTCTGAATGAGGTTGCTGCATCTGGGGCTTTTGCCGTTGGAAAGTCTAACTCTGTAGTCATGATGTATAGGGGGTTATAAAATAGCGGTAGAAATATCTATAGTGTCATCCGGGAACATAACATTGTGTGCGTACTGGATGACGATACGGTGTTCTTCTCCCATAGAGGGAGTGCCTGTGCGATTCTGTTTCTTCCAGATGGCAAGTGCCACACTGGTACGCATAGCATCTGTGTCTTCGTCTATTCTGTAGTGCCTGCTTAGTGTTAGATTAGTCATAGAATAACCCTACTCTTGTGATACAATTGTGTCAAGAGTATACAACTGATTTTTACTGAGGTATTCTCCCGGCATGACAAATCTTGTAGATATGGAACTCGCAATGCGTTCTGCAATAGATACGTTAAAAAAGCCCATTCAGATGGATAGGAATACTATCGACAATCAGAATGAGCTTATGGCTATTGCAATCGAGAGATTAGAACGTGACTTGCCTAGTCCTCTAGGCGCTTAGTCCGTCTTTCGTGGTGCTTTCTCTGCACTTCACGGATACGTGCCTTCTCAGCCTCTATATCAAAGTTCTCAAGTTCGTGGCTTATCTGCCTACGAATACTACGAGGTGAGATTCTGGTGTAGACAAGTGGCTTGAGGTCTGACTTTGTTATACGTGCCTTTATCGGTGATCGTATTGCCCGGCTACGTGAGAGTCTTTTGACTGGTTGCCTCCGGGTCTGCCTTACTGGTCTTGCTGCCGTAGTAGGCTTTACCACCTTCTTCACTGTAGGCTGCTTATAGAGTTTGCAGATGATGTTTCCGTGAGCATCCCTGAAGAGGTAGCCATCTGCAGGCTTACACTCTGGTCGTACTCTTCCTAATGCGTGTGCTTCTGCAGGGTTGATACCCATACCGATGATGAGCATGGCTACTGCTATGAGTATGAGTAGTACTGTCTTCTTAGTAAACTTCATGTTAGATAAGGGAAAGTAATAATTCGTGGTTCTGTACTTTCTTCCAGTATCCGTTATCCCATCTAGCGTTAGCGCAAGAAGGGCAATTGTGTCCTAGAACAGTCTGAAAGATATCTTCATCATACTTCTCGTACCTACCCACTGTCCACTCTGTCATGATCTCCATCTGTAGTTTCCAGTCCTTCCACTCCGGGTTACGATTCAGCCATGTAGTCGCTGAGACTCCATGATGTACGCACATATTGATCTGCGGTATACCTAGGCTGCAGTAATATCCCTTCTTGTTATAATCCCCTTTAATTTCAGGATCTAATTGACCATTTTCAACCATTAACTGAGCTGTAAGGTTCTTAAGGTGGTCTGGGTTAGTGATTCCTTCGGCACGTAGGAGGTCTTGGTAGTACCGTAGGCGCTCGTTCTTATAATCTTCTGCCTCTACCCATGTCCAATACTTTACATCGCTTACAGGGGCAAAATGAAGTTGCTCAATTCTATGCAATGTAAGTTCGTTCCAGTCAACATCATAGCCTGCTTTGCGTAAACGGATAACAAGCTGCCTGTTGCTGTCTTGAGCTTCTGCTATGCGATCCTGATTCGCTCTGATGTCTTCCATAAGAAGCAGAGCTTCCACTACCGGATCTGATGCTGCTGCTTGTGGTATAGGATCTGGAAGCATAAGTCCTATTCCCCATAGTATCTGAGATACGTAGAATAATCCGATCAATACTATCCCTGATATGCCGATAATGTTGTTTAGTTTGTGTTTCATACGTTTTTGGAAATGAAATAAATGCATGATATATATTAGCATAAAATGAATCAATTGTCAATACCTCAAATGTCATAAGCACCATGAATAAGCCGATGGTGGCATATAGCCTATTCAGATTCAGTAAGTTTAATCTCTCTAAATCGCATGAGATTTTGTCTTACGTCTTTAAGATCTATAATTGTCTGTCTAATCACCTCTGCCATCTCCGAGTCTGTAACTCCTTCTGTTCTAGCTGCCTCCAATACTCCCATTATGTAGCTTGTAAGAGAGTCTGCCCCTGCCCTTGCAGCTTCTAACTGCTCCTCGCTGGGCTGCTTGCCTTTTCCTTTAGCTCCTTCAGCCTTCTCGCCTATGAGTTTTGCTAATTCTTGCATGATAGCAATTGGTAGTAATAAAGGTGGTTGCTAGTTGGGTAGGGCAACCACTCCTACAACCCTCGTCTATACGTCACTACGAGGAGTATAGCTATACATCATTAAGTCGTGCAAACTCTCCTCTAAATAGCTGTGCTGCTACATTGTATGCTATAGCTGCATCCTCTTCTTCTTTGAAGTAACCTATGTGCCTGCACTTCTTCTTGAATGATATTTGGGCTTGCCATAGTCTCTTCTCTTTATTGAAATGGACACCTGTGTACCTTCCACTTTTTCTCTTGGCATTCCAACAATTCTGCTGCCTCGTAACAAATCTTAGATTACTCCTTCTGTTATCCAATCCGTTTCCATTTATATGATCTATTTCTAGTCCCTCCTTCTTACCCAAAAGAATCTGGTGCATGTATATGTGTCCTCCGCTATCTCTACCTCTATAAGCATAAAATCCATGTGATCTCTTCGTAGCAGTCCAATTAGACTCAATTAAAAATTGATAGTCTTCATCGTCTACTATTGCCTCTTTGCCTTGTGATAATGGTATAGTTTTCATGCTTTCTGAACAAAAGCATAATACCCCTCTGCGCCAATAGGTGTAAAGGGGTATATATTATTACGCTTTCGGGCTGTAGCATTCTCGTACTCCTTGCAAACCTGCACGAAACCAGTTACGAGGAAGCTCTGTAGTCTGCCACTTAGTCTGGATTGTGTTCTGGAGGAGCTTGCTATCTGTCTCCAGTAGTTTGATAACAAGTTCGCTATACTTGTTAGCTCCCCTCTTCTTGCCGAGCATGTATGTCATGCCAGTAAGGAAGAGTATTGCTATGCCGGTGAATATTGTAAGTAGTGCATCCATAAGGTGAATTGGTAAAAAATAATTTGGCTCTCGCTGAGTTTCCTTGGTGCGATCACGCTAGCACCAGTGCCTTCCAGACAAACTCCCTAGTTTTACTTCTAGGTGAGAGCCACGCAGTATGTGGAGAGGATACCAGTGAAGGGCTGTAAAGCCCCTCTAAGCTAACCTCTGCACAGCTTACAGTCGCATGATCCAGTGCCCAGGCATCTGTTCCTCTTAGCCACTTCCTTCTTCTTCCGAAGATTCTCTTGATAGTCTTGTCCATTTGCCGTTGGAAGATTGTAGTGTTCTTTCATACAGCCGAGAGGTAAGTCTTAGCCTCTGATCTGTCTAGCTGTTCAGATAGCTTAAGTACAATCTCGGATAGGTGTTCTACCGTACCGTCTATTTGCACCTGAGCTTGCTCTGCTCTTAAAACCATTCTGCCTAGAGTATCCAAGGATTCCTTTAGGTCTTGTAGCATTAGATTATCTACTACTGCAGGGCTTGCAGCTTTCACCTGATGCCATGTCTCGATAGCATCGATGATAGCCTCGGCATTCTTGCCTCCGGGCAAGTGATTCATGTGTATATAATTAGATATGTTTGCCGTGTTTATCCCTAACCTGTTTGCGAACGCTGTTTGCGATACTTTGCTCTCGGCTAAGAACTTTTTTAGCTTCTTGCATACCTCTATTCGTGAGGCTGCCGTTTCGTAGTTTGCCATAAGAATATGTGGGAAAAATAAAAGGCTAGTTAGTGAGTACAGGGCATTTCTGCACCATGAGCTGATAGAACATATCTCTCTCTTGGATATCCCTTGAATTGAAGGAATGGATTGACCCATCGGGGAACTCATAATACCTCTCTCCGTAAGTACCTTTGATCCACTGGGGGAGGCCGTACTCCCTCATGCCATCTTTGAACGATCCGAACCTCTTGGCTATTATCTGGTAAAGGCTTTGTCCTCGGTTACTTGCCGTGGGGAACTCTTTGTTAGCATGTATGAACTCGATAACACGTGTCTTTATCTGCAAGGGGCATGTTCCAGTCCTATTCATCTGCTCTGCAGACACACCTCCTTTCTTCTTTCTTGCTACTGCCAACGCTCTACCCTTTGCGTTTTGCTCCATTCTTCTCTTCGCATTTTTAGGGTTCTTATTCCAATCTCTAAATCCAACAGTCTGATTAAAAAGATTCTTCGTATTCTCCATAGATTGAGCATCTGACAACAATCCTGTTCGCATGAGCAATCCGTACTTCCTCTTGTATTCCTTGGCAGTCAGACCTGTACAGCTTTTTACGTGTAGTGATAAATGCTTTCTCCACTCTCCGCAATTATGGCACTGTACAAGCATCCTATCGTCAGTCTGGATAAGAACACCCTCGAACCCATATCCTGTCTCGGATTCCATTAAAGGCTTCTTGGCTATGCCGATATACGCTTTGCCTGTAGGTGACTCTGGGTAGTCTATGATCTTGTCTGCATATTGAACCTGCTTACCTTCATAGAAATTCTTGAGTTCACCTTTATCCCTATTCGTTCCTATATTCTGATGCATTCCACAGCGAGGATGCGACATAGGAGTTTTATTGTTGCACCCTTCAATGGCGCACACCTTGATATACTTATCAGGGTTTTTCTTGGATTTCTTGTACGCACTTCTTGTTGTGGCATTAGAGCAAATCCTACAGTGCGAATACACACCGCTTTTTGTGTGCGTAGCCTTTGGAAAGTCTTTCTTATCCTTCACCTCCTTGCACTTCGTACACCTCTTCGTCTTGCAGCCTTCACCTGAGTGGCACTTCTTTGTGCAGTACAAATTGTTATTCTTCTCGTAGTGTGCCTTCCGTACAGCAAACAATTTGCTGCAATTAAAACAGGCTACACCTACGCAGTTTTTTCGCCATGTTAGATCCTCTATCGGGAATTTGTAAGCCGACATATATATTGGTTGTAGTAAATAAAAGTGCCAGATATGCGCCCTCCGAAGGAGGAAAAGGTTATTAGAGTCTTCTGACTCTTTCACCTATCTTCAGAGAGAAGCGACATATCGAGCGATAAGGCTTGTAACCGTATCAGTGTGGCTAAAGCACACTACGCAACCTACGGACTGAAAGGATCTATAGGCTGCACCTATGCTCATTCTGTATCTGGTTTATCTTTCTCACACTCACAAGATACACCTATCCTACCCCAAAGGCATTCTGAGCATTCTTGGTAAGAGTCTACTACAGAGTGTTCCTCCATAGCTTGCTGAGAGTTTTCTACAGGTTCTCCTGCATCAAGGAGTTTCTGAACTTGCTCTGATGCTGCCTCTTTGCTCTCTGCCTCTACAGTAGTGTAGTAACCTTGCTGCATGTGAAAGCCGACTTTGAATTTCGTCATAGGTATTGGTAGTTAAAAAATAGGTGCAAGCCCTCGTTTCCAAGGGCAAGCATCTAGTTTCTGGCCTTAAAGAGTGCATCGTAAGCATCATAAATGTATGCCCAGATAGGCTCGTTGCCTTCTGGTGCGTACACCTCTGCATCCCTAGCTGCTTGCTGCATAAGACCCTCTAGGGCTGCTAGTAGAACTGGTGCTGCTGCTATGAGTTTTGCGTTGGCCTCTGCTTCTTGCGACCAGTGAGGATGTGTAATAGTACAAATAGTATTCAACAATCCTTTTGCCTTTATGGTGAAGGGGTCCGGAGAGGAGTAAGAAATAATTCGTATAGTATTACTATCTGTTTTTACTGCTTCCCAAGGTGGAGAAGTGTGAGCCAGTGGTGTAACTATTCCATTCATAATATCGCCAACTGATACATTGTAAGTCTCTTCTATCCAGTGCCAAATCTCTTCTCGATCTGTACCAATAGCGAAGTCATAGAATGCTTCTTCTATTTCTCCGTCATTGTTTACTGGTATATCTCCTAGCTGCTGCCATAAGTCTGCTAGTGGTATGTGTACATTCTGCATGTGATAGTGTGGTAAAAAATAAGAATTATTGTATGAGCCAGTGGCAAAACCTTGCTGACTCCTCTTGAGCATCTATGGTAATGACTTCTGTTCCTGTCCAGTAGGTAGGGAAGTCATTGTAGTAGGCTGTTAGTACAGCCATGCATAGCGTGAGCATACGGTTGAGGTGGTAGTAAATAAAGGCTAGTTTCTGGTGTTTGCTAGTGCATGACTAGCATCATCTATCCAAGCCCAGATAGGCTCGTTGCCTTCTGGTGCTGACATCTCGGCATCTTTAGCTGCCTCTTTCATAAGACCTTCTAAGGCTGCTACAAGTGCTTGTGCCTCCTTCTGGCTTATGCCAGTTTCAGGCTTCTCGTCTTGTGAATGATCGCATCCAGTACAGTGATATATCCCTTCCTGTAGGATCATGTCTGAATCGCATTCAGTACAAATATAATACATACGGTGTGGTGGTAAAAAGTAAGGGGCAAACAGGTGCTAATTGCTTGCCTCTGACTTCTAGGCTTCTCTTTATTGCTCTACAGTGTAGTCAAAGTCGGCAAGTGCCATTCCTGCTGCCTCCTTTTTTATAATCTCTTTAACCTCTTCCAGTGTTAAATCTTCACTGTAGTCAAAGGGGATTACTACTTGGTATCTCATGATAGGATTGTGTAAAAAGTAAGGATGGAAGGCTGCCGTAACAGCCCTCTACCTAACCTCTTGCGTACAGTGGTACATGATTCTGTATAAAGGTTTTCGTCTTCTCCTCCCTCTTCTTCCTCCGGTCTTCTACTATCCAGTCTGCTATACTTTCTGCTTCTGCCTTTACGTCTTCCATTCCGTAGAATCCCCAACAAGATTCATGCTCCTGATCTTCTGCCACTATGTAGCCATATACATCCCCGGTGAAATATTGATCGTATGTCTTGATCTCATTCTCTAGGCATTTTATAGCCTGAAGGTGGCTATCTATAACTCCTTCCGTCTTCTGGTATTGCTTCACCTGTTCGTCATCCTTGGCTACATAAATAATTCCACACTGGCCACTATCCCAAGGACAACTGAATGCTCCGGTGCTGATTGTAATTCCTCCATGTATATAAGCGTATACCGGGAGGCAAAGATAGCTATCGTCTTCTGCTATCTCTTGCATTTCCTCTACTGACATAGGTTTGTCTCCGAGTATGTAATCGCTACTGCAATATGCAATAGTTCCGAGGTTATCCCATTCTCTAGGGGAATCCCCATGTTCATCCTGGAATATTTGTATGTCTATTCCACTGTGTTCGTACTGTTCTAAACAGTCCATATAAGAGTGTTGTAAAAAATAAAGGGGCAAACAGGTGTTAATTGCTTGCCTCTGTATTCTCCTAGAAAATCATAAACTGTACATGATCGTCTAAATGCTCCTTGTTGTATCCCTTGGCCTCTGCTTCTTTCAAGAATTCAGCCTTGAGATTGGCTGCTTCTTGCTCTTTGGATTTGTCCGGCATGTGTGAGAGTGTGAAAAAATAAGGGGCTAAGAGTCGCTACTTCCTAGCCTCTGATCTCTAAACGTGGAATACATAGCCATTCTCTGAGATGTTCCAGTTTCCTTTTTCATCTCTTCCATAAGCCTCATAATCAAAGTAATTTGATAGTGAGCCTTCAGGAATTTCTATGTAGCCATGATCTGCGAGGAAGTAGCCTAGTGCCTCGTCTTTGTTCCACATATCAGGCAATTCTCCTGCATAGGCTTCTAGCGCATCGCTGAAGTCTTCAGGGAGTGTGCCATAGGTGGCCTCTGCATATTCAGCTACAATATTCTGATCATGTTCTGATAGCTGCGTATATTCTATAATCCGGTCTATTGTCTCGCTTCCCATGCATTCGCTATATAGGGAAGCCGGGAAACATTCATAGTCCTGAAACATAAGCTCCGGGTCTGCCTCGTCTTTGTGCAACTCTTTGCAAGCTGCGAAAAACTCAGCCGAGTCTGCATAGTCTTCTAGCTTTAACCATGCGCCTTTTATGCTTCCGTTGTTATACTTGGAATATGTACCAACATATAAAGCCGGGGAGTCTGTGGCGGTTGTGTCTGCCATATATAAGAGTGTTGTAAAAAATAAAGGGGCTAACGGTTGCGAGTCGCTAGCCTCTGTATTCTCTATCGCTCTAACATTAGCTCCATTGTTTCCAACTCATCCCTACGGAGTAAGTCGGCCAAAATCTCGTCTGTGTAATTCATGCGTGAAATGGTAGTAAATAAAGGGGCTAACGGTTGCGAGTCGCTAGCCTCTGCATTCTCTACTCCTTTGGCTCTGTCTGCCATATTCCGAAAACGTGGGTAGTCTTTGGATAGCACCGGCCTGTTTCCTCTTCTCCGTCTTCTGTCATTGCTGATATCCAAGTGACTGTCTGCATGGCCTTCTGGCCTTTGATGACCTTCCGGCCTTCTTCTTTCCAGCCGTTAAAGGTTCTTACGGTCATATAAGGGATACAGTCCTGCAAGTGTTCCGGGAATCTACCGGCAACCTGTGAAAACACTAGCTGCATATTATACACTGAGCATTGTGAGCCTATGCCATACTCCTCCAAGCGTTTCCGGGCTTCTTGGATATAAGGAGCGTATTCCTTAGTAGCCTCTGCCAGTTCCTCCTTCTTTGGGAAGGAATACCGGGCTTTGCCGTCTGTGGTGGTTTTTGTAACCATAGTAAAGAGTGTGAAAGTAAATAAAGGGCATAAGGCTACAATATGCAGCCCTATTCTCTTTATTCTCTTGATCGCATAGACCGGTAACAGTAAGCCTTCTTTCGGTAGTCCGTAGACTACTCGCACAACCCGATTCATCCATTCATCATTGTCGCAAAATGTGAGGGTACTCCTGATATGACGGTCTATGATGTGAAAGATTGAGACACTCTCCAGTCTACTCTTGTGTAACAATTGTGTCAAGGGTCAGAGGGCAAAAAAGCCTATAATGCTCTACTTTGTCATTTGGTGGCATTTCTTGATATTGCCTCTTTGTGGTATTGTGGCGGTATGAGTGATTCCAAGGTTATAGAGGTAAAACCAGTGCACAAGCCTTTTACACAAGCTGAACGCCACAAGCAAAAAGAACAGCGTATGAGTGTAAACGCCAAGGGTACACCGTCACTCTATAGGGATACATTTCCACAACTCGCCAATAAATACCTTTCAGAGTGTAACGATCGTTTTGAACAGTTCTTAAAGGCACGAACAGAGCGAGGGGATACGTTTGGGGAACGCTTGAAAGTGGATCTGCCTACTCGCACTGGATTAGCTGTATACCTTGGAGTTACAGAGCATACTTTACAACAGTGGGGAAAGTTGCATAATACTTTTCTTATCGCTCTCAAGGCTATTGACTATGAGCAAAAGGAGAGGTTGCTAAATAACGGGCTTTCAAAGGCGTATGACCCTACAATCTGCAAACTCCTACTGGCTGCCAATCATGGTATAAGTGATAAGCAAGTTGTAGAACACCAGTTCACTATAAAGGACATGGTAGAACAGAGAGAAGAGGTGGCCACGGTTGCGTGGGATGACGCAAGCGCACACCTAACAGGGCTTGCTGAGGCTGCACCTGTGGAGGAGGAGGCCGAGGCCTAGAGGTAGGCTACTTGTAGCACTCCTGAGAGTAAGCCAAGGGCTAGACTACAGAAGCAGATAGCTGCTACTTGGTAGTATGCTTGGAGCTTGCTAGTGCTAGCACACTCTGGGGCTGGCTCTGTGTTTTCTGTGTGTTTCATTGTGTACTATCATAGCATACTCTGGGCATACTGTCAAGTCTGCTTGGTATAAGAGTCATACTCCATTGTATAGCCAGCTATGGAGTATCCTCTAAGGGCATATTCCTTTGGAGGCTGAGGGCATACCATAGAGTCAGCCATGCATAGGGGGGCATAGGGGACTATATAGGGGACTATGTACGAATCTCGTGACACGAATCTCGTGAGGGTAACGGTACTTTATGGTAGGAGAGGGCATTTCACGTTCGGAGATCTTATTTTCTGTGGGATCATTAGTAGTTTACAAATATATATAATTATATTATAACAATACAATAGAGCTTGACATTCGTGATCTCGATCTATAAATTTGTGTGGTACGTTGGGTATTAGAGTTACGAGGTGAAGAAAGGAAAACGCGTTTTCCACTTCTGTCTTCATTTCACTAATACATTTACAGCCACACAAAAATTTCAATCATTATCGTCTAATCACACTATTTGTCTCTGTCGAACGCTCGTTCGTTTATTAGTATAACGCCCGAAAACACAAGGAGAGGCATAAGATAGCGTTTCTTGCTCTTTCGGTAGGAAACCTCTAATATAGAGGTGCTTAATTCCTACACACAGTATACCATGAATGAACTCGCAATATGCAAAGTTGTCCCGGTTGAGCCGACTGAGGACCCCTTCGCTTTAGTTATAGATGAACCCGGCTCTTGGTACGTTAAGAACGTCTTTTATGATGCAAAATTAGAAAAATATCTAGTTTTCGTTTGTAAATACCGCCAGAAGGTCGATAAGTATTCTGAACAGCCTACTCTGGAGCAGGAGATGAAGGAGATTACAGGGCGAGGTCGAAAGCATCCTGATCTTCCGCCTTGTTAGTTATAAATAGAGTTGCCTCCTTGACAAACTTAGTGTATTTTATAGACGTATAT
>Ga0098057_1000163_pt1 | contig 25198 bp, 30 predicted proteins | sample 18_taG_FD_77072 | JGI IMG/M metagenome (GOLD analysis project Ga0098057, IMG submission 77072) | Marine viral communities from the Subarctic Pacific Ocean - 18_ETSP_OMZAT15316 metaG | ecosystem: Environmental > Aquatic > Marine > Oceanic | place: Pacific Ocean | collected 2015-01-19 | reverse complement strand
CCACTTAACCAATTTTCCATTCCCGTTTCAGGGTCAATCATTGAAAGTGTATATCTATCATCTTCCCATTTTGGTGAAGATAAATTGAATCCAGCATAGACAGTTGAATACTTAAAAAATTTCCAAAGTTCAGAGTCTCCACCAAACAAAGATGAGGTCAATATTAGACCTATTACAACAAATTTCTTTAACACCTGTTTTCTCCTGTAAACACTATTCTATATTAAATATCAAATCTCACAACAAATGATAATGCTAGTTCTGGATCATTTCTAACTGGACGAGATACTTTCGCAATTGCAAGAAGATCATTAACATCATTATACAAACCAACAGTTGTCACGTAAGGTGCAAAAAATGAATGAGTTGTAAATGGCTCCATATCGGGAGTAGAACTGTAACCTCCACCATCAATATTACCATCATACTGACTTTCAGCAGCGCCTGGAAGTATTTGTCTTAATGTATTATTTCCATCAGAAAATACAGTGCTTGGCACATCTATACTTCCACTTCTTTCTTTTGTAACACTTACATTTGTTGAACCATTGAATTGATTTTCTGGAATAATAACAGTATATTCGTGTTCATATATTGTTTTTGTAGAATCAAACTTTACTTTCCAGCCATTTGATCCAGTGCCCTGTGTAACAGTCGTATATGATCCCGTATCAGTTATCATAATCATACCAGTCCCATAAGAAACTGTACCTACTGCAGATCCGGATCCATTACCATCTAAGCTCGCACTTATATAATTAGTTTCAAAATTTGCATCATACAAGTTTCCACGTCCGTCATCTTTAATTGTTATAACGCCGTCTGTTGAATAATCTGTTATCTCTATTGACCCTGTTCTGATGCCTTCGCCATACAATCTCTGAGGTATACTTACGACATTTACCATATCATGTATTTGTCTTAATCCTAGTATATCACAATGTTTAATACCTCCTGTTGATAATCCTCTTCCCCAGGGTCTGTGATAATTTGATAAGGTGTACTGTGGCATTACTGCTGTACTATTGTGTGTGTTGGGAAACCTTGCAAAATTAAAAAAATTTTGTTTTACTTGATTATACACACACCATTGATAAAATGTAAAAGATCGTCCACCTGATACAAATGTATTTAAAGGTGTAGTATTTCCCTCAGTGAAATCCGTATTATGAAAATCCGATGCACTTCCTGATACACCTTTTAGTGCCATGACACCAAGATACGATGTATTGTCCACAGTGTCATATTTCTGCGCTGTAAAACGTTTATGTACTGTTATCGGGGTAATTCTGCAATCGTCTTGTGTTATTGTTCCATACATGTTATTCTCTATTTATTATAAATATTTTACAACTCATTTTGTAACAATTAAAAAGAGAATATATTGCAGATTAGAAATCTAGTCTTACTTTTATAAGTGCTTCTCTACTAGTTGATTTTAATATTGGTCGTGATAATTTAGCAACAGCCAATAGCTCATTTGTTGCGTTATACAACCCAACTGTCGTGATATATGATTTAGGATCTGTTTTAAATGAGGGCACAGTTAATGTTCCATCTGTGGAAGTAAAATATGTTGGATTCTGACTGTGATTATACATGTTATGTTTTACTCTACAAAAATAGTGTGTTGATTTTATCTGCTCTTCACGTCTTGATGCAAAATACTCTGCGCCAGAGATAGCATTATAAAATATAGCTGAATTGCCTCCAACGTAATCCGGAGAAACACCTTCAGTATTTGATTCTGTATGAAATCCTGACATTGAGATTGCGCCTGCAGTATCAGCACCTCCTGCACCAACTAGTAAATCAGTGTTAAGAATGAGTATACCTGTTTCCGGAAAGAACTTACCAAAATATTCTGTAGATCCTGACACAGCAACTCCTGATGCAATAGATCCTGAAATAATATCAAATTCTCTTTGTGTTGCTTTCATATTTGGGTCGCCTGTTGCGCCACTATTATCAATTAATTTCATAACTTTGCCGTTTGAGCCAGATAAACGAAGTTCCCAATTACCTGGATCCATCTTCTCTTTTAATCTACTTCTATTCATGCTTATAGCAAAAATTGATTTTGATGTAGTATCATCAGCACCAAACGCAAATTGCTCCTGATTCTGTGGTAGGAGCAAATTTCTTAGTTGTCTATACACTGCTTTTGAAGCTGCATAGTCACTATCACCAGTCAATGATCCGGAACCCTCAAGATGACCGTAAGCTACAGAAAATTGTACAGATGCTGTTGCATTTGTTCCAACTTCACCATTGTAAACATCATAGTAATGTGTTCCTGTACTACCACTTTGTGTAGAGGATGTATGGAATGATGTTAATGTTCCAATTCCACCAGACCACATGCCTGAAGAGACAATACTTATGTTCCCTGTTTTTATATCTGTGCCTGTTACGACATCTGTGTTAAAATCTGTAAATATGCTCATTTGAGTAACTCCTAATCGTTTATAAATATTGAGTAATTTGAATTTTGAATACTAATCTGTAGTATTTAGTCCTCTCATTATATTTTTACTATCTACCGCGAGGTCCACCTGAAAATGGTAGATTTTCCGTTCTACGTATATTTTCAGTTCGCCCCGGGGTTTCTATAAAATCTTTGAATGGTGATGCTTCTCCACCAATTTCTTTATTGACACGTGATATACCAGGTTGAAGAGTAACTGTAATAACCTTTACCGCTCCTGACTCTGCACCTGTAATTGTTATTGTCGCCTGTGTTGCTTCTGTCACCTCTTTCGCAATCAAGCTAACTGTTCTAGCTGTAACTGATATTGGTTGTCCTACAGGCTGACCTGTATTTCCATCTACTTCTTTTACTAATGTACCTCTGTCTACTAAGCCGGCCTCACGAAGCTGAGACTTAACAGATTGATGTAACTTACCTTGCGAACTTTTTTCTCTTCTTTCACGCTCAGCCTTAGCCTTTCTAACTTCACCTTGTTTTTCAAGTCTTGGTGATTTTTTCTCGATACGCTTGCTAAGTTCTTTTTCTTCCCTGCGCTCCATCGTTCGCTGAATTCGTCCCACTATCTTCTTCCTCTTCTTCTACGAGTTTTAGTTTGGCGTCTCGTAGTTTGTTCTGCTTTTTTCTGTTCTTCTTTCTGCTCTGTTTGTTTCTTTCTTTCTGTTTGTTTCGTTTCTTTGTCCTGTGTGATATCCTCTATTTCTCTAGATACAACTGTAATTATACCTGGCTCCATTACTTTTATAATAAAATCTGATGCATCCAGACCTACAACTTCTTTTCTGGGCATGCCATCACGCGTGCTTATTATATCTATGCCGCCTGTTACAGTAACGCTATCAACAGCCGCTCTGACTTTAGGCGTGTTCTGAACTTTATATTCACCAATCTCAAGTGTAGATTCATATTCTGGCACCTGTCCAACAATTGCACCATCAACCATAAATGTAGAAACCTGTCCTATTGATTTAGCATCCTGTAGTACTCCATTGATATCAATGAACTGTTGTCTGATAATGACTCCCATCATTGCCATCTGGACCTCTTGAGCAATAGCTTGTTCTTGCTGACTGATATCACCAATGACAATTATTGCGTTCATATCACTTGATAATTCAAAAATGTAATCCTCACCAACTGTTCCCATCAAAGCTCCAACTGTGTCAGGAGAAAGTAAAACATAATCTGCTTCACCTGTTAATGTTATTGCAGATGGAACACCTGATCCAATTGTGGGAGACGTATTTGCTCCAACTGGACGTGTGACCAACTTGTATTTTAATGCATCATTTGCACTTGTAAAAGCCTCATGAATAGGCATATTATCAATGATTATACCGTAGCTATTAGGCCCATTTGAATTGCTTTCATTATATAGTGCATAGTCGATTTCATCATCGCCAAGTGCGAATTTTTCAATTGTAAACGCATTTTCTGATAGGCGTTGCCTACCAAGCCGCGTCAGGACGGCATCGACTATAAGCGTTGATCTATCTAAAAACGCCATAGGTCATCTTCCTTTTAAGTTGAAATATAATCAACAGTTATTGTTGCTGATGCTGTAGAACCATATTGTAAACCAGTACACACTAGTGTCGTTGTAGGATTATCAGCTTCAGTTGCCGGTTCCATTATCGCTTTTGCAGTAATATCTACAACTCCATTCATGGACTTCACAGTCTGACTGATACTATCCGTACTTTGTGTGTAATTAATACCACCAGATACAGTACCGTTGTCAACACCATTGCCTGTAAGATAACAGATAGATGAATTCAATATTGTGAATGCATATCCACCTGGATCAGCTGTTGTTCCGGAACTTCCTGGAATTTGTGTACTTGTTACGTTTATGGTTGCAATTGATCCGGGTGTTCCCGATGTACCATTCCACTCAACTGTATGTGCACCCATACCCTGAACTTGGGACATTTTTTGAGTTCCCACGTCACGTGTTACGAGCTTATACTTCATTACAGTATTTGGATCTGATGTTGGTTCCAGTAATGGCAGATTTTCTATTATTTGCCCGTAATAATCAGTTCCGAGCGGATGGCTAACATCCCACAAAGAATAATCTACTTCATCATCAGCAAGTGCAAACTTTGTAATATTAAATGCCTGCTCACCTCTTGCCAGTAATTCCCGACCTTTCTTTGTGAGGATAGCGTCCAATACAGTAGTTGCGTTATTTAAATACCCCATTTGTTTATTCTCCTGTTACTAAGATAAATAGAACTTTTACATAAATATTTTGACTTTTACTTTTTTCATCATTATTCATTAGATAGTGATACATCTACATAAGTATCACCTGCGCCTGTTGTTGTTACATCGTATGGATTAACTTCAATTATTTCTACGGCGACCTGATTTCCCACCGGTACTAAAGTTCCATCTTCTTTACACCCATCGTATGCTAATCTTGTCAGAGATACATGTGATGTGAATTGAGATTCTATTTCACTTGTCTCTAATGATTGGGAGTATGGTATAAATTTAGAAGCGCTAAGTGATGAACTGTAATAATAAATTTTCTGGCTGTTAAATAAAGAGGCCTTAGATGCTGTATACTGTGGCTGCAAAATTTCAAAAAATATATTTCCACCGCCACCATTATAGACTTCTCCTGTTGTATAATCTCTTTCTAGGGGATCTAAATGCTTATTCACGCCAAATTGTCGCATAGCCCCCAAACCAAAGAATGGACTTGTTGATGAACTTACAGTTTCATAATCATTTCTAGAGGAAGTAGTATTCGATTCATTACCCCGAGACCACACAAATTCTGTTGGATGCATGTAATCAATACTAGATGCAGATCTATAACTCATCATATTAATGGGACCTTTTCTGTACTCATGTGATCCTGTGTGATATAAGATACTCGTATCAGCTACAGTACCATTATACGGAAATTGTGATGATGTTAGCGGCGCTTCATACGTGTGTTTATAGATTCCTGTCTTCTTAATATCTTCTCCTTCAAGATAACTGTATTCCCATTTTAAATTACTGCCAGTGAGATGAATTGTGCCTGTCTTATACTCGTCTTCAACTTTTGGAGGATGTCCCTGAACAACTTTTGGTCGTTCTAAGATCGTTGGCTCTATTAGAATACCAATATTCTTCTTTGCCCTTCCAGGAGATAATCTTCTAAGATGATAGAATAAACTAAGATCATAATACTTAATTAGTTTTAAATAATCCCAGAAAGTATAAGCAGTCGTCCATTTTTTCCAGTATGTGTCCGCAACCCTGTCTAATCTTCCATGCACATAACGATCAGCATATGTGTCTCTTGGATCACCCAAATAACTTCCAAAATCTAAATCTGCAAGTGTCAATATAATATCTTCATTTATGACGTCAGTAGGTGCAAAGAATATTCCTAACTTATTAGAATCTAACGGTGCTGTATCATAAGAGCTTAATTCAACACGCTCTGTAGGACTTAGCACGGCCACCGCGCCATCCGGTGAAGTCATCTTTGCACTTTCAACTCTAATTTTATTTGATGTTTTATTAAGTCCTATTGATGGTATAAATGCCTTTTGTCTATCTGATACATTACTAAAATTAATTTCATCTGCAAATCCAGATCCTGTTGCGTATACTTGCCCTCCTGTAAGTGAGTAATCTTTTATTCCGTGTGGATCTGCATTTAAATTTGTATTATCATCCATAGAAAATCTAAGATTCATATCATAATATGATGAGCTTACATGATTTCCATTTACAGCTTTTGGTGCAGCAGTATGATTATAAAATGCAGACTCAGTGAGCGGCGTAGACCAATATCTCCACTCCATAACTGAACCAGATAACTGTGATCCATAGAGAGTCCCTTCATGCGCAGATCCAGACTTTCCTCCAACATGCCATGTATCATCACCAACAATTGATCCTGTTCTGTACCAGTTTGTTAATAATGATCCGGATATATCCATGCTCGCAGATGCTTTTGTAATAATTTCATCTACACCTGAATCATAAAATCCCGCAAAAATATCAAAACTTTGTGTTGTTGGTGTTACATCGTCTGTTATAGATTGCACTTCATAGCTACTAGATATTGTACCTGTTCTTCTACGAATCATCACTGACCAATATTCATTATTATAAAATGGTAGTGCATTCAAACTTGCAGAATTATAACCTTCGCTGCCAGATAACGTCAATGTTAATTTTCCCTTTGTATCAGAGCCACTCACATTTATCAAGTGAACTACAGCTTCTACATTTTCTGTAGGATTATTTTTTGTTGCTATCATTGTATCACGTTCAACGCCTGTTTTAAATCTAAACTCAATTGTATCACTGGCCCTGCCTGTAAGTTCATTATTGTACCAGGGCGACTCAAGCTTTTGTCCGCCATTAAATCTTAGTGCTTTTGTGTGTCTTTCTTTAAGTTCAAATTCCGGTGCACCTCCTGCTATTTTAGGTCCACCATATTCTTGTATTCTTAATATTGATGTTGGTATACCGTATGAAGCAATTAAAGCCTTTAACGATTGCTTCGTCCCCTTTGATTTCAAAAGGTAAGGCATTGTAGATAAAATTCTATTCCATATTTCACGCGTCACTTCTTTTTGAGAACGTTTAGTAAATCTAACATTGAATATTCCAGTTCCAGATCCGGATTCCGCTAAGCCCAAGTGATATTGTGGTAGACGAGCAAGATCTCTTCCTTCAACCATAGGAAAGCCAAGTGATTGAGCAACAGGCTGAACAAGCTGTGCAGAGATTCCTCTCGTTATGTCTTCAGATCTATCATGCACATCTGTTAATGATTTTACATGCGTCCAAATAATATCATAATGGTGACCAATCATATCAAGAAATGTAATGAATTGCATATTCTCATTATCATATGTTATATGAGAAGGAACTAAATTTACAAGTCTATTTGAATTTGTCCTATCATACATTGATCCGGAGTCTAACTGTTCATCATACCACGATGTAAATTGTGAGCTGCTTACTGAGTATAAAGCATAAGGATTTATAAGTGTGCCATCACCACTTACTTTTGGTGCGGCATTATCATAAAAATATCCATTTGAACTTGATACGTAAGATGAAGACTTAAAATACATATAGTTTTCAAAATCATCAAAAGAATTAACTTGTTGTCTCTTTTTCATATTCCATTTTTCTGCCTGGTCGCCTGATCCACTTGTCATCGATCCAGTCTCACTTCCAGACATAAAACCTTCAGTATCACCATAATAATCACCTGCTAGTGATTGGCTGTATGCTGTATACTGTTCTATCAAGCCTAGTTTGTACTTAAAGTTTTCTAATCTCTTCTCAACAGAGCCAAAGTGTGAGAAATTTTTGAATTTTGTATAATCAACATTAATTGCAACATCTTCAATACTCCCACTTAATATTTTATCTTCTAATTCTTTTCTAACATCAAACTTTTTGCCTACTAAATCTGTGTGTGTTGCATATTCCGTCTGTCGATCACTTACAGCATTATCTACATCTGCAAGATTTGGTGTTTTTAAAACTACCTCAGAAATTTGTTCATCAATAAATGGATTTAAATCTACTTTCTCAACGAGTTCTGGCGTCACTTCTTTAACAATATAAGCTGTATCAAATAACTCAACGCCATCAGGCACAGCAGCTGAGAGCACATATGCTATGGATCCTGGATAATCTTCAGTTGCAACTGGTTTGAAATTTACTACAAGCGATTTCTTCTCTGGCCCAAATACTATTTGTGTATACAAATTATCTGGATCATTTAATCTATACCTCGTAAAGAATTCTGAGAATGGAGTTGATATATCAGGAGAATTTTCACTGCCACTGATCGCAGCAACTTCGCCACCGTATTCTTGATATGTCTTATCCACAATAATTTTATTACCGCCGCCAACAGCATCATTAATGACATCTAAAATTTTTCCTTCGTATCTTGCGTGAATAAGTTGTTCCTCTTCAGGTATCGAAACAAATCCAACTTTAAATCCCTTATCAAAAATTGAATGTTGATTTATTGGAAAATTACTCGCAACTCCTCCCTGGTCAGCTGCAGCATCGACATATGTTTCTGTTACCTCCACAGTGTCTCTTGATAATACATCACCAATTTCTAATATCAATGGTGCTAATTTTGCAGACTGATCAACAATTGTTCTTTCTGCAGATGTGAGAATCACTTCAAGTTTTACCTGATCTACCCACAATTCTCCAAATCCAGTATAGTGACCGTATGCGTATATGTTAATTGGATCTGTAAGACTAAACTCTGGCGATATCGTCCACTGCGCTGATGCTAATTCCCACTCATTATACTCATCACACTTCACTGTTTTTCTTGCTTTGTGATATCCACCTCCCTCTTTTGGTGTAAGATCAAATGTTCGACGTTTTACAAGCGCTTCAACCATCCCTTCAGAATTAGGCTCATTTTCTTCAACAATAGCAGATACATCATTATAAATCCATCTTGTACCATTCCATTTAAATTTTCCATCAAGAGATAAATTTGCTTCTGTTGGGAAGTCATCATAGCTAGGATAATTTTCCACAGACTCAAGTAGTCCTGTTGAGGGATTTATAGCTTGAAATACTCCTCCAGCTAATTCATAATTTGATAACCACTTTTGACCTACATTTGTCCATGTGAAACCAAATGCGTACCAGTATGTGCCATTCTCGGAAATGCCAGGAATACTAAATTCGTCTTCAAAACCAAGATCTCCTTGGTAGACCCACTGATCGCTTGTTTCGTCCCATGCCCACCCCTCAGGTCCCGATGGTTCCCAATATAAAACATAACTTGCATATTGTCCTTCATTGTTTGATGCCTCTCTCTCCTCTTCTTCTGTCAGTTCCCGTTCAGCGCCAACCCAGTTGCCTCCCTGAGATCTTTCTCCTTCTTGCGTCGGTTCTTGGTATGGCTGCACTTCTGTCGGCACAGGTGTGGGCGGCGGTGTATAGTCGCCACCAAAATCTTCTGGCGTCAATCCAGTAGGATATACACTTGATGCATATGCATCAAAAGCGTCCGCATCTATATAATCTCCGCCACCTATTTCTAATTCTTCTGCTTCAATCTCTGCGTTACTGACATAGGGCGTCTCAGGTGATATATATGTTTCATTATAATAGTGCATTATTCCAAAATTCGCTCCCTTTCTTCCACCATGATCATAGTCAGGATTTGTAGGAAGAGATTTTTGTTTCCAAGAGAGTCTCAATGTATCACCTTCTTTGATGCCGTATGATGCCAACGGACCAATTGTTGCATCCAAGCTACATATTCCTAACCATCTGTGTTTCCATGACTCACTTAATTGAATTTGATTAGTGATCCGCGGGTCATCCATCTCTCTAAATAAATAGTAACCAGTGGTTGGATCGCTCCACGCAGCATAAGCTGCAGCGCGCATTGGCTCTAAAATATAATCTTGATAATTTAGATCTGGGAAATACATACACGGATCCTCATTCTCCCCACCATTCTTTATCCAGTGGGCATGATATCCTATAGTGCTAGTTCCAGCATGCCGGTAGTGCTTGTAGCCGCGGTGATGATTGAATCCAGGCGCCCAATTTTCTACATCATCAGCGCCAACTGTACGTATTGCTTGATGATGTAATCCAGGATCCCAGTCATAATATGTTGCTAGAGTTCCAGGAGTTCCGGTCTCATCAGACTTTGGCATCTGTGGAGGCGGATCAAATACATCTTTCTTATCAATGTCTGCAGTCTGAAATTCTGAAGAAAGATCATCAATAGCAATGGCATCAATTATCTGTAATTGTGAGCCTATCATCGCTTGCTTAAAGCCATCATCAGTTGGGCTTAATTTTGCATGTAATTCGTATCCATCAGGCTCAACGAATTGTATTGTTCCAGTCTCTGCAATTTCTTCTATATTGTCAGTATAACTTTCATTTCTTGTAAATTTTCCCTCAAAGCTTCCTTTAACTAATTGTGCTCCTGCCCACAAAATGGATCTACCTACTGCTATATTACTTTCAGGATTCCATTTTCCATTTGGATTGACTATATTTCTGAGAGTAATTCTATTCTCTGAACTTGTGTTCGTTAAAACAAATGTATGTTTAAGTCTTTGCCACTTACCAGTCGCATCAAAACTCGGTGACAATACTGTTGTTCCGGTAGTTCCCCACGCGCCAGAATGAGCCTGTAGCCTAAGTTTAACACCCGCAGGCGCCTTACAGTAGACACTATATGTAAATATTTCCCCTTCAAGTGGCGGATCTATTTTTAGGTACGGTGCAAGACCAAAACTATAGTTAGCTTGAATACTCGCGCCATCATTTAGAGTTGTCTGAATAATATGTTTTACAGCTTGCGATCCTGCAGGATTGGGTTCGACAACTGTTTCGATTCTTGTGGCATTCCTATTAGAATCAGAGAGTGAATTTACAGATTCCGCATCAGGATAAGGACTATGCGTCTTCCATCCTACAATACTATCTAAAAAATTTCCTTTTAATAAGTTTACTGATGCAGGCTCTAAAGAAACTTCAGGAATAACTTCATAATCAATTGATGTTTCTGGTATAATACGTTTGCCAAGATAATATGCATCATTTATTCTAATGGTTCCATTTATAAATGATGAAGGAATTCCATCCGGCATGTTGTTGAAATTAATGAGATTTGATGTTTCAGATTCAAAGGTCACTGTTGTTCCAGCGTCTATATCAGGAAACCAGTTTAAACAATGATACGCTGCAAGTCTAAATCTCTCTAGATATGCATCATCATTAATAAAATTTGGGGATAAAATAATTTCTTTTCTATTACTAGAAATTTTTGTTAATATTAATTTATTTTCTTTTACATATAGTCTATCATCAATCACTGTTTCTGACTGTACATTCTCATCAGCAGCATAAAAATAGCCTGTTGCATCGTCAACAGTATAGTTTCCAATGTAAATCTTTTCTTTTGAATTGACCAATAGTGGAAATGGTCCACCTGACATTAAACGTTGAAATGATAAATTTAGTGTAAATCTTCCTCTTCTAAATCCAATATCCCTTAATACTGTTCCAGGATCTATTGCAACAATGTGCTTCATCAAATCACCATCATAATGACTTTCAATATTTTCATAAGACAAATATCGAGTTGTGATTAATCCCTGATCACTTGAAGCAATATTCACTTGTATTACATCATTCTCATCTAGACCAAATGGTAAATCAGGCCATTTAAGTGATGTATATGTTTCACCTGCTAGTTGATTATAAAATATTGTGTCTCTAAATGTTATAAAATCATTATCTGCAGGTAGCGTGATAAGATTTGCTATCTTTTCTGGAAGAAGTTGTAATCGTCTAGTTTTTGGATCTTTTGCCATTAGAATTCTTTAAAATCTCTATCTATAAAATCAATTGTGTCTTTCTTTGATCTGTATCTTCGTTGATAAATGTTAACATAAATTTTTTGATTATTTGAAATATATGTTTCACCTGTCTGTGGTGATTCATATAGCTGTACAACATCATTCTTGTTTCGGATTGATATTTTATTAACCTGTGCTTCTGACAAAGTAGGATTTGCTTCTAGCTCCCTAGCTTCAAATTTATTTTTCATTTTTTGGTACTCTAGCTCATAAGCAACTTCATCCCTCTGTTTTAGAGAAGAATAAAATTCATGATCTTCGAGTTCTTGTGGTGTGTACGGCATTGTACTACCTGACTACTTTGAAGGAATGATCTCCATCATAGTATTCTGTTGATTGAGTGATTCCGCTTCCGCTAGCAACTTTAAATAAAACTCTATAAAATCTTTCAGGATAGAGACCTTCAGTTCTAAGTCTGAAAAAATTTCCTGTGGTGTCGCAGCTTAATTTTGATGAAGAGCCAAATGGAATTATGACGTCTTCAGTTTTAGAATCAACTATAGAATAAAAACATGATGCACTTGGAAGATATTGTGCATCTAAGTATGATGAAGTTGTTGAAAACGTTCTTGCTGGATACCTCTGTCTTCCATGCACGCGTATTTTTGTGAGTGTTCCCTTCTTATACTCACCCTTAAAACTTGTCATATAAACTTGTAATTTTCCTAGCTCATCAGTATCAATAGCTGTTAGTGATCCTGTACTCCATGTCGCATCATCCCAAACAGCTTCTAGTCTTGGTGCATATACTGTGTGAGTATCAGATGAGAAAAATTTATAGAGTCCATATCTCGCAGTATTAACTTCATCTATTCCTAACATCTTTATGAGAAATCCGTCATTTGAAACACTTCCATTCAACCACTGTGTCACAATATCTGTCACATTCATTCTCATATCGTGTGACTCATCTTTATTAAATGACTGTGATGCCTCATAGCCTGATCCGCTATAATATGTGCCTCCCCAGTCATTCTGACTATCTGATTTCCACTCAAGTGATTCTGATACTCCTGTTCTATATCTCCAACTAACACCCTCCTCTGACTGTGGCATATCTGATAATCTTCCAGATCCTTCATCCCAACTTTGAGATGCTGCATATCCATAGAGCGAATTATCACGCATGAGTTCAAAAGAACCTGCATCATACAAGTTTAAATAGTATTCTGCATCTGAGCCGATAGAGCCATCAGATACAGATTTTGAAATCTCTGTTATTGAAAATTTAATTAATGCACGTGTTGTGCTATTAACAACATTTGAATCTTGTGTAAATGTTTTTCCAATTTCAAGTATCTCATCTAAACCATAATTTTTTTGACTGGATGTTCCTTCAACAGTCGCACCTTTTCTTATCATAGCATCTTTATCAGGGTATACAAAATAATGTGCCATTAATAATCTCCCAATACTTTACCAACAATATCAAGATCCGGATATTTGACTTCAAAGATGGATGGATCTAAAGAAGGATACAATACATTATTTTTTATTGCTGCATTAATATCATAAATATTTCCGCTGTACCCATCAACTTCAGCGTGCTTATTATCAATCACAACTAAATGACTGTATGGATTCATCGTCTGTGGAGGCACAACACTGTTGACACCTTCAACCAGAGAAATTTCATATGCAATATCTGACAATATGATTGGCTGATTAAGTTGCCACTTATCTATGTCAAAATAATCTTTTACCTTTTGTATTGCCTTAAAAACCAGTTCATTTTTATTATATCCCTTCTTTGCGTAGATAGCAAATCTTATACCTATATTAATAACATACCCATCTTTAAGATTAATTGCGTCTGTCAATACTCTGTATGGTCCCAGATATGTCTTAATATTTCTCTTTGTTGCAGCATTTACGGTTGTCAATTTTTTATTATTATTATATCCTAAAACGTAAAAATTAAGTGCCATTGGATTAGGAACCCTAACTTTCAATTCAGACACCTTCAAAGGTTCACCCGGGATAACATAGTTTTCCATCAATTTTTGTACAGATATTACTTGATCTTCTAAAACACCCTCGCCAGAGTTTAACTGATCATCTTGTGTTATATAAATTTTTGCTATGTTTCCATATTTTGATGGTAAACTGTAAACTCTTGTTATATAGTCCTCTTTGGAGACAGCACGTTGTTGTGCTTGAAAATACTGTTTTACATTTTCTTTAATTTCATTTATTGTTTCTTGTCCTCTACCGCCAGTCGCAGGTGCAGTATTATTAACTGCTATTGAATCTCTACTTTCTAAAACTAACGTACTATCTAATCCTGTTGAATTTATTTCTGACTTTATATCTCTTTTTGTTGTTATACTATTCACTGGCACGTTATCTTCTACACCACCCCCAAATGAGTATGTAATTGTAAGATTTGTGCTAGAAGGCGCTTCGCCATAAACTGCAGTATCAAGAAAATTTGCAGGGTCCAGTGCGGAGTTAGCATTTAAATAATTTGAATTATTAAATGATGTTCCAACTGTTGATGGATTAGGAATTATTTCTTCATCTTGACCAGAAGATACCCCAGAACCAAACATCAATTGTAATTTACCGTCAGGAGAAACTCTTGTCTTAAATCTTTTCTTTGTTCTAATTAATTTTAAAATATATGGTGTAGTATCATTATATGCAGCCAAATTAGGATCAAACTCTTCATCATTTGCTACCTCATCGAATATTAGATCTTGTGCTAATGATTCAACCTCATACCACTTATTATTATCACTATCAACAACAGATATTATTTCTAAAATATTTTTCTGACCAAGTGTAATATAATCATATGCTTTTGCCGTTGTAAATGTAAAAGTTTCTACTGTAGTTTCACCGCTTACGGCCCTAACTGATTTCTTTAAGAGATATTTTGTTATGTCACCTGTATCTGTGTCTCTTTCATACGGTTCAACATCAACAGGATCTAACGAGCCTGATGTACTAAAATTTACCTCTTCAACTGTTCGAAATGTTATGTTAAAAGCATCTGATGCTACAACACTTCCCTGTTTTATTCTGTGACCGTAAAGATAATCTGGTGTTACTGTATCACCTGTTCCGGATGCTGGAACAGTTTGAAACATTTCCAGTGTAACAGCAGAAGGCGTTGATATTTTTGGTTTGTATCCATATGACTGTGCAATATCAAATACTGTTTTTCTTTCTTCTGCGTAAGCTAATAGTGATTCTCTAAATTGTTCATCTATATAAAATGATAAAACATCACCAACATATGATGCCATTTCTATGAACATCATCCCAGGGGACGTCTCATTAAAATCAGCATATGAATTTGGAAAATAAGTTTTAGCAAACTCTACGAGATCTGATCGAAATCCTGCAAAATTTTTATTTAGAAAACTTACATCTTTTGGTCTAGTTTTATTAGCAATTGGCATTCTAATCTCCCTGCGCACGTAAATTTAGTGTTATAGAATCAGTAGCACCAGGATCTGTTGTGATTGAAAATATAACACTTACATGGACTAAATGCTCATTTGGTGTTAAATCAACTTGAACGCCCTTTAATAATACATGAGGTAGCCATACCGCAACAGCATCTCTAATCGATTCATCTATCTTTCCTGATAAATCATCATCCATCTGCTCAAATAGGACATTAAATAAATCACATCCAAGCTCAGGTTGATTAGGTCTTTCTCCCTTCACAGTTAAAAGTAAATTTTTAAGATTACTTTTTGCCTGTTCTAGCATAGTCGTAGACTGTTTAAAGAACCCATTCTTCCCATGTTTAATAGGGAGTGTGATTCCAAAAAATGAATCAGGATCTCTATCTCTAGCACGAGTTGATGTTGATCTTGGATTATTTAAAGCCATTATTTAAGCTCACCTTTCATTGTCGACAAGTTACGCGCAATTGATGTACTCATCTTTTTAAATGAGCCGCCTAATTGTATAGCACGCGCTCTTGTAGTTAAATATCTCATACCGTTAGTTGTTGTCAGTAATCCAATCTCTAATTCAGTACACAACTTTTCTTTATCAGTATTTCTAGCTGCAGTATTGGTAATTGACATCATACCGATAATTCTATCTGGAAGAAATTTAAAAGAGTCTCCTTCAAGCGGTGGTACAGCTCCTCCAGCTCCCATTTCAATTTCTGCCCTTTTCACATAATCATGATATGCAGTTGCTTCTTTTTCCGACTCCTTAAAATTTTCTTTGTACGCCTTTATCTTTGGTTTCGTCTTCAGAAACTTATTTTGATTAGTATGTTCATTCTTAAGCTGTGCTAGATTACGAATGAGTCTATTTAGTTCTAGTGCCACGTGTTTCCTCTACTTTATCAATTACCTCTTTATAATGTCCACTCAGAGCCTTCTTCATAAAATCAGGTTGATTACCTGAGATTCCTGCCGGCGCTGTACCGGTTTGTTGAAAAAATTTTTCTTGAGTATCCGTAACTCCACCGCCCATCGTTGGGTACGGTTCCATTCCGGTATCTCCTTGTGATATCCCACCCTTAGTTTCGTTTAAAATTTTATTTAAAGTTGGATCCTTAGCAAGCTGTTGTTTAGCTGGTTCTGGTCCAGTATAATAATCTACTGAATCAGTTTCTGCAACCGTAGGCTTTTTTATTTCATCAACAACAGATTTAATTTGTTTTGCAACCTCTTTAGTAACCATTTCTTTTATGACCTTCCTAAGGGCTGTTATTGTATTTTGTTTCATTATTATATCCTTTATTTTACCTATATGTACTGGTCTTCTCATAATCCTCTAGTTTCGTTAGACAATCTGTAAGATCGACCAATTGCGAATTTATGATTGCCTCTAATTCTTGTTGATTTAATACTGCAGCTTCAGATTCACCGGATGCGCCATCATCACAAACAGTGTATCCCTCAGCTGGTATTGTAAATGGCGCATTATAAACTGTTCCATCCGGCCCAACAACACATCCGGAAGTAATCTCATCACCTACATTTAATCCCAATCCTGGCCGTAAATACATAGCAGTGTCTTCTGATAGCTCATTAATAAATTTTCTAAATACGTCATTACCGTCGCCACCACCAGCATCTCCCATATCTCCTAACCTTCTATCAACCCAAACGCCGCCAAGCTTCTCACATTCTTCTTTACTAAGCCCTGAGTCTAGACCTCTTGACATAGCACACTGAGCAATTATAGAAGCTAATGCAGCAAGTAGCTGTGGTATTAATTTATTTGTATCTGTAAGATTCTGTATCATGATCTTGAATATTATTTCAAATCCACTAATAATTTGTTTTATAAACAGATAAACTTGAGATAGTTTTATTGCCGTACCAATCTTCGGAATTCTTTCTAAAATTTTGATCACCCTTTTAATCGTGTTTACAATTGTCCTTACTGCCTGTGCAATTTTTTGAATTGCAATAAGAACCCTTTGTATTTCCCTTATTATATTCATCAGCTTCTGAGCGTCAGGAACATACTTGCACACGTCGTTGTCAGGATCAATATCAACTAGTTTTGTTAAATTCTGGACCTTAGCTAATAATTTTCCCTGTATAGCTGTTATCTCATTTATCTTTTTCTGAATTGGGACCCACCATGTCATATCCAAACCAGGGATTTCAAAATCAAAATCAAAATCTGGTATTAGATCATCTACTGGTTTTGCTCCCTGCCTAGCTAAGCCTGCCAACTCTTGAAGACTACAATACGGTTCTGCTTCATCGCCAGACGGTGAAATAACAGCACCATCATCGCCAGCTGTATACCCATCAGATGATACCTGATACGGTGCCTCTAATCTCTCACCATTAGGGCCATAGACCCATCCATTAACAATAAAGTCACCTGATAATAATTTTGAGCCAGGTGCAAAAAATCTAACTTCGCCACCATAACCTGCATGTATTACTTCTGCTGAACCACCACATACTTCAAATCCTGGCTCAATTATAAATGTTTCGGCATGGACTTTCGATCCTACTGGAAATAATATTGATGTTGATGTATCATCAGGATCTAATCCAAATACCTCAGCTGCTGCTCTATTCTTTAATAATTCTTCCTCAGATACTGGTCTTGGATCTGTGGTAGATGAAACTTTTAATGCGCATCCCTCAACAAGATGATCCCCCAACATAAGTTTTGCGCCCTCTGGGAGTGTTCGCTTAATTGATGTAATATTTTTACAATATAATTCAGACATTATTACACGCTCTCACTTCCAGTCACATTTCTCGCGATATAAACGTTGTTACTTAAAAAAGCTGTCTTCATCGCCTGAAGACTGAATCTTCCTCCAGGGCCAAATACAGCTGCCAATCTAGCACCCTCTCCTTGTACTTGTGGAAGGGGTGTTGGTGCGCCTATGTTTCCTATACCAACTGCACCTGCAAAATTAGCGCCAACCTTACTCAACTCTATAGCCATATAATATAATAGTTCAACAAGACTCTCACCCAATACAGCACGTTCTAAATCAGTGCCAATCCTATCTATATCACCCAAATTTATTCGTTTACCTGCTAAATTTGTATCACCATTAGATACTATATTGATGTCAGCACCTCCAAATATAGAAATATCATTTCGAACACCTGCCTTTGTATTAAATATAAGTCTATCTGAATCAATCATGATCTGTGGTTTTCCATCTCCTCCAATTGATGAGGGTGTGATAGTTTCACCCGTTCGCTTACTAACATTTGGTATTGTTCTAGCTGGTACTAAATTTATCTTTTCATTTTTTATCATGTATATAGAAGCATGATCATCTTGAATATCTTCTTCTTTTGGCCGCATATAATTTTTAGGATCATCTTCAGCCTTAGCAATTCTAAATTTAAGAACTGAATCTTTTTTTTCCTTTTCACTTCTAGAAAAATTTCTTCCTATCCTTATAGATTGATCATATCTTCCTTCAATTGTATAATCACCTGCCTGAGTTCTTACCGGTCTTGGAAATGCTGTTGGTATAAATCCTTGTTGAATGTTTTCAAGATTGCTATCACTTACATCAACCTCTAATTTTTCTCCGCCCGGATCAACTGCCCCAAATTTTGCATTATTATTTACGTTGCCATCAAAATTAACTTGATTCGTATAGTATGATTGTTCACCCAAATTAATTACTGCTACAGCTTCACCAACAATAGGCAAATCTTTATTATGAGGATTAGATGGAAGAACCCAATCACTTGGTAACTCAAATCCAATAGGTGCTTTAACAGAACACGCTCCAATATACTTGTAATTACCTTCCATTGAATGTTCTTTAAGATCTTCATCATCATAAAGTACTCTTTCAACGATACACGGTAATACTTGTATTGAAATTGAGTGGAGAGCTTCTGCAACACCTACTGCGATTTCTTTTGCACCTTGTTCTGAAACAAATGCTGTGCCAACCTGAACAAAAGAATCTTTTTCAGTGTAGTCTCTCCATACATCTCCTACACGCTCTACTTTTGACATTGTTTACTCTTGGATTTTAAGGGTTATATCATCAACTTCATTTTGCAAATATTCAGTCGCTTTACTTATTCTACTTACTAACTCTTCTTTTTCTGTATCAGACAGACCCAGTTCATCAGTACTTATTTTTCCTTCAGTCTGAATAACTCTTTGTACAACGGCTGCTAATTTAACTAACAATTCATCATTTCTAATATTTGCTTCCATGAATTCACTTATCATGGGAAATAATTGCATTGCACTATTTGGATCCTTTATATAAATCATTAGCTCTTGAACAAGAGACTCGATTTGGATCTTATTTCTCTCTGAATTATTATCTATCTTTTTAAAAAGATCAGAGAGTGTTTTTCCTTTAAAAATTTCATAATCGCTAGACATAAAACAGCCCTTTGATTATAAATATACGAAATTTCTAAAACATGCGCAGAGATCCTGAGGAATTTATACACCCATTCATCTGCCACTGTTGATGCAGTGTTTTGTAATGGGATCTCATTATATTTAAAACTTTTGTGATGTGTTGCGTTTGCGCACCTGAGATTTCCCTTAATAGGATGTATAATGCCTTTTTATTAAAAATTTCTATGGCATCAACACGTGACATTAACTCTACGATTGAGTGTGCTATAATAATGTCTCTCTGCTTCTTAAAAACTTTATCTATATTGCACTCCCAGTAGTTTACGACTGCAGCAAAGAAAGCACGATTTTCTTCACCAGCAATCTCAGTATTATCATACGTCACTTTCTTTACATCTTTATGTTTAAGATCTAAAACATCATTATGTGTCTTCATCTTTTTATAATTTGCATTATTATGACAAATTAAATAATTTTTAACAACAACACTAAAATAGCTAAATGCTTTTCCCTTACCTTGCTGATACTTTCCTAATCTTGTTATCATAAATGAAATTACTTCATGTTTAACATTTTCAAGTGGAACATCAAAATGATAGAATTTAAATGTGTGGATTATATTCTCAACCAATTTTTCAAATGGCTTTCTTAGAGATTCATTATAAATTACATTTCTATCCCTCGCAGATTCAGAATCATTATACTTAATGATCGCTTCCTCAGTCTCTGATGTGAAATACATTCTTGTTTGTGATTTTTTACGCGGCATTATTTTTTTCCTCTACTAAATTATCTAGTTTTTTAATTTCTTCTTTCAACGCTGTGAAAGTTGATCCTACTTCATCATCTGCTTCAAAATGTCCTGTTGAATCTATTATATCCATTTCTTCTACAATATTTTGAATTACAGCATAATTGCTATCTAAAACATTTTCTAAAAATTCAACCTTTTTATATAGATTCCAATTAGCATACATACCAACTATTAATATTACGAAGCCTAATCCTATTGCTAATTCTACTATCATTTAAATAATTCTTTTAATTTATCGACATCCATATTCTTAACTAACTCTTCCTCTTTGGTTTCTCCCTTCATATACTTGGGGAAATCAATTCGTGAGTCACCTGATAACATGAATCTTTCCTTTTCTTGTCGTGCAGCAGAATTATCTGCAAATGATATTATAAGAGGAAGATTTGTCTTCATTACTTTCCATTCAGCACCCTCCATAAAATAAGATTTATTTTGTTCATTATACAAACCATCTGCGAGCCTTAAACCAAGATATTCTGATTCTGTCATCTTAATCTCAAACTGATTGAGAAGCCATATTGCTCTATCAGTTACTGTCATATAGTGAATTGCAGGATTGTGATTATAGTATTCCTGTAATTTCTTTGCGCGCCACTCATCAGTATTTGTTAGATAATAATCATCATCCATATTACCAACTTTACCGAGATCATGAAACATTGCAGCAAATACTACTGATTCTTCGGAAATATCGTCGACAAACATATCCTGTGATTTAAATAATTCATAATAAGATTTCGCCCATTGTATCACATTCAATACGTGAGAAACATAGCCACCTGGAAATGCATTGTGAAACCAAGCTCTTCCAGATGCAGGTGCTAAAGTCATCCTCTCTTCAAAGTGCTCATGAAGAGTCCTTATATTGATTAACCTATCGCCTTCGAATGTATTGGTTATGAGATCTTGTAACTCATCCCAATTCTTTTCTAATTGTTCGGCGCCTAATTTCATACTTCCTCCTTTAACCAGGGTAATTTAAATATGTCACAATCTTCATACTTGTATTGTTTGACATGTGTTGATTCTAAAATATCTACTACATTAACCCATTTTGCATTCATAGTATCTTTAACCTGATACACACCATCTTTATGTTTTTCTGTAGTTCCTTTGAGAAGAATAAAATCTCCATAATCAAATGGGCCACCCCATCTCTTTAAAAGATTACGAGATAGTGCTACATACTTGTAATTTGAAGCCTTATCTATTCTAATTTTTGTACCATCAGCTGTAATGTTAGGTGTTCTATCTGTTTGAGGATAGACTGGTTGATACATTGTTACATCCACTTTAATCCCATAATCATAAAATTCAGCTAACTCACAATTGAGTCTATTAATCTCTGAATATAAATTAGTATAGTGGCTTTGATACACAGACCTATTAGCTCTAATAAAACTAGTAGTAACATATCCATTTATGATAGTTACTGCGATTATTGATAATATGTACTTATGTAAGTTACGCATGCGTGCTCCTTTTGTTATTGATATAATATAACACTTTTTAGGTATACAAGTAAAGGCTTTTTTTCACTTTTTTTCATTGTGGACCCGGGGGGAGTCGAACCCCCGTCCGGACTGTTGTTAACAATAAGTCGTTACAGCTTAGTCGATTTCCATTGGTAGCTACCGACAAACAACCATGTGGATTTCTTTTGCAGAACGTATCCTTTAACTGGTGTCTTTATACTCATACACAAGAGCTGACGTTCAACTTATTTTATGCTCGGGTGTTGAACGACCCAAGGACCTAAGCGTATGCGTAAGTCGGTTGGGAATCCATTACGGGTTCAACGAAAACGTCAAACATCCGTTCTGTATTGGCCAAATGCCAATCAATTTCCAACCCTTCAAGCGAATTATCGCTATTTAGGTTTGTGAGCATTTTGGCTCGAGATCTACTCAATCTCTGCTGCACTCAATTGTCAAAAAACACCCGTCGATACCGAGCGGGCCCATGTTTAATTTTATTCGTGTGGTACTGCCCAATCATCATCACCGTAGTCATTTATATTTGGACCATCCAACTCTAATTCTTCGCGTATATCTTCCATCAATAATCTAATTGCTTCCCAATCCCTATCAGACAATGCAATATCTAATCGTAACATTATATCATCTAAATCCATTATAGTTCCCTCTTTTTGGTGTGGAACTAAATATGAACTTGTGGGAATTTGTATTGATGAAATACTAGTACTCTCCGGCTCAAAGTGCCAGGGTAAAATAATATCCATTTTTATGCCTCTGCTAATTTATAACTCAAATCAAATGGAAATTTTCCATGAAATTTAGATTTTGCATAATCAAAAATTAGTGCAACAAATACTTCTTTAGCTGTTTCCTCTAAAGTAGTTTTATTTCCTCCAATTTCTTTGATTATGTCTGGTGAAGAATTATACATACTAATAATTTCTACTCTTAATATGTCCCAATCTAATATTGGTCTTTCATTTTCGTCTAGGTACTGTTGCTTCATATCTATAACTATATTATTTTTTACTCATAGTGCTGAGTATTGAACGCATCTTCTTTCTGCCCTCTGTCTTCGGTGCTGCTTTTCTAAAGTTAACAACTGTTCTACCGTTTATTGTTGGCATACCGTGACCATCTACTCCAATTTCCTTAACAGTAACTCTCTTGTTTTTAAATCTTCCAACAAGAACAACATCACCTACATCTACATTAATTTTAATCACTACTATCTCCTTTTTAAATCATCATACATGATCGCTGTACTATCCTTTATGGACTCTATTTCTGCATCTAATTCTTTAAGAATATCACCAAGAGCTTGTACAGGCGCAGATTTTTGAACTGTCATTGCATATTTTTTATCTTCTTTCTTGCTTCCAAAAATAAAATCTGCAATAGGAAAATCTACTTGTTCATATGCACCCTGATGAAACCAGGGTTCTGGTTTTCCGCTTTCAAATCCAAGTGTCCTAGCATCTCCTCCCGGGAGCCAACCAGTATCTGGCTCTCCTGCATCGGCAGGATATCTATTAGATACACCTGAAACTTCATATAAGACTCGCTTCATATAATTAAATATCTTCAGATGTTGTTTCTTCTTCGGGTGCTGTATCAGACATTTTCATAATTTTTAATTTTTCTTCTTCTAGCTTTGCAGTCCACTCAGATAATAGATCGATAATTTTATTCTTTGTTACATCATGATCATCATTATCTAATATTCTATCAACCCACTTTTTGTACATTGTTAAATAGCCAGATAACCACATAGCTATTTCTTGTCTTTCTTCGGGCCACGATTTTGTCATTTTATCCTCCAATTGAAAGCTTTAGTAAAAAAAAATATTTTATACTTTATTTTTCTTAACAAGAAATACCCAGCCACTAATGGTTTTAAAATAAAATCCATTTTTGTATTTGATGTTGAAAATATAATTTCATCTTGTATTAAACTTTTCTTTCCAATATCTTTAATTTTATGTCTGTGCGACCAAAATTTTATTCCTAAGGGTCTACCCTCTTTTAAAATATCATGATAATACAATTCATTATCCTTTGTACTGTACGTTACAACTTTAAATGTTGTTAATTTATCAAACATAAGATACCGTAAAATAGCACCTCGTCTCAATCCTTTGTAATGTATTAGCTCACACATTGGTGGCGTCAAATAATTAATCAGATCTTTATCTCTGCTAACAAACGATGATTTAACTGAGTGATAAGGCTCATTTACTTTTGTAGTAAACATCATGCTTCTGCTATCTCAAATCCGAATAATTCTGCTCTATTCATACAAAGCATCACGAGATATTTTTCTAATTCTTCCCAGCTAAAATCTGGATCACTATCTGATTTTAAAATATGTACTATCATACTAATAACTATAAATTATTATAGCAATAAGCCAGCTAGCTTAATAATGAGACTCCATGCTTTATATGATAATATAGGAACACAAAATAACCATACAAATACATTCATCCAATCTACTCTAACCTTTTGCATCTTTCTGTCCCATTTCAATTTCAAGTTCACAACCTAAATGATTAGTACCTGAACCAATATAATCATATTCCACATTATAAGTAGACTTATCACAAATAGAACATACCCAAGTTTCTTTTGCTTTTTGTGTTTCTATTTCTTCGGGTGTTAACTTTGGTTTACCATCTACAGTACCAAGATCCAAAAACCAACCTTTTTTATTGGTCTTCATTGCTGCTACAATAGTATTAGCTATTGTCTTACGAGCTGCTTCTGATGCTAAATTAATTTGTCCTTGGGACATATCTTCTAATACATCCATTATTAGTTGTTTCATTTTCCTTGTCCTTTACTTTTCTTTTTGTATCGTTGTAATTGTTTTTTACAAGCTTTTCCCTCTGGTTTAGTTCCAAATTTTGTTCCTCTTCCAGACCCTTGACAGGTCTTCTTTATGCGCTTCTGTGACTTTATAAAGCCGCTTGTTATCACTGCCATTCTGTCCCTACCAATTTTGTGGTTAAATTATAATATAGATGTACAATGCTCCTAAAGCTATGTATAAAACTATCTTCAATTTTTCTTTTGTTATTTCCCATTCTGAATACTTACCTGATTTTCGAGTATACTTGTCTTCGCTAGCCATTCGTTTATTACCAAATAAAGTTCTAGGCATTCGCGTATCCGAAGTTTGGTTCTTCTGTTAGTGTTAAAT
>Ga0098057_1000155_pt1 | contig 25620 bp, 20 predicted proteins | sample 18_taG_FD_77072 | JGI IMG/M metagenome (GOLD analysis project Ga0098057, IMG submission 77072) | Marine viral communities from the Subarctic Pacific Ocean - 18_ETSP_OMZAT15316 metaG | ecosystem: Environmental > Aquatic > Marine > Oceanic | place: Pacific Ocean | collected 2015-01-19 | reverse complement strand
TGTAGCGGTTGTACCAACTGAATACTCTTTAGCTGAATACTCTGAGGTATCCACCGCACCTCCAGTTGTGGTTGCCCACTCCTTAGCGGCACCCTTGCCAGAAGATGTAGTTACACCTGTACCACCTATGGCATACGCTTTACTGGAAAAATCATCACTTCCTGTAGATGCATCAACAATCCCATCAACTTTTCTTGCCCAATTCGCTGCTTCAATTACTCCACCTGATGCTGTTGCTACATCAAGAACCAAAGTCCATTTAGCGGCATCTGTGTTAGTTGAAACAGGAGTAGAACCTGTAGATGTGTGGCTAGTATTACATATAAAAATATTACTATTTGATGAGTCTTTTACTATATCTCTTGCTACATATGCAGTAGATGCCGCCCAATTCCCAAGGAATGAACCAATCTCTTGTGTTGTTGAGACATCACCATTAGCATCAAAACCAAGGACTTTATTCGCCCTTGCAGTTTTTCCAGTTATGACTGTTGATGCACGTTCTCTAACAGTACTAAAATCAGTCCCACTAAGAGGTGCAGAGTTAAAGTCAGAATCACTAAGAGTACTTGAGAAGACGAAATTTCTGTCTGCAACATCAGTCAATTGCTGAATTTGCATCGTAGAACGATCCAAAGACTGTTCTAATGTTTCCGCATCAAAAGTATCATTATTTTGGTAATTGGAAGGTTGGGTATAAGGAACTTCTCTTGTTACAACAAGAGTGTCTGAAGAAGTAGCATAAGCAAGAGTACTGCTTATCGTCCAACCAGAAGCAACAAGAGTTATAGTTATATCATTATTAGTACCAGCATTCTGTACAGTATAATGAGTATTTAAAGTAAGATAACCTGATGTAGACATTGCAGTAGAAGTATCTCCAACTGTAACAGGAGTACCACTTCCACTAGAGGCTTTATTCCAGTAGACTTTTACGTCTGTTGATGCAAGGACTTTAATCCCAGTTGCAGTATCTGGACCTGCATTTCCATCACCAACATATGAGAACCTTGCTGTTGTTGTTGTTACTGTCATTGGCCTAGTCCATACATACCACCATAAGGAACAAGATTGGTGGGTTCGGTTAACTCAAAATAAGGATTCCCTTGAAATCGTGCAAAGTCTTCAAGACGTTCTGCGTATCCGGGATTTAAATAGTCTTGTATTTGCCAGTTTAACGCATAATTCAGTCCTAATTCAGCATAAAAGACATTCATTGGCAATAAATTCCTTCTTACAAGATTCCAGACTTGTGGTCCTGCTTCCTGATCATTCCACATAAGATCCATCACTTCCCATATATCTTTAGCTGTTGTATATGATGCTCCACCTATAACTTCATCTACATCTCTATGATGATCATATAATGATCCTAATATAATATCTCCATAATATACAGATAAACCACTTGTCGCAAAAGACTCTAATAAAACTTCAGGGTCATAGGGGTTAGAAGGTTGTTTCCCAGAAAGCAAGTCTTTTACTGCTAGTGAAGCATATCCAACAAGCAACATAGGAGTCAAGTGCAATACCGAAGGTAAACCCATCTGTGCAATACGTGGATAAATCCTCATTGCTGTAACCATTTGAGTGGTCCTGAACTGCATGAAGAGTTGGGCAAATGTACCCATAATGGTTCCACGCTGGAATGTACGCATGAATGTAGCTCTTTCTGCTGTACCGGGTTCAGGAACAGCAGTACGTGCTTCATAGGCATACATAGTCGCAATTCTGTCAGCAAGCCTATCTACTTTATCTCCTGCACGTTTTCTCTTTGATCTGATCCAATCTGAAGTCACCCAACGATGATCTGCATTCTTGATGCTATTACCTGCACCACTTGGATGATCAGTCAGGATTTCACGAAGTGAATAGGAACCTACTTTTCTCATTTCACCCCAGAGTTCTGGAGTTATCTCATATGTATCCAATAATGCTTTAAATCTAGGATTAAGAGACTTATAACTAGAATTAAGATTATCTGCCATATATTGAGATAATACTCTTGAATATGCAGATCTCCAGAAATCAGTCCATTGGTTCAATCCAATTATATTAAAATAACTTGATACCATTTTATGGATTTTTCCGGGCCAAGTATCCATCATCATCATGCGTTGTGCCGCCGCACCAATAACACCATCAAATCCAGATCCAAGGTATTTCAGGACAAAGGTCTTTTCTTCCTTTGAGAGTCCAGAAATCATCTCTTGTGCAGACTTGAACAACTTCCCATATGATTCAAAGAATCCCATACCATGAGTATTTAAGACTAATGCAGAATTTGGAATGTCATTGAAAGAAGTTATTGTTGCTTTTCCGAGCTTCGCCATTGCCTGAACACTCATTACTGTATCAGTAAGTTGTGCCATTGTAGGATTCCCAACAATAAATGACTCACCTGAAACTGTCTTGTAGGCAGAAATAAGCTGATTCTTTTGAAGAGGATTCAACTTCTTTCCATCAATTCCTTCTTGAAGAAGTTTCCTGAATAACTTTTCAGGATCACTACCAAAGAATCTCAATAATGCGATCTTACTATCCATCATATCCATGCCTTGGAAAATGGCACGAACAGGATCTTGATATCCAAACTCTTTCTGATATTCCAGCCAGGACTCTGCATCTTTAAAATGAAGTTCTCTATGTTCTGACATAACATCACGTAAAGGCTTATCCTGCCTTACAGAAGAGAAGTCCATTTCTTCTGCATATTTTGTGATGTGATCAAACTTCTTTTCCAAAAAGGCTTGTTTATCTCTGACTCCGGGACCAAAGGTTTTTTCATGGTCTAAATATCCCATCATCCGATTAGTCCAGAAAGGTTTTCCTTTTGCTTTTATCTGGATGTGATTATGGAAAGTAGTAGCTAAATAGTCATCTCTCCATAATATTGGAACTCCATATGATCTTGCTTCCAAGACTTGCCCAAACCGTTCTTTATGAACCAATGTTGCAAGTTTGTGGGCTAACTGATTCTTACTTTTACTTTTTGGACTCCATGGGGATAATTCACGTGTAAAGTCTCTTGTAAAGGCATTGTCTTCAAATAATTGCCTCAACTCTTTGTCGGTTAAGCGTAGTCCTGCAAGGATTCTTCCTTCACGATCAAGTTTTAAACCTTTTCCTAATGTTCCAATTGAATAATTCCTACTATGTTTAAAACCTTCTACTCCAGTAAGAACTTTCAAGAAGTTTGTAAACCAACTACCTTTTGTGCTTTGCAATTCTTCTCTGATGAATCCTTCAACATCGGCATCACGTACTCTTGATATAGCTTTAGCCTCTTCAATACTCTTATGGTATGCATCCTGAGAATTAACATATTCTTTGAGCTTAGTTCTCTCAATACCTGTAAGTTCACGGATCATGGCATCTGCATCCTGAGATGTCAGTCCATGTACTTCCATTAATCCTTGTTTACAGTCTACTTGCATCGTCCTCTTGTAATATTATTTTCTAACCATCTATATGCATCAGAATAGAATGCTTTAACACCTTTACCTGCCTGTTGCATTGTTTCATCTGCTTGGACTTGTTTCTTGATCAATGTTGTAAAGGTTTTAATTTTTTCTTCAATGAGGTCAAACGGACCTCTGTTTTTAGGTTGTTCATCAACCATTGCAGGTCTGCTTTTTATAGAACCTGTGGGATCTTTAATTCGTCTTCCTGATCCAGTTGGAGGACCAGCAACATCAGGTTCAGTAAACTTTTGAGCACCATTTCTCTCATTATGGGCATTTGCTTCAGGATAATTCATGTATTCATCACCCTTGATTTTCCCTCTACTCAAGTCTACTGTTCCATCTTCTCCTAACTGACTTACTGCTTTAGCAGTATTAAAAATCCTTTGGCCTACAGGTAGTTTAGAGATAAGACCTCCTATTTTTGCAACTCCCATAAGACTTGAAGACAGTCCTGTTGCAAGCCCTATACTTCCAAAAAGCATAGAAGCATCATAATGTTGCTGGAATAATTCTTTTTTATGAGAATATATACCTTGAAATGCAGTCTCTGTTAAACCTCCTGTTAAACCTGCTTTAAGTATATCTTTAAAAGGTCTTGTCATTCCTCCTATACGAGCATATCTGCCTAATTTCATTATATGTCCTGCGACTCCTGAAAAAGGAGCCAAAACAATAGGATCAGTCATCCCTGAAAAAGCAAATCCTCCAATTGCGGGCCAAGAGAACATATCTGTATTTCTCATCCAATCATGGAACTCTCTATCACGATCCAATGCTTTTTTTGTCATTTGTGCTTGAATTCGTGTCATGGATTCGTTCCATTCTAATTCAGGGTCAAAATATGGTGACGATTCCCATTCTTCTTTAGGCATTGGGTCTTCAACCATCCCTGATAAATGAAATAGCATTGTATCTGCCGCAACATTAATAGATGTCTCACCGAACCCATAACGTGCAGTAGCACCAAAGATTCTTAAATCACTAGGGGTTGCACTTTCAAATGATTCTTCTGCAATATCCTTATGAGCATAAGGGTAATCAAAATAAAACATTATTGGCCTTTAACAGGGAAAAATCTTTTCCTCCTGCGTTTCCTTGTGTTCCAATTCCGTTTTGGACCCATTTCCTTTGAACGTTTTAAATTATTAGTCATGAACTGAACTCCAGCATCTTCCCATGACTGAAGGCTCTTTTTGTGTAACAACCAATCTCTTACAGGTTTAGAAAGATTTTTTAATAAAATTGCATCAGGAGTTGCATCATGTGGGATGACATTGATGTTATAAGGGTTGACACCTAGAGATAAACCGTCAAAAGCCTCTACTAATGCATGATTGACATTCTGTGGAGATGCACCAAGAAGGGCAGAAAGAGTTTCTTCAAACCAACCAGTATCACCTCTTTTTAGCGTATCAACCCATTTTTGATGTAAGTCTTCCATTCCTAGTATTCTCTTCCCATCAAGAACAAAATTATCATCAGGTAAAATCATATGAACATGTTCAATCCCATTGGAATTGTTTTCAATATGAAGGAGATCTTCAGATAACATATATTCATTCACGTATGCCATATAGTCCTTATGCATCATATATTCTAACAACCCATCATCTCCCCAGAGATTTCCTAATGATTTGATAAGAGATCCATGACCTGCATGGCTTATTGCACCTTTAGAAGATTTAGCATTATAGGCATTAATAAGTTTTTGTCTTTCCTTTGGATCTTCAAATTTTCTCAATCTGCCATAACTACTTTGCCACATTTGGTAATCTGATTCATTCTCTATTTTTATAGGATATTCATCGCCTAACCAATGTAGAGGTACTGTAACAGGGCCAATTTTAGTTTCACCAAATTTACCTGAAGATCTTTCATCAAACTTATCAGCAATTGACACTAATATAGGTAAGGCAACTAAACGATCTAAAGCATCTCCTTTATAGAAAGTAATACCATTTTGATCAATTTCGTTATAGTCATCCTTATTTCCTTTATATACAAATCCTATTGTATGCCCTTTACCATTTTTACTTTTCTGCATTACTGTAAGAGCAATTCCACTAACATTATTCCGTGTAACATTCCTAAAAGCAAAATCTAAACTTCCACCATCCTGTAATGCTGTGAATCGTCGCTGATTTATTTGATTACCATCCAAAACTCCACTTTCTGTAACTATAACATAGTCATTAGGATTATTTGTTATATCCTGCTGAAGACTCTTTTCTGTCATAGTTATACCATTAAGGGCAATAGACTCATCGACATCCAATCGTTTTAATTGATCTGTTAAGAATAATAATGTTGTTTCATCAGAAGCACTTGCTGTGTTAGTTCTTTTAACAAATTTGAAATGTGAATATAGTGCGTTCCAAGCATCTTTTGTTGCTTGTTCCTGACCACCTTCAAACCAGCCTGTATAATCTTCTCTGCCATATTGCACTCTTCCTGCCAAGGCAAGAAGTTTTAACTGAGACTGTGCTTCTCTTCCTGAATCATCAATTCCAGTGAAACCAAATTTATCATTAATTTGTTTTGATGCAGTCAAGAATTTAGATGGAGAAATATTATTATATAAATGATTATTTTCTAGTACTTGCGAAGCTAATCCCCATTGATAAGGACCCCATTTCTTGAAAATTCTTTTATCATTCCTATCAACTCCATAACCAAGGGATAATAATGCCGCTAATGCCTCAGTTTCAGGATTATTAAGTAATTGGCGTTGCAACTGAGGTAAATAAGAAGCCCCAACACTTCTTTCTAGATCTTGAGTTATAAGTTGTTTTAATCTGTCTTTATCCCCTGATTTCATTATTTCTTTAAGAGTATCAATTTTACTACTAGGATATAAATCAATAGTTGTTTGATCTGTATCCGGTAAGACTCGTTTAAGCTCTTGAAGGATTGGACCCATGTCAACTGGCTCAAAAGAGTTAGGATCATACAAATCTGGTTGTCCAACATCTGGATTGCTAGACCCAATTTCATGAAACTTCTCAGTAGGATCTTCATAAGTCCCTAGTTTTTTATGAGCCAGATCAAGTGCCAAATCAGTCAGTCCTTCAGCCTCATTAGCAATAAGGATATCTTTTAAATCAGTAGTAAAGACATGAAGATTTTGCCCTCTTAGATTTGTGATTTCATTTTGGAGTTCTTCTCTTGTTAATTCTCCTTCATCAAGTCCTGCAAGTTTTTCTAATATGGGTGTAAACCAGTTTAAATAATTCTGTAATGCTTGAGCTTCTAACAGACTTTTCCCACCACCTTTCCATTCCCCTTTTTCATTAATAAATGGATTAACTTCTGGATCAGTACTTGATGTAGCCATTTTAATCTGGATACTCTTCAACTTTTTCAGAAGAGGTATCGGATCTGCACCTTGTCCTTCTGTTAATGCTTTAAGCGGTGCTTTAACAGCTTGAACAACTGCTTTCTTATAATCATTAAATTGTTTAAGATCTGCACCTTTGAACTCAGTCCCTGTTGAAATAGAACTTTTATAACTTTTGACTGCTTGCTGAATTACAGCATCAGAAAGTTCATGAAACAAAAATATGTTTTCTTTATTCTTCTTATTCTCCTCATATTCTTTTTCCCGTTGAGATTGTCTTTTGACTAATCCATGTTCATCCAGAGTATGTTCAAAAATAACACTAGGATTACCATCAACTCCATTTAGAGTCCGAATTAACAATGCTTTTTGAGCACTTGCCTCTTCTTTCGCTTCAAGATTCGCTGTTCCAGAGAGTGCATATTCATAAGCACCTGTAACAGCAGTATAGGATGCGGTTTCTAAAATATGCTTACTAGCACTTGTTTCATCATTAAGAAAATTCAAGAATTTCTTGGGATCAGAAAGTCGATTTCTATGGGCTATTAATGCACCATCTGCGGCTCCTTGTATTGCGTATTCACGTATTTTTTCTTTCGTATCATTTGTAATAGTTTTATAGGGGTCCATGAAGTCATTTAACTCTTTAATGTACTCATCGATCATTTTTTCAGTTTCACCACCCTTTTCCTCAAAATGACCTTGTGCAGTTATAAACATTCTATTCCTGATGCCCTTTGCAAAAGCATTGACCTCCGTTTCTATTTGTTGTTCTCGATAACCTGAATGAATCCTAAAAGCAGTACTTGCCCTATTTAAGCCCATTTGGGTTAAGTTATTTTTAATGGACTTCTGTAATTTAGGCTTATTTTCGTAAGGTTTAACGATTGTGCTAATTAAAGTCCCATCAGGTCCAAATTGTCCCATATAATTGGTTTGCATATCCTCATACTTCATATTTGCATATTTCTGAGGATCATTACGCATATCCATTTCGTACTGATTAAGGCCACCAGCAAAAACAAGTGAAGCTTCGTCATATGCTAGGCGTTCATCATCCAATTTTGCACGTAATGCTATTTCTGCGGCCTTACTTCCTAATTGAGTAATGACTTGCCCGAAGTTTCTATATGCTTCACCAACGACAGATACATCGGCTAATGGTGTTTCCGCCGGAGCAGTAACAGCCCTATTGGGAGCAACAAGATTAACTTGCCCTGATAAATTAGGATAAGGATTAAATGCCATTATGAGAGGTCTGTATTAGCATCACTTTGGTTATATTTTTTGCTTGTATCGTTATCCCACCAACCAGTAGGAGTTTTTGATTCTATTGATGCATATGTTCCAATGCCAGCAGTTAAGTCAGATAATGCATTGATATTACCAGCTTCTCTTGATGCTTCAGCACCATGCATATATTCCCAAGAAGCATTTTGAGCATACGTATCATTCATTTGGATCTGACTTGTTAGATTATCTCCTATTGCATGGACCTGATGTTCCGTGTTGTATCGTATTGCTTGTTTTCCTAGCATCATATCCATCATTGAACTATAGGCATTTGTAAAAGTTTGTGTTTGTATTCCGCTTACTTTTTTCTTTGTACCACGATACTGAGCAATCCCAGATGCAATTGCCTTTTCTGATTCTTTTACAAATTGATCTTCTTGCCATTGTCCTTGACGAGTAATGTCAAACATTTGCTGTTTGGCATTCTTAGTAAGAATAGTATTCTTGAGTCTATTTTCAGAAAGAACATTCTTGGCACGACCTTTACCTAGTTTTGATTTTGCGGCACTTGCATCAAGACCACCTTTTATTTGCATGCTAGTGCCTAAAATAACACTTATAGCCGCTATTGCGGCCATAGTTGCACCAAAGTCTGCCCTGACTAATGGTCCTTTGTAATCAAATGATTCAGAAGAGACTTCAACAATCTCTCCTTTTGTATCATCCCATTTCCAAACAACTTCAGTATATATCCTCATATATTCACCTCATATTCAAAGGCTACTCTAAGTAAAGTCATGGGAAAAGGATCAGTTGATTCAATTGTAACTCCTTCTGCGGAAAAGGATCTGTCAGCAGGAACAAGTTCTTTGATTCCTGAAAATAGAGGTACTGCTGAACCATATACAAAATCAGAAGGATCTCTAAATAGGATTTCATCAAGCGTACCACCTTCCATACCGAATGTAACTCCTAATGTCTCCAAGAACATCAGATTGACCGTCAGCAAACGTTTTGTTCCTGTGACTGCAAAGGAGCCACCAACACCTTTAACACGAGGTAGTGTAGTTACAGTGCTTGTATAGGGCAACCCTACCCTTGCATAAGTTGAACAGATGGTTTGTAACCCAATTGTTCCTGTTCCAGAGACAACTCGTTGAGGTTGGATTGCACCATCACCAAGAATGGATAGAGTTTGTCCTTCCAAGTAATCTAATCCTGTAACATATTTGAAACCCGATTTAGTTATATACACAGTACCACTACCAGTAGCAGTTATATCTATATCAGTACCTAATGCACCAGCTTCTGTAACATCCTCACATAAAGTCAGTGTTGTTGTTGCTGGAGTTGTTTTCACAATGTAAGTGCTTGTCTTTGATGCAGTGGTGGCAGTCAAACCAACAGGTATTGTTCCTGCCGTTGTTAAATAAACAGCATCACCAATACTCAATCCATGTGCAGAACCTGTTGTGATCAGATTTGTGCCTACATTAACACCTGAACTTGCATTGAATGAACGTGAACTGCTGGTAGCAGAATCCGTATTCGTTGAAATTTTTTGACCTCCTGAATCAACAAAATGAGCATTTTCCTGTATTGTCTCTTGTTTATCATAAAATGGATTCATGTACTCAATGTAACGTTTTGTTGAACCATCTATTGTCCTTTTTACTACCATCCATAACTGGTCATGAGTACCACGTGGAATTACTGCAACTCGATCAACTTTTGCATGTGTTCCATAAGTCGTGTCATCTGAATCTCCACTTTTTATTCCTCCAATTGTGTGAGTAGACCATCCATAGAGGTTGAGATTCTTATTGTATGTAACAGCAATTAATTTTCCATTTGCTAGTCTTGCCCAAACAACTCCATTTGGAGAATCCTGATATACAAGTTCTTTTATACCACTATAAGTAATATCTTCTGCTCTTAATGTTATATCTGTTGCTTCAAAGTTTTCTTTTTGTGCTTCATATGCCAATTCACGAATCTTACGTCCATTTTTCTGGACATATAGAACCTGATTGCCTACTGAAACAGGCAATGCTTCCGATTCAGTTTCCCAATCAGCAACTTTCTGAATAGTGAAATTGAAAGGGGTTATAGTCATATCATTTTCAGATCCATAGACACTGAAAACACCACCAGATGTTCCCATTGTTAGTTTCTGACCTTCTTTCAACCATTCAATTTGATCTACTGTGTCAGAATCAATGGTTAAAACAATCGAATTTGTATCTAGGATTTGTTCTCCAACAATGTTTGCACCTGTTGAGTCAAGATTACCTGTTGTGACACCAATAAGTTGCGATTGTGCAAAGTTATAAAAACCTCCTGAATTGGAAAACCATATTGTTGCGGGATATGCCTTTGTTCCTGCAAAGACTAGACGTTGTTGATAAAGTGCAACAGATCTAGGATACCCATTTGTTGTATCCCATACTGATTTTTGCCATTCATAAGAAGGATTATCTGAAACAACCTCTTCTTTGATTGTGCATTGAGCTATTATAGCAGAACTTCCTGAATTTCCTGTTATCTCAACATATCCCCATTTAATCTGAGATCCTGGTAAAGGATTGATTCTTATTGTTTTGCCTGTGTCCTTTATTGCATCTGCTTCAAAAGGACTATGCCCTATTGCGGTAATTGTTACTCCAGTGGTTCCTTTTAAGAAAGTCTGTTTCTCTATATTGACTCTTCCATCTGTATCTCCATCACCTAATGCGAAAGTAGAATAAGCATCAGGAATGCCTGATGTCATGCTTGTTGTTATTTGAATCGAATTTGATGTTGCATTTACAACAAAATACTTTTTGTGATCTGAAGTAGCACCATCTGGACTACCATCACCAGAAGTACTCGATACAGGTTCATATGTGATTGTATCTCCTTGATCTTTTACCCAGATAGTTTGACCATCCAGTAACCCATGATTCTTTCTTACAAGCTGATTTAAAGTCGTATCAACATAGAAATCACCAATATCTGTTGTTGCAAACTTGTCTGTACCACTTAATGTAAAAGTATCAGCTTTATCAGTGTTTATTTCACCATAAGGACCATCTGTGAAAGTAAGGCTAGATAGTGTCCAAATCGAATCATCTTCTGCACGATTCGTTGTACTACTTCCTAATGTCCTGACTAACTTGGCAGGTTTATGGTCGGGATGAACAATGAAGAGAACGTCTGCACTTTGAGTAAAGTCCAGATCATCTAATTGAGTACTTGTGTAGGTCGTTGTCTGGTCATAAATATCCGAACTACTATATCCTGAACTACTATCATGGTAATTCAGTCTGAGATCCTGAGAAAATACACGGAAATAGTTATTCCCGAACTCAAGGATATAGTTCTGAGCCAACCCTACCGTAAAAGGGATTAAACGTACTGCTCCTGAGCTTTTTGTTTCAGCTACGTGGTAAGTACCTGAACGCTTTGTCGTGGCTCCTTGAGGTAATACAATCGCATTCTCAAGTGTTTTACATGCCGCACCATATGCTGGAAGGTCAACATACCCCTGTAAACGAGGAGATATCCTGCCTTCTGAAAAGGAACTCTGAACACTTTGGATTCGTGCCATTTAGCTCGTGGACCGATCATAACCTTCCGCAGGAGCATCTATGGGTTTGTAGTCGAGACCCTGATAACCCCATCGTGATTCTATCCAAGATAGATACTCTGTTCGATCAGGAATGCCTTCAGAAGCATCTATACCACGTGCCTCTGCAATAACCTCAACATATTTACCCCACATTTCCCGCTTCAGTTCGATCCGTCCTGTTAATGGTTCAGCCAATTCCCAAGCTAGACGTAAGCCAATTGCCTGTATCAGGTTGGCATCTATCTCGGATGTATCCGTCATTTGAGCAATGTACTTGACATACATTGTTGTCTCATCAGTAAGCAGATATTTTCCTTCTATCTGATAGGACAGAAGGGAATCATGCGTACCAAGTATCCTTAGATAATCAGACGGTAACGAGTATTGGTATAAATAACCAAAAGCAGGTGTTGTCGTAGAACGAGTTAACTTAACTCTTTTAGTGGCACAGTTCCAAGGATGGCTACGGAGGACTGCATCACGTACATCAGGGTATCTAAGGTTAGACAACCTTGCACGTTCTGTAGCCTCCGTTAAAGAAACGATCTTTGCTTCGCCTAAGTTTGTTAAGGCGATATTACAAATATCAACTTCTGTTGCCATCAGGATTAATCAATTGAATAAATCAATCCAACTTTAATCACTTTGTCTGCCGCAAGTGTAGCTCCACCAACCCGAATTATAATATTCGTTTCAGTTAAAAACTCATACCCAACACCTAAATGGGCAGTTCCACTTGCATTTGTTGAAGCCGCATTAGCCGTACCAGTCGGCCTCGGCAACATAGCGATCGTTTTTCCAGCACCATTCATTACAGTTGCTGTAATAAAACGATCTGGATCTTCAGCAGTTGTAGTACCTGATACTGTAAAGGCATCAGTACCCAATGCTAAAGTGGCACTACCACCTAATGCTTCTGCTGTAATGAAAGCATCATAAAGCACTGCCATTTTAGGCATTTTTGCAACAAACACAGTCGAACCACTTTCAATTGCAGTTGATGTGTAAGAGTCATGCCAAATTCTAAGTCTTCCTCCAACCTTTGAGGCAGGAGGCATTGATGGTTTTCCATCAATAGGCTGATATACCAAAGTATAATTAGCCCCATAATTATTATGCGTTGCCGCCATATTGTGCTCCTATCTTTAAACGTTTTTGATGTAGAGGCGAACGACTTTCTTACCGTCAAGTCGAGTCGCACCCAGCGTCATCCTGTAATAGATATATTGACTATATCGTTTATCAGGACGTTCCGTTACACGAGCAACAATATCCTCCCAAATGCAGAGTCCCAGTCCTGAACGTGTAAATGCAATTGCTTCTTCAACATTTGAAGTAACAGTTACTTTCTCTGTTCTGATGAATTGGAAGCCCATGAAGGAGTCAATTTCTCCAGCAACAAGTGCTTTAATGACGTTGTAGTCCGCAGATTGGACTTTATCTTCAAGAAGCATAGATTCAATTGCGGCCGCAGAACAGGCTATGAACAACTGGGGTCTTCCACCCATGTCATACTCATCTGCTTCGTTGGCGGCAAGAACCTTTCTTGCTCGTATGAGTTTGTCAATAGTCAAACCTACAGCAGTTCCAGTATTGTCACCAGCAACCCATGCACCACTGGAGTAAGCACCTTCACGATAAATATCAGTACCATTATCGCCAGTGAAGGTTGTTGCTCCCATTGTTGTGGAACTTGTAGTGGATTGGTAAGAATTACCAAATGCCGCAGAGATGATTTCCTCATCAATTGCACGACCCATTGCCATTGCCGCAGATTCGACATATGCACTTGTTGGGTCCATGATCAGACGTAATCGGTCAGGATTATCAACCAATTTACCCCAATCATAATCTATTGGAGAAACCCTACGTCTTTCGTGGGGTACATCCATCAACGGACTATCCGCATGTCTGGATGTGACCTTCTGTGCCGCAGTTTCATCTACACGGTCAAAGAAGATCTCTTCTCCGATTTTACCTGTTTCTAATGTGACCGCATTACGCAGTCTTGAGCCACGTTGCTGAAGCATATGCTGAACATTAGCACTATACTGCTTCACCATTGCGACATTGATAGAATCGTAAGCCATAAGACTTTCCTATATAAGAGATTATAAAATAACGTCCCTATAACTAGGAATTGTCCTAAAACTTAGGATTCCAAAAGATCTTTATTGCAGGTCGTTGATTATCTGCAATTCCAGATCGGGAGGAACTTAACGTTGATGAACCGTTGAAAACAAACGAGTCATCTCATCAACCGCCTTTTGATGTTGCGGATGAGTCTTGTCTAAGTACACTTTATTGAAGTCAGAATCACTGAGATTCGTGTTTATCTTTTCTTCTGCCATTGCAGGAGATAAAGCTCCACCAATTCCAGGTTCTCCAACCATAATACCATCTTCCTTGAGAAGATTACCTATTTTAGAAAACATCTTAACAATTTCAGGATGATTACCTAGTCCTGAGTCTTCCATGATGTCGAGTGCTTCTTTAGAAGCAAAGTTCGTAAATGCCCTGCGAGCTAATTCGACATTTTCATTGTAAGATTTCCCCCATTCTTGCTGAAGTGCATGGATGCCATTTGCTTGCATTTCCTCATGCCTAGATTCAGCCTCTTGAACTTGATCATAATTAGCTTCTGAATACATATCAAGGATTTTCTCGGCTTGATTCTGAGATAAACCTAAATTATGAGCAATATTCTTGAAATCATCTAAATTAGATTCAGCATACCTTTCATTAAACTGATAACCTTCAGCAGTTTCAGGTCTACCAATACTATTATAGATATCATTCCAACCGGGATCATCTTCTCCTTGTGGAACACGCATAAGCTGATCGGCAGGAACACCCATTTTACGTACTGCATGGACATAGCTTTTTGCCAGCTTATCAACACTATCGAAGTTTCTAAGTGATGGTTCACGAGACAAATCATCAGGTAAAGAGGTAGGATCAAAAGCCCAAGGGTTCTGATCTGTACCTACATTATTAACTGGTAATACCTCATCCCCACCTAAAATAGTGTTCCCGGCAACGGACTCAGAACTCTCTGTCCCAATCTCCGCTGTTGTCGGTTCTGCTATCTCTTCCATCTTCTGCTTTCCTTGTTAATTTATCCAATTCTTCAATTGGAATGTTTACGAGGGAAAGAATATCAAGAATCACAGACCTTCTTCCCTCATTGAAGGCACTATGATGTGTATCATGAGCAATAAACGTAGATGTATGGATAAAATGTCTTCTGGCTAAATCTGCCAGTACTTCCTTACCATCATCTGTAGTAAATAAATCTCTATATTGAGACTTACGCCGCTTCGCTTTCAGCCCTAGCAAGATTCAATCCAGCTTGTGTTCGTTTCTGTTCTGCTTCTGCAATATTACCCTGAACCTCTGATGCCGCCATTTGTTGTTGCATTTGCATCTGCATTGCTTGTTCTCGTTCACGTTGTCGCATCATCTCTTCCATCTCTTCTTTTGTTTTAAGAACTGATGGAGGAGTACGCAGTATTTCAGCACCTAATTCTGCAATTCTATGAGTATTGAAACGTTCAATGACTGTAGGATCAATTTGTGCCAATGGAAGCATAAATTGGAACAATTGACTAACAGATGTTAAGTCTCCAGATCTCATTGAAATACTCACAGGATTGGTATATTCGATCTTGAAGTTCATACCCATCACTTCTTGTGGTGGTTCAGGCAACATCCCAGATCGGATCATGACATGCATTGTCCGTTCAACAATTGGTCCTAATAGTTCAATCTCTTGCCTTGAAACAATTGGACCAAGAATAGTAAGTCGATCACGTTGTCTCATCGCAATTTCAGTTGCAGTAAAACGTAACACATCACCATCTGCCGCTACAGGTCCGGGTAATTCCATTAAATCCAAGAAAAACGCTTTATCAACAGACTCACGAACTTGACCCATCTTTGCATCTGCATATTCTGGTCTGTTTGCAACAGGAAAGGGTTGAACCATCTCATTTCCTGTCAATCCTGTACGATAGTAATTCAAGGCATCAGGAGTGGTCCGTATAGGTGCAAGAAAACCATCATCAGGAAGCATGAGTGGAGGCGAAACCATCTTCTGTAACGCTTTAAGGAACGTTTTCTCCATCTCATTGAGCATACGAATGTCTGGAAGTGCTTCAAATCCCGGACCTCTACCATATGTTTCCAATGCATTTCTATTCCAACGGCTACATACATAAGGGAATTCATCAAATCCTCCAACACTTAGTAAATGCTTCTCATCCAACAAACAATAGACTGACATAAAAGGTTTATCACCTTTTTCAATGTCAGGATTCGGATGAGGAAAGACAGAATGCATACACTTGAATTGTTCAAAAAGTTTTCCTTGTTCTAAGGACTTCTGAACCTTTTCTGATAAGACTTCAGGAGGATAGATCTCAGCAAGCTCTTTTGCAGTATGCCTAGATATTCTAAATATAGTATCTATCTTTCCATAATAATCAGATGCAAGGTAACAATCAGATAAAGGAAAGCATTGAAAGTATGGACCTTCTCCTATTTTATCTTGTATAAACAATACTGCGGTTCCAAATGCTCCAAGGTCAGTATAATACTCAAAGATTGCAGGATGAAAATTAGAAGATGGTCGGTTGAATCCTTCTCCTAATCGTACAGTACATTCTTCAAGCCACAACTGGACAGGTCGATATTGATTTAATTCTCTACTTTCTGTCTTTATCTCAAACCAACGTAACGCAGAATTGGTCATCATGTTGTGAAGACCTGATGCAAAACGTGTTAAGGCACGTACTGGAGTAGAGTCAAAGATGTATTGTCTTCGTTCTTCTCCAGCAGATCGTTCTGTTTCAAAGTCTGCTCTTCTTGGAAGAATATAACGTGCTATTTCCTGCCAGTTAGACTCCCAATTGACTCTATTTGATTTAAGAGTCTCATAACGCTTCATTATTTGTTCTACAAACCCACCATCTTGACTGAAGTTGGGTGATGCGTTGGCAATCATCCTAATAATCCTCTACGAGTTAATATAGATGCCTTTTCTCCTCTTGTTTTATACAAATCCTCACCTACATTACCTAAAGAACGTCTTATGTTCGATGCCCAGCCATATGCTCTTGAATCCATTGCACTAGGAGGAGAGTCACCTTCTGGGTCGGTTAATGCTTCTTCTATAGTTCCTTCATCATCTTCTTCTTCATCATCATCATCAGATACAGTCTGAGAGGTGTTTACTGTGGATGATGTTCCTTCATCTTCGGTTCTTCCATAAATGTTACTTCCTATTCTATCTTCCCATGCTCCAGCACCATAACTTTTATTAAAGTGGTCCCAGCTAAATGCTTCACCCTCTAACCCCATTCGTTTATCAACAAGGTTTGAACCACTATACAAATCTGCAAAAGTACTTCCGTGCGGTTTATCCAAATCACTTCCTCTAAACCCAGTACGATCTTGCCATGCATCACCAGCCCAATCTTTATGGAAATCCGAAGCAAAGGGACCAACTCCTTCTCCATGAGGGTCCAGGCCAAAGGTTTTTCCCCATGCTCCTGCCTCAAGTTTTTGTACTAAGGCTGACTTGCCAAATTTGTCTCCAAAAGGATTATCGACAAATTTGTCCCATTCCTTTCTTTTCCAGCTAATAAATTTGTCACTCTTAAAAAGGGCATCATATAATTCACTCATATCTTCCTTTTATTAAACTGTTCCACCATAACCGAACCCTGCCTTGCGACCCTGATAGTCTACACCCATACCTGTACCTATTCCTCCTGTTACACCCATAAATGACTTATATGCAGATGCTTGCATTTTACTTGCATCTGTCATTGCAGAGTATGCTTTAGGCACAGCACTTCTTGCCTTTTTCCTGCGTTGCATTGAAGTCTGATAATCCGAGCCTCTTTGGGTCATAGTATCCCATGCTGTTTTGGATGTTTCATATTCACCATATGATTCCCCATATGATGAAGTGAATTGCTGATATGGATCACCAGCCTTGAAATCTTTAATAGTCTTAATATCAGTATCTATATCAGACAAAGAATAATCTTCCCCATATATATTCTCTGTATATGCTTTATTTATTAGTTTGTCTCCTGTACCCATGATTTGGTCATGAATATCATGTTCTTTCCACCATATTGCATCTTTATCCCAATACTTTATTCCAAAGTATCCAGTTTTTGTTTTACCTCTTTTGTGTTCTTGTCTTGTCCAACGACCACCTTTAAATTCAAATCTATCTCCACGATCCCATGTTCCACCACCAAGATTTTGATTCCTCCAGTCATCTATAGTTCCTTCAGTTCCACCTTTGCCTATAGATATTCCATATAATCGGAATGCCGCATCTTTGCCTGTAAATGTCTCACCTGTATCAGTGTCTATACTTACGTTTCCTTGTGAAGCAAGATCCCTTATCCCTTTCCATTTTGAATGTTCTTCAATACGGCTTTTACCTCCATGAGTTCCATAAACTGCTCTTCCTATATCACTGGATATATAATCATCACCTAGATTTGTATATGCACTAAGTCCTCCAGTTGTCTGAAGTGTTTTATTGAATTCATCCATTTTACGAGTAAAACCGAATCTCTTTGCCAACTTTTCATAAATGTCATAAACTCCTTTACCTTCACCACCTTCACCATAGAAACCTTTCATGCTTTTACCAAGGATGCCTTCTTCACCTTCATATGCTTCGTATTTCTCTTTTGCTCCTGCTTCAGTTGCATCCCATATACTTCCTTCTCTTTCAGCAGTTTCTTCTTCTTGTTTTGCCAACCCATACTGTTGTTTTGTTTTTCTGTAATCTCCAACCGACTGGTAGTATGAACGTTTCTTATTCCTCTGTCTTGTGAGTAATGTGCTTCTAGCGTATCCCATAATGACTCCTATCAGACCATTCTTGGAAATAAGGATATTCTTTATCAGTTGCACCTATTGCAATTTTAGGTCTACCCATATTCATGAAGATGGATTTGCCAAAACGTGCAGACATAAGGGCATAACGTGTAGCACTCATTAAATCATCTCTTTCTTTTACAATTTTACCTTCTTTTCTGTGGTACATCCTGTACTCACTAAACCAGTCTGTCAAGTGTTCAAAAACTTTGAAACTACCTGACTGCATCTTTTGAAGGATTTCCATAATCCCCGGTTCCACTGCCATACCACCATCTGGATTTTCAAAATGCCTTCCCAACATGTTGATCCCAAGTTTCCTATATTGTTCTGCGAGTGATTTCCCTGACCCTTTGTCATGTTGTTCTCCATCATGAGGCCATGCACATGGAATCCATTCACCTCTTGCTTTAATTGCATGAGCATGGACCACAGGTGTTTCAGCAGATTGTTTATATATATCATACAAGTAGAACTTACCATTTTCAGTATCATGAGCAAGCCACACACAAGCAGTAGGATGAGTCCAACCAAAGTCGATAGCACAGATACGTTGGAAGTATTCAGGTATTTGGAAGGCTTTAACCTTGATTTGATCCTCTGGAATCGGGAATACCAGACCAGATCCCAAGACAGGCATACCCTTTGAACGCATGTCTCTTTCATGCGGAGGCAATGCCGCCAGAATCTCTCCACGGATTTGAGGGGATAAGTGAGGAGCATCATCCCATGTTGCATTAAATAACGCCTGATGAGGTTTAAGTTCATTTATGAATTGTGCCACAACCTGAGTCATTCCTGATTCAGGAGTAAAGGTCATGTAGACAAGACCACCGCTTTTTAGCGTTCCTCTGAGTGCTTGTGAGTAAATGTCTTGTGGAGGTTCTTCATCCAACCAAATAACATCCAACGCCTTACCCATCCATGCTTGTGGTCCTTGTTCATAGGATTTAAACCAGATTTTTGAGTTCTTTCCTGATGAGTGTTTGATAAGAACCGACTGATATGCTTTCGGGATTCCGGGAGCACGTTCAAAACCCACAATTCTATCTTTTGGTATAGTTCCATGTCCAAAATCTTCTTCATCTCCGGGTTCTCCTAATAGTTCTGCTTGTACTATATCTCTAACATTATTAGTAGTATTACCTGCCGCCCATGCCTTAATTGGTTTTTTGAATCTTGCACCTTTCCACCAAGAAGGATAAGCATCTCCAAGAGCATGCATTGTCAACTCCATTGCACCAGAGAAAGTTTTCCCTACTTTGTTTGCCGCCATGAGAAGACGTTGCCGTGCCAATCTACCACCTGAATCACGTGCCGCATGGAAATTCAACTGATACTCATATGGTTCGTAATACAGAACCTTATTGGTATCCTTTTTCTCTTGTATTGCTTCCGCAAGTACTAATGCTTTTTCAAGAGTCTTAGTGTTGCTCATGATCGTGGGATTGGTTTCCCATAAACAATTTTTCTTGCATAAGGAGGAATAAAAGAACCTATATTGAATTCTTTTCCTGTTTTCTCTGTATCTTTTTTAACCCTTAGTGCATGTATCACATCAGGAAGAACAAAAAGGTTTGTTCCAAAGGTTAGTTTGCTTCTTAATGAACCTACACCCCATTTCTTTTGTGCTTTAGTTTTTGTTTCTTTAACTGCACTTGTACTTGCAACATTACCTTCAACTTTAGGTGCAGTAGAAGTAACAAGAGTACCTTGCCTATTATATCCTGTTACTTGCGGAGTTGGTCTTTTAAAAGTACCTTGTCTCCGTTCAAATGCTTCCTGAACATCCATGACATGGAATTTACCTTCAGGGTCTTGATAGAAAGTCTTTTTCCCTTGATCAGGAGGTTTACCTTCTTTCACATTGGCTAGTTCTATTTCCACATTTTGCCGTCTTAATGCTCGTGAGACTTTCTTGAAACTCCCATGCCGTTCATAGTCGATTTTTTCTATCAGCTTTTTCTGTCCTGTTTTTTTATCAACGATTTCTACTGTTTTTGTGAAATTCTTATCTGTTATCTTCCTGTATTTCCAGCTTTCTTTTCCTTTCTTATCCTTAACTCTAACCCAAGCTCTTTCCTGCCCTTCAAGATCAGCAGAATCTCTTCTTACACCTTCTCTTTCCAGTTCAGGAGAATATTGTTTTATTTCAGCCCTACGAGCTTTCCCTTCATCTATATATTTGGAAGGATGTCTATCACCATGTGATATTTTTACACCTTTTTTCTTCAATTCGTTTAATTTCTTTTCCCTTGAGTCTGAGGAAGATTCTTCAGTTTGTCCTGTAATTTTATTACCTTCATGCATTATTTTCTGGTTCAATTCCTGTTGTTTCCTTAATCTTGTCTCTTCTGCATCCAAATCAAGGACATCAAGCTCCATCAGTTGTTTTGCTTCCATGTCTACAACTCCAGTACGTGCAGGATCAGCAATTCGCCCTTTTTTTGTTTGAGTTGATAATCCTGAGAACTTAATACCTTTTTCTTCTATATCTATACCTGTTTTATGAGGAGCATCAACTTCTGGTCCAGTTGCAGACTGAACTGCACGTGCTTGAGGGTCATCATATAAGTAGCCTTCTGGAACGTCTTGTCCATAGAGACCTGATCCTGCAGAAGTCTGCATAATGGTTTTCCATTCAGGCGATTGCATTTCCATAGGTGCTAAAGTTTTTTTCTTGATATCACCTCTTAATCCAACAGGAATAAAATGGCCTGTTTGACTCATTGTTCCTAACGGTACTTTTTTGGTAGGAGATGCAACTGTAAGGACAGTACCTTGGGGATAATAATGTTTTAATTGGGATCTGGAGACTCCAGCAATAAGAGATGTCTGAGGAGTCCACTGAAGTGCTCCAGAATGACCAGATAATTTTGTTTGAGTTGGTTCTGTATGGAGTATTTTCCCTTCAATCTCTGTATGATGAGGAGGAGCCTCATAAGTTGATCCTTCTCCTGAAAAAGACCCATGTAATTCTCCTGTTGGTGAAGGAGCCTCAGTTGGCATTTGGTAGCCTAAAGTGAATTCTTCAGCAGACAGAGGAGAATGGCCTCTCATAACCATTTGTCCTAATGAAGGTGGTAGTCTTGATCCGGGGTCTTCTCCTATTAATCTTGGATTAGGACTGAGTTCTACACCACTCAATGCATTTATTTTTGTATTAAAAGCACCTTCCGGCTTTTTAAGAGTAGGTCTGAATCTACTTCCAGAAGAAACTGGAATAGCCTTTTCTTCATTTAAGGAATAGACCTCTGTGGCAACCTGACTTCGATCTCTCCCAAAGGGAGAAGCCCAATGTTCAGAGATGTATGATGCTTTAGAGGATTTACCTGCAAACCCTGCTTTACCCTTTCCTCCGAACTCTCCGAATAGTTTCTTGTCCGCAGGATTCATTTGACTTTGGATATCAGGGTCATTCAATGCGGCTTGAGCCAGCATATGCCCCATTTTAGTACCACGTATCTTTCTATCAAAGCCTTCTATAGGTATATCTACATATTGATTACCTTTAGATATATAATTTACTATACGATTTTCTATATGCCTTATTGCCTGACTTCCATAGTTGCCTTCAACCGCTTTTCCTGACTTTGCTTTAGCAAGTTGTGACACCTGAGTTTTAAGATATTGCCGTAATGTTCCTGCTTCAGATTCAGCTATTGGCGAAAACCCTCTTGTGGATTTTTTAACACCTCCTTCATCTCTTAGCTTGCTTAAAGATTCCCTCATTGCAACTTCTTTGGGGTCTTTCGGCATTGTAACACTGGAAGGTAGTAACAATTCTCGATTTCCAAGAAATTGAGGTTTCCCGGATGTATCAGCGATAGGCAGTGTTTTAGGTAGAGTCGTTTTTGAGTCTCCAACAGTAACACTTCTTGGATCTTTCTTTTGATATATATTAGTACCTATAGTCGAATGAGGACCACGTTGAATATCAGTTGTAGTTATATTCACCAATGAAGATACAGATGGAGTCTTTTTTGTTAAAAGAGAACCTAATGCCTTATCTTTAGCTACACGTGCCTCATATTGACCTTCTTGATATGAGTGAATATCAGTTGAAGGAGCAAGGACATTGGGTCCATGAAAAGATTTTAGTGGTTTAGTCGGAAATGTCTTGAAATCCCATTTCGCAGATGGAGGAGTTCGGAAGAATCCAGGATCACCAGGATTCAGAGTTTTTCTGACAGATCCGGGATCTCTTAATCCTGCCTTAATTTCTTTTCTTTTTTGTAAATTGGATTTTATTTCTTCTTCTGAGAGAAGTGCCTGTTTTTGGATTCTTGCACGTGACTGTTTTGCCGTAAGACTATCTGTATATTCAATCGTTTTAATCTTTTTGCCTGAATCGTCATAAACAGGTGTTTTTAATTTTTTACGTAGTTTCTTTTTAGGAGCATCATCTCCTACTTCTACGACTTTACCTGTCGAAGTATAGATTCGTTCAGCCATTAGTTCTCCAAAAACTGTGGTGAGTCATTGTTTTTGATTTTAACAGATCCCATAAGTAGTTTTGCACCATCAGAACCAACCAATGCAACCAAATGTGCTTCCATTTCCTGAACAGATCGATGTTCATGAGTATGTTCGATCCTTTCTATCGGTTTATGCCCTGCTCTGTCAAGCAAATCCTTTGCGGCATTGTATCGAACACTGTCAGATTCGGAATTCAGAAGATCCTCCATGACATTGTAGGCTTTTGGGCCTCCTGTTTCCATTCGGTCACGGAATAATGCCTCAATTTCAAGTTTCAGTTTGTTTTTGAGAGTCTTTGCATGGTTTTTCAGTTTGAGAGGATCACCTCTGTCGTAACCTGCCTCTCTTGCGGCACGTATTGCATTCCCATGAGTAACATACTCTTCAATGAAACGGATTCTTTTCGGAGATCGTATGTGTGCAAGTTCCATCATCTTGTTAGAAGGCTTTTACCACGTTTATTGTTGGAATAGGGGTTCCCACCATGACAGCTTTTGCAATAGAAGGTGTCTTCAACCGCAGGTCCGACTTTCAGTCGGGTTTTACGTCCAAGAAGGGTTTCATACCATTTTGCTTCTTTAGGATCAGCACTCAACCCCCATCGTCCTTTGATTTTTTCTGTTTCACGAGCATATTTGATGGGATCTTTCTCTGGAAGCCATTTTGAGACATCATGCCAGCTTTTTTGGATATTGACATCGGCCCCAATCGGTCTGAGATGACCTCTGCGTAGAGAATGTGCGAATTTCTGTTTCTTTTCAGGACTCCATCGGAATCCTCCTGAACCGAATGCTTCTCTAAGTGCAACTGTGTGATCGATATGAAGGGATTTAACGTCTGAAGTGTTGATTCCTGTGTAAGGATCAGTCCATGAACCTCCTGTAACCTTCTTTCTTGAAGGAGTCAGGAATATAGGCATCTGTTCAGAAGACCCCTCTAGGAGGGTTTGTCTTGTCTGAAACCATTTACGTCCAGAAGGAAGCCAGTTCTTTCGATTGTAGTGTTCTTCTACATCGTAGTATTCTTTCCTTCTCCCCTGTCTTTTCTCTTCAGCCATATTCTTCTCAGATTAGACGCTACCGCATTTTTATTTCAATTGACCATAAGTGGTGGGTCCAGTAAGAATCGTTTCTTTACGCCCACCTCTCGCACTCCTGGAAGCCCTTTCCTCCATATCCCACCTCTCTGCTATCTCTGGACGGTTATGATGCATCCACTTTCGTTGCTTATCACTTGCATAGGGCATCAGTAACCTGTACTTGTTCCACGGTGCATCCGCCGATAGCGTTTGTTCTCATTTGGAGGACTCATCATGTCATTAGCATATTCATTGACTCTCATTAACTGACTTGTTGAGTCATCCCCCGGATTAGGGTAAGGCTGGAAAGCCCCTTCTCGGTCTTGCTTCTGGAAGCCTGTTGGATGTTGCATATGCTCCCTCTCTTGCTCATCCGTTGCCGTACTCCCACCTCCTCCCACAGGTACACTCGGATCTAAAAGCAAACTTCCAAGAACACTCAACTTCTTTGCCAACATCGGAACCATTCCCCTCCATATGTTCGCAGGAGTCGCACTCGGTCCCTTATTCGTCAATATGCTCTGTTGCCTACTCGCTCCCTTCGCTCCACGACTACTCAGATTCTTCATGTCTACTACCGACTTCGCAGGTTTCATCGGCTTCGGCCCTGTCTCTACCTTTCCTGTCGGTATGAACCTTCCACTACTCCTCATATCACGGATCTTAGGACGGTTCCTCTTGTTATCCTCATTTCCCTTACTTCTTGCTTCAGGGGTCCAACTCGGGTCCATATCTTTCTCCTTGTCTACAGGGGTAACACCTTATTCCTCCTCCCGTGTGGGAATGTGTAGTGTACGTTGGCGTACAAACACGGTTTTGTTCCCCGGGGGTTGATTATTATTTATTATCCAGATCTTTTGTGATTATGAAATGGTTCATGATCGAATGTCAATTCTATTAGGAGCATATTATGAGTACTTCACTGAACTTGCGTGACCATAAGTCTGATGTTGCACCAGATGAGTCCAAGAACATAGCACGTGCATATGCGTGGCTGAAGTCCATGCGTAATTGGAAGCCGAATGCACCGCTGTGTAAGGTTCTAATGACGTTTTCGACTCAAGAGTTGGAAGCGTTGGTAGAGAAATCGAGGGCCAGTGGCATGGTGAAACTAACGTTATCGCTATGGGAGTCGAAGCACAAAGAGACCAGCGATGGTTGGAGTGCAGAGGCGCCAATGGAAGACAACTATCAGAAGTCACCGCAACAACAGCAGGTAACACAGGAGACACCATCAGGAGTAAGTATAACGGTGTAGCCTTAATGGGGCCAACTACGGTTGGTCCCAGTTTATATGTTTTTTTTTATTTGGAGAACGCTAAAGGAGCGTACAGACCATACGTTCCTGAAACCATGTGCAGAATACCATGTGTGGATAAATAGTTAATATCCAGATCAGTTAGTGAGTATGGACTATAGTAGAACATACTGTGTCGCTTGTTTAACCAGTAGTAACTTATTTAAGGAGTATAGTTATGAGTGATATATATAGGCAATATTATTATAT
>Ga0098057_1000135_pt1 | contig 27985 bp, 30 predicted proteins | sample 18_taG_FD_77072 | JGI IMG/M metagenome (GOLD analysis project Ga0098057, IMG submission 77072) | Marine viral communities from the Subarctic Pacific Ocean - 18_ETSP_OMZAT15316 metaG | ecosystem: Environmental > Aquatic > Marine > Oceanic | place: Pacific Ocean | collected 2015-01-19 | reverse complement strand
GAAAGACTGGCTAAACACCCAGTAACTAAAACATATATTAAAGTAGTACAAGCGTTAAAGGACGCTGACATTACAAACTTCCAAACCATGTCAATGGGGGAAGTCCACGAAGAAGTGGAACATATATATCCCGATAAGACAGTTAATAAATATGAAATGTGGCATCGAGCAGGTAACCTATTAGGTGAAGCTCAACTGAAGCCAGAAGTAAAAGAAGTATGGGATAGATTCAAATCTGTTTACCATGAAGGAGATAAAACATGTGGTTGTATAGAAGGTTTATATCATAACATACTATTACCTAATGGTGAAGTATCGCTATGTTGTATGGATTATAACCTAGAAGAAATAATAGGTAATTTGTATACACAAGAATATGATGATATAATGCCTAAACCACAAACATGCTATGACATGTGTAAAAGATGTGAGAATGGAGTAGACCCCATAACTAGCAATTCTAGTATGGTTAAAGAGTATGGTGTCGCAGACGCATTGTCTTGCGACCACTTTATAGCACCTGATGAGATGGTACAGTATTTAGGCTTCGATATGAACCCTGATAAACGTGTACCTGAAGCAGACATCATACAAAGCATGAGGGAATATATAAACCCTAGTGGAACATTTGTAGATGTGGGTGCACATATAGGAACTTATACATGGTTATTAGGACCTTATGCTAAGGAGGTTTATGCCTTTGAGCCTACTCGTAGAATTTATAATCATCTATGCGCTAATGTTTTATTAAAGAACCTTTCTGACAAAGTAGAAACTTATAATATAGGATTATCTGATACTAATGGTAAATTACCATTTTATGAGAGACAACCTGATGGAGGAACTAATGGTTTCACAGAAATTGGTTGGAAAGAAGATGATTCTTATATGCTGCCTGTTCTTAAAATGGATGAGTTTGATATAAAAGATATAAGTTTAATTAAGATAGATGTAGAGGGACACGAGCTTCAAGTTATCAAAGGAGCTTCTGAAACCCTTAAGAATAATAATTACCCTCCTATTCTCTTTGAAAGTTGGGAACCTACGAGGTCCCAAAGAGCAGGAGAACTTAGAACGGAGCTGTTTAATTATTTATATGAAATAGGATATACTGTCTGCCAGACAGAATCTCCTGAGATATTTTTAGCAAAGAAGGAAAAATTATGAACGAACTACAAGCAAAATTAGAACAATACATCGAAGCCCCTGATGTCCCCGAACATTCATTTGAATGCGGGTGGGAGTATGAACTCATAGGGCAATACGCATCTGCCATGGGTTATTACCTTAAATGTGCAGAGTTAACAGATAACGACCTTTTAGCATATGAGTGCTTAATGCGCAAAGCTATATGCTTTAGAAGGTTGGGAGGAAGAGAACACCACGTACAGAACTGTTGTCAGATGGCGATATCACTGCTACCCGGAAGACCTGAAGCTTATCATTACTTAAGCCAGTCTTTGGAGTATTCGGCCCGTTGGGTAGAATCCCATATGGTGGCTAGAGCAGGTCAACGCTTAAACGCAGAACGTGACCCATTAATGTTTGATATAGATGGGATGGATTTAGATTATCCGGGCCCTTTCGCGTTACCTTTCCAAGAAGCAGTAGCTTTGTGGTGGATTGGGCGATTTAAAGAATGTATAGAAAAATTCAAAGAAGTACAGGAAATGGAGTTAGACGTAGCATATACAGGCCACGTTAAGTGGAATATTGATAATCTAGAAGGTAGAGACGCTGATGCTTTAGCAGGAATAAAAAAGCATAAAAAGAAGAGCATTACTAATAAAGATGACATAATAAAGAAAATGCTTACGGAGTCAAAGAAATGAAGGACAGTTCAAAATCCCCTGTAGTGATGCCCGGCCCTAAACCAGATGGGTGGATATCCACGGACGATTTTGAGCATATGAGGTCATTAGGTATGAACGACCCAAAAGAATACGAAAGACTAAAAGGACTATCTACAGAAGAACTTATGGAAGAGTATGTTGAGGATATAAGACCCACAGATAACTACCTGTCGTATATAGTAGTGGATGACTTTTATAACGACCCAGATATTGTAAGGGAATATGCTTTGACACGTGATTATGTACCTCGTGGAGAACATGGGGCTGTAGGTCATCGAACTCACGCAAAAAAGATATTCAAAGGAACTAAAGAAAAGTTTGAAACTCTAATTGGTGATAAGACCGTTAAAGGAACGGAGCTTGGTGGATGGGACTATACTACTAATGGCGTCTTCCAACACTGTATGGCAGAGGACCCCTTCGTCATACACGCAGATACTCAACGTTGGGCAGCTCTGGTGTATCTTACTCCAGACCCTCCTCCTCAATGTGGAACCAATTTATATAGACATAAAGCTACAGGCAAGTTCTCAATAGAGAATGATAGTGATTGGAATATGTTCGCAGGGAACTTTTATGATGAAACTCCCTTTGAAGTAGTAGATAGAATAGGAAATAGATATAATAGAATGGTATTGTTCGATGCAAGGAATATACATGCAGCAGCACAATATTTTGGAAATGATATAGATAATGATAGACTCTTCCAGATATTCTTTTTTAACACAAAGAATGCAGAAGGTATAAGAGTACATGGAATGGATATGAAGGAAATGGAGAAGAACGCATATGGAAACTAAATGGACCGCAAGTCATATGAGGTTGAGCCCTAGTAAAATAAATACGTATATGAAATGCCCTAGGGAATTTTATTATAAATATATAGCGAAGATACCTGAGAAGAAAACAATTCACTTGTTTCGTGGTACATTAGTACACAAAGTATTAGAGAACTTATTTAAAAATAAATTTAAAACCTTACCCCAATGGGAGAAGGGTGGACCCTCTGAATGGGTTCAAGAACAGTTTGAAACAGGCTGGGAAGAAAAGATAGGTAAACATAAATGGCTGTGGGAAATACACACCAAAGAAGAGATGGATGCTATGTATGTTGAGACTGAGGACTTATTACAGAATTTTGTTAAGTCCGTTGATAAAAAATTAACAGAAATGGTAAAATGGAAAATATTCAAAAATAAGTATCAAGCTTGGAATGCAGTAGCTCCTAAGTATGCTGAAAAATGGGTTAAGTCTTCAGAGTATGCTATAGTAGGAGTTGTTGACGTAGTATGTAATGATTTCGATGGTGGTACAACGTTGCTGGACTACAAGACCAGTAAGCGTTATGGTGCATACCTTCCAGAGGAATATTATCGCCAATTAATTATCTATGCATTTTTGTATACATTAGAGATGGGTGAGATGCCTAATTTTGTAGGCGTTAATTATCTACGCTTTGATGATACATTCTTTGTTAAGGTTAATCAACAAGTGCTTGATGAAGCTAAAGATATAATCAAGATGGTACATGATTGCATAAAGGAACGTGAAGAATATGAGGACCGATATGAACAAGTGCCTCAGAATCTCTGTAAGTGGTGTTCATTCAATAAAGAACACAACGGTGGGCCATGTGACGTGGTAATACCAAAGTGGGAACCTAAATACAAGAAAAAGAAGGAAAACTATGAAGATATCTCTAAGCAGTCCAAACTCCTCATTGAATTGGAAAACCAAGAACAGTTTCCTGAGTTTGATTAGGGCAATCTTTATATACTTGCGCGGTGTAGAAAATATCTATGGCGCGCGACGATTATGGAGCCATAAACGTGATTTCTGATGAGGAACGCGAAATCCTAGGCATAGGAGGCTCCAAGAAACCTGATGATGACGATGAGAAATTGTTCGAGACTATTGGTAAAGCTGCTGATAAGATAGGGGAAACCCAAGTAGGCAAGAAGATAGGAACAATAATAACTATAGTATTGCTAGCTCTCTTGAGTGGAGGGGCCAATATGTCTATCATTCACGATTATTTAAACGGTGATGAAGAAATTGGTCCTGTCGGGGGCTGTTTACAGACAGATGCTACCAATTATAACCCACAAGCTACTTTCGACGATGGAAGTTGTAACTTCTTGATTATTATATATGGTTGTACGAATTCTCAAGCTGAGAACTATCAACCTAATGCTACGCATGACGATGGTCGTTGTGTAGTTATAAATGATAATCCCAATGGCACCAATGGTAATGGTAATGAAACCGCTGCCATCTATGGTTGTACAGATATAGAAGCCAATAATTATGATGATAAAGCTACTGAAGATGATGGTTCATGTGATTACGAGGATGAATATGAAGAAGAACACGGGAACCACACATCGGTACACTTTTATCCCGGTTGGTATAACGAAGAGACCGATAATATGTCTGTCTTCTGGGTAGACCCAGATGCTGACGGTATTTCCGTATTAACAGATATAGATACAGATTGTTATGATTATAGTACGTCTGTATTAGTTTATGTGGATGTATGGCATGAGGAATCTGGTGATTATAACTGGACCGATTTATATTTTACAGTTAATGGTAATGATTGGGACGACCATTGGTTTAATTTCACTTTTGAAGAACTTAATAATACAGAAGGTACATGGTCCATGTGGGTAGCATTACTCGTATGGGACGATGTAGATGAAGAATATATCTTTCAACAACAGTTTGATATACCAATGATAAGAGTGGAGGAGCCATGAAGGCCAAAGATATGATGCAGTTAACAGATAAATTAGATATGATATTGTCAGAACTGGACGACTTGAGAACATTAGTTATAAAGTCTACAGCAGACGAATATAAAAGAAGTATGGAGGAAGAATGAGTAATCATAAAAAAGATGCAGCATCCCCTGATGGGAACTTTGCTAACTTTATGATGATGTTAGTAGCAGCACCAGTAGTTATGGCATGGGTAGGACTATCTATATTTTTAGTTACTATGGCGTTCAGAGAACCCACAATAGTACAAGATATAGAGTCATATAAATCAGTATTACTGATTATAGGTTCACCTGCGCTAGTAATTATATATAAGGTATTAGAGTTATGGACTGCTCAACAGAACAGTCAGATAGAACAAACAAGAAAAGGTACGTTTCGTAATGGAGACGAACACGAACACGAAGAGGAGATAAAGAAATGAACGATTTTGAAATAAGAGCGATGTATGAACAAGTACAACAGATGGAAGTGAAAATGAAAGCATTAGAGGTAGTATTGAACGATTGCCTCGACAGACTTGGCCTAGAGAGATTAGCTAGGCTAAAAGGAGAAGAATAATGCCAACGAAAGAACTATATGAAAAATATCAAGGTAACCAATCAGATAAGAAACCTGTGGAGTCATCCGCAGGAGGATTGTTTAAAGGAGAACACTGGTCAGAAGAGTACGCAAAGACTCTAGACTGGGAACACCCATCACAAGCAGAAATAAATGAGATGGCTCACGCTTCTCATAAAGCTATTACCTGTATGGATAAAATGCCCGAAGATATTAAAGATAAGCCCGCAATTAGAGAAGTATATGATGGTACAACTTATAGCTTAGCCTACATTCCTACTCAAGAATATCTAGAAGATATGAAAGAGAGTCACGAACGAGGAGACCGTGAATACGGTGCCCAGAACGAAGAGAGTGACCCAATGGATGTTTATACTGCAAAGTATGATAGGAAAGGAGATGAGTAATCATGGCTGACGATATTGTGGACGACGGGGCTGAGCCCTCAGAAGAAAAAACATGTTGCGACTGTTGTTGCACCAAAACAATCTTAGCTAAAATAGATAAGGAGAACTTTATTAATATGAACTATCAAGGTGAAAATGATAATAGTTTTACTACTCTAATAGGTAAGGTAGACGAAATACTTAAATTATTAAATAAAGAGGATTAATATGGCAGAAAATCAAAATAAAAAATACAACATAGATAAAACTCTTACAATGAGGAAGAGCGGACAAGGTGAAAAGGTTTACAGCCACGTTGGTGGTAAAACTCATGCCCTTGAACATCATGCTATATCTAAAGAGACAGCTCTTAAACAAATTAGAGATGTAACTGAATCAGAGATAGCACGCCGTGAACATCATGGTCATCATATTGGTAAGAGACAACATTCCAAAACCAAATACACCCATCATGGTTAGATATGGCTTACAACAGTAAATCTAAAAAACGTCGTGAAGCGGCAGCAAGAAAGAAGCCGGGAGGCTCAAACGTAGGAGATTATCCTAACGTTAGTAAATTTGCTGGCCCATCAGGAGGAGCACCTAAAGGTAGCTATCCTATTAATACTAAGAAGAGAGCTAAATCAGCTCTTAAGCTGGCACATAATGCGCCAAACCCAGCTGGTATCAAAAAGGCAGTATACAAAGAGTATCCTTCTTTAAAGAAGAAAAAGAATGGTAAGAAAAAATAAGAACGGAGTTCCACGTAAGAAGCCCAAGAAACGTAGAGTTAAAAAGGGCGAGAAAGCTTATCGTGGTAAAGATGGTAAACTCAGGAAGAAAAAGAGATGAGTATCACAAAAGAAGAAATTATCGCCACAATAGAGGCAGACTTAGCTGACGCTGAAACCAAGTTAAGTTCTCTTATGTCTACAGGAAGTATGAGTGAGGATGAAAGTAAGGTAGCTAATTATATAGGCAGATGTACCCTCCTCAATGATACAAAAACGTGGGTAACGGATAACCTCTAAGTAAGCTTTATATAGTAGGGGGTCCTACTATGTATAGGCTCTCACAGAAGGGCCAAGGCACCACAGGACACTTAAACGCAAGCGTCACGGTGGGAGCCCCAAAAAAGGAAAAAATATGTCAAATAATACGACAAACGAACCAGCAACTAACGAGACTCTAGATAACGTTACTGCTGACGAAGTAAGCGAATCTGGAATGATAGATGGTATATTGGATGCATTAACTGACTCACCTGAGCTCATGCTCGCCGTAGCAGTTATAGGAGCACTTGTTGCTTATATTGCATACACACAGCCAGCTGTAAAAGCGTTAATATATAAATTCGGAGGCTCTTATTTGAAGAACCACGAAGCCGAGATAGATAAATTAATCGAGGTACATTTAACGTCTGCCCAGTTGAAAGCTTATGAGAAGCTAGATGTTCTAGCACAAAAGCATGTTAAAGATGCAATGCTCAAAAACGTAATACTATCTGTATGGGACCAGAACGACGACAAATTTGTTGCCGCGGTCAAAGCAGAAACCAAAGCAGCTTTTGCTAGCGCAAAGACTCTTTGAACGAACACGAGTATGAGCAGCGGTTACGCCAGCGAGTAGGTGAAGGAGAATATGAACGTCATAAAGAACTTGTACGCTTGCTGGCTCGCAATCTTGCTCTTGAAGACATATTGTGGGAAGAAATTTCTTTACATATTCGGGATGTTAACTTACGAACAGAGCTCTTGCGCCAAAGAAATTCAATCGTTCGTGACATACATACGGAATTCAGAGCATTAAACATAGAGATACCTACTGTAGTGGAACAGCGGACGGAAGGGTTTGCTAGTTTCTTGGAGGATTTAACAGATGACGAAAGCGATAAGAAACGAGACAAAGAAACTGAAAGCGACACTGACAGGTAAGAGCGCACATGATTCAAGAGAATTAGAAGAGATATTTGAAAGCTGTAGATATGATGAAGACAAAATGCTTAAATTGGTTAGAGCTTTTTGTGAAACCTATTTAATTGATAATAAACAGCGCGCTTTAAAATTAAGACCACTCCAAGAAGAGATAATAGTTAAATCATTAACTCACCGTGAAGATGGTGGTCAACGTAAATTAGCTATCTTAGCTCCACGAGGCAGTGGTAAATCTTATGCCTTAGCTGTAGCTGTGACTATCTATATGTTCTTTAAAAGATTTCGAGATTTAATATTTGTATTGGCTCCATCAGAGGACCAAGCAGCATTAATCTTTGGTTATGTTTATAGAAACTTTAAGGATAATAGATTTTTAGATAGCTTAGTAGATAATTATAAATTTCACAATAAGCCCCATATACGCATGAAGGGGGGCACAATGATGCGTAGAGCTCCATTAGCGCCTAGTAATCAAGGGCAAGCTATACGAGGACAACATCCTACTTTATGTATTGTGGACGAAAGTCCTCTAATTGATGACCATTTATTTGTAGATAACGTAGAACCAGCGATAGTTTCAAATAAGGCCCCGTTCATAAATTTAGGTACACCAAAGTCAAAAGAGAATCACATGTACCGATATCTCTACTCAGAAGCTTATGAAAGTAGTTTCACGAGATTGGTGTTTTCATGGAAAGACGCAATTAAACAAGGAGATGCTTATTCACCTCCTTATACTGAATTAGAAATGTTAGATAAGATGACGGAATGGGGGGAAGATTCTATCTACTGGAGGACAGAATACGAATGTGAGTTTGTAGAGAGTGTATCGCAAATATTCAATCCAGAAAAATTAAGGGACTGTTTTGATGAATACGAACCGTGGACCAGAGAGACTCTCGATGACGAGCGAGGAAATCTTCCTAATGAAATTTCTGTCGGTGTTGATGTTGGGAAATCTATTAACTCTACTGTTATTACCGGATGGGCAAGGGAAAAACTTACTACTGAGGACGGTGGACATGATATTGCCCGTCTTATATACGTGGAAGAAATCAATCCTAGAAGTGGTGGACACGATATTCCATACCAGCGTCAGCGTATCATTGACGTCTGTAATCGTTTGCACGCTAAGCGTCTTATCGTTGATTGTACTGGTATTGGTGGTGCGATTGAACAAGACTTAAGGGTAGAGTGTATAAATAGTAGTCCCCAGATACATTTCCTACCTTTCATTTTTACGGGTGGTCCGAGAGGGACGAAGACCCAGATATATAGAGATTACGTTTCTTATATCCAACAAAAACTAGTAAAGGTACCTAATCCAGAAAGCCAAGAACCTCATATAAAGAGATTAATTTTAAAATGGTATGCAGAACATAGAGACCTTGAATATACTATGGATGCAGCCAATAAGACCGAAAAGATAGCAGCTCCTTCCGGAAAACACGATGATTATTGTGATAGTTCGGTAATGGCGCTACATGCTACCTTATCTATGCTTCCTGCTGGTGCAGGAGTGGCCTCATCTAATAGAGGCGGAAGTAATAGCGATAGAATACGAAGAGCACCCACTAGACAACAAAATTGGAGTGGAAAGTCTGTTTTAACCACAGCTGCTCGCTCTCATCGCCTTAATAAAGGTATACGCTTTTAGCACAATCTTTATATACTCCTTTCGGTTTATATATATGTGACTAGCCATGTCAATAATTGATAGAGTGCGAAGAAGGTTCGCAAATGTGGGGGCTAATCCCCCTTTCAAAGAGAACGACCCACGAGATTTCGGAGCAGGTGTCATTAAAAGACTCAAACTTCAAAATAACGGTTACAATGTAAGAGGAAAAGGAGATTTTGAACCACATATAGGTGCTCCACGTACTTATATGAATGTTTATTTACAAGACCCTGTTGTAAGAACATTAATAGACCTTCCATGCTTTTATGCTGTAAAAGATAACTTTGATATAGTAACAGAAGATGATGGTGTCCGAGATACTATCGAAGAGATGTTCAGAGATATAAATATTGAACAAACTATATATGGTTGGGTAAGAAACGCCCGTGTTTTTGGTACGGGTTATCTGGAGTGGACTGGAGACAACTTAGTTCTTCGTTCTAGCCAAAACATGTACGTTAAGAGAAACGAGCATGGACAAATAATGTATTATTATCAAGATGTCGGAGATGATAAAGAAAATATCAGATTTGAAGAAGATGAGATAATAGAACTTAAAAATAATCCCTTTGACGATTATGCATATGGTTTATCTGATATACACCCTATAATGTATCTGATAGACTTAAAAGATTATGCAGAAAGGGATATAGGAGCCGCACTTAATAAATATGCAATATCAAGATTTGATATATCTTGCGGTCTACCTGATATGCCCTATGGCCCTGATAAGATTAATGAGGTTGTAGACGCTTTTAATAATTTAGCACCCGGTGAAGATATAATTCACGGTAATGATATAGCTATTAAAGAATTAGGTGGAACACAGAGAGCATTTGAGTATGGAAAATATACTGACGATTTACTGGCTAAAATACACATGGCTTTAAAGGTTCCTTTAACTATGTGGAGCGACCCTGAAAAGGCTCGTCCCATATTTGAGCCATATGTTAATTATTTACAGTCTGCGATAGAAGGTGCATTAAATGCACAGTTGATGCCTCAATTAGAATCCGGCGAAGCTAAATTTAGATTCCGAGCCGTTAATATAGATGATGCATTTACTAAAGCTAAGACAGACATGATATATTTATCTGAAGGCGTACTCTCACCCGGCGAAGTTAGAGAAGAACGTGGTCTTGACCCTGAAGGAGTTGTAGAATTAGATATGGAAACTTCTGAAGATGTTAAAGCATCACCACTCGAAGGTGGACCCGGTAAAAAGGAGAGCAGTAAGAACGCTAACATATCTGGAGGAAAAGATACAGATAAAAAAGAAGAGAGTGCGAGAGCACCAAATAGGGGAAACAAACCCTCCGCTAACGCGACAGGAGATAGAAAATGACGTACGAAAAATGTAAGACAACCGTAAGTGCAACACTAAAAAAGCGTGGTTTTGATAACCACAGCAATATGGCAGCTAGCATGTGTTCCATGTGGGCTGAGGAGAATGGTGTCGAGCGGGAATTTGCAGGAGAAACCGACAGAGTTGCTACTCAACGTACATTCGCTATTTCCCTTGAGGGAAATTCCGACATGACATTTAATAGCGATGAGGGGGTTGATTCTGTAACTTTCCCTGTGATAGCTATTACTTCTGGTCTCCATAAGTATATGGAAGACGAGATAAACAAAAAGGTTTATATAGAACCGACCATCTTAAAAGATAGTATAGAGAAGTTCTCAGAGCTTCCTATATATATTAATCATCAACGAACGCCTGAGGATTTAATCGGCATGGCTACTGACCCTGAGGTAATAGAATTGAAAGATGGAAAATATGGAATGCAAATGAAAGCTACTGTTAGTAACAAGACAGGACACGGACAAGAAGTGATGAATAAGGTCAAGGACGGGGATATGACTCACGTTAGTATTGATTGGTTCTCCAATGATATTGACGTTATGGGTGACACATACGCCACCAAGTTACGTCCCACAGAGGTAAGTTTCATTGACAATGAAAAAATGGACCCCGTCTGTAAGGAATGTACGATAGGAAAGGAATGTAGTTTACATGAGGCTAGTGACGACCACGACTGTGGTTGTGGTGGCACTGAAGGTTCATGTGAATGTGAAGACGGGAAGACAGAGGTCAAAACTATGACAGAAGAAAAAGTAGAAACCAATGTGAAATCCGATGCAGAGAACATTGTTGAACGCGAATTCGCTTCACTACGTGCTCAGCTGGAAGAGTTGAATGCTTCTAAAACGGAAGTCGAATCCCAGTATGCTGATGCTTTAAAACAAATTGAAGCATTTAAGCTCGCTGAGGAAGAGAGAGCCGCAAAGGAAGCTGAAGCAAGAAAGCTAGAGACTATTGAAACGATTATATCCAAGGAAGTTCTTTTCGGCACAGTCGAAGAGGAAAAGAAGGATGCACGCGTTGAGGAACTATCTGCTTGGGATGAACCAAGGCTGACTGGATTCAGCGACGCATTAAATGCAATGCCTGTCCCAGAAGTAGACACAGAGAGACAATTCGGAAAAGGAAAATCCAATGACGGAGAAGCTCCAGCTGCTGAAGAGACAGAAAGGCAATTTAGTGTAGAATTAATAAAAGATGGGCAAATAAGGCTCAACAAAGAATTACTAAGAGGTAATTAAATATGGCAACAGAAATATTAGTAAATGACGGTGGTGCACCAGCAAGAATTTTACCATTCACAGCTGGCAGCACAATTACCGCAGGATACCCTGTGCAGATGGGAGCAGATGCAGAAATCGACCAGAACACAGTGGCAAACGGCAAACCACTAGGTTTTGCTTTGACCACGGTAACCAGCGGAAACGTAGCAAGTATTATAACAGGTCACGGTATTGTAATCAATGCGTACTGCTCTGGAACTATTGGACGAGGAGACGGTGTAGCTACATTAGCTGACGGTAACCTAGGACAATCTTCCGCAGTAGCTAACTCAATCGGTTATTACATCGACCCAAGTGGTGCGCACTCAGGTGCAGCTACATTACAACGTATACTGTATCAGGGGCTATAAGGAGAACATAAAACATGGCAGCATTAAACTCAAATTTAGCACCCGGTGTACTGACGACCCTAAATACAGGAGCGGCAGATGGCGGCGTGGGCGAACGTGTACTTATTGACTATAAAGATGCAATTCAGGACTACAAAGTTGTAGACCTACCTGCATTGTCAATGTTCTGCGACCCTATGACTACAGACACCGGCGGTGATATTGATATCACCTTCGCAAAACCCTCAATGGGTATGGAAGAAATCAACGAAGGAAACACTCCTAAGTACCAACACACCAACTTACGCTCCGAGAGAGTGTCCGTTGATGAGTGGGGACTTGCAGTAGGTGTAACCCGAAGAATGATAGAAGACTCAAGATTCAACGAAGTAGAAATGGCTTTGAACGAAGCACGAAGAGCAGTTGATAGACACGTTACAAAGAACGTTGTTTATGGATTACTCGGTGTCGGAGATTCAACATTAAAAACCGGTGTATCTGGTGGAACCTCAATCACAGCATCAACTACGGAAACAGTTATTACAACTTTCGCAGATGCTCAATATGGTGGTTTCCTCGGAAGCGGCGGAACTGTTAACTCTGGACGTATCTACTCCTATGGTAACACATCTGACGCAGTATTGACTGGAAGTCACTACGTTGAAGATACCGGTGCCGCAGGAAGCGTTACATTGAGTAAAATAACGGATTCGATGGAATTTATTGGAGGTCACGGGTACAACCCAACAGCTCTTTTAATTTCCCCCGGCCACTACAAGACCATCCTTAACATGGCAGACTTCACAACCGCGGTAGCAAACAGCGGCAGATACGTTCTTGATACACCCGTAGAGAGAACCTCAATCACAGGTCTAATTGGAAGCATATATGGATTGCGTGTATACGTCAATGCATGGTGTCCTCCAGATAGATACTTTGTATGGGATGAATCTGTGAAGCCTATGGCTTATGTTGAGAGAAGGCCATTGACTGTAGAAGAGGCAAACCCCGGTTTCGGAATTGTCGGTTCTTACATGTCGATGAGATACGGATTGAAGGTTGTAAACCCAGCGTCCGGTGTAGTTATCTATAACTCAGGTTAGATAGGTAATTATTAAGGGCGAACAGGAGGGGGCGCCCTAAGCTCCCCTCCACTTAAGTTTATTTTAAAACGGGTCCCCACCTATGCCAGCAAATATATTATCAAGTAAGACCAATTATGGTGCTAACAAAAATTACGTAGAGTCACGTGTCGGTACCGCTTCACAAGGTACTCAAGGAAGTGGGGGAAGCACGGGTGCACAGGGGTCTGTTGGTACTCAAGGGTCTACAGGAGCTACGTCTTCTCAAGGTTCTCAGGGAACTCAAGGTAGTCAAGGAAGCACAGGAACTCAAGGTACTCAGGGAACACAAGGAACTACTGGTACTCAAGGGAATACAGGAACTCAGGGAACTACTGGCACTCAAGGTACAACTGGAACTCAAGGCACAACAGGTACGCAAGGAACTACGGGTACTCAAGGAACGCAAGGAACACAAGGTCCTCAAGGAGCAACTGGAACTCAAGGAACTACAGGTACGCAAGGAACACAAGGAACCCAAGGAACTCAGGGAAAACAGGGACTTTTTGGTGGTAACAGTATAGAATTTAATTACAGTAGTTTCGATATTACTGCTGGTTCTCCGGGCCAAACTAATTATGGATTTAATATAACACTACCCGGTGGTGGTGGTGTACCCAATTATGGCTTAATCTCTAAGGTAGGAATTTCAGACTATGATATTAATACTGATGATGTAAGTGCTTGGAACGATTCATTAGATGATGGTAATAGCACAACTAGAGGACATTTAAGAATATTTAAAACAGATGATTCTACTACATGGGTTACATTTAATATTACAGGAGCTAATGTAGCTGGAGGTACTGGCGTTACAGCATATGAAGAAGTACAAGTACAATATGTTGATAGTAATAGTTATTTTACTAATGGTGATGATTGTGTAATTACGTTTGTTCAGTCTGGAGATAAAGGAACTCAAGGGAATACAGGAGCTCAGGGAACTACAGGTACACAAGGAACTACAGGTACTCAAGGTACTGATGGAACTCAAGGAACTACAGGTACTCAAGGAACTACAGGTACTCAAGGAACTACAGGTACACAGGGAGCTACAGGTACACAAGGAACTACAGGTACGCAAGGTACACAAGGTGCTACTGGCCCACAAGGGGCTACAGGTACTCAAGGAGCTACTGGAGCGCAAGGAACTCAAGGTACACAAGGTGCTACTGGACCTCAAGGCGCAACTGGAACTCAAGGAACTCAAGGAGCTGATGGACCACAAGGAACTACAGGTACACAGGGAACGACAGGCACACAAGGAACTACAGGTACGCAAGGAACTACTGGTACGCAAGGCGCAACTGGAACTCAAGGAACTCAAGGCACACAAGGTGCTACTGGACCTCAAGGCGCAACTGGAACTCAAGGAACTCAAGGAGCTGATGGACCACAAGGTGCTCAAGGTATTCAAGGAATAACAGGACCTCAAGGAACTGACGGAACTCAAGGAACACAAGGAACTCAGGGAACTTTAGGTACTCAAGGAACTACAGGAGCTCAAGGAACTACAGGAACTCAGGGAACTCAAGGAACTATAGGAACACAAGGAACTCAAGGAGTTCAAGGAACTGATGGAATAAGAGGAGGTACAAGATATGATTTCTCTACTACTACTACCGAGGCAGACCCCGGAGCAGGAATCTTTAGATTTAATCATGGTACTTTTGCTTCAGTTACAGAATTATATATAGACGACAATGATGCTGACGGTACTACACAAACCGATTGGTATGCAACATGGGACGATTCTTCTAGTACCATTAAAGGTACTATTATTATACAATCAGCGGATGGAAGTGATGCTTCCTATGCTTCAATGCAAGTAACCGCTATATCAGATGAAACAGGTTATTATAAAATAACAGTTACTCCTGTAGAAGGTTCAGGAAACCCACCCTTTAGTAATGCTGAAGAGTGTGTTTTAGAATTTAATAGGACAGGAGATAAAGGTACTCAAGGTACAACAGGAACTCAAGGAACTCAAGGAATTCAGGGAATTCAAGGAACTACAGGAACTCAAGGCACTACAGGAACTCAAGGTACTCAAGGCACTCAAGGTATTCAGGGAGTAACGGGAGCTCAGGGCGCTACTGGAACACAGGGAACAACGGGGACCCAAGGAACTACAGGAACGCAAGGAGCTACCGGTGCTCAAGGAACTACTGGTACTCAAGGAACACAAGGAACTCAAGGAATTCAAGGAGCTACAGGAACACAAGGAGCTACCGGTGCTCAAGGAACTACAGGAACTCAAGGTACTACTGGTACTCAGGGCGCTATTGGAACACAAGGCACAACGGGGACTCAAGGTGCAACAGGAGCGCAAGGTGCTACTGGAACTCAAGGAACTACTGGTGCTCAAGGTATACAAGGAACTCAGGGAATTCAAGGAACTACAGGAACTCAAGGAACTACAGGTACTCAGGGAACTACAGGTACTCAAGGTACTGATGGAACTCAAGGAACTACAGGTACTCAAGGTACTGATGGAACTCAAGGAACTACTGGTACTCAAGGAGCTACTGGAGCGCAAGGAACACAAGGAACGCAAGGAACTACAGGAACGCAGGGAACTACGGGAACGCAGGGAACTACGGGAACTCAAGGAACCACTGGTACACAAGGAGCTACTGGAGCACAAGGAACTACTGGTGCTCAAGGAACTACAGGTACGCAAGGAACACAAGGAACACAAGGTGGAATAGGTTCGCAAGGTACTGCTGGTACTGTAACTGGTGGTTCTCAAGGTTCGCAAGGTATTACAGGAACAGGATTTAGAGGGGGAACTGAATATGAATTTAGTACTACTACAACAGATTCAGACCCCGGTGCTGGTAAGTTTAGACTTGACCATGCTACCTTTACTTCTGTAACTCAAGTATTTATTGATGATACTGATGCTAACGCTACTGATATGCAAGCCTTTATGCGAACTTGGGATGATAGCTCTAGTACTATAGAAGGACATCTAATTTTCCAATCCAAAGATATATCAGCTGGTAATTATTGTGTTATGCAGATTACTGGTATCACTGAAGCTTCAGGATACTTTAAGATTGATGTAACACCTCTCAGCACTTCTGGAAATCCACCATTTGCTAATGAAGAAGATTGTGTTTATCAGTATACAAGAAGTGGGGACAAAGGAACTCAAGGAACTCAAGGTGCAACGGGGACTCAAGGAACACAAGGCACTCAAGGAACTCAAGGTACACAAGGAACTACAGGAACACAAGGAACAACTGGAACACAAGGAACGACTGGAACTCAGGGAACAACTGGAACTCAAGGAACAGACGGAACTCAAGGAACTACAGGAACACAAGGAACTACAGGAACACAAGGAACAACTGGAACACAAGGAACAACTGGAACTCAAGGTACACAAGGAATTCAGGGAATTCAAGGAACTATTGGAACACAAGGAAATACAGGAACACAAGGAACAACTGGAACACAAGGAACTACAGGTACTCAAGGTGCAACAGGAACTCAAGGAACGCAAGGAATTCAAGGAACTACTGGAACTCAGGGAACAACTGGAACTCAGGGAACAACTGGAACTCAAGGAACAGACGGAACTCAAGGAACAACAGGGACGCAGGGAGCAACTGGAACACAAGGAGCTGTGGGAACACAAGGTACTGCTGGTACTACTTCTTCACAGGGTACAACAGGAACTCAAGGAACACAAGGAACGCAAGGAATTCAAGGAACGACTGGAACTCAAGGAAATACAGGAACGCAGGGAACTACGGGAACGCAGGGAACTACGGGAAGTCAGGGAACTACAGGAACTCAAGGTGCAACAGGAGCTACAGGTTATCGTGGAGGAACACCATATACTTTTGACACAAGTACAAGTGACTCCGACCCCGGTTCAGGAGATATTAGGTTTAATCATGGCACTTTCAGTAGTGTTGATGAAATGTATATAGATGATACTGATGAAGATGGAAACGACCAACAGGCATGGTTTAGAACATGGGATGACAGTACATCAACCGTATTAGGAACAGTTATAATTCAATCAGCTGATGGTTCAGATACTTCATATGCTTCTTTACAAATAACAGATACAGAAGAGAAGAGTGGTTATTTCAAATTTGATGTATCACCAGTTGTGGGGTCAGGTAATCCACCATTCAGTAATGGTGAAAGAATTACTTTATCTTTTAGTAGAACTGGTGATAAAGGTTCACAAGGAGCACAGGGTACAACAGGTAATACAGGTAGTCAGGGAACTACGGGAACACAAGGAACCACAGGAACACAAGGTACAACTGGAACACAAGGAACTACAGGAACACAGGGAGCTACAGGAACTCAAGGAAGTCAAGGAACTGACGGTGATACTGGAAGTCAAGGAACAACTGGAACCCAAGGAACGACTGGAACTACAGGAACTCAAGGAACTACAGGAACTCAGGGTACTATAGGAACACAAGGAAATTCTGGCCCTCAAGGAGCGACTGGAACACAAGGAGCGACTGGAACACAAGGAGCGACTGGAACACAAGGAACTACAGGAACACAAGGAACTACAGGAACACAAGGAACTACAGGAACACAAGGAACAACAGGAACTCAAGGAACTGATGGTGCAACTGGAAGTCAAGGAACTCAGGGTGTAAGAGGAGAACTTGGTGGTGTTGGTGCTCAAGGTACACAAGGTATTGCTGGTACAACTTCTGCTCAAGGTACTCAGGGTATTAAAGGTATAGACGGAAGTAATGGAAGTCAAGGTACTACGGGTGCTACAGGTACTCAAGGTACTACAGGAACTCAAGGAACTAATGGTTCAACTGGAAGTCAAGGTACTACAGGAACGACAGGAACACAAGGAACAACTGGTACAGGTTCTCAAGGTACTACAGGAACTACAGGTACTCAAGGTACTACAGGAACTCAAGGAACTAATGGTTCAACTGGAAGCCAAGGTTCTCAAGGAACAACAGGTACAGGTGTAAGAGGAGGAACTAATTACGAGTTCGATACTGGTACATCAGATGCTGACCCCGGTGCTGGTAAATTAAGATTCGATAGTAATTCAATGTTAGCAGTAACTGAAATGTATATTGATGACGAAGACCAAAATGGTGTAGATTTACAACAATGGTTTGAAACATGGGACGACAGTACATCAACTGTTGAAGGACATTTAGTATTCCAAGAAAAGGAACATGATAATGGAGAATATTTAGTAGCTGAAGTAGATAGTGTTACAGCAGCTACAGGTTATTATAAGATAGGTATAGACCCTATATCTTTCTCAGGAAATCCACCATGGGCTGATGGTACAGATATTGTTTTCCAATTTACAAGAAGTGGTGATGTTGGAGCAGGTACACAGGGTTCACAAGGAACTACGGGTGCAGGAACACAAGGAACAACTGGTAGTCAGGGAATTACTGGAGACCCCGGAACACCCGGCGCTCAAGGAACTCAAGGTATAAGAGGTACTTCTGGTAATACAGGTTCTCAAGGTGCTACTGGTTCTTCAGGAGGAACTGGTTCTCAAGGTTCAACTGGAACTCAGGGAACAACGGGAGCAGGAACACAAGGAACAACAGGTGCTCAAGGAGCAACTGGAACTCAAGGTGCTGGAGGTTCTGCTGGGTCACAGGGTTCACAAGGAACTACTGGAGCAACTGGTGGTGGAGGAGGAGGAACTTCTATTTCACACGCTGGTACTGGTGGTTCAGCAATTACGGCACCAGCCCCAGCTACATGGTTCCCAAGTGGAGCACCCTTTGAAGTATTCGATATGGCTAGTGCGGGAATGGTACCAGATGGGTATCTATATGCAACAGTGAGCGGCACAGTATATTACTGGCCTTCGTGGATAGCACTCTAACGATAACTTTATATACTCATACAGACTAAAGATTTAATATACGCCGTCCGGCAACGGCGAGGTTGATAAAACATATGGCAAATTACGCAGTAAATGATTTCACAGAGAGTGCAGACACTATATCCGCAGCATTAGCTTTATTAGAAACACAGATAGAAACGATAGACGATGCAAAAACTATACGTATGATGAGTATTCATAAAGTAGGCAATAAATACGCATATGCCTTAGTGGTAGACGCATAAAGATATTAGATGCCTTCTGATAGAGATGAATTGTTAATTCGTATGGACGAAAGGATAAAGACTATCTATAACAAGATGGATGACTTTGAACTTATGTTTACTAACCACCTTTCTCATCATGAGAAGTGGGAAGACCAAATGAATAACCAACTTCGTTGGGGACTAGGTATTATTACTACCCTGATGGGAGGCGTAATAGCAGCACTGAGGTATGTATAAATGGAAACCTTTACTTGGACCGCACAATTTCGTAATCGAGTAAGATTACTAGCCGGTATAGAAGAACAAGAACTCGATAACGATACATTAGACATTTTAGCCAATTTATCAGCTGAGTGGTTCCAAGAGAATACAGGTACTACGTTTACTTTAAATGATAACAATACTTATGATAGTTCTGTCATTTATTATACATGTTATCTCTCCTGTTTAGCCGCAAATGGAGTTGGAATAGATAGAATAGCTATTGGAGACTTACAGGTTTACTATGATACTAGTGAATATGAAGTATGGGCTACGTTGGCACAACAGATGTTAGTAATGAAACTTGGATTGAGTATCAGCCGAACATCTTATAATGCGGCTCCATATCTCGGTAGAGTTAACTGGAACGAGAATATTACTGGAGTTAATGCCACCAAGACCATGTATCCTCCTGTGAGGGGGGTACATTTTGAGTCTTAGTAATCAAGGTATAAGACCCGGCTCTATTAATATGGGGCGTATTCTTAGGAATATGCGCTATCATACCAATCAGAGTAGGAAAGTTGTATTCTATAGACCTCCTCAATTTACTACAGATGGCTACGGTGTTGAAACTACAACTATAGCAACCAGTGGAGCAGAGATGGTTATACCAGACTTACCAGCTCTAATACGCCCTAGCATAACTGCGGATTATACATTACAAAGGTCAGGGCATAATATAGTTGGTGCAGCTAGAGTCTATACACCCAATTTAGCTACTATCAAAGGATTCGATAATTTTAACCAGAGTAATGACCCTCAATTTAACGAGATAGAGGGATGGGATAGACTTATAGATGTAAATCGCTATATCTATACAGTTCCTACTAATGCTACTACTGCATGGACCTCTGGAACAACAGCTGATGTTACATTTACTTCTGATGGGCAAACACTTACAGCTACATTAGGCACGGATTATGAAGGTGATTTTTATTATACTACGGGAGCTACTAATACGCTAGAAGCAGATAGAATACGCTTTCAGATAAAGGCTAGTGGAGCAAGCAATATAGCGCTTATTAATTGTAAGAGTATGAATGGAGGAACGCAAAATGGAAACTATGCTATTACTTATACTCCTGCTTCATTGAGCATACCTACTGGTAGTTGGCTCACTGTAGATTTACCATTCGTTACAGGTAGTGTAACGAGCGGTTCTTCAATATATTTAGATGGAACACGTCATGCAGTAACTATTACTACAGGTTCTAGTTTTGATTATGAAGCTGATTTTAGAGACTTCGTTTTCAATGTTTCAGGAGCTGCAAGCGGAAACAAAGTTATGGTAAGAGATATTAAATATTATAAATCTATAAGATGGATGGTTCAGGCTGTCCGAGACTATAACGACGACTATGTTATTTATGAGTGTGTACGTATCAAAGGTAAATCTGATAAGAATAGGAGGGCACGATAATGGCAGAGCCCGACCACTTGAATGTTGTTGAACGAAAAATCATAGATAATCTCCGAACGGGAACATATACATCGGGAAGTGTAGGAAGCACTGCTACTGCTTGGGATAGTGGGGATGTAACGGTTTTTGGTCAATTTCCAGAAACAGAAGATGCTTTATATCCTTGTATTATATCAGAAATGACAGCTAATGGTATAGAACAACAGTTCACTGGTCAAACTATGAATACAGGAGAGATAGGAGAATTATATGGTGTTTCTTTTAAATTTCATATTGTTGTTGATAGAGATTCTACTATTACGGTTAATAGTGTAGGCTTTAAACAAAGAAGATTATTAAATTACTTGATGTTATCTACGGCTAACATTTTAATGGATTGCGATTTTAGTGGAACAGATACTGAAGTAGTTGAACGACACTATACTGGCTTTCAGGATATGGGATACAATCCTGATTTGGAAGTCTGGGCAGCTGTGTGTAGTATGATTATAGTATTCGCTAATGATAGGCCACCATAATGGCAGATACAGAACACCCACCAGTAAAAGCAATTAGATTCGCAGACATTGGTGGTTTCTTTGAAGAAGCTTTTGTTCAACAAGAAGTATATAGAACTATTACTGCTGGTATATCTCCTTATCTTTCTAAAAAAAGAGGTATATCTTTAGAACCAGTCAAAGGCGGGGGAGGAGGAGATTATAAAGGAGAATATATGGCTCCTAGAGATGTGCCCTATGAGGGCTCTCAAAATTATATGGAAGAAAATATAACTCCATTTACCCAAAGACTGTCCCAGAGTGCAAATAATAGTAGTACCGAGCCTATCAGGGATTCTGCGAAAAGAAACAGTGCATTAAAAACTGCGCTTGATACTGGAAACGTTACATTAGCTGAAGAGTTAGCACAGATGATGTCAGGTACTCATCCTACTCAACCTACACCACACGCTCCAAGTGTGGGAGAATTACACTTACAGCGTATGGGTCAAGATATTGCTGATGCTACTCCCGGTATTGGTGTTCCCGCCGACTTGGAAGATTATGAAAATATTATCACCAAACAGCAGCCAGCGGATATAATTGCTAATTCACCAGTCAATGTAGCTTTAATTAACACATTCATTGATGTTATAAGAGAGAGTACTCATAAGGATTGGAAGAATTTTCTCGACGGCGTCCAACTGATGGATGTAACTGAATCAGCAGGTAAAAAATGGTTCGCAAATCAGATGGCAAAAGGAGGATTTGCTCGACTCAAATTAAGAAACGAGCCTGACTTTGAACTTAACCCTGATAAATTTTTAGAAGCGTCTAAGATATGGAGTGATAGATTTGAACGAGATAGTAAGGTGATAAATGACCATATACAAAAGGAGTTTAAGAGTGTTAATATGTTAATTCAGAAATTTAATAAAGGTAGAGCAACTGCAAATGACATAGAAGCGGAAATGATTAGAGTTATTGATGCGGGTGGAAGTTCTGGTTCAGGTAAGGGAGGCCCCCAAGTGGCATCTACGGTAGCTAACCACTATCTACAGGTTTTTGCTGATGCATTTTTGATGGGAACACTGCAAGGGAAGTCTCAAATCCCCGGTTTTATGGAACAACAACCATTAGGAGATTCAGGGATAGCTGCTTTTATATTTGCTGCACCTTATGCAGATAATACGGGTATAGGTTTTAAGTGGCATGTAGAATTTCATGATATAGGAGGTCCCGGTGTGGCTACTGATGGTGTAATAGTAGCAATGCAAGCTATCAAGAATAAGTCAATTTCAAGTTTCACAGCACAACAGTATTATACTCATACGCGTCAAACAGCCAATGACTGGTATATTCAAACAGCCTCAAGACAGGGAGCTTCAGAGGAATTTTACGCTGGATTAATAGATTCCATAGCTCAACCCCAATTAAATATAGAATTGATGCCAGATTCTGTACCCAATGGTTTCGTAGGACCCATTACTCAACTTTCAGCAGCGGACTTTGGTAAAAATTTTATGGCACAAATTAAAGAACAAGTAGAAGGAAAAACCAATGAATCAAAATTCAAAAATTATTTTAATACAATGTTATCGGTAGCTAATGATGCAACTAAGGCATGGTATGATTCAGCTGGAGTAAATGGTGGTAAATTATACGGAGGAGATAATACTAATCTTTTCAAGGATGGTGGTATTTGGCCTGACTCAGGCAACACTTTCGATGATTTAAACAAAGGTATCGGTCATGATTTGGGTGTTTCTCCATTTTTAGTTTCAACTAAAGAATATGTTAAAATATTTGGAGGAGAGAAAAAACCATATAATATAAGTCTTAATCCTTCTAAGCGTGCAGAAATAATTGCCAACAGCAGCTTAGACCAGCGACAGAATAGAGGGTGGACAGAAAATGCAAAAGGAACTGTGGTTCGCTTTAAAATAGATTACCGAGAGTTAGACAGAATGGTCTTAGGTAAAGGTTAGTTATAGCATAAGCTTTATATACTGCTTCAAACTATATTAAAGTGAATGAAGTGTATTGTGTCTAGACAACAAGAAAATAAGGAGAAAAAAATATGGTATATTTCCTAGGAAGAGACGTAGATGTCTATATCTTTTGTGAAGCCCAAGCTACTACAGCTAATGGTACAATCGGGACTAGCGGAAGCGAGGCTGTGAACGGCGCAGCGACTTTAAGTCAAACGTTCGCCACAGCAATGGCTTCAGGTGGTTCTGCAAGTAACACCTTAGCAGATTTTGATAAGCAGAATGATATAACAGGTATAGATGTAAGCACAGGAGTTATGGATGAAGATAATTCCTTTGTAGGCCAGATGCAAGCAGGAAAGGTGGAAATTAAGAAAGAAGTCACCGTTTCGCTTACACGCAAGAAGAATAATAATTGTTGGGACGTTATATTTAACGGACCTATCAACAGCGGTTATATGGAGATAACTAGCCAAAAAGGTGGAGCACGATGGGGTCATGCCGACAACTCGTCCGCTTTAGCAGCTGGTTTAATCAATCCAAAAGATACGCGCGACATGAATAATACAGGTGGCGGTACAAAAATTGGATATGGTTATCGTGTAGCCTTAGTATTGAAGTCAGGTTCCGGGACAGACGGAACCACAGAGACAATGACAATACCCAACTGTGCATTAAATTCGTATTCTGTAACATTAGGTGCAGACGCAGTAGATGAGGAAACTCTAGAATTCGTAACTAATCAATCACCAAGATTCTCGATTGGTACCGAATATAACTACACCCTTACGGACAAAACTGCATTTTAGAGGATAATTATGGTTTATTTTTTAGGAAGAGATGTGGATGTTGGACTGGCTACCGAATCGCAAACGATTGGTATAACAGCAGCAGCAGACGCTCTTACAATAAGTGCCGCAGCCTCCGGAACAGCAGCGGCGACGGCTTCTGGAAGCACGTCATTTGATAACGTTACAGGTGTAGATTTATCTATCGGAGCAATGGATGAGGATATTTCTTATTTTGGTGTTCGTTCACAAACGAAAGCTGAGATTAAGAAGGAAACTACAGTCACAGTAACAAAGAAGAAGACAAACGATGAGTGGGATACTGTATTCAACAAGGCTCGTTTTGGTGTATCCGGAGCTAGTCAAGAATGGTATGGTTTAGAAGAACCCACCGTATCGCACGGATATAGACTTTATATCCAATTAAAAAGTGGAAGTGAAGTATTTACAGTACCGAACGCTTGTGTACAATCACACACTACAACAATTAACGCAGACGGAACCCAAGAGGAAACTATTGAGTTTATGTCATACGTAACGCCACGCATAGGTACAACTGATTATACAGCTGCTACCAGTGGTGCAGCACTATAAGGGGGGACATAGTCCCCTCCTTTTAGGAGGAATTAAAAATGTCTGAAGAAGAAATAGCAGAAGAAACGGTTCACGAAGAACCTGATAAAGAAATGTGGTCAATGGATGACCTTATTGGTTTGACTGATGCAGTACAAACTGAAGAAATAGAGTATAGAAAAAAGACAGTAGTTTTTCAATTCTGTGAATTAGCAGAAAAAGAAGAGCCTAAAATGTCAAAAAATAAGTTCAAGAATGATGAGGAACAAAATGAATACTTTCAGAAAATTGGCTCAGAGCGTGTCATTAAGATGATAGAAAAAGCTAATAAAAAGAACCCTGAAGGTACTAGCCTTACAAAAGAACACTGGGAAAAACTCCCTACAACACTAAAATATACCATAGCAAACAAAGTAATAGGATTGGAGCAAGACGCAGCCGAAAATTTTACAATCGGATGATGGATACACCTGAACCGGTGTTAATCTGGATTCCGTTAATGAAAGACCTCGGCATGAGTTGGAATGAAATAAAATGCACCCCAGCCTACGAATTACGTGGCATATTAGGGGCTCTTAATGAATATGAGGAGCTCCATTCTATGGACGGATACGAAGACTCGGATATAAGTGATATGGCAAAGAATAGGCCAAGCATTAGACAATCTTGGCATGCGTATAAAGCAAAGCAAGCGAAATATAACGAAATGATTGGAAAACAGAATAAAAAGGATTTTTCTTCATTGAAAGCCTTAAAAAATTAAATCAGGCACAGATAATATGGGATTTGCAGGTCAGGTTTTTGCGGCGCGTGTAGCCGTCGGGTTAGCTGTACCTTCGCAGCAATCTTTGAATAAGGCAGGGGGTCTCATAGCACGAAGTGTTGGCGGTATTTATACCAAAATGCGTCAAAAGAAGATTGAGGCAGCAAAACAGAACTTATCAGCTACTCAGAAAGGACTTGATGACCATGCTTCTAAGGTTGAAGCATTTCAGAAAAAGACTACTGGAAAGTTATGGAAATCATCTAACAACACCATCATGAAATTAAAGGGCTTAGCCAAAGGAGGCTCCCTCGCAATGGAAACTGGTGGTGCTATCGCTAAATTGAAAAAGGGCATGGATTCTACCGGAGGCTCTGAAGCGTTCAGTAAACTTTTTAAAGGAATCAAAACGACAGGAAAGGCGGCTCATACCGAATTTCAACAAATGGTCGGGATGATGGGCAATTTTAACAAGCTGAATGCTCAACAAAAAGAAGAAGTCATAGGGTTCCTTAAAGATAGGGAACTCATGCAGAAACGTGTTATTAAACAGACTGCCGAGGACGTTAAAGCTGGAAAAGCTACTGTAGAACAACTTAGAAAGGAAGCCGAAGTTTTTAAGGTATATAAAGAAGAAAGAGAGGAAATGGAAGTTCTAGCGAGGGACTACAAGAGAGTAGTTGCGGCGCTAGCAAAAGAGGAAGCGGAATTAAATGATGAAGAACGGGAATTATTAAGACTTCATAAGAAACACGAAAAAGCATTTGAAGATTTAACAGTTGATACTAAAAGATATAGACTAGAATTAATGCAGCTCACAGGAACTGTAGTTAATCAACTTAAAAGAGGATTTACCGATGCCGTAAGAGAGTCGGTAGCAGCACTAACTGCCTTCTACTATAAGCTCAATCAAAGCACGCAAGAATTAATTGAATTTGAAGCCGAATTACTCAATGCAAATTCGGTATGGAATGAGACTAGAGAAACCTTATTCGATACATCTGACATGATTGTTCAATTTGGACAGCAATTTGGAATGGAGATGCAAAACGGTGCAACTGGATTATACCAACTTGCTTCGGCTGGTCTTACTGCTTCTGAGTCTATGACAGTGTTACCAGAAACTTTAAAGTTATCTATGGCGGTTCAAGGAGACCACAACACTATTGCTAAATTAACCACTCAGACTATTAAAGGTTTTGATATGGAGATGAATCAAGCAGCAGAAGTAACAGATAAGTTTGCTCATGCTATACAGAAATCTCTTATAGAGTATGAAGATTTATCAAGCGCTGTTAAGTTTGCTCTACCTTTCTTTACCGCTACAGGGCAATCTATAGACCAACTATTAGGTGCTTTACAGGTCTTGACTAATAGAGCTTTGGAGGCTGGTATTGCAGGTCGTGGTTTAAGACAGGCTTTAGCAGAGTTTGCAGAAAATGCTGAAGATAATACAGCGGCTTTCCGCCAAATGGGTATTGAGATAACTAATGCAGATGGTTCTATGAAACAACTGACAGAGATAGCACAACTTTTTGCTCAAGCAGTAGGTGACGATGTTATCAACAATACTGAACTACTTACCACTTTAATTGATGACTTGAACGTTCGAGGTGCAACAGCATTTATACACTTAGTTCAGAATGCTGACGAGTTCAGGCAAGCAGTGGATGATACTGCCAATTCGGGTGGAGAATTAGATGAGATGGTTAGGATTCAGAACGAATCCATGAAGGCTCAGATACAAATTTTAAAGAACAATGTACAAATGATGTTCTTTATGTCTGATGGTCAGGAATATGCGAGTGGGGCTATGAATAGGTTTCATGACGCAGTATTAAGAGGTATAGAAAGTTTACAAAAGTTATTAGTAGTTGAAAAAGATGGAGCATATGTAATGACCGAATTTGGTGCAAATGTTCAAGAAGTAGCCATACGAGGAGTACAACTAATGACTGACCTATTAAAACAAGCTGTTGTTATTTTGAGGCAATTCGCGGATGAAGGAGCTTTTGGTATCAGTATTCTCCATATGTATGCTATACCCTTGAAGATGGTTGCTTGGTTATTAATGACAATACCTTCAGATGTATTAAAATTGATAGTAGCGTGGCATTTATTAAATAAAGTTTTCGGCATAGGTATAATGTTATCAAATGCTGATAATATTTCCAAAGGTATAAGAATAATATTGTTAAGTATGGAAATAAAAAAGGGGGGGGAGAAAATCGCGGTAGAGGAACTGAGTACGTGGGCACTATGGAAAAATACTGCGGCATCTGAATTCAACATCTTTACTAAGATTAAAGGCATCGCCGTATCAATTAAG
>Ga0098057_1000119_pt1 | contig 29870 bp, 38 predicted proteins | sample 18_taG_FD_77072 | JGI IMG/M metagenome (GOLD analysis project Ga0098057, IMG submission 77072) | Marine viral communities from the Subarctic Pacific Ocean - 18_ETSP_OMZAT15316 metaG | ecosystem: Environmental > Aquatic > Marine > Oceanic | place: Pacific Ocean | collected 2015-01-19 | reverse complement strand
TGGAACCGCCTCAATCGGAAATAATGAGTGGGTCGTGATGAAGATCGAAGCTGATGACAGCTGGACGGGCTACTTGGATACAATAACTGTAGCGTTCGGTGTTGAAGGGTCGATTAACGCAGCACCAGACTTGAGTCAAATTGATTGTAATAACTCTGGCGTCGATGGTTCTCTTTCCTACGGATCGTCTTTAGCACTAGCAGGATACACAAACGTTGATACATCAGGAGGTTTCTCTGCTGTCAATGTCAATGCAGATTATGATTTATCTGGAAATCGACGTGGTGTGTTTGATGGAGCTACAAACATGTCAGGAGAGCTCAATGAACAGGTGTCATCCTCTGGCAACAATTACGTTGCAAATGCATGGGGCGGAGGAAATGCCCATACAGGCTCTCTCAAGCTAGAAGTTAACGGAAGTGTAATTCACACATTCGATCTTAATAATAATTTCGTAGCCAATTCAGATACCACCGGCGCTAGCACTTCCGGGTTTAATATATCAGTAGCTTCAGTCTCTAGGGATACTAATGAAATTCCTGAGTGGACGCGCTGGTATAGAACAGGAACGTGGACAGTCAAAGCGGCCAATCAGCGAAAAGGCCATAACTACGTAAGAGTTATTCACGAAGTAACAGGCACACAAAAGACGTCAACATACGCTGAGTGGGTAAATGACACTGACGGCGCTGCAGCCACGCCAACAGTTGCAGGCGGAAGCATCGTAAACTTTAGAGGAGCTTCTGAGTATTCGCAATCGGGCATTAAGTATTTTGTGTCACCCAAGGCTGACTTTGTAGTAACAGGTTCAAATGTTTATAAATACATTTATAGTGAAAATTCAAGTGCAATTTCATTTCCAACATCTACAAACTGCTCAATCTCGTCGATTCACGTAACAGGTTCCGGTGTGTCAAACGGCAGTGTTTCAGCAACAACAATGGCACTGCCCAATTTAGATGTGTCAGTTTCAGATGCATATGATCGTAAGCTTTATGTCACTGGAACACTTAGCTTTGGGCAAGCATCTTCTGTACCGGGGGCAACTTCTTATACAGTGGCTGCTAGCGCAAGAATTCACCATCCAATACATGGAAATACAACATCATCAACAACTACATCAGACACACTTTTGGTATTTACTTCAACTGATAACTCCACAGCGCTCGTAGAAAGTTTCACCGGCGAGTCAAAACGACTTCAGTCTGTAACATATGCAAATCAAGCAGCAGTTAGTGGTGGATCAAATGACTGGGATAGCACAGAGGATATGAACGGTGCTGACGCAGGCCACAATACTGGATTAGCTGTATATAATAGCAGCCTTGTTGCGCCGGCAAACACGGGCAATAGCGGAGACTTCAGATCAAGAGGCGATTCTGGAACACTTGCATCGCCATCAGGAAATCCCAATTACTCTGCAGTTTCAAATGCAACTAGAGAATACATAAGATGGTTTCAGAATACATCTGGTGGATCGAAAACAAACTTTAGTATTACAATTAATGGAACAGGTACGATTGTCTCCGCGGGTACTACGTTGTCAAGTAGCAATAAGCTTAGAGTACATGCAAAAATACCCCAAACAAGCTCAGCGTTCGAGACGGGATGGATGGATTTAGCAACTGCGTTTTCTACAGGGCAAAACGACGACGACGACGGATGTCTTGTGGGTTCTTTGGATAGCTCATTGAATGCAGCCAATGATGCGACATTTGGCACCCAGTCAGTCGGTGCCAATGAGTACATACTCATAAAAATTGTTGCAGACAAAACTTGGACAGGTAATGTTACTGGAATAACAATATCATGGTCATGATAAGAGGGAATAATGGCATTTGATGCAAAAACAGAAAGGTTAATTTCCCTTAAGAAGCTATCGGGAAAAGCCCACACTTCAAATGACAAAGGCCTTACTAACGAAGGCCTGCCGTCAGGTTTATCTCTTTCTGCTAACACTGTATTCGGCCAAACAATTCCTGTTCACACGGGGTCTTCTACAAATTATGAAATAATTAGTAATCCAGCAGGCCAGGGTGTTGCTGAGTATTTGAGGCTATCCGCTTCATTTATTAACGGAACAGACACGTCAGACGGCCGCCACGGATTTTCTTTACAATTGCCAGATGATTATGAATCTGCATCATCAAACCCTAGGAAGGGCGATTATCCTTTCTTAAATTCACAGAAAATTTATATAACGTCAGGATCTCTTCAATTAATCCCTCCCAGTTTTGATCCGGATTATGAAGCTGCAGCTTATCACACAAGTAGCGCAGAAACGCAGATACCTGTTCTTGATTCACGAGACTGGAGTTTAGATTACTTTAATGGGATATTCTTTCAACAAGATCCGCCAGGAACTGGGGATCAAGCAACAAATCCAAAATATGTTGATGCTTATCTTTACGTAGGTGAGTATGTAGACAAGGGGTTCTTTGAGACAGGGATGTCAGGTTCCTTAACTCAGCTTATTGATGGAAGGTCATACCTGTCAGCAGGTGACAATGTAACGATCACGTCTTCGTCAAACGGCCAAGTTGTCATTGCCGCATCAGGCGGAGGCGGCGGATCCTTCTCTAGAGTAAGGACAGTTAAAAAAGTGACAGCAGCCGTGGAATCAAATACAACATTCACGATAACTGGCGCAGACATGAGCACGGGTGAGTATGATCCAAGCTACATAGATATATTTTTAAATGGGCAACTTTTATTATCAGGATCCGCGACCGAAGTCACAGACGGAGACGTTGACTATACAGTCACCGGCGCATCAACAGCAAAGTTCTCATTTGGATTCAACGCAGATGATATCGTCACAGCAATAGTTTTTCCAAGAGTATCTTTCTCCAGGGCAAAGACAATTAAAAAAGTGACAGCATCTGTGGAATCAAACACAACATTCACGATCACAGGTGCAGACATGAGTGTGGGTGAGTATGATCCAAACTATATTGATATTTTTTTGAATGGCCAACTTTTATTATCAGGAACAGATGCTGAAGTCACAGCCGGAGACGTTGACTATACTGTCACAGGTGCGTCGACAGCAAAGTTCTCATTTGGATTCAACGCAGATGATATCGTCACAGCAATAGTTTTTCCAAAATAATTTAAAGTAACCCAGTATGATATTTATTAACAGTGAAGCAGGAAGAATATGAAAACCTTTGAGACATCAGACATCGGAATAGCAGCCTACGTGATGATGCGCGGACTGAGGGTCATTAATGCTGCTCGTGGACCAGGAGGAAGGTTTAACTTCGTGTTCGAGGACCCAAATGGGCTAGGAAACAAGTACGCGGTTGACTACATAAACTCAGAATCAGCGAGATTCGACGCACACATGAAAAATTTAAAAAATATTTTGTATAAATCATAGTTAGCGTATATATAGAAATGAAGCAGGTCGTGCACACTTCTACGATGATTGAAGCCTCGACCGTTTAGTTAAAAATTAGTTTGAATTAAGTGTCATTTAAGTTCAAGTTTGATAATTAGTTAGGATTAGGAATAATCCTGTTTCTGTTATGTTGATTTGTCTAAAAAATCAAACCTAACAATGGAGAAAAAACAAAATGGCTATAAAAACACAAATAAGACTCGAACAAGTTACCGGGTCATTCGGCGACCGCCCAGGCGGAATCGTCGATAATTTACCAATAGCAGCTACACTAGCTGCAATCACACCGAGATCAGGCTCGATGGTCAGTGTAATGTCAGAACTTGCATCGGCAATTCAGCGTATTCACGGTGGTGCTGCATTCTCAGCTGGTGCGCAAGGGGTCTTTGCGACTCACATTGTCCCGGCTACAGATAATACCTATGACTTAGGCGCTTCCGGTACTGAATTCCGAAGTATCTACCTACAGGGCGATGTCCTCATGGCAGATGCCGGCACACTCAAGGCAGCTGCAGGCGATCTTACGATCGACTCAGATGTAGGATCAGTTATCATCCAAGCTGCTGAAGAAGCCCTTGATGCTATTGTTCTTAATGCTGAGCATGCCGCCGGCGGTATCGACCTTAGTGTCGCAGGAACAGCTAAGCTGAGCCTAGATACAAACAGTCTTGATATTACGTCTGGTGTCATCGTCAATGTTGACGACACAACAGCTTCAACAAGCAAAACAACCGGTGCTCTCGTCGTAGACGGTGGTGTGGGTATTGCACTTGATCTATTCGTAGGGGATGACTTAACACTACACTCAGATGACGCAGTTCTTAACTTAGGTGCCGGTTATGATGTCAATCTTACACACGATGGAGGCAATGGCGGCACACTTGCTGCAACCGGCTCGATGAACATTACAGCTGGCGCTGCATCTAGATTTAAGGCAACTGCGGGCAATCTCACGATTGACTCAGCTGCGACCTTGATTCTTTCAGGTGCACTCGTTGATATCGATGCTGATGCAGGCGTTCTGACTCTTGATGGTCACGGCGTTAATATCGGTACACAAAACGCCACTGCTGCAATTTCAATCGGAAATGCTGTTTCAGAAACCACAGTCAACGATAACCTCACAGTTACCGGTGATCTTACTGTTAACGGTGCTACAGTTACAATTGACACAACAAATCTCTCTGTCAAAGATCCTGTCATTACTCTTAATGAGGGAGGCCATGCACCCAATGCTGATGGTGGACTTCTCTTCACTTCCGGTTCTTCTTCTGCTACTAAGCCAGGAGTTGCATTCGGTCGTGTTGCTAATGACACATGGGGCCTTGGAACTATCGCTGTTCCATCTAGTGGCACTATGGCCACAGTCGCTGGTATGACCACATCTGATATGGCGCTTAGAGCTGGTAAGTTTGAGCTTGACTCATCTTCTGACTATATTGAGCTTGATACTAACGTTAAGATTGTAGCTGCTGCTGATATCATTCTCGATCCAGCTGGTAACAACGTTCTTCCGGGCGGTGACTCTGCTGACTCACTCGGTGCCTCTGGTACTGCTTGGGCCAACCTATACGTTGATGCAATTGATCTAAATGGTCAGGGTGATATCAGCATGGGCGGAACAGGTCGTATTGATCTAGATGCCAATGATAATACATCGATTCGTGCATCTGCTGATGACGTTATTACATTTGAAGCGGGCGGTACAGACAGGTTAGCTATTAATGCTACAGCTATAGAACCATCAACTGATGATGGTATAACTTTGGGTTCTGCTGATAAGAACTTCTCTGATCTGTTTCTTGCAGATTCTGCTGTGCTCAACTTTGGTGATGATCAAGATGTTTCACTAACACACGTTGTTGACGCAGGTCTTCTTTTGACATCATCAATGCAGCTTCAGTTCAATGATGATAAGGTTGCAATCTACAAAGGTGGAACTGATCAGATGATACTTAAATCAAACAACATCGCTTTCACGATGCCCTCTGCTGATGGTATTGGCGGCGCATATCTGACAACAAACGGTACAGGAGCACTTTCGTTTAACAGAATCCACCAGGTCAAAAGTGGCTCGGCCGGGGCCGCAGTACTTGCTGGTGCAGACGTCGCATCAGGTGCAGGCCTTGGGGTGTTTGCTCTGAATCCAGACGCATCGGTAGTAGATGCAGTGCTTGGTGATCACCTCAAGGTCTTTGTTAACGGTCAGCTGCTTTTCAGCGGATCAGAAGCAGAAAGAGCAGCAGGTACTTGCGACTATGTAATATCAGGAAGCGCACAGAGCCTGAAGGCAGGCTACGAGGGCCCGAGAAGAAGAATCGTCTTAGGTTTCGGCCTTGAAGCTGATGATGTTGTCCAGACTATCATAAGTTAATCTAGACAAATAGTTCAAATAATTTAAGACCCGAGATTTATTCTCGGGTCTTTTTTTTGTATTATTCGAATGATTGTTCAAAAGGAGACATAAAATGCTAAAAGAGTTAAAAGAGAATGTTGAGAAGCTCGGTATGCCCACTATCAATGAAGAGGGTATCACGCATTTTCGGCAACTTACTAGCTACATCGACAGTTCGCTAGCTGATGCATTCAAGAAAGACGGCGATGAGAAAGTTCAGGCATTAGTGATACACTTACTGAATATCAGAGACTATCTTGTGAGGGTTACTGGGTCAAACGGGCTCAGGCAGGTGTTAATGACAGAAGTGATAAATACTATTGACGCTATAGAAGCTTCACATAAGCAAGATGATGCACAGGAAAGCGTGCAGGAAGACGATGTAGTTAAAAAAAACGAAGATTATTTGACAGAAACAAGCTTACATCAAGAAAAAAGATAGGTGAAAAACCAATAAATGTGCTCATGGAACGTCACAGAAGAAAACATAAGGCTTAAAATTGAAAGTAACACAAACAGTAAACTTAGGAAAGTCACTATCGGGTGTTTCTGGAAGCATTAGATACTCTATCTATGATACAACAGGCGCCCAGACAGGTTCGACCACAAACTCTGGTATCTATGAGATAGGAACAAGCACAGGTCTTTACGGTGTAGAACTAAATGTATCAGTCTATTTTAGTGGGTCAATAGTGTGGTCTGTTAATGGAAATTCAGATATTTATGCTACAGAGCTAGTGAGCATAGATGATAAGCTCACAAGAAATATTCAGTTTGGAAGATGGAAGGTGGATGAAATAAAGAAAGAGATGATATTCTATGATAGTGATAATACAACAGCATTAATAAAGTATCAACTTTTTGACAGTTCAGGCTCTCCTTCTGTTACAGAGGTATTTGATAGGCGAATATCTGGGAGCATCTGACCTTGAGGTTACTCACACGAGGTCTGACGGGTTCAGCCGGCGCAATAATCCTTACGGGACTCGGCCCTGTAGCTGTTGAACTAGTCCGGATCATCCGCGGTGGAAGAAGTCAAGTCAGCCGTGCCATCAAAGATTTAGGCTATAACTTTAAAATTTCAGCAATGTTGATAGGCGCGAATGGAAAAGAGTTTATTGACCCGATAATTAATGTTGTTAGCAAAACTTTTCAGGACTCAGACGCACCCAGTGTTAAAGTTTATCCTAAGAAGCTCATTGCTAGAAAATCTAATGATATTAAAGTTGAAGTTAAGAACGTGAAGGTGAGGAAAAACAATGGCAGAAATTGACCTGATGCTAGATGAAGAGAATGAGTTGACTTTTCAGTTGAATATTGAAGGAACACGCCCTGCTGAAGCAGAGTGTCGGCTCATCCTTGATAATCACGATATGTCTCTTTCCTTCAGCGCAAGAGAGTTTAGTAACGGTGAAGTTAGTGTCGTGCTACCGCCGCTTAAGCATGTGTTAAAAGAGGGCACATATGACATGGAGCTTGAGGTGATTGTCGATGACAGATACTTTAAGCCACTGTCACTAAAGGGAAACTTTGAGAAAAGTATCAAGGTAACAGCAGAGGCAGTTGCCAGACCAAAGAGGAAGAAACCTTCTGCTTCTGCATCTTTAATTGAGGTCACGAAGCCTAAGAAGTCTGTTTCTACGAGAACAGTAAAACAACAACAAAAATCAAAGCCTGTTGAAGAGCGTACACACAGAATTATCAAAGAATCTGCAGGTACTTCTGAGATAAGTGATAATGATATACTTGACATCATAAGGGCACTGTCTAGTAAGAAGTAAGGAGATCGTATGGAGCCAATGTCTATTTTTTACTGCGTGCTCGGCACTGTTATTGTGAACTACATCATATTAGTTCCTGTTTTTTACTATATCTTAACTGAAAAAGTTGAATCAATTGAAGCGATCATCGCGTCTAGAAGTGCACGAAACCGGCCGGTATTAGTGGCAGCTCATGAAAACGCTAAAAAGGATGTGATCTTAGCTTTTTTTTGGCCGTTCCTCTTGATGAGAGGGAAACGACATGACTTTAGAAAGAAAAGATAGAGTACTTATTTTAAAGTATCGACTGTCTTTTGAAGAAGAAATTGATGCAAAGCTAGCGCAAGAATTAGGTCTGTCAGACTTTTCAAATCATCTTAATTTTTTTAAGCAGAAACTATCAACAAAGAATCCTGAACAAATTAAAGCCTTTAATAAACTATTTTTCAATGGTCATAGCGCTAACGAAGGTATTAGTAAAGAGAAAGAAGCACAATCTGAGCAGCTAGATAGTGATAATGATGATTCTTTCACGGTTGAATCACGTCCATTTTGGGCAAAGAAACTTTTTAAACAAATAGTAATTGCAACTCATCCAGATAAAGTATCAAACTTAAGTATAGACGTGCTGATTGAAAAGCTAACTAGGCACTATATGCTCGCTACAGAGTCGTACGCAAATTGTGATTATCACAATTTGATCATGATAGCTTTTGACTTAGACATATCATTTGATCATGGCTTGATAGTGAAAGAGATACTACCCGCATTACAAAGCTCACAGAAGTTCATTGCTATAGAAAAAACAAAATTAGGATATCAGTGGTATAACTTACATAGTGATAATAAACGTGAGTCACTTAAAGAATTCTTGCTCGGTCGCGGCTTCACATTTTCTGAAGATGACATTACTGATGCAATTAGTCACGCAAGACAAAAAAGCAAAAGAAAGGCAGGAACACGGCCTGTAAAAATAAAAAGACAGAGGTTAAAATAGAGCAGAGGTGTTAAGATGTCACCATACGGACTTTTGCAAGAGGAACTCGATGGAGACCCCTGGAAAATTTTTGTCTGTTGTATATTTTGTAATTTGACAAAAAGGGTCCAGGCTGAGCCGTTTTTTTGGGAAGTTTTGAAAAGATGGCCGACACCTGAAGAATTGAGCATAGCTGATGATGATGAGCTGTCATTGTTAATACAACCCTTAGGGTTATCAAAAAGACGTTCTAAGGCACTTAAGCTCATGTCTCATGGTTATATTCATAAAGACTGGCGGAAGGATCCACGAGGCCTCTATGGGATCGGAAAGTATGGTTCTGATGCTTATCACATCTTTTGCACGAATGAGTGGCTGAGCATTGAACCGAAAGACGGTGCGCTAGTCAACTACCACAATTGGCTAACAAGTACTTGTAATTAAAATTGCTGATGTACAAACTAAAATTGTTGATTATAATTTATAATCGCTTGGAGGAAAAATGAAACTAAATGATGAAGTCATTGGCCATATTGCAAAACTAGTTCAGCTAGCAATGTTATCAGGAACAGATGTTGTTGATCACCTAAGAACAATTCAGCTTGTAGAGGCAGACGGTGAGCTATTTCTATCAGAGGACTGTGTAGCACAGACAGAAAATAGTATTACGAAAATGCTTTCAGAGATAAGTGAAGCAGTGAATAACAGCGATTAATTTGAGTCAGATAAAGGTTAGTATGGACTGTAAGCTAAACGAGATGTTCAGTAAGCGGCTGTCATTTATTAAAATGATGCAAGAGCTTAAGCCAGGGTCATATCCTGAGTTTCCGCTTGACATGACTAAAAAAGAGTCACAGCAGGTTTGTAGAGATCTTGCGCTTAAAGGTGTCGAAGAGATGTTCGAGGCTCTCCAGCATCTAAAGAACTGGAAGCCGCATAGAGATACAGATATAACAGAAGAGATAGACAGAGATGAGTTTCTAGAAGAAGTGGTTGATGCACTTAATTATTTCTTTGCGATGTTAATAGTGACAGGTTTTAATGAAGATGATCTTTATGATGCATATGTAAAGAAAGACAGCATCATCAGGGACCGACTTCACAATGGATACTGACCTAACTAATCCAAGCTTTAGCATAGACGGCATAGAAAAATACGTTGAGCCTTCAAAATTCATCAGTGACATGTCAAGAGCTACGCTATTTTCAGGCTCTATAGACTTTATAAATGCTAGTAATGTGTATGTCTTTAATTTTGTAAACGGAGACACTTTACTGTATATTTTAAATGAAGTCAAAGATAGTTTTGATGAGGTGAAAATTGAAATTCAAACACATGCTAGACATGCAGAGGAATTATAATAAGCGCATTTTAAAGAGTACGATGACAGATGATGAGAAAGATCGTGTCACGCAGAATCTTGCACTATGCACTCATGCGGAGATCAGCGCACTGGTGAATGCAGTTAATTTTAAGCATCACCATGGGAACCTTGGAAAGATAGACAGAGATACTATTTTGTACGAGTCAGTTGACGTAGTTCGTTACATCATGGCAATCATGAATGTGTGGGATATAAAGTCTCATGAATTTGAGGCGGCTTTCAAGAAGAAAGACGACTATCTCTGGATGCAATCAGAAATATCTAGTAGAAAATGGGAAGGTCAACCTGTAGTCTTGGTTGACGTAGATGATGTTATAGCAGAATTCAGGAATACATTTGCAGAGTGGATGATAAGTCGTCTTGATATTAACATAGATGTCGACTCAGAAGAGTATTATTTTGTTACAGCATTAGCAGACTTAAATATTAATCCAGAGGGTGTATTTGAAGATTTTGTGAGCAGAGGTGGATTTGCTTCGTTACCTGTGGTAAATGGAGCTAGGGACTTTCTGCAAAGTTTAAAAAATGAAGGATATTGGATACAACTCTTGACAGCCCGGCCGAAAGATGACTTGAGGTGTTTGTACGATACTTTTTCATGGGTTTTTGATAATAGCATACCTTACGACAGAATTGATTTTTCACCTGAAAAATTTAGATGGGCAACAAGGTCAGAGTATTATGATTCTAATTCTATTGCATTTGCTATTGATGATTCACCTAAGCACGCATCTGAGTATGCTAGTCATGGAATTCATGTAAAAGTTCCAACTAAGAGCTACAATAAAGATATCGACTGTGAGAATATTGACTACTATGAAAATTTTGATGAGCTGCTTTCTAAGTTAAGGAGAAGAAGTGACTGATATATCATGGCCAGAACCGGCTAGTGACGACAAAGATCGAAAACAGACGAATCCGCAGAAGTACTCGTGGAAGAAACATAAGGTTTTTGCTTCATTTGTCGAAGCTAATGAAGTGAGAAATGAACTTTTGAGCGAGGGTAATCTCGTTAAAGTCCGTCGATGCGGTCCCGACGGTTCACAATTTAAAGTTGTGATTGGATCTGCAATTAAAACTAATACCAATAAAAAAGGAAAAAAGAAAGGAAAAAAGAATGCCACAGAATAATGATCTAACTCCCGTTAACTTGCCTATGGATCTTAAATTTGGTCAAGAGCCAACAACTGAGTTTCACAACAATCTTGAACATTTGAAAGTTGAACTAGTTGATCACCCAACTAGAGAACAGGCGCTTAATGTTGCTTGGCATTATGTAAAAGCTACGTGGGCAGATAATCCAGACGAGACAAACCCCCCGCGTCTAGACAATATCGACGCGGCGAGAGAGCTATCTGCGAATCTTGAGGATGTACTCTGCTTTAGAGCACTACCCACTCCAATGGAGTGTATGGGTTTCACTTTTAAGTTGAGTGGCCTGTCATTTCAAGAAGTCACACATATTATTCGCCACCGCGCAGGTTCTTTCGCTGCACAGTGCACAGGAGACCGCGATCTTCGTAACGATCCTGCGGTGGTTCCTGAAGCAGTTCAGAATTCACCTGAATTTCATGATCGTTGGATAGATCTTGTAAGGGAATCAAAGCAGCTGTATGCAGACATGACAGACTCAAAAGCTGTATCGATGATGGACGCTAGAATGATTCTTCCAAAGTGCATGACTTCTTTTTATTTTATGAGGCTGAATCTTAAGGACTTACTAGGTTTTATTAGTCAACGTCAAGATATGCAAATTCAGCCGGCTGCTGATAATCTTCTTGCTGCTTACATGGCTCACGAGCTATTGAAAGTTTTGCCCGAGGCATCTGCTAGAATCGATTTCAATAAGCCTGATATGCATTACATCAAGACGTTTAGAGTTCCTGATGGGAAGGGTGGTGAGACTTCAAGGGGCACAAATCTTTATTGGCCGGAGCCAAAGAATGATAAATTTGAGTATCATCCAAATGATACAATCTATCAGGGTCGCAGAGAAGAAATCAATGGAACAGAGAATCCCGGTGGCAAGACTATTTTTACTTATCTTTGGGAAAATGCATTAGAAGATATTGATAATTTGAAGCTACGCTATAATGACTTTATGCACAAGTAGCTATTGGCAAAAAGCTGACGTCATTGCACAGGATGTGTATAATCAGCTTTTCTCTCAAATTAAGTCACGAGGAAAAAATGTATTCACAGGAACATGTCCTCTTGAGATGAATTATAAAAAGGACGTCTGCGAAGAGACGTCAATGTTCATTGATTATGAACACACTATTCTAACGGATAGAAGCGAACAATCGCAACTAGTTGAACCTGATAACATGGGTCTTTGTTTGTCAGCTGATGACTACTGTGAGATAGCGATCATTACATTTCTTCCAAAGTACTATCGAGTAAAAAATGTGATAGAGTCATGTGAGTTTCAGTGTGACTTTTTGAATGTTTTAAGACACGAGATTGAGCATATGTTTCAAGATGGTGCGTATCAGGTCGATGAAATAAATCTCAATGAGTACGATAGAAGTGACAGCAATTTCTTGTTACAATCAGCAGAGGTACCTGCATACGTTCATGGATTCAGGCTGTCAACAAATTCATATAGTGATTTTAAAGAAGTGATATCAGAGTTTATTACAGCACATGGAACCTCACTATCACTAAGTAAGAATGAAATTAACCATACAACAAATGTTTGGCTTAAATTTTTGAAAAACTTGAATTATTCTTGGTAATATTATTCTGCAGTAGCAAAGGAGTAGAAATGAACAAGTGTTATATTGCAAGTGGGTGGTTTTCACCTGAGTGGCTAGAGGAACTTGAGAACATAAAAACTGTGCTTGATGGATTGAGTTTGGATTATTTTTCACCGAAAGATGAAAATCTGTGTTCACCTGATTCAGATGAGGATTTTCAAGATCAAGTTTTTGATGGAAATATTAAGGGAATGGCTGAGTGTGACTGGATGATTTGTAACACTAGAAACAAGGATATGGGAAGTATTTTTGAAGCAGGATACTTTCATTCTTTAGGAAAACCCATTATCTATTTTTGCGCTGGCCTGCCTGCAGGAGCCCAATTTAATCTCATGCTGGCTGCGTCTGGCGTTACAGTGTGCACATCAATTGAGAATCTACACGGATACCTTTCAGATTGCACAGGAACAGGAGAACTAGTTCCTGTAAGATATCAAGGTAAGATTGAATAGCATCTCATGAGAATTTTTATCACAGGCGAGAAGGGCTTCATAGGAAGAAACCTTGTGTCAAGGATGGGACATCATGATGCTATGACATTTGTGTCAGGTGACACTGACTTAAATTCATGTCTGTACCTTAATGAAATGAAGTATCACGGAAAAGGTGAGCCATGCGTTCACTCTAACGATTTATTTGTTTGGAAAGATTTTTTCTTTAAGAATAAGGTTGATGTAGTTATTCACAATGCTGCAACTGTAGGAACAGATGTGGTTGCTATGAATAGTGAGAAATCAACGCTTACAAATGTTCAAGGAACTTATAATATATGTCGCGCTGCAAGGCACTTAGGGATTCCTGTCTGCTACATCGGAACTACAGTAATCTACGACACAGAAAAATACCAAGACTCAGCCATCGTTGAAGACAGTGATAGATTCCCAAAAACTCTTTACGGCTGTCAAAAGTTGTGCAGTGAAGATATTGTAAAATCTCAAGCGTCAAGTTGGATGATTATTCGTCCTCTATTTGCGTATGGGGGTGAAGGTGACATGAATTCGCTAATAGCGAAAACAATCTATGGCGCTTTAAATAACAAGACCGACATAGACATGTTTCTTGATCCGGAAAAAATAAAGGATTACATGCATGTTAATGATTTTTGCGATGCTGTTTTAACTGCGATTGTTAAGGGACTGTGGGGAGACGACTGGAATGTAGCGGCTGAAACACCAGTTCAGACAGGTGAGATTATCGATCTTGTCGCAGAGATAGCAGGCGTGAATACCTCAGGTGTACTTCTGTGGCATCCTAAGACTGACTACCTTGGTAACCATAGGCTCTCATCTCTGAAGTTTAGAGAAGCTTCTGGGTGGTCGAAGAAGATCACTCTGGAGCAAGGGATACTATCTTCATTCAAAAGCATTCTTGAGTCAGAAGGGTACAACCCTTTGAAATACTTGGAAGAAGCTAAGCAAAGAAATATTGATTTAACTTCATTTTTTAGTTAAAAGCAATTAAAGCATCTTATGTAGCATATCGTGTAAATTGGCACAATGTGTTTTATAATATCCTTGAGGTTATAATTGTCAAGGAGTAAAATGTCAATACTTATTTCTCCGCCCAAAAGATTTGTTGGGCTCCATGGTCATTCTGGATTTTCTGTATTTGATGGGTTAGGATATCCATCAGATCATATTGATTTTGTCTTAGAGAACGGAATGGATGCATGGGCACTAACTGATCATGGAAACGGTTCGGGACTAGCGCACGCTCAAAAGCATGCAGCAAAGATTAAAAAGTCAGGAAGGAAGTATCGACAAATTTATGGCTGTGAATTTTATTTTGTCCCGTCACTGTCTCAGTGGCGTGAGGACTACGAACAGTCAAAGATTGATAGGGCATTGGCAAAAGCTAAGGCGATCAAAGAAGTTGACGCAGGTCACGTGATTGAAAATGAAGATGAGACTAAAACATTTGAAATAGGCAAAGATGAGTGGAAACGTCGCTATCATCTTGTTATCACTGCGCAGAATCGAGAAGGTCTGGGAAATTTATTCACGTTGATTAAGCGTGCGTATATAGACGGATTTTATCGATATCCAAGAATTGATTTTGAACTCTTGAAAGAGCACAGCAAAGGTTTGAATGTTTCAACTGCATGTTTAGGGGGTGTATATTCCAATAGAATTATGCGAGGAAATGCATTAAATCGATCAGATGCAGAGATTCAATCTGAGTTGATGAATCTTACTGATCGATTTGTCGATGCAGTGGGCGAAGAAAACTTTTATCTAGAGCTACAGTTTAATAAGCTTAAGCAACAGCATCTTGTTAACCATCATTTACTAAGACACTCAGATGAGTCTGGGATTAAATTAATATCTACAGCAGACTCACACTATTACTCGCCTGATAAATGGGAAGCAAGAGAACTCTACAAGAAGCTAGGCTGGATGGGAAAGGATCCGTCTGGGCTTCCTGAGTTCGATGAGTTAAAATGTGAGCTGTATCCTAAGAATGCACAGCAAATGTGGAATGAGTTTGTCATTCACTACGAAGACTATCATGATACATATAACGGATATGAGGAAGCAGTCAAAGCGTCTATCGAAAGAACACATGACATTGCGTGGGAAAAGTGTGAAGATTGCTGGATTGATACTTCAGTTAAGCTTCCCGATTTCAATAAGCCTGACGAGACTGCTTTTCAGCAACTTGCGAAAAAGGTCAAGAAAGCAATTGTCAGAGAAGGAATGCACACAAAGCCAGAATATGTCGAAAGAGTAAAGACAGAGTTAGAAGACATTAAGTTTCTTGGGTTCGAAAATTATTTCCTTGTCATGTATGAAGTTTTTCATAAAGCTGCAGACCATACACTTTTTGGCCCTGGCCGCGGTTCAGGAGCAGGCAGTCTTGTAAACTATTTACTAGGCATTACTCAGGTTGATCCACTTAAGTATGGTCTTCTTTGGGAACGATTCCTCGGAAGACATCGATCTTCCTGGCCAGATATTGATTCTGACGCTGGTGACAGGGATGCACTTATCGATGCAGCAAGAGAACTATACGGAGACGAGTCTGTAATTCCTGTCTCAAACTTTAACACACTAAAACTCAAGTCACTGGTCAAGGACATTTCAAAGTTTTATGGTATTGACTTTGCTGAAGTGAATAGGATGACAGGACCTCTACAAGATGAAGTGATGTCGCAAGCTCGTGACGAAAATACAGAGAAGTCAGTGTTTGTGCTTAAGCACTCTGACTGCATGAAATACTCAAGTAAATATGCAGACTTCATGATGAAGTATCCGAAAGTTAAGGATCACATCGAAGCGTTATTCATGCAAAATCGCTCCATTGGGCGTCATGCTGGGGGCGTTATCATCGGCCCGGCAGAAGATCTAGCTAGATCAATGCCCATCATTGGAGTAAGAGGAGAGTTACAGACACCGTGGACAGAAGGAATGAACTTTCGAAATCTTGAAGATAATGGTTTTATCAAGTTTGATTTCCTCGGCCTTACGCTTTTGAAGGATGTTGAAAATTGTATTCGGCGTATTTTGACTAGAAAGAATGGAAAGGAACCAACTTTTCTGGAGATCCGTGATTGGTTTGATGAGAATATCAACTGCAGGTACGTCGAGCAAGATGACATGAAAGTATGGGAATATGTTTATCATCAACGTAGAAAGACAGGAGTGTTCCAATTCACAGCTGAGGGTTCACGTAGATTCTGTGAGGACTCTAAGCCAACAACAATTGAGGAACTCGGTGCCATCACAGCGATATATCGTCCGGGCCCGCTAAGGGCAAATGTGCATAAGAAGTATGTAAAGGATAAGGCAAATGCTAAAGATGTTGTATACGCACATCCGATTATCGAAGATATCCTCGGACCAACATTTGGCCACGTAACTTTTCAGGAGCAGTTCATGCTCTTGGCACAGAAGCTTGGTGGTTTCACACCAGCAGAGTCAGACAAGTTAAGAAAGACACTTGTTAAAAAGTCACTTGACACAATGGGCAGGAAGGGTGATGAAAGAGAAGCTGCACGTCAAAAGTTTATCAAGGGAGCAAAGGAAATTAACGATGTCCCTGAAAGTGTTAGCGACGAACTTTGGAAAAGAATTGAGTTCTTCTCTGTCTATGGATTTAATAAGAGTCATGCTGTTGCGTACGCATTAGGATCGTATTACGCGGCTTGGCTCCACACACATCATGAAACAGATTGGCTGGGAACAATTCTAGAGTCAGAAAATAACAGCCCGAGCGGTCTTTCAAAAGCAATTGCAGAGATCAAAGCAATGGGATACGAAGTGAGCACACCTGACATTAATGAGTCAGGTCTTGTGTGGGCATGGTCAGCACAAAGAAGTGCATTCATCCCACCACTGACGTCTATCAAGGGATTAGGCAAGAATGCCGTGAAAGAAATCATGGAAAATAGGCCATACACCTCAGTAGACAAGATGTTGTTTAATGATAATGGAAAGTGGCACCACTCAAAACTCAATAAGACAGGCTTCGCTGCACTTTGCAAGGTAGAAGCGCTAGACTGTTTAGAAGAGATGTGGAACGGATTAATTGATAATCACAGGCAGCTCCATGAAATTATAATCAATAACTATGACAAGCTTAAGAAGAGCAAGTATGGAATGACTCTACGCCAGGCAAAGAAGATAGATGCACCTGAGATTCTTCCTATTCTTATTGACGAGGTTAAGGATCTTGAAGACTGGTCAAGAATTGAAAAGCTACAGATGTATCAAGATATGTGCTCTGCGACTCGTGATGACCTCGCATTCCCAGAAGAAATGATGCAAAAGATCAAAAGCTCAGGAGTTAAGTCAGTATTAGAAATGTCACCAGGTGAAAAAGGCTTCGCGTGGTTTTGCGTTGTTGAGATGATACGAAAGGTGTCAAAGAATAAGAAAGTATTCTATAGAGTAAAGATAACAGATGACAAGAGTAATACTGGCTGGATAAGGCTCTGGGGCACAGCGCCTACAAGCATGCAGCCCTTCACGATATGGTTAACACAAACAACAAATGATCCGAACTGGGGTGCTAGTACATCAGTTGCAAAAGTTAAACCTCTTGTAAAGTGACGTATAGCGTGATATTATTAAATGTTTTGGGGTAGTTGAAATTGAGAATAGAACCTGATATAAAGTTAGACTACAGCGATGTTTTGATTAGACCGAAAAGAAGCACGCTTAAAAGTAGAAAAGAAGTAGATCTTCATAGATCCTACAAATTTAGAAACAGCGGCAAAAACTGGAAAGGAATTCCAATTATGGCAGCGAATATGGACGGAGTAGGAACGTTTAGCATGTCAAAGGCGCTAATGAAACATTCAATGTTCACATGTATCACTAAGCAACATTCTGTTGATGAGTGGATAAAGAATATCGATGATCTATGGCTTGACATGGTTGCAATTAGCATAGGGACTAGTCTAGAAGCGTATGAAGAAACTTCAAAAATTATCAAGAAAAACACTCTAAAGTGGGTTTGTATTGACATAGCAAACGGATATTCAGAACATTTTGTTGATTTTATTAGAAGAGTCAGAGAAGACTATAAAGATATTAATATCATTGCTGGAAATGTTGTGACAGCTGATATGACGCAAGAATTAATTCTAGCCGGCGCCGATGTTGTAAAAGTTGGAATCGGCCCGGGTTCTGTCTGCACAACGAGAATTCAGACAGGAGTGGGATATCCGCAACTTTCAGCCGTAATTGAGTGCGCTGATGCTGCACACGGTCTCGGAGGGCATGTCATAGCTGACGGAGGCTGCACGTGCCCGGGCGATGTTGCAAAGGCTTTTGCTGCAGGAGCAGATTTTGTAATGCTCGGCGGAATGTTCGCTGGTCATACAGAAGGTGGCGGAGAAATTACAACAAAAATATTTAAAACTGGGGAATATCATGCATCTGAATATGGAGATCGATTAGGTCCTGTTTATGATGAAAAACACTATATTACATTTTATGGAATGAGCTCAGATACAGCAATGAATAAGCATAGCGGAGGCGTCGCTAGCTATAGATCATCTGAGGGTAGAACAGTTGATGTTCCGTTTAAAGGACCCATTGATTCTACCATAAACGATATTCTGGGCGGTCTCAGATCTACTTGTACCTATGTAGGTGCACCGACGCTTAAGCAGCTTAGCAAGTGCACAACTTTTGTTAGGTGCACACAACAATTTAATTCAGTTTTTATCTAAGGAGATAAACATGCATTCGAAAACAGCAATTGACGCTTGGAGAAAATTTTTGAATGAGCAAGAGGGAATTCCCGGTCTAAAGCTCTTCTTTTTAATAGGCCCGCCAAGTGTTGGAAAGTCTGAATGGATTCGAAGAGAGGGTCCTAAACATGGAATCGTAAATCCTTATATAATCAGCATGGATGATGTGACTGATATGACTGGCGATAAGCATGGCCTTGATTATGACGATATGTTTGAGAAGCCAATTCAACCTGGTCAATCTGGGTACACAGAAGATCAATACTCAGAGGAGTATGGAGAGATGATTGATCAACCTCTCGTGTGGAAGACATGGGAGCCAAAGGTATGGTCAAAGATTGCAAAAGTTCAAGCAGAGGCAATGAGTGAACACGATCGGAGAATAGAAGAAGCTGCCGCGTCTGGTCGACCGATTGTTGTAGATATGACAAATATGAATAAAGCATCCAGAAAGAGAATGATAAAAGAGCTCCAAGCTCCAGATCACAAGCTTATCGCTGTGGTCTTTGACTGGAATGACGATGTAGATTTCTTGAAGACCACAGCTGCAAAAAGAGCCCGTGAAAGATTTGAGCAGACAGGAAGAAGAAAGACGATCCCACCTGAGGCTTTTGACAGGATGATAGGCGGATATGAACCACCATCAGAAGGTGAAGGTTGGGATGAGATCATACGTGTTCCCGCGTGGTGGGCATAATCTCTTTTAGCGTGTCGTATGTAAAACATATTCCTTCATAGTATAATCTATAAGGAAATAATGATGAAGATTAAAAGAAGCTATTGCTTTGATGATGTCCTACTAGTCCCACAGCGGAGTGATATCACAATGGATGATATCCGAGCGCAGCTCGGCGTGAATCAAGAAACAGACACAGCAACTGTGGGAGATGCAATTGACATGGGATACAGTTTTGTTAAGCACGTCGACGTGATATAGGGGAAAATTTGTCTGAATATTTCGGTTTAGTTTTTATAGTATCGCTATTCTGTTTGGGAATTCGTGCGATCACTGACGACGGGATGATAGGACATCCGGTTCGCTGGTTTTTTCAGAATAACTTTCCTAAAGCAGGAAAGCCGTTAGTGTTATGTTCAACATGTATGTCTAGCGTTTGGGGTACAGTCATTTACTGGAGTTACCACTTCGTTTTGTATGATACAATAACTTTAGCGTCTTTGGGGTGCTGGTTAGGTGTCGTTTTTAGCGCTTCATTTATAAATTCAATTTCTTGGGCGTATTATGAGAGTATTAATCTTTGTGTTAAGTAGGGAGAAACATGGACTTAGATAAAATTATGAGATCAAAATATACTAGTTTGGCGTGTGCATTAGTAAACGGATACTTTGCAATCACCTCAGTTGTAAGCGGAAGTTGGTTCTTCTTTATTATTTGTAGCATTTTTTGCGCGTACTGTTTTAGAAACTTTATAAGAGCAAGATGAAGAATCCAATTAATCAAATTTCGCTGGAAGGGCCAGACTTAAGTGGAAAAACAACACTCTACTATGAGCTCCATGAGAAGACGAGATACAGATGGAATATACAGGATAGATCATGTTTATCAATGTTAGTATTTGCTAAGCTTTACGGAAGGGCAGAATTCCATCATGTTGAAAGATTAAAGAATGAATTAAGCAATTTAAATAATTTTGTTATAATTTTGCTTCCTGATTGGAATGTAATATCTAAAAGATTCACAAGCAGGGGTGATGAGATACAGAGCTTTGTTTCTCTTAGAAAGGTTTACAATCTTTTTGAAGAAGCTGCAAATGAGTTAGAAAACTTACCAAACGTTTGTGTGATAAAAAATGAAATCGATGATTTCATAATTACTTCTTTAGTTAAAAATTTAGTAGCATTTGAGAATATGAATTATTCAGACGCGTCTAATAGTTTTATGAATGCGTGTCTTTCCTGTGAATCTTTTGAAAGGATTGGTGTTTCTTTGACAAGTTATGACTATGGTGATTTTTCTGATGTAAAAGATGAGTATCTGAATCATGAAAAAGAAAAAGTGTATTACAGCGAAATAAAGGAAAAAGTCTTAAGAAAAATTGATGATGAGCTAAATGGAATTAATGAATACTCGCGAGTTGAAAGTTTAAATTCTAGAAGATTTATATACACGTCAGACACATGTATATCTTTAGCACACTTTCTCGTAAGAGACGGAATGCTTGACTGTAAGTTTTTTGTAAGATCTTCTGACACAAAAGATACATTAAAGTATGATTTAAATTTCATAAAGTATCTTTGTCGTTGTGTTAAGAATCATCTTAATTTACCAGAGAATGACATAGCAAAAATTCATTTGCTTGTAAACTCTGTACACATTCCAAGTAATATTGATTTTTAAGGAGAGAGAGCATGTCTAGAAAAGCACTAGTTACGGGCGGCTGTGGATTTATCGGGTCAAATCTTGTCAAAGAGTTAGTAAGGTTAGGCTGGGTTGTCGATGTCGTTGATAACATGTCAAATGGTCATATAGAGTTACTTGAGGGTGTGGGAAATTTAAGAGTTTTACCGAATGCTACATTTTTAAAGCACTACAAGATGCAAGTGGCTGAGAGAAAAGAAGATATATTAGTTATTGAGGATGATTTTTCTGCGCTAGCTATGTTAATGCATATCGATAACAAAAATTATGATGTTGTCTTTCATCAGGCAGCAGTGCCAAGAGTAAGTTACTCAGTTGAGAATCCTTCAGAAACTACTGATGAAAACATAGCGAAAACAGTTTGTTTATTTGAAGCGTGTGTTGGGTCTGTCGACCGTATTGTATTCGCGTCTTCTTCATCAGTTTACGGCGGATCTGAAAATTTACCTACAACTGAAAGTGAACTTAAGTCACCTACATCACCTTATGCGTGGCAAAAATCTTCTATAGAAGAATTTGCAAAAATATGCTGGAATCTTTATCAGTTAGATGTTGTTTGCTTGCGTTACTTTAATGTTTTCGGACCTGGCCAGTACGGTGACAGCCCATACTCAACAGCAATATCAGCATGGTGTCATGCTGTAAAGAACAGCAAGTCATGTCGATCTGACGGAGACGGCACACAGTCAAGAGATCTTTGCTATGTCGATAATGTTGTGAGTGCAAATATTTTAGCATCTGAAAGAGAAGAACCTTTTATGGGGGAGACTTACAACATCGCGTGCGGTGACAGGACATCTAATAATGAAATTCTAGATTACTTTAGAAATCATTTCGACGTTTCTGTTATGAATGCACCATGGCGACCTGGTGATGTCATGCACACACAAGCGGATATTACAAAAGCAAAAAATGACTTTGGATATGAGCCGGCTGTTAGATTCTGGGAAGGACTAAAAAGAACTATTGAGTGGTGGGAGCTTAATGAGCGCGCTTAAGACATCGTGGATAACTAAGTCCACAGCATCAGAGACACCATGGGGAAATGAGACATCTTGGTCAGGCACGCGGACAGCTGTTGTTAAAACTTTGTCTCTTACGACAGGAAAACGAAACAGCTTTAAGTATAATAAGATCAAGGATGAGATGCTAATATGCGGTTCTGGAAAAGTAAAAGTATACTATGGGTCAGAAGAGATTATTACAAAGTCTCGTGGTGACTTACAGTCAGGTTTTTTAGAACCAGGTAGAGCTTTAGTCGTTCAGTCAGGTTGTCCTTACAGGCTTGAAGCAGTTGAGGATTCCGTCATACTTGAAGTTTCTTCGCAAAAAGATCAAAATCCCGTTAGACTTCACGACGATTATGGAAGAGAAGTTACGCGGCACAGCGACCACATCGACAGGATAGTTAAAAAATGGTTCCCTGCTTAAAGGTATACGTAGGTCCCATGTTCAGTGGGAAGTCAACAAAGCTTTTGCAACAAATTGATCGATATAAGATCGCTCAGAAAAATATTATTTGTTTTAAGCCTAAGTTAGACACGAGATATACAGACGATGGGTTTATTGTCACACACAACGATGTCCACGCTCCGTGTCATTTAATTGATACAGGTGATGATCTTTTAGAAATATTTAAAGAGTTGAATGAAAAAGAAGCTGTACACGCAATCGCTGTTGATGAAGCGTTCATGATTGACAATATATCGGATGCTTGTGTTAGATTATTTTACGATAAAAAGATAGATATACTTGTGTCGACTATTGATTTATCAGCGTCACTCGTTCCGTTTAATGATGTAACGCAATTACTATGTCACGCAACACATGTCAAGAAATGCAAAGCAGTTTGCACAGTTTGTGGAAGCGATGCATCATATACTTTGCGTAAGTTTTCGATAGATAGTTTAGATGAGCAAATAAGGATTGGCGGGTCTGATCTTTATGAACCTAGATGCTTAATGCATCATTCCAATATTACATTTTAGGAGAAAATTATGTTAGAGCCTTCTAGTGTTGACTGCGTTATATATCACGCAAATTGCACTGATGGGTTCGGTGCGGCGTACTCTGCTTGGAAGTCTCTAGGGAATAGAGCTGAGTATCATGCTTGTAAGCATGGTGACAAACCCCCGAACGTCAAAGGTAAAGTTGTAGTCATCTTAGATTTTTCTTTTGATAATAAAACAATAAAGAAAATGATAAAGGATTCGAAAGACCTCCTTGTGATAGATCATCACAAGTCAGCAATGGTTGAGTTGCACAATATTTCAAACACACACTTTGATATGACGAAGAGTGGCGCGATACTTGCGTGGGAATATTTCCACCCAGGCAAAGAGCCGCCGAAGTTTATTAGATACATCCAAGACCGCGATCTCTGGAAGTGGGAGTTAGAGTATTCCAAAGAGTTCAGTGCTGCTTTTGATATGGTTCCATTTGATTTTGAGGAGTTTGAAAAGTTTGAAGATGACTCTGTATTCGATGATGCTGTTAAGCGGGGATCATTCATTCTTGCGTACTCGAAGACTGTTGTCAAAAAAGTTTGTGACAAAGCGGCACCCAGGACGTTGGACGGTATGTCTGTTATGGCTGTGAATGCATCTCACTGGATGTCTGAAATCGGTGCAAGACTTGCACCTGATTGTGACTTTGCAATGATGTGGTTCTATGACCATAATGATAGGGATATTAAAGTGAGCCTAAGATCGTTCCATGAGACTGTTGATGTCTCAGAGATTGCCAAGAAGTATGGGGGAGGCGGTCACAAGAAAGCAGCTGGGTTTAGGCTACCAGGGGATGCTGTTGTAGATGAACTTTTTGATGATGAGAAGTAAGTGCATGAATGCTATCACTTGAGAAAAATTTTTTATTCATACACCCACCAAAAACTGGTGGCACATCTATTAAAGATGTGTTAAAAAAATACGAGTCACCTGTGGGCCCTGGGTCGTATCATAGTAACTTTTTTGACGAGTTAGTTGATAAAAACTGGTCTCAGGTATTTGAAGAGTATAATAAGAAAATTGAGCAGGGTGATGAAGCAACTATAGAAAAACTTGTTTCTGGGAATGTGAATCCCATAACAGACCCAGACAAGTATGTCACGTACAATAAAACGCTCAAGTCATATCTTACTAGTGACTTTCACTTCTCACAGAATCAGTACAGAAATGTCATTCGACATGACATATTCGATAAGTTAATAATTTTTGGCATGGCCAGAAATCCGTTTGATAGAGTCATATCAATTCATCTTTGGCAAGACGGTGTATTCAACAAGGCAGTCCTGATGGATAAGATCAGAAATTATTCTTGTCTTTTTTTTAATGATTGGAACCCTTGTGTGTATTACCTTCAAGGCTTGTACTGGGACGGAGAGCTTCCCCAAGATCCAGTTCAGAAGTCAGCCCACGGAATTCAAACAGGCATATCAGTAGAATTTACGAGAAAGCCTGATTTTTTTATAAAATTTGAGACACAGTTGAATCAAGAGACAATTGACATGTTGTGTAAGGCTTTGAACATCGAAACATCAGCGCTTCGTCATTTAAATAAATCTAACGTCAGAGAACATTACTCTCATTACTATGATGATGAGTTAATTGATCTTGTTGGGACAGCATACGAGTGTGACTTGGAAGCATTTGGTTACGAGTTTGAGGATAGAAGATAAAATGAGTAGACCATCTTGGGACAGTATTTGGATAAAGTTTGCGCATGATATAGCTGAGAGATCGCCAGATCCCACGTATAAAGTCGGGGCTGTTATTGTGAATGAAACAAACACACAAGTTCTTGCTGTTGGATACAACGGAGACCACCGCGGTGGTCCTAACGCTAGAGAGTCAATGGAATCAGGTTGTAGCGGATTTATTCATGCAGAGATTAATGCACTGATTAAGTGTGATTTCAACTATCCAAAGCGAAAGAAAATGTACATTACGCTATCTCCCTGCAGAATGTGCGCAAAAGCAATAGTCAATGCAGGAATTGACGATGTCATATACGATGAAGAGTATAGAGACACAAGCGGGATAGATATACTTAAAGAAGCAGGTATCTCTGTAAAAGCATACGATAGAGAATAATTATTCTTGTGCATAGGTGCTGTTTTGAACAAGAGTATATACATTGAAAGCCTCTTATCGTTAGGAGGTAAAAAAAACAAAGATTCGATTGAATTTATTTCTAACGGTCTAATGATAAGAGATAAGGCTTCTAGGGTTGAATACACTGTTGTGAGGGTGTATCCTGATGAAAGAGGTAAACCTATAGTCTTATGCTATAGATACTATCTTCCAGACAGTGGCGAAAAAAAGGTGTATATTAGAATACCAAGCACAGATTTTACCAAGTATGAACCGGTATGAGAGGCAAATGAAATATTTAATTGACGAAAATGTGAAGAACATAATTAAAGATTCACTAAGTTTAGATAACAGTGAAAGGCTAGACGAAACATTTGTAGCTCAGCCTAAGAAGTTCAATATAATAACTGATCTTTTGAGTGATGGAAGCATTAAGAATCACCTCTCGCTTTACGAAGACTACATAGAGAAGTTTAATCTTGCTAGCGCAAAACTTGACACAGCTGATAGGTCGGGTGTGAATTCAAATCATGCTGAGTACAGATCAATTAAGTTAGATGAAACTTTCAATATGAACGGTTCATATTTGCATGAATTATATTTTTCTAATATTGCTGATGCTGAATCAAAAATTGCAATGGATTCTCTGTCATACATGCGTCTGAACAGAGACTTTGGAACGTTTGACGACTGGCAGCGTGATTTCATGGCATGCGCAAAGAGTTCAAGATGCGGCTGGGTTGTCACGTATATCAATATATACACACAGACTTACATGAACTGTTTTATTGACTTACACGCTGACAATGTACCCATAGGAATGTATCCCGTGATAGTTGTTGACATGTGGCAACATGCTTACTATAAGGATTACTTAAAAGATTCAGCAACATACTTATCAGCAATGATGAAACAACTACGATGGTCAGTTATTGAGAAGAGATTCCAAAAAGCTGATAAAATTTTACAGGTTATTAGAGGCGCATAATGAATAATTTAAAAATATATAATCTTTTATTTGAAGCAGACGAAGAAAAAGAGAACAAACCCGCACCAGAAAATCCAGTTGCTGTAAGAGAACCTTCTGTGAAGGCTAGACCGGCAAATGACTCTGTTGATGATCAAATTGACTCATTGATTTTGAGATATGAAAATGCATCAATCAGATCAGAAGAGGCAGAAGAAGCTTCAGCACTGCTTGAGTCACTCAGCAGCCTAGACTTAAAGTTTCTTTTCGAGCAAGATGATGAGTTTGAGGATGAGTTTGAGGATACAGACGATGCAGACGATACGGGCGATGAAGAAGTCGAAGACGATACAGACGACTCACCTAGCGGTAGTGAAGATATGACCGTGTCCGAGCCTGCTGATGACCAGGAGGTACCTCCTTTGGACGTAGACGCGTTCACAGGCCGTGTTGTTCGTTTGATTATGAATCACAAGAATCTTTTAAGAATTGAAGATGCAATTGTTAACCGTGCTAAGAATTTCTTGGATGAAAACTACGGTGATCAATTTGTTAATAAATACTTAGCAATATTAGAAGAGCAGTATGGATTAACTGCAGAAGAGCACAGTGACGTGTCGTATCCTGACGATGAAGTATACGCAATTGGCGCAAATCCAGCCGGTGCCGGCGCACTGGGCGGCGGAGGAGGAGTTTAGATTGTCTGAGACAAAACATGATTTTTACACAAAGAAGTCTGTGCATTTTAATTTATCCAAGGGCGCACACGCAGCTTTTAGGATAGCATGTTTTGAAAGGAGCTTGTCAATGCAAGAAGTTGTTGAAGAGTTTGTTCAACGAGTTTTGGCAGGAAACCCTAGTATCATGAAGCTTTTTGATGAGATTGCTGAGAATAAAAAGAAAAAATCAGAAAAAAAGTTTTCACAGTCAGACGTGGATTCAATATTTAATCTGCTTGAGGAAGAAGACCCGCTTAAATAAAAGGAATTAACATATGTCTATAGATGATGAAGCAAAAGCAATAAAAGAATTAAGTGAAAGCCCTAAAGAAAAAATTATTAAAGGACTGTATCTTAGAAACAGAAGCAAGGGAATGCTTGACGCCATTCAAGAAAAGGTCGTGTCGAGAAAACTTCTTGTATTTTTTACTGCAACAGGATTACTAGCCTGGGCAGGTCTAGACTCAGACACGTGGGGAATGATTGCAGTTGTGTATATTGGTGGTCAATCAATAATTGACGCAGCAAAGGCCTGGAGGCACGGTTAGTGAGTATACTTTTTTGGATAAACTTGTGGGGAACATTAACAAGCGCATGGACAAAATTTAAAAATTTTTGCGTAAAGTATTGGCAAGCGTTTGTAGGACTTGTTCTAGTTTTAGTGGGTTATCTTCTTGGAAGGGAATTTAACAACGTAAACATTGATAAGATTGATGCTGAAGCCGAGCTTGATGCTATAAAAAAACAAAAAGAAGAAGAAACGATACTTCTCAGTGATCATCTTAAAGATAGCGAGACACTTTTAGAAAAGAAGCATGAAGCGCTTCTAGAGGTTGAGAGACAAAAAGATCGTAATATTAGTGAGCTAAGTAACAATGATGAAAAGCTTGATAGTATTCTTAAAGATAAACACGATCTTAAAAAAGGAGATTAGAATTGTTATTTCTTCTATTTTCGCTATTAAACCCAGTATATGCACAATCGTCAACAGATGATTTAGGTGTCGACTATGTAGATGTCGTAGAGGGTGATACTGTTCCATTTAGCGGTAAATTATTTACAATAGAAGCTGTTGCAACAATCCTTGCAAATCAAGAAGCAGAGCTTCAAGCTGCAAGGGTAACTTGTGAGTATGATATTAGTAAACAAGAATTAGACTTAACACTAAAGTATGATATACTGTCATCCAGATATAATTCAGAAGTTTTGATGTACACAACAATGATAGAAGCTAGAGATGAAGAACTTAAGAAAGCCGCAAGAAAAGACCTTCTTCAAAAGTGGGGAGTGTACGGAGGTTTTATTTTGGGTGCTACGTCATCTATCGCAATATTTTATTCTGTTCAGTCATATTAAGAACAATCTTTACTGAAATGATAATTAAAGGGTAGGGGTTTAGTTTAATGAAAGTCAAGGTTAAAAAGAAGGTTTTATTTAACTTACTTAAGCGACACTTAGGTGAGAATAGAACATACGACAATCCATCTGGTAACTTTATTTTCCCATTTCAAAAGGATGAGGAGCCGATAAAGCCCGTCGCACACATGTCAACACAACTTTCAGTTGAAAAGCCGCCTGTTGATGATCCTTATTATGTTCCTGCATCTTCGTTAGAACTGTCATCTGCTGCAAGCGTGATAGCAAAAGAAGTTCCACAGGATCAGATAGATTTTTTTTATCGAAAGTTGCATCAACTACTTGATAAGAGTCTAGATAATCACGATGATATAGATGATGATTTACTTAGCGAAGGAATAAATTTACTAACTGAAGATCAAACAGAAGTTCAGACATACATTCAGTCAGCTATAAGGAGAATGAGTTCTTTAGAAGACGCTAGTGAAATTGCTGCAACATTAGCAATGCTTCCTGCGTTTGAGACAGAAGAGTTAGATGAAATTCAAATAGAGAATATGCTAATTAATGCTTTTTATGAAGGGCAGGTTGCAGGATTTGAGGCACCGCAAGATGTGCAATCAGCACCACAACCTCCAGCTCCAAGCAAAACAATACTAAGAAAGAAACAGGCACCCGGTATTTTACCTCCAGAAACAGAAGTTGAAGATGTTGAAAGCTTGCAGACATATCAGGCTGCAGTTGATAAATCTCAGTACATAATGGGCTATGAAGCGGGTTTAGATCTAGATGCCGGTTTAACTGTTGACATGCCTGATCCTCCCAATGAAGACTTCATGTCTGGCTACGAAGAGGCGCTACACTCGTCAAGCAAGCCTACGGACCATGATGATGAAACTACTGTGGCTGATTCGGGTGATCCTGTTATTGATTTAGCTGTGATGACACACACAATTCTTTTTGATATATCAAGAAAGGTTGAGAAAGAATATTTCGATGCGCACTTTACACCAACAGGCCAGGAGGCAATGCAGTCAGGGGCAGAAACGCTTAATATAACAGCAAGAAAGTACGGAATAACAAATGATCTTGTCTTTACAAATGTGAATCTTACAAAAAAGAAAAAGGGTGCTTATCTCTATACAGATGCAAGCATAGAGACAGAAATAAAGAGGTTTATTACAAATTATACAAAAATGCCAGAGGCAGCAAAGTACAATAAGCTTCTTCAGAGTGTTGCTAGCATATTACAGAAGACAGGCGAAGAAACAGTCGCTTTTATTGCAGAGCTTCTAACACAGAAGTATGTAGAGGAAAGAACAAGTTATCAGGAAATTCCTGATGATGAATTTTTGAACAAGAAAATTATAACACTATTTTCCATTACTATAAGAAAAGAGCCCTACAATTATAAGAACGTGTCTAGACATTTTATGAACAGAGCTACACCTGATCAGCTTAGCGGAATCGTTGAAGATATGAT
>Ga0098057_1000118_pt1 | contig 29957 bp, 43 predicted proteins | sample 18_taG_FD_77072 | JGI IMG/M metagenome (GOLD analysis project Ga0098057, IMG submission 77072) | Marine viral communities from the Subarctic Pacific Ocean - 18_ETSP_OMZAT15316 metaG | ecosystem: Environmental > Aquatic > Marine > Oceanic | place: Pacific Ocean | collected 2015-01-19 | reverse complement strand
CCTGATTTTGAATAAAATATATATTCATATCACAGAACACATTCCAAAATTCCGAGAGCAGGCATTTAGATTTACAAAAGATAAAAATGAAATTGATGAGGTGGTGCAAGAAACCCTTTTGTTTTTTTTACAAATGAACCCCGCCACCTTAAAAAAAATTTATACAACTGACGGAATAAAAGGAATTGTTTCTTATGGTTGTATTATGATTAAAAGAAACCTGACTTGCAAAAACAATAAATATTATTACAAGATCAATAAATATTATTCTAAATTGAATGACATTTACCATACGACTGATACCAAAAATGAATGGAACCGCACAATTCAAGATTTGCCAAATAATACAGGGGTGGACAATTATGTGAACTTAGAAAAAATTGATGCAGCACTTGATGATTTTTATTGGTACGACCGTGAAATTTTTAAATTGTATTATTACGAAGGGAACACATTAGATAAACTCGCGGAGAAAACTAAGATCAGCAGAAATTCTTTATTCACTACAATAGACAAAGTGAGAAATCAATTAAAAAAATTATTAAATGAGACTGAATAAATTTTTTACAAGCGCATCAATCTACAATGAGAGGTTAGAGATTTGCAAGACTTGTCCTAAGTATTTTAAACCAACAGGAACTTGTTTATCTTGTGGATGTTTTGTGAGAGTGAAATCCAAAATTTCTTCAATGTCCTGTCCAGATAAAAAATGGATGAAGACCACAACCATTGAAACCCCAACAGAATTGGACAAAGATTTGATTGCAGCAGTAATTGAAATTCATCCATTATTTAAAGATAAACGACCAGAAAATTATGAGCAAAAAATTAGAATTATAGAATTATATAATACAATTCACGGAACTAATTATTCAAATCAAACCAGTTGCGGTTCGTGTTTGCACAGTATTTGGAAAGGCCTCAATGACATTTATCAAAAACATAAAGATGAGTAATTTTCTTACACATTTGAAACTTGCCAACCATAGCAAAAACAATAGGTGGATTGTAAAATTGGACAAAGACAATTTTGTTCGTGAAGTCAAACTCATTTTTAATCCGAAAGAATACAGACAAATTAATGGATCAAAAGAATTATTGACCAGAGAGAAACTGATTAAAGTTTTAGAATTGGACAAAGACAAAAGAGAGGCATTGGCAAATGAATGTAAATAAAATACTTTAAATTAATATAGAAACATATCAAATGAAATCAGAAATCAAAATTTACAAAATCAAATCAAACCCAAAGAACCCAAGAGTAATTAAAAATGAGAGGTTCAAAAAATTAGTGGATAGCATTGAGACAATTCCAGCATTTATGGAATTGAGACCTGTAATTATTGATGAGGATTTTATGGTGCTTGGTGGAAATATGAGATTGAAAGCACATCAATTTTTAAACAGAAAAGAAATATGGACAGATATGTTTACAAAAGAAATGTCCGACAAAATGAATATGAAAGCAATTGAGGAAGACAGAGAGCCCAAAACCTATTTAGAATATTGTGAGGAAATTATAATTAAAGACAATGCCACAGCTGGAGAATGGGAATATGATATGTTGGCAAATGAATGGGATAGTGTACTTCTTGATAAGTGGTTGGTTCCTGTATGGCAAAACCCTGATGATCTTGACTATGCAAATAAAAATAAAGAGATTGACATTGATGATCTTGAAAACACAATGAAGTTATCATTGGAATATATTGAAGACGATTTTCATTTTGTGAAAAATAAACTTAGTCAAATTGCTGCAACACCAGGCGAGGCAGTCAAGATATTAATTTCTAATATCCGAAAAGTCTAATGCCACAATTTAATTACAAATGGAATTTGAAAAATGGTTATCCTGAAAAAAATGGCCTAAAAGTTTTTGGCACATTCGTTTGCGGTGGTGGGTCCACAATGGGCTATAAACTTTCTGGTTGTGAACATTTAGGTGGGGTGGAAATTGATGTAGCAATTGCTGAGGTTTATCAGGCAAATCACAATCCAAAATATTTTTATGCAGAAGACATTAGAATATTTGCAGACCGCACAAAATTTCCTGACGAACTATATGACTTAGATATTTTAGACGGATCACCACCGTGCTCAAGTTTTACAATGATTGGAAACAGAGAAAAGGATTGGGGAAAAAATAAGAATTTTAGAGAAGGACAAACAGTTCAAAGGTTAGATGATTTGTTTTTTGATTTTATAAAACTCGCAAAGAAGTTACAGCCAAAAGTTATTCTTGCAGAAAATGTCAAAGGATTAATTTCTGGCAATGCAAAAGTTTATGTGCATAAAATCAATGATGCACTAAAAGATGCAGGTTACAAAGTACAATTATTTTTATTGAATGCAGCATCAATGGGGGTTCCACAAAAACGAGAAAGAGTTTTTTTTATTTGTCACAGAAATGATTTGGATTTTCCTAAGTTGAAGTTAGAATTTAACGAAAGCATAATTCCATTTAATAGAATAAGTGAAGACCACCCACCAGGAGATTTAACACCACTCTACGCGAACTATTGGGAGAAAGCGAAACAAGGGGGAAGCGTTGGATTATTTAAAGCAATCAAGAAGCTTAAAATGAATGATGTCAGTTTTACAATAACTTCAGGAGACAGTTACCACCCAACACAAAAAAGAACATTAAGTAAAAGTGAATATTGTAAAATTGGATCATATCCTCTTGACTACGATTTCAAAACAATGGACCCAAAATATTTAATAGGAATGTCAGTTCCGCCAATTATGATTGCACAAATATCAACTCAAATACAAAAACAATGGCTGAAAAAATAGAACAAAATAGAACACAAATCAACAAAGAGAGAATGTTAAAAGCATTAGAAGTTTCACTCGGAGTTGTGACAACCGCATTGAAGACAACTGAATTGTCAAGAACGAATTTTTATAAATGGTTGCAAGAAGATGATGATTTTAAAAATGCAGTCAATGAAGTTCAGAACATTCAAAAAGATTTTATCAAATCAAAATATTATGAATGCGTACAAGACAAAGTTCCGAGTGTAGTTATTCACGCAGCAAAAACACAATTGGGGTGGAATGAAACCAACAAAATTGATTTGAGTTCAGGAGACGAACCGATTAAAATTAATGTAAATATCAAAGGCGTTGATTATTGATACTGAATTTACGAGCACCCAAGAAACCGCAATAGAATATTTATTTGATAATGAAACGACTGAGGTTTTATTTGGGGGCGCAGCAGGTGGGGGGAAGTCTTATTTGGGTTGTGCTTGGATAATTTTATTGGCAATCAAATATCCAAAGACAAGATATTTATTAGCAAGATCAAAGCTTGATAGTTTAAAGAAAACTACATTGAATACATTTTTTGAAATATGTGAGGAGTGGAAATTTAAATCAGGCAAGCATTATAGTTTCAATGGATCATCAAACATAATCACATTCTACAATGGTTCAGAAATTTTATTGAAGGATTTGTTCTTATATCCAGGAGACCGAAATTTTGATTCTCTTGGAAGTTTAGAAATTACTGCAGCATTTATAGACGAGGCAAATCAAATTACAGAGAAAGCAAAAAATATTGTTGCATCAAGATTGAGATACAAATTAGATGAGTTCAATATCCAACCAAAATTATTAATGACTTGCAACCCCTCAAAGAATTGGACTTATACAAAATATTACAAACCAGCAAAGGAAGGCACATTGCCAATCCATAGAAAATTTATTCAGAGTTTGGTGGATGATAATGAATACATCAGCAAACATTACAAATCACAATTACAAACTTTGGATGAGGTTTCGCAACAAAGATTATTATTTGGAAATTGGGAATACGATACAACAAACGACAGTTTGATTAATTACGACAGCATCATTAATTTATTTTCATCCGTTGGAAAACTTGGTGGGAAATATATCACTTGTGATGTTGCAAGATTTGGTGCAGACAAAACTGTGTTTATGGTTTGGAATGGATTACACATTGAATATATAAAAGCATTGGACAGGTCAGCAATTGATGTGGTCGTAAATCAATTGAAAATCTTACAGCAAAAATATGAAGTCAATTTAAACAATATCATTGTTGATGAAGACGGAGTTGGTGGTGGCGCAAAAGATTTTATGAGATGCAGAGGTTTTGTCAATAATTCAAAACCATTAAAGAAAGAGAACTATCAAAACTTAAAAACACAATGCTATTATAAGTTGGCTGACTTAATCAACAAAGGACAAATTGGAATTGATTGTCCTGATGTGAATATTGAAAAATATATAATTGAAGAACTTGAACAAGTCAGAACCAAAGATGCAGACAAAGACAATAAATTAAAATTGATTCCAAAAGATGAAGTTAAAGATATTCTTGGCAGATCACCAGACTACGCTGATGCAATGGCAATGAGAATGTTTTATGAGATTGACGGAAATTATGGGAAGTATTTTGTGCAATAAAAAAGAGAGCACATTACGGAATGCACTCTCTTTTCAATTTCGTGCAATTCAGGTTTACGACAAAAGGATATTGCACTTTATTACCAAAACAAGTGGTGCAAATATATAAAAATATATCACGTCACCTAATTTTAAACTAAATATTCATTTTTTACTTTAACTATTATGAAAGTCAAAATCGATAAAGACGGAAAGAAACAAACATTTAACATCATAAATTCTTGGGAAGACGTGACGTTGGATAAATGGGCTGAGCTTGTTGCAGCACATAATGGAGAGCAGGGCAAAGCAAATGAAGCATTGAGTATGTTGGAGAATTTATCTGATATGCCAACAAACTTAATCAAACAATTTTCATTGACTGATGTAAATTCTTTGCTCACAAAATTGGCTGATATTCAAAGTAGAGCTAATAGTGATCTGAGAAATAGATTTACACTCAATGATGTTGAATACGGATTTCATCCTAATTTACAGGAAATCACATTGGGGGAGTGGGCGGATTTGGAGACGTGCATCACAGACGGAATGCAAGAAAATCTTGCAAAGATTATGGCAATTTTATACCGTCCTGTTTTAGAAACCAAAGATAATTTTTATACAATTGAAGCATACGACACGAGCACAAAACCAATGCGCATACAGGAATTTAAAGAGATGCCAGCATCAATAGTTGAAAGTGCTCTGGTTTTTTTTTGGAGTTTCGCAAAACAACTCTTGCTAATTTTGCCACAGTATTTGGTGACCAAACTGAAAGAGAATACGAGCCAGGTGAAACAGTCAGAAACACAGACGAAACATTTTCAAAACGCTGGGGATGGTTCGGAGTGATGTATCGATTGACAAATGGAAATATCAGGAATTTAGAAAGCATAGTGAAAATGGAATTATATACTTGTTTGACTTGGTTATGTTATGAAACAGACTTGGAAGAAACACAAAAGCAACAAAGACGACACAATAAAAAATATTAGAAATGGCAAATGAAAGTAGATATGCAATGTGGAGAAATCAAAGTGAAACTTCTGTCACAGATCAGTTTCCACACGACAGCGTTGGTTATAAAACTTTTAACAATGTAATTGAAACTTTATTGTGCATTGCTTGGAAACATAAATTTGTGGAGCAAGTTGATAGTGGAGATATTTGGGCAGTAGATTTGGAAAAAAATACTACATATCCATATTTTCATTTAGTGACTGACAATGTGCAAACAGAAGATGCAGAAATGGTTTTCAATTTCCAATTAATAATTATGGATTTGGTGGAACCAAGTCAGAGCAATCAGCAACAAGTTCAATCAGATACTTTGCAAATTCTACTTGATATTGTGAATGAATTTAAAAATGGCAGTATGTTGAAAGACCAAGCACAAGTAGGTTGGGAAGACGCATTGCCAGAATATTATATAAAAGGAGATTTCATATTTAATCCATTCACAGAAAGATTTGACAATGCAGTTACAGGGTGGACATTAGATTTTGGAGTTTATGTTCAATATGATTTTCCGGCTTGTGATAGTCCTTTTATAGAAACAGAAGATGACGCAGTTTCAAGTTGCGTTCAATAAGACAAAAGAATTAAAAATAGATTAAAATAAAAAATCAAAATTATGGCCACACTAACGAGCACCGTCACAGAAAGTATCACGTTAAATGGAAGCGTGAGAGGAAGTACAAATGTTTGTTCCATTACAGGAGTTACACAAACTTCATCTGATGTAAAAACTTGCCTTGCAACAGCGACAACAAAAATTGCAAACTTTGGATCAACCCCAGCATCAGCAATTAAGTATTCTCAATTTGCATACACAAATGCAATATATGTCAGAGTTACAAATTTAAGTTCAACACACACAATAGAATGTGCATTTGTTGGAAATGGATTGGAAAGTCAATGTGAGGACGCAGAGGGGGCGAACAGTTACAGAGTACAATTAGAACCAAGACAAAGCACAATGATTTGGGATTGTTCAGCTGGAACACTTGGTTCAAGTGCAGCACCGAATTATGTTGATGCTTTGCAAAATGTTTCTTATATTGAAATTAACAATGCCAATGAAACAGAAGATGTTGATATTGAAATATTTGTTGCATCAACTGAAATAGAGCCAAGCTAAAAAATGCTTACCATTGAGCAAGAAAAGTATTTGGAAAGTATTGCAAGAGAAATAGTTGCAGAGGCAAAGAGCAATCTAAAAACCAAAAAAGGTTCCACGAAATTGGAAGGCACTATTGATTATGATATTGTGCCAAGCAAAGGAGAGATCACAGTTTTTTTTAAAATGGCTGATTATGGAAATTTCCAAGACAAAGGAGTTAAGGGGAAGGGGGGAACCATAGCAGACCAATCTTATGGTGGTCGTAGGTGGTATATAACTTATGAAGGCAAACGGAAAGACAGTCCATATCAATTTGGAAAATCAGGTGGTGGTGGATTGAGGAAAGGCATATACAAGTGGATAAAAACCAAAGGACTGAAAGGTAGAGTTCTAAAAGAATGGAAATCAGCAGGAAATAGAGGTGGTCAATATATCACAGATAAATCATTGACATTTTTAATAAGCAGGGCAATTTATATAAAAGGAATGCACGGAATAAGTTTTTTTCAAAACGCAATTATGAATGGAATAAAAAAATTAGATGAAGGTTATGGAGTTGCATTCAAAGATGATTTTGACAGAGAAATGAAAATAATCACAAAATAAAAAGATATGGCACTCACAATAGTACAGCAACCATTATTTCAATTCCTATGCGTAGGGCAAAACATTGTTTACACAATAGCTTCTCAGAATACAGTTTTGAATGAAAGCAATGTAAAATTCTTATGTTCAATTTGGGGTGGAAAGAGTTTAGCAAATTGGTCAGTCTTAGCAACTTTAAAAACAAGTCCAAATGCAGCAGGAGTTGGAATATTTGATATTGGAACAATTATAGAAAGTTATGCAAAACCAACTTATCAGGGAAGACGAGGAACTGACATTGACCACCCAAATAATTTTTCCACGTTCAAGCAAGTTCCATACACAAATTCAAAACCTCACGCAATACATTTGATTGATAGGTTTTGTACCAATCGCCATAATATGCACACATATTTAGTTGATTTTGGAATTGAATTTTTAAACACAGCAACAGGTAATATAGAAAAAGATTGGTCGCAAACAGCGTTCATCAATGAGAATTTTGTTTTCAATGGAGTTTTATCAAATACAAATCCACTCACAAGTTCTGATCCGACAGGAAATGGGGTGCAAAATTACATTGGTTACAATCCACAAGATTTTAATTATGAAGACGGTTCAGGAGATTATATAATAAGAGGCACAGCAGGAAGTGCTGAGGGTGGTAGGTTCGTTACTAATATGCCTGTCAAACAAAAGATTAGAGAAAATGATTATGGCACCGTAGCGTTCTTTAATCTTTTAAAAGTTGAAAGTCCTAAAAATAGTGGGTTTTATGACATTGAAACAATGCCAGATTGGGCCTATCCAGGACTTGACAATTGGGTTCCAGGAATTGCACTTGAATTTTTTGATGTGACAGGCGCAATAGTCCAATCCAATTGGTATGAAAACACTCACGTCAATGGTGGCGCAGAGCACCCAATACATATTGATGTTGCTACAAATTTAGTTTACTTTGGACACGGGCTTGCAAATATGAAAGGGCGAAATCAAACTTGGCCAGCAAGTGCCGTTAGCTATGATGTATTCGCATCAGAAGATAATGAGGGAGAGGGATTTCGACCACTCAGCAGAAGATACAATTTTGAAATAATTTCAGATGATTGTCACAATTTTGAAAGCGTCAGATTGACTTGGCTAAATAGAATGGGAACTTGGGACTATTACACATTCACAAAGAAAAACGTTCACAAATGGAAAACCAAAGGCGTCACATATTCTCAATTGGGCGGAACTTGGAATGAACAATTTTGGAACCCATACGACCATTTAGGCGGAGACAAAATATTCATAAACAAAACAAAGGAGAGTGTTGATTTAAACACAGATTATATAGATCAAGAAACCGCAGCGTGGTTAGAAGAATTATTTACAAGTTCTGATGTTTACATCATCCACCAATGGAATGATGACGAACCGCAATTGGCATTTTCTTATGCAAACTATATTCATAAATACATTGAGGGAGTTACAGTTGGTTCAAAATCATATACCAAAAAAACAACTGCAAATGACGGATTAATAAAATATAAATTCAAAGTAAATAAGAGCAAACCAACTAATATTCAAAGGGCGTAAATATGGCAATACAACTGATAATTTTTCCACAAATTTATGACGGATATTTTTCTTATACAGGACCCAATACCACAGGGGGTGGAACAGGAAATGGAAATGGAATCCTAAATGATGGTGGTCCTGTGCCTTATCAAATTCCAAATCAGGGAACTCAATTTTTAGGAAATCCAACATTCAATCAGGGACTAAATACAAATCTTACAGTTGATGCAATAGCATCAGGATTTGCTTCTACAATTCCACGTTTAATGGACAATTCATTGCCGATTGGTTTATGGAATGCAATATGTTCAAGCAATGTTTCCAATCCACCAAGCACAGCAACAGGAAGTTTAAAATTGGATGCAACTCAAACAGGAGAAGTAAATACTTTAAATGCGGTCGCAACAAAAGTAGATCAGTTGCAAGCAGGAAATTCTTATAGAGTGTTGGTTACGATTGATGATTACAGCGGAGACCCTGACAAATCAAATTTAAGATTAGGAATAACAGGTGGGTTTGAATTTCAAGAAGGGGAAAGAACAATGCAACAATGCGGTGGTAGAAATGGAATGTTGCAGGGTGGAGAAGGTTGGGTTGATGCAGAGACAGGAAAAATGGTTGGAAATCCATTGTCAGTTTGGACGACACCAGGCCAAAGATACTATCAAGATTTTATAGCACAATCAAATTTGGAAGTTTTACAATTGTCTTTTCAATCAGAGGGTGGTGCAGGAAATACAATAGACATCACAAAAGTGAGTTTGGTTTCTTCAACCCACCACTATCCTGACAGGAACAATCCAACTATTGACCAGTACCAACCTGACGGTCTTATCAGAAACAATCCAGTTCAAGCATCAGGTTCAGTTACAACTTATCTTACAGACGGACAAGTAATTTTGGATTTATATAAAGATGAGAGTATTCCACTTAATTTGTCAGTTGATAACTTCACAAATGTAGATGAGAAGATTGCGAGTTACAGTAAAAGTTTTTTAATACCAGCAACTAAAAGAAACAACATAATTTTCTCACATTATTTTGATGTGACAAGAACACAAAATCACGACCCCTATGTATTCAATCCTTTTGCCAAAACGAAAGCATTAATTAAAGATGATACAGTCACAATTTTTGAGGGGTGGATGAAGTTGATAAATGTGCAAGAGAAAGACCAGCAAGTGAGTTATAATATAAATCTTTATTCTGAGCCAACTACATTTTGTGATTATTTGAAAGCATCAACAATCGGAGAATTAGATTTTATGGAACTCGGTCACAATTATGATTGGGACACCATTCAGGATAGTTGGGATGATACAGTAGGTATTCCATTGACAACCCCACTAAATGTAAATAGTTTTGCTTATGATCCAGCACTCGGAGTGAACAATACAAATGTTATGAAATATCCTGTTCAAAATTGGACGGGTACTTTTCAACTATTTCAGATCACAAACCCAGCTGACACAATTGCTGCAATGGGGTTTGAAAGTATGTGCAGACCATTTGTGAATTGCAAATATTTATTAGACAAAATGTTTGAAGTGACACCGTTCACTTATGAGAGTAATTTTTTAAATGGTGCTTATTTTAAGAAATTATTTATGGACTTTAATTGGGGTGCAGCAAGTCAAAGTCTTGCAGCAACATTTACTGTATTAAGTCCTGATGTGATTGGGAGTGCATCAAGTTCAACAGGGGGAAGTTCAACAGCACCAGGTGCTTGGGTTCAATGGAATATGCCAAATATGGTCAATGAAAACCCAGCAGGAACCCAATATACTTATTATGATCCTATCACAGGAGTTATGGAAATTCAATACAATGACACTACTGTTATAGGAATGGGAGTGCCACGTTTTAAACGAACTCATCATAATACAGAAGGGGAATGGAGAGTTGTGAGAACTGATTTTATTTCAGGGCTTAATGTGGTAGAACATACGGGAGCAATTAGTTTCAATGACAGTATGCATCCAAGTTCCACGCCGACTACAAGTTGTTGGGACCAAAGAAATGATTGCACACTTTTGCCAAGTGTAAATCACGAATGTGGAGCAGGAAACGCAAGTAGTTCTATGTATGCTATTGTTTGTCAAGAAAATGATTTAATCCGTTGGGAATTTAGAAAATCAGCAGGATGTGGTGGAATACATTTGTCAAACAATACGGATGTTACTACTTGGGCTTGGTCCTCTTATAAAGACATTTACAATGTAGATGAAAAAAATGTTCAGTTCTTTCAAATTAGTGGTGGTCAATCAACAATGGATTTCTTAATGCAGGGACTAAGAGGACAAATGAAACAATATGATTTTTGGGCTGGCCTAAAAGAAATGTTTAATTTAGTTACAATGCCTGATGCATCAAGACCAAACCATTTAGTGATTGAGCCATATAATGACATTTTTATTGACAATCCAAATAGTAGGAAATGGGATTGGACGCAGAAAGTTGATCTAAAAAATATCAAGCACGAACCATTAAATAAAATTCCAAAAAGAACAATTTTTGGATATGACCACGACGAGAAGGATTATAGACTTTCAGTATATCAAAAAGCACTTGCAGGATATTACTATGGAGACAAAACTTATGAGGCAGGAAGTCAGTTTTTCAGTATCTTGACAGGAGAGAAAAAAATTACAGCCAAACCATTCGCACCAACTTTGGTGGCACCACTTTCTATGATCCACCCAGATTTTATTGTTTCTCACATTTATTCGGCAAATGATGAAGGCACAGAATTTCAACCATTTGACAATAAACCAAGAATACTTTATGACAATGGATTGAAGCCAATGCCACCAGGAATAACATTAGTGTTCCTTTTATGGGGTGGGTGGGTTCAAATGCTATCAGTTGTCTATGGACAAATGACGCACCTAAGTGAATGTCCGACAACAGGGAATACTATTGATTTAAACTTTGGAGAATGTCCATTAGTAAATCCTGTTGGAAGTCCAACTGTGAACAACCTTTTCAATACTTATTGGGCACCATATTATAATGAATTATACAACCCTGATGTGAGAGTATTGAAATTGAAAATGGCATTGACACCGCAAGACATAGAGGAATTTTCATTTTACGATACAGTATTCGTAAAAAATAGAGAATACAGAGTGAACAAAATTAAATACAATTCAGATAGGTTGGCATCAGTTGAATTAATACTTATAACATAATGAAATTCAAAAGAGGACAAAATATAAAACCGAGCCATACGACAGAAACAGGGCAAGTAATTTTTACTGACGGAAATGTGAACTGTGCCCCCAATCAAAGTAGTTGTGAGGCCTATGGTTATAAATGGAACCCAACTACAAATATTTGTGAGGCGTTTCCAGCACAAAATCTTGGCACTTTAATGAAAACTACAATCAAGTTGGGAAATGCAATTGCAGGAGTTTTGAATGAAGTCAAAGAAGGTAGTTATTACAATGAAATTAATGGATCAGAAAATCACATAGGAAGGGGAGTTCAAAATGGAATTATAACAGGCAAAGGAAATGATATTTCTGACTATATTGATGAAGCAAATATTTCTGGGCTTGAAGGAAAAATCTTACGACAGGGAGAAGTGATGCAGGGGGCAGGAGTTTTTGATTTTGAAAGTCCATTGAGATTAAATGGTTATGCACAAGCATCACAAATTCAATTTACAGGAGTTACAAGTGATGCGACACCCACAATTATGAAAATAAATGGTAGGGGAGACTTGGTTTTGCAGACAAATTCCATAGTTGGATTTGAGATCACAATGACATCCTATCTTAAATCAGGTGGTGCTTATAAATTTTATAAAAATAGTGGGGCAATTTGGGTAAATAACGACGGAGAGGCCACAATTTGTATTGGAGAACCTGTTGAAATTTGCAATGGTGGAGAATTTTGTGACAGTTCTTTTGTGTTTATTCAATATACGACAGGAGAAGGGGAAGATACTGTTTATGGAGACGTGCAATTATGGATTACAGGGTGCGAAGAACAAGAAGTTTTACACCACGCAGTAATGAATATTAATGAAACAAGGACAAATCTTTAAATTATGAGTACAGTAATAGATATTTCAATCAAAAGCAACATAAAAACTGCGACAAAAGATACGGATGATTTTGCAACTTCATTAAAAAAAGCAAAAACTGATGTATCAAATCTAAATCAGAACTTAGATATTCAAAATCAAGTGATAATTGATCTGGAAAAAGACCTGGTTGGAATGGAAGCGAAGCTCAGAGACACCCCAAAAACAGGTGCAGCGGGGTTTTTTGAGTTGGAAAAAGCGATAAAAGCAACAAAAGATGAAATCAAACTTGAAAAACTTGGCTTAAAAGAGTTAAATGGAGAGATGAAAACCGCAGTTCGTGAAGAAAAGAGTTTGGAAAAAGCAATTAAAAAGACGGAACAAGCACAAAAGAAGAAAAATAAGGCCACAAAAAAGGGCACATTAGCAACAAAACTTATGGGGAATGCCACAAAAATGGTTGGTCGTGCATTCAAAGCGTTAGGAATTGGGATGATTGTTGGAGCACTTGCACTTCTTTGGCAGGGATTGAAGAAAAATAAGAAGGCAATGGACTTGATTGAGAAAGTCACATCAACTGTGGCAAATGTTTTTGGACAAGTTGCAGATGTTTTGGTGGATGTTTATGAGTGGGTGACCGCATCAAGTGACAGATTTGACGGATTGACAAAGGTAGTGAAGGGATTAATCACAATTGGATTGACACCATTGAAAATGGCATTTTATACAATCAAATTAGCAGTACAGGGATTGATGTTGGCTTGGGAAACTTCTATTTTTGGATCAGGAGATGTGAGTAAAATTACAAATCTTAGAGCAGGAATACTTGAAACAAAAGATGCAATGGTAGAAGTTGCAGAGGCAGCAATTGATGCAGGGAAAGATGTTGTGAATAATATTGGAGATGCAATTGGAGAGATTGGAGACATTGTTTCTAAGGCAGCAGACGGAATTGCTGAAATTGATATTGCAGCAACTTATGCAGCAAGTGGTGCATTAGCGGAAGCACAAAATCAAGCAATCGCATTAAGGGCAATTTTAGAAAGTAAAATTGCAGCATACGACAGAGACCTCGCAATGCAGCAAAGAATAAGGGATGATGAGAGTGCAACTTTTGAAGAACGAAAAGCTGCAGCTGAAGAAATGAAAGCAATCTTAGAAGAACAGGCATCAGTCAGATTGGAAATGGCTGATCTTGCAATTTCAGAAGCAGAAAGAGAACTTGCATTAAATCAGGGTAATGTTGAAGCGCAAGCAGAATTAACTGCATTATTGTCAGAACGTGCGGATGTTGAAGCAGAGATTGCTGAGATGAAATTAGAACAAGATTTGGCAAATGCAGAAATGTTAGAAGAACAAAAAATATTAGAGCAAGAAGCATACGACAAGAAATTAGAAGACGAGCAATATTTATACGATTTACAGCAAGAAAATCTTTTGGCAAGCATTGAGAATATTCGTGAACACGCTTTAATGGAATTGCAAATTCAAAAAGAAAAGGATATTGCTGCAGCAATGGAACACGAAAATTTTGAAAAAATAATTGCTGAGATCAATAAAAAATATAAGAAGAAAGAGGATGCTATAAATAAGGCAGCAGACAAAGCAGACAAGAAAATGGCCAAGATCAATATGAAGGCCAAAGTTGATATGGCAAAACAGGCATTTGACGGAATTTCCACAATAATGGGGAAAGAAAGCAAAGCAGGAAAAGCTGCAGCTGCAGCATCAGCAACAATTTCAGCATTGCAGGGAGCAACAAGTGCATTCGCTTCTCTTGCACCAATTCCTTTTGTCGGTCCTGTTCTTGGTGGGATTGCTGCAGCTGCAGCACTTGTGGCAGGATATGCGAATGTTAAAGAAATATATGCAACAAAAACCCCTGACGGTGGAAGTGACGGTGGGGGTGGGGGTGGTCCTGAAGGTGCGGCACCTGATGTGAGTGCAGCAATTGGTGGAGATGCAGAACCAGAAGTAGCAGAATTGGCACCAGAAATGGTTGGGGGTGCTTTTGAACTTGGAAGTGGAGAGGCACCAGGCGCAACGCAAGCTTATGTGGTCACAGATGATATGACAGATAGTCAAGAACAATTGGCAAACATTAGAAGACGTGCAAGTGTTTAAAATCAAATATAAATGAATAAAATACTTTAATAATTATGATAAAAAAGAAATTGACTAAAATTACAGAGTTGGTTATTTCTGACGAGAATGCTGAATTGTCAATTGATTGCATTAGTTTGGTCTCAGCACCAGCAATAGAAATTGATTTTGTTTACTTTAATAAACAAAGGAAAAATCTTACAATGTCAAAGATTGATAAATATTCTCGTGAAATAATTTCGCCGGCACTTGTGCCAGATAAAAATATTTTCCGCTTCGACCCCAATACTGAAAGTGAGTATTATGTTTATTTTTCCAAAGAGACGGTAAAAAAAGCGAGTGAAATGTATTTGAGATACAATAATCATCACAAAGCAACATATCAGCACGAAGAAAGAGTTTCAGGAGTGCTGACCACAGAAAGTTGGATCATTGAGGACCCAGAACAAGACAAATCAAATCTTTATGGGTACAAATTAAAAAAAGGAACTTGGATGGTAAAAATGAAAATCGAAAATGATGAAATTTGGGAGAAAGTTTTAGAGGGTGAGTTAAAAGGAATTTCCATAGAAGGATATTTTGTAGACCGATTAGAAACATTGACAAAAGAAACACCAAAAGATCACGAAATATTGAGTGCTCTAAATGAAATATTAAATTAAGAAATTATGAAACGAATACCACCAAAATATTTTACCACTTTAAAAGATAGTATCAAAATCAAAATGAGAAATCATCCGCAAGCATACAGAATTGCATTGTCAAGAATGGATGATATTGAAGAAAAAATCAGTCAGGGTTGGTTGGGAGAATTTGTGGAAGAAGAATATGACAAAGCACAAACTGCAATTGTAAAAGCAAGAGATATTGTGAGATTTGATATGGCTCAGTATCACGGAGAAGCAGAAAGTTTATTAGATGATTTAATTGGAACCATTGATGAACTTGGTCTTGAAACACCACGAGAAGTTGCTGAATTAGAAAATCAATTAATCAATTTACAAGACGAAATTGATGAGTGGGAAAGAAAAATAGAGCAGTTCTGGTCTTAGAAATAATTTTTAAAAAAAAAGAATATGGATTTAAATAGATTTACAGCAAACGTTCAATCAACTACAAAACAAATGAAAACTTCTGGCAGAAGTAATCACATTATGTTAAGTGTTTTATCGTCTTTGGATGAAGCTTATGCAGAAGGACAGGGAATTTTAGGAGATTTATCCGCTATGCACGGTGCTCACGAAGAAAAAATTATGTATGTAGAAAGTGTTCTTATTGAAAAGCATAAGCAAATGGAGAAAGTGGATGAAGCAAATCAAGCAGTAGAAGATTTGAGAGCTGAGCAGGAAAGAAAAATGGAAGAAGAAATGGATAAAATGTTCGGAATTGAAGACGTAATGCAAGATTTGGTTGCAGAAGAAAATGAAGCTAAAAGTCAATATGATGAAGCAGAACAAGATTTATCATATTGGGAAGGGCAAGCAATACAAATCATCAATACATTAAATCAACAAATTTCTTCATTAGAAAGTGGAGCAGAAGCATTAGGACTTGACATCAGTACAGAAAAATATCACAATTTGGTTTCTAAATTAGAAGATGATGTAAACCACGAGAGAATTACTTGGGTGGGGGTTTCGTAAAATGAAAATCAAATAAACTTTAAATAAATACTTTAATAACCAAACATACCTTAAAAAAAACATCAAAATGGCAAAATCGAATTTAAAAAAACAAATCTTAGTCGCATTAGGATTGGATAAAATTTCCTTAGAGTGGCAAGCAAAATTAACTGACGGAACGATTGTAGTTTCATCAGCACCAGAATTAGAAGCAGGAGTTGATATTGGAATTTTAACAGAGGACGGAACGACTATGCCTTTGCCTGTTGGTTCTTATGAGACGGAAGATGGAGTTGGTTTTACTGTGGAAGAAGAAGGAATTGTGGCAGAATTATTGACTGAGGAAGAAGAAGCACCAACAGAAGAAACTGAAAGTACAGAAGAAGCAGTTGAAGCAAAATCACAGTTGATGAAAGAGGTAAAAACTTTAATTATTGAAGTTGTAAAAGCTGCAATGAAAGAAGCAAAAACTGAAAATGCAAAATTGAAAAGACAAATCAAAAAACTATCCGGCGAAGCATCTGGATCAAGAGTTCAATTCAATAAATTCAGAAGTGGAAGAACAGGACAAAAAGTAGAAAAATTAAGCACAGAAGCTTATAATCAATTGTCCTCAGTTGAAAGGTTTAATTACAATTTACAACAAAAATAATAAAAAACAAAATTAAAAAAATAATATTATGGCATCATCATTAGCGATTACGAGCAATTATTCTGGAGATCACGCTGGTCAGTATATTGCTGCAGCATTAAAAGAAGCAAAGTCTTTGGAATATATGACTTTACTTGAAAACATTAAATACCAGCGTTCAATTTCTCAACTTACAGGGGGGAGAACAGGAGAGGGAAGTTTAGTTACAGCACGTTCTTGTGATTGGACATCAGCAGGTGATCTTACTATGACTGAAAAAATTCTCAAACCAGTTCCTTTACAAATCAATTATGAAATTTGTAAAGCGGACTTAATTGACGATTGGCAAGCACAACAAATGAAAGCCGGTCAATGGAATACAGCAATGGGTCCTGATTTTTCAACTTTCCTATTAAGCAGAATTGCAGGAATTATTGCAGAAAATGCTGAAAATAGTATTTGGAATGGAGCAGTTGCGACAGCAGGAGAGTTTGAAGGGTTTATGACTGCAGCAACAGGATTATTTGTTGCTGATGCTGTTACTGCAGCACCAGCACCGACAGGTGGAACATACGCAGTCGCAACAATTATAAGTGACTTATCAGCTTTATTGACTGCGGTACCAAGTGCAGTTTATTCTAAAATTTCTGAGGATTTATATATGTATATGAACCCGACAACTTACAGAATGTATATTGCAGCGATTAGTCAAGCAGGATATGTGAATGCATATTCAATGAATGATACTTACCAACCTTATTTTGAGGGTTGTAAAATAGCAGTTTGTCCTGGCATTCCAGATGATAACGCTTGTGTTGCTCAGGCATCCAATTTATTTGCAGGCGCAGATTTATTTTCGGATCAAACTGAAATACGAGTTTTAGATATGGCACCGATTAATGGTTCAGATAATATTAGAATTGTAGCTAAGTATTCATTAGCAGTTCAATCAGGTTATGCATTGGATATTACTTGGCAAAAATAATTTAAAATTGAATAATTAATCTAAAAAAAATATACTTATGCCATTTGATTGTGATTTAACGAAAGGACGGGGATTGGGTGGATGTTTGACCACCACAGGGGGAGTAAAATATGTTTACTTTTGCGCCTATGAACCAGCAACAATAACACACGCAAGTTCTGTGGTTACAGATATTGCAGGAGTGTCTGATCTTTACAGATATTCAATGAAACGTGGAGCAGGAGGATTGTCAGAAGCAGTCGCAGCATCCGCAGAAAATGGAACTGTTTTTTACACCCCAACTGTGACTGTAAAACTTCATAAACTGACCAAAGAAGATCAGAATGAATTGAAATTAATTGCTCAAAATACTTTACTTTGTTTCGTGGAATTAAATGAAGTAAACGCAACAGGAAAAAATGTAATCATTGCAGTTGGAACTGATGCAGGATGCACTATTTCAGGGGGCACAAATTCATCCGGTGCGGCAATGGGAGATTTCAACGGTTATGAATGGACATTTGAAGCCAACCAATCTTATCCAATGGTTATGGTTACTGATTATACAACAACACCATTTGACAATATTGATAGTGGGGGACCAATCAACATAGTTACAAGTTAAAAGAATTTCTTTATTTGTTTAAAAGGGGTGGTCATTGTGACCACCTTTTTTTTTGAATACAAATAAATCCACCCAATTTACTTTAATAGATATGATACACGCAGTCAGAAACGTAAACCCAACTACATTTGAAGTGAGGCCTGTGCAAAGAACCGCACACACAACCAACAATGTAATCAATAGGAATACACTTACATATTTAGTGAAGTTCACAAATGATATGAACGACCGCACAATTTACGCTTATCCAAAAGGATATACAACGACTGACGGAATTGTGGATTTTGGACTTTCCAGATCAAACTATCAATATTCTGAAATCACATTCCAACAAAATTGCGCAGGTGCAAATGTTTATCAGGGGTTGATATGTTTGAAACCAGCAGGTTTTTGGTATTATGAAATTTGTGAAGTATATTTTGCAAATGGAATTACTATAACTTGGGAAGAAGAACCATTTGACTGCATTGCAGAAATGTATGCACCTTTTGATTTTACAGGAGATTTGGATGTATGGGATGAGGAAGGTCCAAATCCAGAAACTTATGGGGGGGTGCTTGGAGTGATTGTAGAGGAAGGAAAATTGCAAGTCAAAGAAGTTCCAACAGAAGTTACTTACATTCAATACGAAGAACCAGCAACTAATAATTATATATACAATGGAGAATAAGAATACAATTTTAAATGTCAATTTGGAAACTCAAACTGCGCCAAAAGTTAGGGAAAGCAGTTCAAGAGAATGGGTGGAATATGGAACAGAAGAATGTGCCAACGCCTATCCACAATTTTTAATTGATTTATTCTACAATAGTTCTACTCACGCAGCAATAATTAATGCCACTTCTGATATGATTGCAGGAGACAGTTTACAATGTGAGGAAGACTTGGATTACACATTGGACGCTTATGTGAAATTACAGAAATTCCTGGCAAATGCAAATCCAACAGAAACTTTGCACGAAGTAGTAAAAAAATTATCTTTTGACTTCAAGCTTCAGGGTGGGTACGCAATCAACATTATTTGGTCTAAGGATAAAAAATCCATTAGTGAGATTTATCACATTCCGGTGGAAAGATTACGAGCAGGAAAACCAGATGAGACAGGACAAGTGACTGAATATTGGATTTCATCTGATTGGTCAAATCTAAGAGAGAATGAGCCAAAAATGGTTCCAGCATTCAATCCAGCTGAAATTGAAACACCAAATCAAATTTTATATACAGGAAGATATTCGCCAAATATGGATATTTATTATGTGCCAGATTATGTAGGTGGATGCAATTGGGCTTTAATAGATCAGAATATTGCTGAGTTTCATTTAAACAATATACAGAATGGTTTTGCAGGATCATATTTTATTTCTTTTGCGAATGGAGTTCCAACACAGGAAGAAAGATTTGCAATAGAAAAAAGTTTGACTGAGAAATTTACGGGAACCAATGCGAGTGGACGTTTTATTTTAACATTTTCAGAAAGCAAAGACCGTATTCCTGAGATCACACCAATTGCAATGTCAAATGCGGATAAACAATATTTGGCATTGCAAGAACTAATGACTTCTAACATTTTAGTTTCTCACAGAGTGACCAGTCCAATGCTTATGGGTATTAAATCTGATACAGGTCTCGGAAATAATGCCGAAGAATTAAACAGCGCCTTCGAAGTTTATCTTAATTCCGTAATAATGCCGTATCAAACTCATCTTATGAAAACTTTACATAAAATTCTTGATATTAATGAAATGTATTTGCCACTAAGTTTTGTTCAGTCCAAACCAATCACTTCAAGATTTGGTATTGATGATATGAGAACGGTTATGACGACTGATGAAATCAGAGAAGAACTTGGATTGGAAGCATTGGAAGGGGATGTTCTAAAAGACGGAGAGGATGAGATCACAAATCCAACAAGCACATTGAGTAAATGTCACAAATTGTCCAAAGTGCAAGAAACTGACTTGAAAAAATGGTTGTCGGAAAATGGAGAAATAATGTCAGATGATTGGGAACTTGTGGATGATAGCGAAGTTGGAGATGAACACCCTCAATTTGATTTTGAAAGTGAATTAAATGGATTGGCAAAAATTAATTTAGTAAAAACACGGGCAAGTGGAAATGTGAATGCGCGTGGATCACAAGACGGGGGAAGTAAACAGACAGACAATAGAGATGCATTATATAGAGTGAGATACCATTATAATAGAGACAGAAGTTTATTTTATAAAAGCGGAAGTTCAAGCAGAGATTTTTGTGATGCAATGATGTGGGCTTCCAATTCAGGGAAAGTTTATAAAAAAGAACAACTTATTCCAAGCGCAGACGGTGGACTTATGGGAAGTTTGAGTGAGATCAGCGCAAATCCTGGTTGGGGCCCTTATGGACTTGACAATTATGACATCTTTTTATATAAAGGCGGTGGGAACTGTTTCCACCGGTGGTACCGAAGAATTTATAAAACAAGAATTGGAGAGAATTATGACATTGATAGTGCAGAAATAATTTCCACAACCTCAGCAAGAAGTCAAGGATTTCGACCACCGGCAAATGAGTATGAAGTTCCTGTGGCACCAAAACATTTAACAGGTGCAGGTTTCTACCAAAATTGGCTTAGAGAAAAATACGGATAAAAAAATAGAATAAAATGAGTTACATACTTTTCATCAGCGAAGACAAATTAAAGGAGAGCACAGCCATTCAGGGAAATGTGGATGTTGATTTTTTACTACCTTATGTGAGAGTTAGTCAAAAAAAATATTTGGTTCCTAAATTGGGAACTCAATTGTTTGACCACATATCAGGATTGATTTCAGCAGGCACAGTAGGAGACGTAGGCAATGAGCCATATAAAATTTTGTTGGATGATTACATTGCGGATATGCTTGTGCATTGGGGGTTTTGTGAATGCATACCTTTTTTAAGATACAAAATCCAAAATGGAAATATTTATGCAAAAACCTCAGAAAGTGGACAGGCATTGTCCAGAACAGACGCCCAAGATTTGCGAGAGGAAGTGCGAAACACGGCGGAATTTTATACAAAACGATTAGTGGATTTCTTATGTTGCTCAAATTCAACTTATCCTCTTTATGGACAATCCACAACTTGTGATGTGCCTGTTGATAAAAATGCCTTTTATGCAGGAATGAATTTAGAAAAACCAAATAATTGCGACAATTGCTAAAAAAAATAACATACAGGCCAAAACGAAAAAATGAATTGGCTTTAAAAAAATATATATCAAATGCCGATAAAAAGCTCATTAAGAGAAGTTGCGGAAGTGACAGGAGTGAATGCCACGATACTAAGCGTCACGACATTTTCCAACATAGAAATTGCACTTAAAATAATTCTACTTTTGATTTCAATAATCTATACAGTAGATAAGTATTTGCATCACAAGAGACAAAAAGACGCAAAAGATAAAAATGATTGAGAAATTACTTCTCTTATCAAGCAAGTGGATAAGTAATTTTTTTAGTAGTAGGGTACTACAAGTAGTGTTAAGTGCCTTAAATCGCTTTAAAATGACAAAACTGAAATTAAAATATTTTGAACTCAATGAATTTGAAAGTCCTGATTTGCCTGGAAGCGGAAGCAAAATGGACATTGATTTTTTGACTAAATTGGAAGCTGCAAGAGAGGTTGCAAATGTGCCTTTCAAAATCAATTCTGGGTACAGAACTCAGGAGCATAATTTGAAAGTTGGGGGAGTTTTTTCAAGTGCTCACAAAAAAGGTCTTGCAGCAGATATTAGTGCAAAGGGCTCGGATCAGAAATATATAATATTAAATGCACTAATGAAAGTTGGGTTCACAAGATTTGGAATGGGGGGAACTTTTATTCACGTAGATTTAGACAAAGAAAAATCACAAGAAGTGGTTTGGACTTATTAATTTAAAAAAAAGTAAAATGCAAAAATGGATCATTTATCAAACATTAAAAAGAATGTTCAGTAGTCGGAAATTTCTTTACACAGTAGTTGGAATTGTTGTGCAACTTTTAAGCGACACTTGGGGAATTGACCCTGAGGTTTCACAATCAATTCTATATTCTTTAATTGCCCTCGTGTTAGGTCAGGGGATTGCGGATGCAAATAAAAAATAATAGATTTCGTCTGAAACCTCACGAAATAACAGTTCTTGAAGGTTTGAGAAAAAAGAAAGTAAATAGGTTGATTGTTGGGGATGTGCATTTACCGTACACTCACAAGAATTATTTGAGACATTGTATTGATATTTATAATAAATACAATTGTTCGGAAGTGTCTTTTACCGGAGATATTTTGGATTCTCATTTTTCGTCTTTTCATTCAATTTCCACAGAAAGTCCAGGAGCAAAATATGAGTTGGACGAGGCAATTGAGAAAGTAAAAGATTGGTTTGAGGCATTTCCGAACGCAACTATTACATTGGGAAATCACGATTTAATTATTGCTCGCAAAAGTGAGGAAGCAGGAATTGATAAGCGTTTTGTCAGAAATCTTAATGAAGTTCTGGGAACCCCAACTTGGAAATTTGAAGAACAATTTGTTCACGACAATGTTTTATATACTCACGGAACAGGATGTTCTGGCAAAGGAATTATTAAACGAGTTCAGAATTGGGGAAGTTCAATGGTTCAGGGCCATATTCACACCCAAGCTTTTGTTGATTTCACAGCTTCATTGACTGATCTAAAATGGGGAATGCAATGTCCTTGTGGAATTGATTATAAAAGTTTCGCTTATGGATATGCAAAATTCCATACAGCAAAACCAATTTTGGGATGTGGAGTCGTTTTGGATAGTGGCAAAATGCCACTAATTGAGCCAATGGTCTTGGGGTAAATAACGACTTCTAAGGCATTTACTATGCAAAGGTAGTGTAATATATCACTTGCACCCCAAAGTCCTTTAAATCGCTTCTTTTGAGATAAGCATAAACTTTCAGTTGTTAGCAACTTTTCAACTAAAATGTGTTGAAATGTCACTTCTATTGTCTATATTTGCATATTATTAATCAATACATAAAACGACAAATGGAAATGAACAAAGTCAATCTACGGAAGTTCAGAGAAGAACTTAAAAAATCAACAGATCATTTAGAAGCACAATTCGGAATTAAAATCAAACAAGGAAATATTTCTTTTGATGAAGTCAGTTTTTCAATGAAAATGGAAATTAGAAATTCTGGTGCAAAATCAAAAATTGAACTTGACTTATTATCAATCAATAAAATTTATGGTTATGATTTGGAAAAAACTGACAAAGACGGTTTCAAATTATTTGGATATGCAAGTCGTTCACACAAATATCCTTTCATTGTAAAAAATTCAAATGGAAAAATGATGAAAGTTGATTTTGATTATGTACGAGAAAACTATGCAACAAATCTTGAAATAACACCTGATTATTCAAAATAAAGTATCACAAAAAGCACTCAAAATGGGTGCTTTTTTTAATGATCCACTAAAAAAATAAAGAAAATGACAAAATTAAATGTAAAAAATATGATTTCATCAAATGGAAATCTTATTGCAAATCAATTCATTATCACAATGAATTACAAAAAAATGTTTCAATCTTATGACACATTAATTGCAGTCAAAGAATGGAAGCAAAAAGATGGTTTAGAATATGAACAAGTGACTTTGGACAAAAATGCTTGGGATTACAGCAGAACCACAGGAAAATATAGAAATATATTTCTTGGTGAAACAAAAAAAGAAACAGAAGCAAAAATAAAATCAAAAGAGTATAAATTGAAGGACTTAAACAAATAAAAAAATGGACAAAATCAGACACGAAGAACTAAAAGTAGAAATATCCAACTTACAAGAAGTGGATAAATTAATGACAGAAAAAATTAATGAGCTGGAAGAAGCAAAAGAATTGACTTTTGATGTTGTAGAAAGAGTGAGCAAAATAAAACAATATAAAGCAAGTGATCTTCCAGCATATTTTAAATGGGACAAAGGTTTCAAAACTTGGTATTATAGAGTGAGAGTTGTGGACGGAAAAATTGTTGCTGATTATTTAAAAGACACAAGTGAAGGTTTTGAATATCATTTTTCAACCATAACTTGTGCTTTTGATGCAAGCAATGATCCAATTACAGAAGATGTTTGGAGAAACCAAATGCACAAATTCATTAAACAATTGAAATAATGGCAAAGAAAAAATGTACTAAGAAAAAATGCTGCAAAAAACCGGAACCAGATTTTCTGTATGCAACCGACATCACAACTTTTGCTTGTCACGACAATGAGATTTATTTGACATTGGAATATTATGAAAATTCTTTGTCTTTGGACGAACCCGTGAAAAAAGAAAAAACCATAATTATGGATGCTTATACTTTTTTGAACTCAGGTTTGTGCGAGAAAGAATATATCAAAAAGCAAGTGATTAAACACATTGAGGAATTATGAAAGAGAGATTAAAAGAATGGGTTTTATTGGAAATGCGAGAACATAAATTAGAAAAAATGTTAGATTTGCTTTGCAAAGAAACGGAAAGCAATTTATTTGTGATCTTGCCAAAAGAGAAATCAGAACGAGTTCCATACTTAAAAAAGGAACTTAATAAATTAATTGATAAATTTTAAATTATGAAATATAAATGTGTAATTTGTCAAGAGAAAAAAATTGGTTTCGGAAATAATGCGGAGCCATTAAAAAAAGGATTGTGTTGTGATTTTTGTAATACAAAAGTTATAATATTTAGAATCAAGACATTAGAAAAAGTGAAAGCCGAAAAACTTAAAAAGAGTAGGCAAAATAAAACAAATAAATAATTATGGATCAAGTAAAAAAAGCAGTAGTCAAATCAGTAAATGGAAACGGAACTTGGGAAAGTCAATATGGACTTTTATACAAGTGGGAAATCACAATGGAAAATGGAGATCACGGTCAGTATATGAGTAAAACTGAAACTCAAACTAAATTTGTGGTTGGTCAAGAAGCACCATATACTTATGATACATCAAAAAAAGATTTTCATAAGATCAAACCATTTTCTGACTTCCAGCCAAGTGGTCAGAACAATCAGTTTGTTGGAAGACCAGCACCCAAAGGTGGAGTTGATATTCAAAAAATGATAGTAAAACAATCAAGTTTAAAAGCTGCAATTGAATTTTCAGCATCAGACCGAGAAATGGAAGTGGAAGAAGTTTTGAAAGTTGCGGATCAGTTTGTTAATTGGGTTTATTCAGAAAAATCTTCAGCTGAAAATGGAGTTGGAGAAAAATCTGGAATGTCAATGGCTGACAAAACAGATTTGCCATTTTAGAATGCAAATAAATATAACTGACACCAAGCAGTTAAATTCAATAATCAATAAAGCGTCAGAGGTTTTTCATTTACCTCTGTACTCTTTATTGAGTAAATCACGTAAACAAGATTTGAATTTAGCAAGAATTTGTATTTGTCAAATCGCATCAGAAAAACATAAAATACATCACAAAGTAATTGCTGAGGCATTGAACCGCGACCGTACTTGTGTTTATCATTGGTTGAAAATGCATCAAAATCTTTATGGAAATTGGGCAAAGTACAGAGATAAATTCAACTTACTTTATGAAAATATTTATTCAGATCAGAAGTCAGCACCGATTTTAGGAAAACCAGAAATCAGAAAAATATTGCTGAAAAACAAAATGGTTGCAAAAAATGGTAGAGTCACAATTGTAATTACTTCTGGTTCAACCACTTACAATTTCAGAACAATTTATGCTGATATGTGCGAAAATGTTGAAAAAATAAAAGCTATATTTGAGGGTTACGAAATTAAAATTGATATTCAATTATGATAAATTTATTAAGTTCAACAGCATTTTATATTGTAAACAAAAAACTTGCAAGATCAATTGGAATTGAAGCAACTTTATTATTGGCTGATTTAATTTCCAAAAATCATTATTTTGAAAATTCACAATGGTTTTTTAATACAGAAAAAAATATTGAAAGAGATACAACTCTCAGCGCATACAAACAAAGACAAGCATTGAAAGTGTTACGTGAACACAAGATCATTGTCACAAAACGCAAAGGAACACCAGCAAGACAATTTTTTATGATTAATCACGAAATTTTAATTCATCTGATAAGTTGTGAAGAAATTGAACAACAAGTTGTGAAAGATTTTGACAGCAAGTCAGCAAGTAATCCAACAACTATTAATAAGAATAAAGAAATTAAAATAAATAATTATATATTTAAACCACCTACTTTTGATGAGCTGAAAGTTTATTGTGATAAAAGAAATAATGATGTTGATGTGCAAACATTTTTAGATTTCTACATCAGCAAAGGTTGGATGATTGGTAAAAACAAAATGAAAGATTGGAAAGCTTGCGTCCGAACTTGGGAAACCAGAAACAGATCACAATTTATTGCGCCCAAAAAATCAGCATCAAAAATTGATGCACAATTGGATGAATATAAAAAAGGAAAAAATTATTTATGAAAGCATTAAAATTTATGGATCATAAAGAATTGACGGATAAAATTTATGACTTGATTGCAAAAACAACAATTGAACTTGGACACCGAACAGACGGAAAAACTATGGCCTTACTTGCTCAAACTTTTGCGAAAGATTTAATTACAGAGAATAAATTTAGAAAATTATTTTTATCAGATATTCAAACTGCATTCCATAATGGAGTGAGATCAGCAGATCAAGATTTTTTAAGTATTCCAACATTTTATAAATGGGTGCGTAAACAAAAATCTTTAATTGATTATGCAACATACGAGGTGCATACACTTAATAAACCAAAAGCTGAGGTTCCACTTTACAGAGAACCACCCAAATTAATAACCAATAAAAAATAAAGAAATTATGACAATATATGAAAAACAATTTTATGAAACAATTATAAGAGAATTGCCTAAAATTAGAGAGGCATTAGTATTAATCGCAAAACAAAAAACAGAGAAAAAATGAATTATGAAAAATGGGTAAAAGGCACAAGATCAACTTATGGGGATGACCCAACAGAATGGGATGGAAATAATACGCCGTGCAATTTATGTTACAAAGATGCAGAAATGGATGATGAATTTTGTGAAGATCATCAACCCTGTATTATGTGCGGAGAAAATGACGATTGCGAATGTGAAGACGAATGGAGTGAGAGAAGTGATTGTTGCGAAGCACAAATGGACAGAGATCAAGGACTTTGTTATGAATGCAAAGACCATTGTGAAAGCGCTTGGGATAGGGCAGTAGAAGATGCAAATGTAAAATATGCAGTCAAGTCAGTAAAAGATTTGCCAACTAATAACCAAAAATAAAAAATTATGAAATTTATTACAATTGTAGTATGCACTCTTGCATTTATCATTGGAGTTCTTTTTGGTTTTTTTTTATCCTTCTATTTACTTTTTAAAAAGAAAATAAAAGAAAAAATGAAAAGAGACCAAGAAAGAGATTATGGTATTCAACCAAATGATGTGAAAGATTTACACGACTGTTTATGATTTTCTGGATAGTATTTGGGTGGATCATATTTTTGTATTTGATTTATAGAAACAAATTGAAATACGAAAGATTTTTACATTATTTAAAAACTAAAATTAAAAATTTAAATGATAAAAAATTTTGAAAATATTACTTATGAGTTGAATGCTGATGAGCTGGAAATAGTTCCATTAATTGTCAAAGGAATATCAATGCGCAAAGGCAAAAACTCAGCAGTTTCAGGAACTTTAATTTGTGAAAAAATGAATTTACACGGAGCAAGATTGAGGAAGATCATTAATTATATAAGAGTAAACAATTTGATTTATGGACTTTGCAGTTGCAGTAAAGGATATTATACAGCAACGAATATAAATGAATTGGAAGATTGCATTATTTCTTTACGCCAAAGAATATCCAGTCAAGTTAAAGTTCTAAATGCTATGGAAGGACAAACAATGATGTTTGGGGGCACAGGACAACTATCAATATTTGAATGAATTTATTTAATACGGAGAAATGGTATATTCAACAAATAGAATTAAGCGTAGCAAACGAATATGTTAAAGGCATCACAGACATCACGACAAAGTAGTAGGCCATAAATTTAGTATTGGGGTTTATTACAAAAGCGCTTTGGTTGGAGTTGCAATTTGTGGAAGACCTGTATCACGGAATTTGGACAATGGCACAACTTTGGAAATAAATCGTATTTGCACAGTAGGAATAAAAAATGCAGTCAGTAAATTATGTAGTTATGTCATTAAGTATGCTAAATTGAAGGGATATAAAAAAGTTATCACATACACTTTTATGAGTGAGAATGGCAGTAGTTTGAAAGCAAGCAATTTTATTCTTGAAAAGGAAAATGCAGGGGGGTTGTCTTGGAATACCAAATTAGATAAGAAAAGAAAACACACAAGCAAAGAATTAAAAAAGAGGTGGAGTTACAATATTAAGAAATGAAAATAAGTAAATTAAAAAAAAAGCTTGATGCAGTATTCTCAAAATATGTTAGATTAAAAGATGCAGACGAAAATGGTTTCAATTATTGTTTCACGTGCCACAAATTTGACCACTATAAAAATCTACAAAATGGCCACTTCATCAGCCGAAAATACCTCAGCACAAGATTTGACTTAGAAAATTGCAGACCACAATGTCCGTCCTGTAATATTTTTCGATATGGGGAGCAGTATTTGTTCGGTCAAAAACTTGGATCAGAAATTGCAGAAGCATTGCAACTTAAAAGTAAATCCACCGTTAAAATAATGGCTCACGAATATGAGGAGCAAATCAGTTATTATAAAAAGCTTGTTGATAAAATTCTAAGATCAATGTCGTAGTCCGAATTTTTTTGAGTTATTTGTCAATGTGTTTAATAAACCAATTGCAATAAATAATTTACATAAAATTTTGCTCAATGATTATTTAAATCTTTTAAGTGGAACGATAAAACTTTGCACGGGTGCAAATGTCAGTAGATTTAAAGATTGGGTAGATATTTGCAACATAATTATTAAGCATCATAATGGCTACAAAAAAGAAATTGAGCCAGGAAATTATTTTGATTTTCTTGCAATCATTCCAACCAATATGTCAATTATGACCACAGGTTTTTTAGCAGGAATGGAAACCAAAAGAAACGCAAAATCCATTAGAGCTTATAGATTTATGCTTACTGAAAGTTCTCACGACTTAGTGGAGAAGTTGGAAAAATTAAAAGCACCTGATTTTGAATAAAATATATATTCATATCACAGAACACATTCCAAAATTCCGAGAGCAGGCATTTAGATTTACAAAAGATAAAAATGAAATTGATGAGGTGGTGCAAGAAACCCTTTTGTT
>Ga0098057_1000115_pt1 | contig 30477 bp, 40 predicted proteins | sample 18_taG_FD_77072 | JGI IMG/M metagenome (GOLD analysis project Ga0098057, IMG submission 77072) | Marine viral communities from the Subarctic Pacific Ocean - 18_ETSP_OMZAT15316 metaG | ecosystem: Environmental > Aquatic > Marine > Oceanic | place: Pacific Ocean | collected 2015-01-19 | reverse complement strand
GGGAGGGCGAGCCCGGGTAAGGGGCTCGATTCTCACACCCATAGATCGGCCTGGGTGGCCGATCTACAGCGGTCAGCCGTCAAGAGGCCTCGAGGCCACCCGCCAGGGAACTGGGGAGGGCCTTTCACCTTTTGGAGCTTTGTACCTGCCAGGGTCATGGGTGTCCTCCATGCGTTGGAGGTCATCCTATCGCCTGTCCGGCGCCAGGTCATCCCCTCATCCACGGCTGGGAGGGGTGACCACTATGACCGCTTCTTACTTAATTGAGTCTATATGTGTCGTTTAATACCCCTTTACCCTATTTAAATGACTGATCTGGACTCAATTAGGTGGTCTAGTGGTCATAGCGGTCAAGGCCCCGAGATAGGGGGTACACCCGGCACTATCGGTGACCACTTCAAATGGTCCCAGGTGGTCACGAATTCGGGCTATGACCACCTGTGACCACTACTTTTGCCCTAGTAGTGGTCACCAATTTAGGCCTATATGACCTCTTCCTCAGGGGGCTCAGACCGGAGCTCCACGACGTTGGGCCGGCGCCATCCACGCCGATAGGCGCTGTCGTACTTGAACCGGGTCTTGATGAAGTCAGCTTCCTGCAGGATGGCGCTGACCCGGCGCTCATCCATGCGCCCTGCCCGGCTGAGGTCCATGTCCAGGGCACGCGCCAGCACGTCAGCCACAGTGAAGGGGCTGACCTGACTGTGCCCATATTTGAGCACAGCCTCAGCCCAGGGGTCTACCACTTGGTAGGCCTCAGCCAGCGCTGACCGTTTGGTCTCCATCTCTGCCGATAGGTGCCAGACCTCACCACCCCTGAACCAGTGGACAGCCTCACCCCACAGGGCTGGAACAGCAGCCTTGAGGCCCGCCAGGTCAATGGTGCCCACCCTGATCGGCCAGAAGCGCCGGGAGCCTGTGGCGTCCCGCAGGAAGCCGGCCTCATTGGTGCTTGCCGTGATGATACAGCGGCGCTTCCTGGTGATGATGTTGCGCCCGTAGCTCTTCCGAAACCTGTCCTCTGAGCTGCTGAGGAACGCTTTGACCGTGGACATCTCCTTGGCCCTGGTCATCCCATCGAGCTCAGCCATCTCGAAGACCCACGCCCCGCTGTGCAGGGCCTGGTACGCATCAGCAATTCCGTAATTGAAGTCCAGGTGGCTATCAGAGAACCACCGATCTTCAATCGCCATCACCCTCAGCGCTGAACTTTTGAGCGCCCCTTGAGGGCCCACAAGTATCGGACACACATCGACCTTAGCGCCCGGGATGTAGCATCGAGCCACAGCCGCCACGAGCCAGGCACGGCCCATAGCGGCATGAAGGTCATCATCCGGCGCCCCCAGATATTTGGAGAGCCAGCTATCAGCGCCTGGGGTGCCATCCCAGGCCTCTGCCATCTCTTCAAGCCGCTCCTTTAGGGGGTGCCGCTTGTGTCTGGCTGCCACCGTACACAGGGCCTCGTGAGCGATGTTTGACCCTATCTGCAGGTTGTAGTGAGCCTCCATCCAACAGGCCAGCTCACGCTCAATCTCATCACTGAGCTCCTGGTCATCCACAAAGACCTGCTCAGCCATCTCATCAAACCAGATCCGGCCCGCCCATCGGCTGTCACCCTCGAGGACCACTGAGGCATTGCCGAGGCTCTGCAGGGGCACCTCATCCCTGGCACGCTTCCTGAGCCCCCCCCAGACTTCCAGCTCTACCCCTGCTGGTGGCTTCCTCTTTGGGCGCCCCCGCCCCACCCCTGGGCCTTTGTCCCGACCCTGGGACACGCCACCCGCGCTGGGTTTGAAGGTGGGGTCAGGTTCCCAGGGCTTGACCTTGCCAGCCTCCAGGCCTGACGTGATGGTGCGCTCAGCCTCACCAGCACCGAGGCCAGCAGCCAGGGCGGCGCCTGTGAGCACCCGCCTGGCATCCTGCTCAGGGTAGACCCCACCACCCACGAGCCGGCCTAGTGCATAGGCGCCACGGTTTACGGTCCTGTTCCGGGTGCCCTTCTCAGCAGCGCTGATGTCATCCAGCACCCCTGACAGGGTGGCGTCAACGTACCGATCAGCCGGGCTGACCTCACCCCCAGGCTCACCCCTGGGCTGTGGGGCTCGAGCTGGCTGAGGCTCAGGCTCAGGCTTAGCCGGCGCCAGGTCATCGATCCTGGTATCTGCAGCAGCCACCAGGGCCTCAAGGTTGTAGCGGAGCTCAGCATCAAGGAAGTCAAGCACCACCGGCCTGGGGTGCTGTGGGTCTTTGACGTTGAGAGACCCTGGCAGCCTCAGCACCCGTGCCGAGTCCTTGCAGGCTTCATCAGCGCCTGTGGCGGCTATGAGCCGGACGTTGGCAGCCTCGATGACAGCCGGCGCCACCACGGCATCAAGCAGCCAATAAGCGTGTAGCCCATTGCCTGAGCTGACGAGGGCTGAGGGTGGCATCCTCAACAGGGTCAGCCTCTCACGGGCCTCTTCCTCCCCATCCTCATAGTCCTTGAAGTCCAGGTCACACCAGCAAACCTGACCAGGCCCCACTGAGGCCTTTGTCCCTGACCCTGCCTGGAGCCGTGGCAGGACACCATAGAAGGCCCCGAGTCCATGCTCAGCGCACCAGGCTGACACCTTGGGGGCTGCTCCTATGGCATCGGCCACAGGCATCCAGCGCCGGCCCAGGTTGGCTGTCTTGAATGCGGCGCCATCGGCCTCAGGTAAAGGCCTGAGTTCTACAAAGCCCTCAAGGCCCTGGTAGAGGGCAGATAGGAAAGCGTCAACCTCTGTCACTGTCTGCCCCCATCTCTTCAGCCATATCGGCCAGGTGCTGGACCCTGGCCCAATGGGGGATGCTCTGCCACTCGATGCACCACCGGGCAAAGCTGAGGGCCCTGTCCCCCTCATCAATCATCGTCACCAGCCACGGGGCAAGGGTGGGGTGGCTGTCCACAAAGCCCTTGCCCACTGCCTGGTGCCTGACAGCCGCTGTCAGGTGTTCCGGTTCACTGATGCCGGGGATGATGGCGCCAAGGAAGACCCTGGTGACCTGTGACCGTTGCTGGGGTTCAAGACCCCTGAGGAATTCCTGCCTGGCCTTTGACTTGATCGGGTTGCTCATCGGTGTCCTCTCTTGGTGAAGTTGTAGACAGGGGGCTGTGGATAGTCGCCCTACCCCCCGGGATGATCTCAAGGGTCCAGTGGGACCGGGGCCCGTGGATGCTGTTGCCATACTTGGCCCAGGCCTGAGCCGCTGCCCTGGTCCTGAGCTCGTGGCCGGCGCCAGGCACGCCCCCTATCCGCCAGCACACTACCCACATCAGGACCGATCCTCTTCCGGCTCAGCCGGGCAGTCAATCAGATCGGCGCCACCAGCACCCGTGAACAGTGAAAGCCCTGTCAGGGCGTCACTTGCCACCGAACAACGCCTGCTGGGAGTCATCTGCAGCAGCGTGTAGATTCCTGACGGCTTGCTCATAGTAAGAGCGCTTGAGTTCGGCGCCGACAAAAAGCCGTCCCATCTCTAATGCGATGTAGCCCTCTGATCCGATGCCTGTGAATGGAGAGAGCACACGGTCTCCTTTGTTAGTCCACAGTCGGATCGCTCGTCGGATGACCTCGAGCTGAAGCGGGCAGATATGTCGCTCGTCTTCGTGCTCCCGTGCGCTCCGATATTGGAGAGTATCTGACGGGTTGATATCCATCCATACCGGGGATGCGTACTTCTGCCACATCTGGACTGGGAAGGTCTCGTTAGTATTCGTCACAGGTTCAGGGTTCACTCCCCGTTTCCGCATGACGATGAGATAGTCAGGGATGCCCTGCCGGCTCATTGCTGCGTTCTTCTTGATCTGCTTGTGCAAGAGCCCCAGTGCCTTGGTACGTTGCATCGCCGTGACGGGATCCTTCCAGATGCATACTTCGGAATGGAACACCCACCCGGATTCGACAAACATCCTGATCAGCATCCCCCTAAAGTCTCGGATGCCGATGACCCCATCTCGGCTCTTCATCATCGGGAGATTCATGACGTGGAACGCGAGCAACCGCCCTGGCATGGTGACCCGGAGCATCTCGTCAATCAGGAAGCGAAACTGGCTCGCGAACTCGGCATCGTTGCGGCAATTTCCCATGTCGCGAGGGTCATCGCTATAGGTGTACAGGCTCGCGAACGGTGGCGAGAACATCGTGAAGTGGATGCTATCCTGTGGTATTTGAGCCACCACCTTGACGCAGTCGCCACGGTAGAGAGCAAATTCATCTGTAATGGTCTGATCGATGACGCTCATTATGAAACCTCCGAGTAGAGCCAATTTGGGATGCGGATACAATCTTCTGCTGCGTCTACTGTGCCGGGCCGGCGCCCCATCACCGAGGCAAGCTGCGTTTCACGGACAAGAGCCAGCATCTGGTCTGCCAGGACTTCTGCAGCCGCTGACTTCCTGGCCAGGTTCTGGGCGATAGCCTGATCTGCCTCAGCCTGGATCAGGTGGACCGTCACCGTGCGGGATTGTCCGAATCGCCAGCAGCGCCGGACTGCTTGATAGAACTGTTCATAGGAGTGAGTCGCCCCAGCAAATACAACTCTGCAGCAGTGCTGCCAGTTCATTCCAAATCCGGCAATACTCGGCTTTGTGACGAGCACCCGATAGCGCCCAGATGCAAATCCGAGTAGCCGATCAGCTTTGATATCGGGATGGTCCGATCCCTTGACCTCAACCGCGTCTGGGATTGCGTTGGCAATGGCTGCAGACTCGGCGTTGAGCTCGCACCAGATCAGGCATGGGTCATCGTCCGAGTTGGCGATAGCCATAGCCTCAGCCACACGCCGGCCCATAGTCGCCCGGCGTACCCTCCTTTGATCGGTCAGCGTTAGTGCAGTCGGGACAAAGAGCAGCCCGGCCTCATGCGCCGTGCTGTGGTCCATAGCGATGGTGTGAGTCTCAAACCTCAGATCAGGAAGGTCATAGCGGTCATCCTCGAAACCGAGGTCTGAAGGCTTCCTGACCAGGACAGCCCACGATGCCACCCATTGCCAAAAGTCCTCAGTGGCGTGACCCTTGAGGCGCCAGACGTTGGTATTGCCTCCGTCGTGGCAGAAGAATTCCGCCAGCATCTCGAGCCGGGTACAGATACCCAGGAACTCGGCATGGTTCCCGAGTTCGGAGTGGTCATTCGGCGCCGGAGTCGCGGTGCAAGCCAGGCGATACGGAGTATCTTGGAACGACTCGATCAGCGCCGTTCGGGTTTTGCCATTGTAGCTCTTGAGGATGCTGCTCTCATCGAGCACTACTCCAGCATATCGGCTGATGTCAACCTGATGGAGCCGATCATAGTTGACCACATGCACGGGGGCCGTAGACAGCCGGTCACCCAGCCTCATGGACATCTCGAGCCCCTCAGCGATGGTCTGCTGGTTGACAGCAAGCGGCGCCAGCACCAGCACCGCGCCCCCTGTCCACTCGTGGACCTGGCGAGCCCATTCTAGCTGGATTCGAGTTTTACCGAGTCCGGTATCGGCAAAGACAGCAGACCGGCCCATCTTGCACGCCCATCTGGTGATGGCGTCCTGGTGCGGGAACAGCCCGCCAGCGGTGTCGGTGGCGTCAAAGCCAGCAGGGTTATTCTCGCGCCGCTTAGCGGCGATGAGTTCGTCATAGTTCACAGTGTCCTCCGTGGTGGGTCATTGTTGACGGGTAGGCATCAGCCACCCCGAGCCGGGAGCCTGACCCGGCTGAGATCTTTGAGCCGTGCTTTGCAGTTCTCGCACGTCACCTTGAGGGGCTCATCACAGCGCTCAGGGCTCATCCATCCAGGCTGGCAGAGCACCCTGACCAGGATGGTGCCATCCTCAGCCCTCCTGGCCTCAGTGCCTGCTATGGCGTGTCGAGGGGTGGTCACTTGCCCAGCTCCTTCAGCCCATACAGGGCCAGACAGCAAGCATCAGCCAGCCCATCATGGGGCTTTGTCCGGCGCCCCGGGGTCAGGTCCAGCTCAGGCACCCGTGACCGGGCCACAGCTATTGACCGGGCCTTGCCCTCACCCGGCGCCCCGGTGAGGATGCCACGGGTCCACTTTGCAGGGCTGACCTCGAGGTAGGGCACCCTGAGCGTGGCAGCAATGCCGGCCCACAGCCCCCAGCCGTACCCGGTGACCACAGCGTGGGCCTGTCCGGGTCGGGTTGACTGGGCCTCGATGACCACCAGGTCACAGGGCACCAGGGTCAGCCAGTCGGCCATAGTCCTGGGGACATAGGAATTGCCGCGCCCCTTGAGGGTCCAGCGGTCAGCCGTGGCAGCAGCACAGACCCTGCCGGCCTCATCTATGGCCACTACGGCGCCACTCTTCCCGGGGTCTATGCCGATGACAACAGGCACCTCAGCCCTCAACCTTGCTGGTGAGCCTGTCCAGGTCACCCATTGAGAACCTGAGCACCCTGGCCAGCCTGGTCAGGGTGTCGAGGCTGGGGGTCCTGGTCCCTGTCTCATAGTTACAGATCGTGGGGGTGCTGGTCTCAGCCAGGGTGGCAACCTCAGCCTGGGTCAGGCCCCTGAGCTCCCGGCGCCTCTTCAGGAAAGCATGAATGGTCATGGTGTGACCTCCTGCGCCCCTTATAACAAATAACAACGGGAAAGCTGAAATAAACTTAGTCTTAGGTTGTACAACCCGATATACTCACACACCCCAACGCAACACAGAAGGAGCCGACATGACCACCGAAGCACTGAAGACCCGCAGGAACGCCCTGGCAGAAAAAGCGAATATGCGGGGTGGGCATGATCATAAAGGGCACGAGATCGCCCTTGCCGACGATATGGACGCGATCCGAGAGATCAGCAGAATTAATGCAATCCTGGCCCGTCGGCGTCGTGAGTCCCACGAATCGAACGCCATCCGAAACACCTGACCCCCGACCCCGACCTCCACCCCCGGGCCTCCCGGGGGGACAGGTGGGGGTCGGATGACCGATCTCCCCAAGGCCGTAGGAGGGCCACCACCATGACCCATGACACAGCGCTCGAATTGTTCCTCATCATGCTTGCGGCCCTCCTGACATCCTTTGTCATGGGTGCCGCGCCTTATGTGGACCACTGGCTCATCACCGGGAGGCTGGTGCTATGAGCGCTCAGCCGTCTCAGCCGTCTCAGCCGCTGAGGGTTCTGCAGCACATCACCCGTCAGGGTAGCTGCTGCTCTGACACTGTGGCCCGTGACCTGGCGATGACCCGGTCCAGGGCCCGGCGGATCTGCCGTGTCCTCCACGAGGTCTATGGCTACCTGAGACCAGTCAAGGGCTCAGGTTATCGGGTCAGCCGGCGTGGCCTGCAGCGGCTGAGCTCATCATTTACTCACGGAGGACTCCACCAATGACCACCAGATCCCCAAAGGCTGTGACGCTCCCACCCCAGGTAGACTGGGACGGCCTCACAGAGGGCACCCACTTTGTCAGGCTCCATGGACGAAAGGAGCCCTATCTACAGTTGCCGGGGCTTCTGGCCCTGGCTGGTCAGGTGGGGCGGATTGACTCCCGTTTCATCCAGACCCCCACCCAGGTTGATCAGGGGGTCTGGCTGGCTGTCTATGAGGTCACACTGACCCTGCCTGACGGCACCTCACAGACGGCTCAGGGGGTGGGGGATGCCTCCCCCGGCAACGTGGGGGCCTCCATAGCCTCAGCCCTTCCCAGGATGAGCGCCACCAGGGCCCTCTGCCGAGCTCTCAGGCATGTCCTGTTGCTGGGTCAGACTGTGGCGGAAGAGATCCCCGAGACCAGCGGTCAGGGTCAACAGGGCCACCAGCCCTGGCAGCCTCCACAGCAGCGCCAGCCACGCCAGCCACGCCAGCAGGGGCAGAATGGCCAGCACCACCAGCAACAGCCCCAGCAGCGGCGCCAGGCCCCTCAGCGCCGGCAGGATGAGGGCGCCTGCCCAAGCTGTGGCTCAGGGCTGTGGGATAACCGGGAGCAAAGAGCCAACGGCAGCAAGCGCCCGGCCTGGAAGTGTAAGGACCAGAATTGCGCATGGATTCAATGGGACATTGACCCCACCCCGGCGCCAGGTCATCAGCAGCAGCCACCCCAGGGCTATGATGACCGCCCACCCATGGATCCTGATGTCCCGTTCTGAGCCCTCAGCCGTGCAAAACTCAGCACGCCCCCACCTCTGGCTGATCCCCGGTTCGGATCAGAGGGGTACTCCTACTCGCCCCTCAAAGTCAGGGGTGGGGGTTTGCTCTCAGGATGACCTTGAGCGCCTCTTGAGGGCCTGGTCCAGGGCTAAGAGAGCAACAGGCCCAGCACGATCAGCAGTGCCGCCAGCAGGGTGAGGACAGAGAGCAGCTCAAGGTGCCTCTCATCCTCGAGCAATGCCTCAAGAAATGACGCTATCAACCTCTTCAGCGGCATCCTTGACCCCCTTGGCAGCCTCTCCCAGGCTCTTGCCAGCGGCAATGGCGGCAGCGCTGTCAACCAGGGACTGGCCACCCACATAGGTCAGGAGCATAGTCACCAGGGCGTCCAGGCTCTCAGCAGGCAGGGCGTCATCAAAGAGCGTGGACACAGCCACGAGCCCCACAGCCAGCACAGTCACAAGCAGCTTTCGAGATAGGAATTTGTCCACGGTCAACCCCTCTGCCTTTCGGCTTTGCGTTGTGCCCTTCTATCCTGGCGGGTGTACCACCAGACCTGACGCTGAGCCCGGCGATCTGCCCGGCGCTCCTGACGGGCTGCCCGTCTGACCGGGTCTTGGGCCAGGGACAAGGCCAGCTCTACTATCCAGGCTGCCACGTCGTCATCAACAGCCTCGAGGAAGGTGCCAAGGACACCGAGCTCAAGATCCTCAAAGTCGATCAGGGCGTCAACAACTTGGCCGGTGATGGTGGCCGCTTTGCTTTTGTTGCCCGTGGCATCCAGGGCAGCATCAGCCACAGCCAATAGGCCGGACTCTTCAGCGATAGCGGCGCCGGCTTCCAGCACCTCAGCCGGGAGGCCCGCCAGGTCAAGTGTTTCCATAGTCAGATCCTGATCGAAATTACCACTGGTTCAAGAGCGTATAGGTGAAGCGGTCCCAGGTCGGGTGGTGGGTGAGCTGCAGGTCGACCAGGAACATCAGGTCACCAAAGCCAGCCGGGCCGGACTGGGCCAGCACCTGACAGCCGGCTGACCACTTGCCCACCACTGTGGAGGCCTGGCCAGCCTTGTGGGCATTGATGCCAAAGACCCCCTCAGTGATGGTGACGGGGTCATAATCCAGCACCCGATCCCGGTCATCATCCCGATAGACAGCACAGGTGCCGACCTGGACAAGGGCCCGATATTGCCCACGGTGCTGGCCCACCTTCCACAGCCCCGGATACTGCCGATCAGCAACCAGGGCGGCACAGCCCTCCACCCTCATGGGGTGCTGGCGCCAGTAGATGCCAGGGTCAGTGGTCGCCGGCCAATACGCCACCCGCCAGGGGCCTCCATCGGTGGGCCGATAGGCACAGCCCATGAGGTCATCAAAGGTGCCAGCGTCCCGGCTGGGTGACCTGATGCCAAACAGGTTGAGATTGTAGGCGCCGGACGTGAAGACCTCACCACCAATTGCCTTGATGCGCTGGAGCACCAGCGGCAATGGATAGGCCGGCGCCGGCATGTCAGTCACTGACCTTGATCAGAAGGGGTGAGAGTCCGGCATCGGAGTCAGCCGGGGCAGGTGGCTCAACCACAGGCTCAGCCACAGCCGGCGCCGGGTCAGGTTGCTGGGCAGCCAGCTCAGCCAGGGCCTCGAGGTCAACCGCCGCCAGGTCATCAGAGATGGCCTGGAGGGTTTGCACCATCTCAGCGTGACAGGTCTCAGCCTGGCTGACCGGCTCAGGGGGCTCACCAGCAGCAGCATTGAGGACAAGGGCCAGGGCTGAGATCATGGTGGGCTCCTATGGTGCTGGTGGGGGGCACGGGGGCGGGTCTCCACAGTCCTCTTGAGCTCTCTGACCAACCGCAACCAACAGCAAACAGGTGCCGTGCTGAACTGTCTCTATCATACACAGCGCTTCAGCGTGCTGGGCCTGGGTTGTGAAGGGCAGATCCTCATCAGCGATCCCCAGCATTGGCGGGACCGTCTCCACAAACCAGGACGTGCCAGCGATGATGACGCCAGCCGCTGTGGTGATCAGGATGGGGCTCTGGCGCCACCTCCACCACAGCCAGCCAGGGACAGCGCCCACCACCCGGCCCACCAGGGCCACATCAGCCGGGGGGCCTGTCGCCGGGCCTGCTGGTGGGATGGGGTCAGCCATCGAGCTCAGACAGAGGGCCCGTCATATTGAGGAAAGAATTTATAATAGACTTTCAGCGCCTGGGTCCACCCGGAAGCCATACCCCCAGCAACGGAACCAATGCCACAAAAGATCTGAGGTGAGGTCCCGAAGTCCTCGTTTATGGAAGTCTGGACGGCACTATCCGTTGTGACCCCGGCGGCAGACTGTGCATTAACGATCTGGATCGCCCAGACCGAGGATCCTTCAGGCTCCCACCGCAGCACGACGCCCTCGAATCGTTGCGGATCGTCTGAAGCGACGTTGCCGCTAACATTCCTGGAATGTCCTGCCCTGCAAGAGACCGCTTTGATGACCCCGGTGCTCGTCCGGTCCACCCCACATGCGATCCCCTCGTTAGACCCGAATGTGGTGTTCTCAGTCAGTCCAGCGTAGACCCCGTTCTGGCTGGAATCCGCAGCGGCAATCGCATCAGCGTCAGTTACTAGAATTATACTGTACGCTGAAAATTTCATGTCATCGAATGAATCTGCCGAACAGATGGGGCTGGTGAAGCCTACACAAAACCCGTCGTTTCCCGCTTGATACATGTTGCATTGTGTAGACCCATCAATCGCCAGCGTGGGATTATAGGGGTCTGACCAGTCCTCATTGCCTGCGTCTCTGGCTGTTCCTGACCCGCTCTGCGTGTTTGCCTCGACGCGGGTAGTCCAATCGTGGAGGATGTGGCCGCTGTCGGTCCCGATGAGGACAGAATGAGCGCACGTCACCACACCATCAGTCACCTCAGCCAGCCATACACCCGCTAACCACTTGTCATCATCGAGCCCGTTGTGGGGCGTCCAATTCACTGATGCCGTATCTGTGGCAGAGAGCCGTGCTGTGGCGCTGGCGCCTGAGGGGTCCGTTAACGTCCAGGTGAAAGTCCCTGCCCCGTTCTCAGCCGTGCTGGTGACCTGGGCCAGGGTGTCCTGCTGGGTGGTCAGCCCGTCAGCAAGCGCCAGGTCAGATCCGTCACCGCCACCAGTGGTGAATCTATAGAATCCCATCAGGAGCGCTCAAACATCAGGTGAGCAAATGCCGTGTTCGTGGCTGCTGCCAGGTAGATGACTGAGTTGTCATCAGGGGCGTTGATGGCGTAGGTGTAGGCGCCACCGGAAGCAATAGGGAACCAGTTGTTACCCTTGGTGGCGCCGTCAGTGCCAGCAAAGGTGATGAAGCCGCTGTCATCGGTGCTGTCATTGTTCTGCTTGAACGTCACGGTCACAGCCGTGGCCCACTCAGGCAGGGTCACCTGGGTCAGGTTGTCTGCTGTGCCGTCAAGGGCCACCCTCATGCATTGCCGGGGGGGTGCCTGAGCTGAAAGGTCTACAGCCATTGGGGGAGCTCCATCAAGGGTGGGGGTGTTCTACCGAGGGTCATATCTTCCAGCTCAGGTGGCCGGGGATTACCCCATAGCGGGACATGGGCCACCATTGCCGCATCCCCCTCTATCCCCACCACCCCGAGCCGGCGATCTGCCCTCCTGTTGTGGTCCAGGTAGTTGAGGAAAACGGATCGGATCACAATGTATGAGTAGGTGCTCAGGCTCGAGGCCCGGGGGTCATAGGGCCTGGCGCCACGGTTGCGGGTCAAGACACCCCGATAGACCTCTTGCAGGCAGTCCTCAGGGTCAAGGCCTCGAGCCCTGAGCCGCTGAGCAAACGAGCCCCAAAATTGCCGGTTGATGATGCCACGCTGGTGGGGGTCAGCCAGGTCAATGCCAGGCCCCCTGGGCCGGGAGACGGGGCCCGGCGCCCCAAAGGGTAGCGCCAATTGGCGCCACGATCTGCAGGGCTTTGAGCCTGTCCTCATCGGCCACAGTGTAGCCTATTCGGCCTCATCCTCGAGCTGGCCCAACAGCCCATCCATCATGTCACCCCTGGGCCCCTGACGCTTGCCTGTGGCCACAGCGCTCAGCAGGTGGACGAGGTCCCCAGCCTGGACCCCTGAGGATGACCAGAATGCCAGCTCTTTGTCCTTCCGGGCAAGGACATACGCCATCACCCTGACCCGTTGCTCCCGTGGGAGGTCCAGCAACCAGTCAGGGTTACCACCCCCAAAGAGCAGCCCGGCCTCAATCGTGATGAAGTCGAGCCGACCCTCAGGGGTGGTCAGTTTCCCGCCTGTTCCTCAGCCTCCGCGCTCTCTGACATTCTCGAGCCCAGCTCATTGATCAGCGTATTGACCAGCAGCATCACCCCGGGCAGCTTGACCCCGTGTTCCTGCAGCTCATCGATCACAGCGTCACCGTACTCCCGCCACCCGTTGCCATTGATGGCGATGGGGGCATCCCCAGCCGCCAGGTCAAAGCCACGGTTGAACCAGCAAGCCCCGATTGCGTAGCCGGCCACATCGAGGACCCCCACCAGCCGGTCAAGCCCGTCACCCTCCTGTAGGCCCTGGAGCAGCCCCACCATCCTGGCAGCCTTGCCATATGACGGGAAGCGGAATTCAAAGTCCCCGAGGTCAGCCCCCAGGTCAACGCTGAAATAGCGATCAGACTGGGGGATATCTCGGATGGTTGAGCGTGGGGTCATGGGTGTCCTCCTGACCGGGTGTTTAGCTTGTTTTCTTTGCCTTAGCCTTGGCCTTGCTCTTGGGCTTAGCCTTGGCCTTGGCCTTGCTCTTGATCTTGATCGGCGCCGGCTGTGGAGCTGCTGCCAGCTTGCGCCTGGCGTGGTGAAACAGGTTGCCACCCTCAGGGCAGTCAATCACCAGGGTCTCAACCCGCTTGAGCGGCACCCCGAGCCGTGCAGCGATCTGGGGTAGACTTGCCTGGGCTTCTTTGCCTGCCATCCTGATCCGGCTGATCGCGTCGAGCGTCTCAGGGGTATGGGTGGTCCTGGGGATGATCGGCATAGCCACCATCCTGGCACGGCCACCAGGCCCGATGGCAGTCCTGACCACCACGTCCCAATTCTTCCCATCATATAAGTGCTTGCGCCGCTGTAGGAGCCACTTGACCCGGGCCTTGACCTCTAGGTCCTCCACCCCACGGCTGCCCATGATGCCGGCCCCCATCCTTGACCGTGCTGGCTGGCGCCAGGGTGGGTGGAGCTCATCCAGCTCAGCCTCATACTCGAGGATAAGGTCAGCGAATTCCTCAGGGGGCATTGCTGCCCTCAGGTGTGCTGATGGAAAGACCAGGGCCACGGCTCAGGGCTACGCCAGGGTTGGGCGAATATCGGAGTGAGAACGCCAATTCACTGTGGTCACGTTGGGGTCACCCTCAGCAAAGCCATAGTCAAGGCTGCAGTCCTCGATGGTGATGGAATGGTCCCCACCGTCACCGTGATCGCTGCCCTCAATTACGAGCCTCAAATCAACCGCAAAGACTTCAGCGCTGGCGCCGATGGTGGACACCCAGGGAGCCGTTGAGACGTACCCGGACTGGTTGAGGATGTCGAACAGGGTAGCCACAGCCGCGTCAGTGGCGTCACGCCAGTAGGATGAGAAGGAACCGGTGAGCCCGGCGTCATCCCCATAGCGGGCAGAGGTCACCAGCCGGCCACGGTCAAGGAAGTCCAGACGGGACTCCTGAGCGGCTGTCATGCTGAAATCGCCAGGCTCAGCGCTGATATCGATTGTATTGGCGCCGCCAAAGCCAGCAGCATCACAGATGCTGATGACCCCGTCACGCATGGTCTTGACTACTGAGGAATAAGCCATGGATCAGATCCTGGGGGGTGGGGAGGTTCTAAGCGGAGCGGCCCAGGAGGACCACATCATAGGAAATTGTATCTGAGCCGGGGTCAAGGGTGAGGATATCACCTGTCCCTGCCACAGGGGTGACGCCGTCAACGGGGTCAAGCCAAACAAAGGTGCCACCAGGGCCCAGCTTGATGAGGTCGCCAGTGGCGCCCCAGCATCCCACAATGGGGTTTGAGCCTCCACCGATGCTGAGGATCTCAGTGCTGGTGGTGCTCTTGTTCCTGATGAGGATGCCGTTGAGGGTGACAAAGCTGCCAGCGTCCCCGGTCAATACCGAGCTCAGACCCCCGAGGACATCAATGGCCACGGCTGAGCCTGCTGCCGATCCGCTGTCAGAGTACACCCGGTCAAATTTAGAAGCGGTAGAACCAGCCGCAAAGAATGAGGACACGGCCAGATTGTGAGTCATCCGGCTGGTGCCCAGGTCGTTGCTTTCCTCTTCCTTAGCCTTGAGGGTGAGCGTGAAGTCTGTTTTGACGGTGCTGGCCATGAGTCAATCCGGGGGCTGTGGGGGGGTTCTACCGAGGCTAACTAAGCGGCAAAGACAAGGGGCTCAAACAGGACGATCTGAGCTGTGAGATCGTCCTCAGCATAGGCGATTGAGCCAACCAGACCCACCACGCTGGACAGGTGGAGGGCAGCATCGGTGAGGGTGATAACGTCGCCAGGTCTGAGCCAGTCCAGTGTCCTGGGCAGCCTGTAGATAATCTCCCGCCGTGGGTGGCTGTGGCGCCTGGCCATGTCAGTCAGCACGGCGCCGGCTGTGGCCGGGTCATAGATGACAGAGGCCTCAAGGCTCATGGAGCGCTTCCCAAAGATTGAGGCAGAGCGCCGGCACCACAAGCCGGGGCTTGTATTGGGGTCTGTGCTGGTCCAGGTCTCCCCGTTGAGGGTCTGGTGCAGGGCAAAGCTGCCGCTGTCGATGTTGGGCGCAAAGCGGATCGTGAGGTCGTTGTAGACCTCTGACGTTGACGTGTAGACCACAGCACCCTGACGGGTGCAATTCCTGCCCTCTTCCAGGTCTTCCATTGACTGGGACACGCTCAGCGCTCGAGCCAGCCAGGGCACCACAAAGAGTCCGTCAGGCCCCGTGCCCACAGTGACCGGGAGCAGGGGCAGCACCTCAGCCAGCAACCAGGCCCAGGGGCTCACTGATCCATTGATGTAGGTGTCTATATGATAGGAGTTGAGGATCTTGAGCTCACTGAGCCGGCTGTTGTCCACCCTCAGAGAGCTCTTGTCCAGGGCCCACCTGATGACATCACCAGCACCCCTGAGGGTGCCAGTGCCATAGGGGTTCTGCAGCCCTCCACCTGTGGCAGGATCCCAGATGGCAAAGAGCTGGTCACCCTCAACAGGGCTGTTGCTGGTGGAGTCGGGCTGGACATAGGTGACGGGCTGGCCCAGGGCGTCATTGACATTGACAAAGGCTGTCTGTGTGAATGTCTTTGAGTCGTTTGTGGCGTTGTAGACCTTGATGCTGGTGGCCTTGGATGTGCCGCCACAGAGCAGGATCCAGTGGTTAGCCACGGCTGTCCCGCCTGAGGCATCACGCCGGACCAGCAAGGCAGGGGTGGCCGGTATCTCATCGCTCAGTGATGTGGACGTGGTCCCCACCCCAACAGCCTGACCAGGGGCGCCGATGATCAGGGGGTAGAACGATCCCACAATGCCCGGGTCAGGGCCCAGGGTGCCTGTCTCTTCCCAGGTGGCGCCGGTCTCAACCACCCAGGAGGACCGGGGCACGAGCGCCAGGTCATCGCCAGGGTCCTCCACCAGGGCAAAGGCAAAGACTTCACCAAGAGCTCCGAAGGCTGGCTCTTGCACCAGGCCCCTGAGCACCACCCGCCGGCTCTCCCAGGGCTGGCCCTCATACCACTGGGCCAGCTCACCTCGAGCGGCAAAGATAGCGGCACCCCTGGCCACCATCTGGGCAAGGTCAAAGCCCAGCAGCATCTCAAGAGACAGGGATCGGGGTGACGGGTTCGCCACCCATAGATCCAGGGCTCGCTCAAAGCCAACGTCACCCAGGCCCCCGGTGAAGGTGTAGACCTCTCCATCGTTGCCGGTGATGGTGACAGGGCCACCCGTGCTGACCCTGACCACCCGGCCAGCAATGGTGAGCGAAACCAGCCACCGATAGGGGGCGGTCAGGGTCGCCAGGGCTGGTCTGAGCTCAGCCATTTAGACCTCTTCCTCAATCCTGACACCTGTGAGGGTGACTACCTCGTCCTGGTTCTCAGTGCCCAGCCGGGCCTGACGGCTGACTGAGCTGGTGACCCGCCCATAGACATAGCCCTCACGGCTGCTCAATCGGGTTTGCTTATTCCCGCCTGTGGTGGTGGGGATGTTGGGCACATAGACCACAGGGCGGGTAGCACCACCCAGATCCCTGACCAGGCCCTCAACCAGCAGCGGCGCCCCGTGGCGGTCAGCCGTGGGGGTGGTGGCCAGGGCCCGGGGTGAGATGAAGTCAGGGTCAGGGGTGGCGCCTGAGATGGCTGTAAGGTCCACCTCTGACCACCCAAAGGACACAGCCCGCCGGGCGTCCCCTTGCTTTGTGACGGCTCGAGCTCCGGCCTGGTCCTGTCTCATGCTGTAGTTCGGCGCCGTCTCAATCACCCGCCCACGGGAATACTTACGGCCAAAGAGAGCCACGCCACCCATGAGGACTACCCCGATCTCAAAGTAGCCCTCAGCCGTGGTGGAGGCCGGGATCTGCAGCCCATAGCGTGAGTATAGGGTGGCGTTCTCATGGAGCAGCACCAGGGCTGTGGGGTGCCACAGCTCCACAGTTGCCGTGGCGCCACCTGGTGCAGTGCCCTCAAATCTAAACTCAGGCCTTTTGGTGGTGTCATCGGTATAGCTGCCTTCACTGTTCCAGACGATCCGGCGAACGTCCCCACCATTGAACTTGGCATAACCGCCCACGAATTCACCATATTGGATGTATCTGGCATCCACAGTGCCTGCCGTATTGACCGTGATGGTGTCCCCAGTCACTACACAGGCCACGGCGCTGAGGCCCTGGTCAGCCGTGAGGGTGGCCAGCGTCACCCAGGCTGCCCCGTCCCATCCGAGGAAGAGCGCCGTGGGGAAATTGATCCCACCGAGGAATAGCCCAATTGAGCTGTTGCCCAGGGTGGTGGCCAGGGTCATGTCCCAGGCCAGCAAATGCAGGGTGGTGTCTGTGCTACGCCAGCGCCTGGCAGGACTGGCGGAATTGACAGGGTCCAGGGCTGTGATGGGGTGGTCAAACCGGGGCTCAATCTTCCAGGTGTCCCCACGGGTGGCCGGGCCTGACGTGCCCCTGATGCTGAGGCCCTTGTCCAGGTAGAGCCGGTGGGGTGGAACAGGAAGCGGCGCCCCGTAAAGCACATAGGGATCCAGGGCCAGCAGGTCAAAGGATAGATCGTCTGTGTAGTTATTCACCACCCCCGATCCGCTATCCATCACATAGGCCACAAAACGCCAGGTGGAATCTTCAGCCGCAACGAAATTGCCCCACTTGATCAGGTTGACGGCGCTGGCGCCGGCTGTGGTGGTGGTCCCGCTGATCAGCGTGGCCCATACGTCAGACCCGGGTGCCCGGCGATACAGGGTGACGCTGGCATTGGCGCCGGCATTGTGGCAGATCGCCAGCTTGAAGACGTGTTCTGTGCCCATGCCACCTGAGGGGCTGGCTGTCCCGATGACGGCAGCAGCGTGGCGGTCATACAGTCTGACCTGGGTGCCGCTAAAATTGACACTGATGTCATAGGTCTTGAGCTTGATGAGCAGCCCCACCTCAAGAGCGCTGATGCTGGGGCTTGAGTCCACCTCAAGAGACCAGTAGACCACCATCCCATCAGTGTCTGCCCCCGTGGGTGACTTGCTGTATTGGGTCTCAACCGTCACATTCAGGCCAGGGCTCACCCCACTGGGGGTGACGGCACCCCCGGCGCCGGTTCTGGTCCAGCCATGATCGAGCTCCGGGGCTGTGAAGGGCAGCCATGTATGAGCATCTATGGTGGTGTCCCCGAATCCACGATTGAGGGTAGGGTCTGTGCCAAGCACCCTGGACTGACAGAGCGTATTCCATCCACCTGTCTCACAGATCAGGAAGTCATCATCAAGGGGCAGCGCCCCTGAGCTCACCGTCTGGGTAATCATCCAGACTGCCCGGCCCTTGGCGACCGTCACATCCCACAGCCAGCCCGTGTTCCCTGCCACGTCATCCCAGTCAAAGGGCCCCTCAATGGTGGCCCAGGTGGCGCCACCGTCACGGGACCAGAGCATAGCGATCCCCTGGGTTGTGTAGGTGCAATACAGATCGCCCTGTGGTGACTGGAATGCCGCCAGGTGGTCAGGGGCCACAACCCCTGAGCTGGCTGTCACGATGTCCCCCTCCACATAGGGCAGATAGGGTGAGCTCAGCCTCGAGGCCCGGATCCTGTTTCCGCCGTCATCCTCATACAGCAGGACAAAAGCGCCGCTGGTGGGGTCGACCAGGATGTCAGGATGGGTGACCCCTGTGGTGACCTCCTCAGCCTCATCATCCCGCACGAGCTCGAAATTCAAACCCGTGTCATCACTGGCGTACTGGCTGAGGCCTGTGTATGTAGAGTCGTTGATATCGTATTGCCGCTCAATGACCAGCAGCACAGACCCGTCTGAGTAGGCTGCCTTCATTTTGAGGACAGTGCCGCCCACCACCGTCAGGGCATCAGCCAGCCCCAGGTACTGGGCTGTCCTCCAGGTGGCGCCGTCATCGTCACTGTAGCTGGCCCACAATTGGACTGATGAGGTGCTGTCGATCTCTTTGGTCAGGAAGTAAATCACCAGACGCCCTGACGGGAGCACCAGCACATCAAGAGGGGTGCCCACGGCTACGCTGTAGGCTGCATCGTCATCGTTAGGGGTCACCGGGAGCACCAGATCAACCGCCGTCACGTTGGCTGATGCTGTCCTGGTCTCAGGATCCCACAGCCGAGTCACGATCTTGAGAGCGTCCCATCTGACGATCAGCGCCTTGTGGGCAGCCGTTGTGCACATTGCAAAGTCAATGTGATCTGTGGGGTCGTGGGTGATGAAGATGCTGGTCTCAACATGGCCCAAGACGTTGTATGTATTCCAGCCCCGCCACGGGTCTCCCGTCAGGGCATCCCGTCTGACCACTGTGGCATCAGAGCCGGGCATCCCACCTTTGAGCGTCTTGACGTGGTAGCTGGTGGCGCTGTCCTGGTCCCCCAGGGCCTCGAGGCTCAGACTGGGCCCATAGTCCCCGGCTGTGGCGCTGACAGCAGCAACCTCAGCCTGGTCAAACTCAGGCACCCCGGGCTGAGGTCCTGCCTGTGTGTAGTTACTATTGCCAAGGGTGCCGTCATTGGCCCTCAGGTTGGCTGTCTTGATCCGGTCATCTGAGACCAGGAGCCCTATATAGGGGGCGTCATCGTATCTGGTGCCCATTATCCGTAGACCTTGACACGCCCCACAGGGGCATTGATGAGGGTGGAGAGGCTGCCGCCTGATCTGATGTTGGTGCGGAACATACGATCAAAGGCCAGATGCCCGTCCCTGAGATCAAGAGTCACAGCACGAGCCCCTGAGCCTGTGTCCCCGGCTGCCTGCCTGGCTTGCCTCAAGAGCTCTTGAGGGTCTTGGGCGGCTATGACTGTGTCCCCTGGTGCAAAGCGGGCCCTGAGGCCACTGAGGGGCGCCCTGACGGGCCCGGGGGTATCGCCAAAGGTCTCAGTCTTGGGGTCACCTGGGCCCAGCTCAGCCATCAAGTCTTCAAAGAATTTCTGCACACTCTCGGTGAAAGACTCAGCCAGGGCCTCAGGCAGGTCCATCAGCAGGGCCTTTGTCATCGCTATCGAGATCTCAGGGAGCCTGGGGATGAGCTCATAGATGATGGCTTGGACGATCTGAACCGCCAGGTCAGGCAGGGCGTCAGTGACTGCCTTGAGGACCAGGGGCAGGGCATCAATGATCGTGAGGACTATGGCCGGAATTTGGGAGATGAACGCCGCCACCACGTCACCCACGGCAGCCAGCAGCGCCGTGATGACCGTTGGCAGCTCATCGAGGATGGCCGAAACCACCGATGGGAGCTTTGAGATGATCTGATCAAAGAGCCCAGAAGTGATGAGATCCGCAACCGTTGACACCAGGCCCGGCAGGGCTGCCACGATCTGATCAATCACAACAGGGACAGCGTCAGCCACCGAGGCCACCACCGGCCTTATTGCCTTTGTGAAGTCCTCCATGAGGCCAGGGAGCTCAGCCACAAAAGCATCAATCACGGCTGGCAAGGACTCCACAAAGACCTTGATGGTGTCCCGCCCACCCTGGATCATCTCTTCCACGGCGCCGGAAACGTCACCACCCTCAGCGGCAATGGCTCCCAGGTCAGCCAGGCTGAAGCCGCCAGCCATCTGAAGGAAGCGGTCAAACATCCCCACAGCGCCACCGATGGCGCCGCCTATCCCTGAGATGGCGCTTACCGTCTTGCCGGCTGCCGCTTGTATCTTCTCAAAGAAGCTGACATCAGGATCGGGGTCACCCTCCACAGCCGTCAGGGCATCGGCAGCCTCTGACGCCAGCTCAGCCATCCTGGCCTCCACCCGCTGGATCTGATCCGCGATCATCTCATCGCTGAAGCCGCTGGCTTTCCAGGCACCCTGAAGAGATGCAAGGTGCTGGCCAAGCTGATCAACCTCGCTCAGGACATTGGCGCCCACGAGCTGATCTGTGGTCTCTTGCAGCTTCCTGAGATCCTTGATCCATTGTGGCGGGACCACATCCGGGGGGCTGTCCTCGATCTCATCGCTGAGGCCACGCCGGGCACGCTTGACCTCTGCCAGGGCCTCAATGATCTGGTCCAGCTCACTGAGGAAATTGTCCCAGCCCTCTTGCTCCCGTTTCAGTGCTGCTGCCCGTTGCTTGGCGCCGTCCACGGCTGCCTTTGTCCGGGCCCTTTCCTGATCCGCTACAAACTTGGTGGACTTGCCTAATTCCTCGTTGTACTGGATCGCGTCAGTGACTGCCTTGATGTCATCGTCTAGGGTCTTTTTCCTCTTATCGAGCGCCTCTGTGGCGTCCTTGATCTTGACCTTGAGTTTGTCCTGCTGCTTTGTGAGCGCCACCTCTTCCTTGAAAGACAATTTGCCGGACTTGATGAGCGCCTCATTGGCCTCAATCTGTGCCTCAATGCTGGCCACCAGGGTGCCTGAGGCCACCAGAGAGGCACGGGCCTGGTCAGTCAGGGCCTTTGTTGCGTTGCGGGTGGCCAGCTCCGTCTCAGTGATCGCCCCGTTGATGAGGTCGATCTTGTCCCGCCAGGCCTGGGCCCCGTCGTTGTAGGCCTGCCACGCTGCTGTGAGCTCCCTGACCTTGGCGGCTGCTGCCTCTGACCGGGCCCGGGTTTCCTCCACCCGGGCAGCCAGCCGGCCCCCTTCCTCTGCCGCTTGCTCGCTGGCGTTTCTGACTGCCAGATAGACCGTTGCCAGGGCGGCAAAGGCCACAGCAGCGGCAGCCACCAGGGCCCCCAGGGCTGCCATTGAGCCCCCAAGGATACCCGTGCCACGGGTGACACCCTCGAGGCCTCCCGCCAGGTCACCGGCTGAGCTTAGTGCCTTCTCAGCCTCAGGGCTGATCAGACCGATGGCGCCGGCCACAGCCTTGAGGCTGCTGTCAGTGTCCCCGGCTGTGTCTCCAATGCCCTTGAGAGCCTTCTCACTGGCCCTGGCTGAGGCCTCGATGGCTTTGCGGCTTTCCTTTGCGGCTGCCTTCTGGGCCTTTTTGATCGCTTTGGCTGACTTTTTGGCAGCGGCTTCAGCCTTCTGTACAGCCTTCTCAACCTGGATCAGGGTCTTCTGTGCCGCCTCCGCGCTCAGGTTGGGCAGCTTGCCCAGCTCACGCCTGATGGCTGTGAGATCAGCGCCAATTGAAACAGTGGTTTCGGCCATTATTCAAAGACCTTATCGCTGAGCGCTTGAGCAACTACAGCGGGCAGCCTCTTTCTTAGAACCTTGACAGCCTTTGCCCCTGGTTTTTTGGCGTGAGCGATCCAGGGTGTTCTGGAGCGGGTGGCGTCCTTCATCCGGCCCAGACGGGTAGATCCACGGATCTTGAACGTGTAATCAATTGGATTGTAGAGATCGATCTCTACAAACAATGACCCCTCATTCACCTTCAATCGGGTTTGCCAGCCGTCTTTTGACTTGCCCGATTTGACCGGCCAATTGGGCCCGATCTCATTGTATAGAATCTCTTCCGCCTCAAATTCAAGCTCATCAATTACAGGTCCCAAGAGAGCCCGCAATTCAGCCTCAAGATCGTCAGCAATTGGGCCGGTGATGGTGACTCCTGATCTGCCCTTTCCAACCTTGACCGGCATGGATCCCCTCAGGCAAACGTGAAGCGATGGAATATGGTGAGACGGATCGTGGAGACCAGCCAGTCACCGGCTGAGGACACAGCCCGGCGCGGTATCCCATTGATCCTGACCTGTAGATAAGTGGTGTCAAGGTCCAGGGCAGCCCTCAGGACTTGATGCTCCTGGTCCAACGCCTGGCCATAGTCGAGGCTCTGGGAGTCAGGGCGGATCCGGTAGGCTGTCCTGATCTCAACCACTGTCTCAGCCTCACCCTCATCGGTGAACTGGTCCCGGCCAGAGAACTGATCGAGGGTGGTCGCCGGGGTGCTGATGCTGTAGGAGCCTGACACAAGGTGGTCAGTGTCCCGGCCAAAGAGGTCAGGCACAAACCTCGAGCGGGTATAGCCGGCATCGGCAAGGGCTGTGTCAATGCGATCCCTGACCTCAGAAACAGTGAGGACAGACAGCATCAGTGCCGGCCAGATAGCCAGATGGAAGGCACAGCAGCCCGGCGGGTATCGGGGGTGCCCTGGTCATCCTCATCACTGGCAGCGTAGATGAAGTTCAAGTCAGCCCAGGCATCCTGGTATTGCTCCCGGTAATCGGCAGCCTTCTCGCCATAGGTCTCATTCAGACTGGTGGAAAAGTCAGCAAAGATCAGGGCCAGTGTCAGCGCCAGGTGAACGTCCCTGAGCGCTGACGGGCTGAGGATCAGGTTGGGCCGGTCACCCTTGGCAATGAGCCGCCCCATGAGGGTGGCCCAGGCCTCATCTCTATAATCCTGGTAAGTTGTCACCGAGCTCAAGGGGCTCGAGCTGGAAGGGTCAAGAGCCCTGTGACGCCTGAAGAGGTCAGCGTCAGTCACGCCCGGATAGAGCACATTGCGAACCAGGCCCCCATCATTGCGGAATACATGGGTGACGCCAGCCACAATGAGTGACCACTCAACCCGCCAGCCCTCGCCATAGGACACCGATGCTGCAGGGGTGTGGCTATAGGTCGCAATTGAGTCAGTGACCGTGATGGCTGCCGCTGAGACCTGCTCAGTGCCTGGCCCATCCCAGATCGTGATCGTGCTGCCGGCCTCAGTCGGCGCCACCAGGGCGCCATCCTGCCAGAGGGGGCAGGAGAGCACATTGGCCCGGCCACGCTCCATGAGGTCAGGGAGCAAGAACCGAGCGGTCAGGGTGCTGGTTGAGGCGCCAGAAGCCATGTCAAGCAGTCTCACCCAGGATGGGAGCCCAGGCCCCACCGATCCTCATGTAGAGCGCGTCATCAGCGTCACTGGCGTTTGTCCTGAGGTACATGCTGCCGTTCGGGGCAGTGTGTGAAGGAGCACCAGCACCTGACGTGATGTTGGGGGCTGATGTTGCCGAGGCTCTGATGGTGACTTTGTTGACATCAACGGAGTTATCAACCTTGAAATAAGGCATTGAGACCTCTGGGGGTGGGGATGTGTAAGGGTTCTACCGAGGGGGCCAAGCGTGCAAGGATGCGTCTTTAGACGGCCTGAGGAATTGATAGCCACAATGCTCGATGAGCTCCCGGTCAGCAGCCCTGACCCGGTCCTTGAGGGGGCGGGTATAGAGGGCCCGGGGGCCTGCTGTGTCCAGCTCAGGTGGCGGCGCTTCCAGGTCACGAGCCAGCAGGAATGACCACCCATCAATGAGCTGGGCCTGGTCTACCAGGATCGCGATCAGGTCACCGAGGAAGGCCCGATAGGTCCAAGACCAGAGGCCACCCTCAAGGGGCGGGTGGGGCCCTGGGCCATAAGGGGCCCAGACCACGCCGGGGGGTGAGGGCACCTCATCCACGGTCTCTGGCCGGGTCCAGCCCTTGAGGACAGCGGCAAAGCTGCTGTCACCGTTGCCCCATTGCCTGAGCTCCCTGTCCCGACCTGTGAGGCATAGGTGGCCATGGAGCCTGGCATACCAGGACCAGGGGTCAGTGATCTGAGCGATGACCTGATTGCCAGCCACCAGCCAGGGCACCTCAGCCGGGGGGCCGTTGACGCTCTGACACTTGACCAGGTCCAGGGCTGCCCGTGTCCAGTCACCACAAGTCTGGGGGACGTTGACGAACAGGAACCGATGACCGGGGACAGTGAAGGGCACGGCTATCGCTGCCCCTTGCGCCTGAGCTTCTGGTCAACCCGTTGCATTGACTCCCGGGCAAGCTGACGGGCCTTGTCAGACGGGACACCTGACTCAACCAGATCGCGGGTATTGTTCTCCATGACCTGGCGGTCACCAGAACGCTCACCGGGGGTGCCTTTAGTGCTCATCTCAATCCTCGATCAATGGGGTGGCTGCCTTGGCCTTGGCCTTGGTGCCACGCCCTGAGGCCTTTGTCAGGGCGTCAACCTTGGCCCTGATAGCCTTGGCCCGGATCGTGGCCCGGCCTCCATGCTTGGAGCTCATGGCCTCAGCTTCCTCAAGGGCCTCAGAGGCACGCTCGAGCAAGCGCCGGGCAAGGTGGGGGGGGCAGGCTGGCAGCTTGCCTGACTTGACCAGGCTGGCCAGCCACCGTGAATAGCCATCCTCATCAGATGCCGGGAGCCGGTCCCCGGCGTGGCAGGTCTCCCAGACGGAAACGTGAGCCGTCTGGATCGTCTGTGATCCGTTGGGGCGGGTCTCCACCGTGGTCAGGTAGCTCTGACCACCAGGCCCCCACTCATAGGGGATGGGCTGCCTCCCCTCTTCCTCGAGCTTTGCCCGGGTGGCGGCAAACCTGATCCGCTTGTCTTTGTCGATCTCGATCCTGTTGACGCCAGCCAGCAAGGGGGTTTTGCTGAGCATCGGCACCAGCCGGCCAGACAGGACCATCCACCGCTGAGGGCTGTAGACCAGGATGAACGGGGGGGTGGCATCAATCCAGGGATGCCCGAGCCCCAGATCCCTGGTTGCAAATTCGGGGGTGTAGGATGCGCCATTGTTCGTGGCGCCTGTCAGCTTCTTTGCCATTGGGTGTGTCCTCCTGACCTCAGCATATCCTACCGGGAGACGGCGCCCACGGGGCCACCCCACGGAGGACACCAGAAGGGATCCACCGGGGGCGCCGTCAGAGCTGTCAATCAGTCAGTCTGATCAAGCGTCAGAGATGACCGAAACACCAGCCCCGTCGATAGCCTTGGCCACGCCGGCCACATGGGAGACCACATAGGACGTGGCTACATAGGTGCCCTGCCTGACTCGCTCGAGCCGGGCGCGGCCCATGTCCACGATGTTGGGGTCACTCTCAGGGCTCATCACCGCGTCGGCCCATGCCAGGCCTCCCAGGGTGGTGATGAAGCCAGCCCGGTCAGCGGCTGCGTTTGCCGTGGGTACAGCGCTCGACGTGTAGAAGTCGATCCCCAGCCACCGGCCCTTGTATGCAGACTCAAGGCCGGCATTGATGACGCCGCCCATCGTCTGAGCAGGAAGGACACCAGCGCTCATGGCGTCGGTTTCCAGGTCGCCCCACTGGACGGGATGCAGGACACCGAGCATCGAGCCCGATCCCTTTGCGATCCCAATGGTGGTCTTGCCGTCAATGATGTCAGTCCAGACAAGGTTGACGGTGGTGGTGCCAACGCTGCTGCCAAAGTCATCACCTACATTCGCCAGGAGGCTGATGAGGGTCTGGGCCACGCTGATCGCGGCATCCCGAGCAAACATCACGGGGTCAAGCTTTCCATCGGCAATGTATCGGGCCAGATCGTCCAGGGTGTACCGCTTTGCCCGGGTGGCGATGGTGACATCAGTTGAGCCGTCTGTGAGAGCCGTGTTGGCAACCTCAGATCCGGGGGTGGTTGCCGCCAGCAGGTCATAGCCGTCAAGGCCCAGGTGGGGCACCCTGACAACAGTAGAGCTGGGACTTGATGCTGTTGCATGGAACAGCGCGGGATGGGTGAGGATGCTGCCGTCCCTGTCTGCCAGAAGCATCAGGAATTCAGCCGCCATTACTTCACCGGCAACCAGGTCAGCGATGCCAGAAGGTACGATCTCATTTGCCACGGGGGGGCTCCTACAAAGTCAGGTTTTGTGGGGGTGCCCATACGCAGGTTGACGGGTGCGAGCCGTGGACAGATGGAGTCTATCAGGTTTTGACCGGCTGGCGATAGCCTGCAGCAACACTGAGCTCTTTGTAGCGGGTCCAGTTGCCCGTCCTGACCCCGATGTCACGGGCCTGACGGATCGCATCGGCTGACACCGAGGAAGGCGCCCCAGGGGCTGTGGTGGTGGTTGCTGGGGGTCTGGGGGTGGTGCTCGTGGATTGACCTGGCGCCGGGGGGGCTGCTGGGGTGGCCTCAGGAGCAGCACCCAGGAAGGGGCGCAAAGCCACAGGGGCTGAGGCTGGCTCACCCCTCAGGGAAGTCAACCAGTCACCGATTGAGGGCCGACCCTCTGCCGGCAGCTTTGACCAGGACCACTCTGCCAGCTCAACCACCTCAGGGTCAGTGACCCCCAAGGACTGGCCGATCTCCCGGTAAGACGTGAAGCGGGCCTCAGCCGCTGCCGTGGCAGTCTGAGCCTCTGTCAGCTTTCCTGCCAGGGTGTCTACATTGGCAGCACGCTCAAGGGCTGTGCTTAGCTGCCCCTTGAGCTCAACCACCTGGGCCTCGAGGCCTTGCTTGGCATTTACCACGCGCTGGAAATGCTCATAGCCCACCGTCTTTGCTGAGCCGTTCTCAGGCTGTGGGGTGGCTGGTGCTTCTGGTGCTGGGGTGATCTCTTGCTCAGGCATCGGGGGTGTCCTCCATGATTGATCCTAACTCGGCATCATTGAGCCTCACCAGCATCAGAGCCTCACGGGCCTCTTCCCGGGTGAGGCCCGGGTGGAGCTCCATGTAGGCTGAGACCTTGTCAAGCAGACCAGCCTCGAGACGGGTGGTGATGCTCTGCAATTCGGCGGCTTGCTCGTTGGGGTCTTTGGGGAGGCTCTTGTAGGTGATCCGCCAGCCATCCACAGGGGCGCCCAACAGGCCAGCCGTCAACCTGATGAGCTGCAGGTCTGACCGCCTGAAGAGGGGCTCATAGGATCGCTGTGCCTCCCGCTGTGCCTCCCGGCTCACAGCCAGGCTGGCAGCGGATCGGACATCAGACTCACGCCGGCTGACCCCCACAGTGCCAAGGGCCATCTCAACGATCCGCCGCTCATAGCGCTCGATGGCGCTGAGCATCGAGGAAGGGTCAACGGGTGAGGTCCACTGACCCACCACCGGCTGACCTGAGCTGTCATCAGCCTGACGGAGCAGGAGCAGGGTGGCAGGGTCTGTGACGATCTCAGCCCGGCGCCCCGTGCTGGCTGAGTCGAGCCCCACAGGCTCAGCCCCAATGGCGTAGCGCTGAGCCCAGGAAGCGTCAGCAAATGTGTGAGCCAGCATCGTGTAATAGACACCGAGCTGCAGAGACCCCTCAAAGACCTCAGCGCCTGAGTAAGCGTCAAAGGCATAGCCGGTCTCTGCCGAGCTATAGGCCACATAAGGCAGCACGGCGCCGGCATCGGTCCACCAGGGATAACTGTCCCCCGCAAAGGCCCCACCCAAGACCCGGTCACTGACATCATTGCCGCTGGCGTCGAGCGCTCTATAGCTGGGGGTCCTGGGGTCAGTCACCAGGGTCACCCACTTTGAGGGGTCATCAGGGTCAATCGACCACTCACGGACAGCAACCACTATCGAGGGCTGCCGGGGGTCAACCTCTACCTGGACCATGTCAGGCCAGACCAGCCGGTAAACCGGCTCACCCTCCACAATGGACAGGTGGACCAGGGAATTGTTGAGGCCCAGGGTGTCACGCTGGACCCGGGTGGCAAGCTGCCAATAGCCAGCCTCTGACATTGCAGCGGCAGCCAGCTCACCACCCTCAGGGGGCATCACCTCAGGCACCTGGCGATAGAGGCCAGCCAATTGGCTGAATACATGCCGGGCCGGGTTTGCCGTCAGGTCAGGTGGTGGCCAGGCCTCCCGCCTGACGTTGCCCACCGTCTTTGTGAGACGGCTGACTATGTCCTGTTCGTGCAGGTTGTAGAGCACCCGGCGCCTCAGCCTGGTGTGCTCCACCCGTCGGATCTCTGCAGGGTCTGAGGGCAGGGGTGGGGCTGATCTGATTGAGGAATAGGTGGGCATGTCTGGGTTCTACCGAGGGCCGTGGGTTCTGACTGTGGGGGCTGTCCCCCATCGCTGAGCCTCTGCCCAGTAATCCCTCAGGCCGTACATCCACGCGTCAAGGATGTCCTTGAGCGGGTGGCGGTCCCCATAATCCCACTGGGCCAGCCCATCGATCAAGGTCTCACAGCGGGGGTGGACCCTGACGCGGTCAGCCGCGATCTGACCATACATCCACCGGCACCTGATGTCCTTTGACCGGCGCTTGATGTTTGACCGGCCACCGCCCTCCTTTGCTGACAGGATTCGAGGTCTGAGCCTGTTCTGGTCCACCCGCTGGCGCCTGGCTATCCACCTGCCGAGCTCCCGATTTGAGGACAGCACAAACCGGCTCTTGACCGGGTTGTCCCCCAAGACGTGGTCCAGCTCTGGCCACTTGATCCCCCGGTCCTGCAGCATCCTGAGGATCTTGCCGGCGAAGACCTCCATCGTGCTGTTGCCCGGGACCACCACCTCAGCCAATGCGTATAGGTGGGGGTATGTCCTGCCATCGGACTCAGTGACCAGCTCGATCCCGGTCAGTACAGCAGCCATCCCATACTCCCGATCCGCTGCAGCGTAGTCGATGCCCAGGGCCAGTGAGAGCACGCTGGCCGGCAGCTCAGGATTGATGTGGCGCTCAGGGTCGAACACCTCAAAGAATTGGCCCTCACACCTAGACTCCCATTCACCGTCCAGACGGATTGGGGCGTCAATAGGGTTCTCAAGGCGCCGGAGCTCAGCGATAAAGTCAGCGTCCCAGGGGGTGCCGTCCAGGGTGCGCCGGGGGTGACCTGTCACGGGGCTGACCTGGCTGTCAGCCGTCAGTGGAAAGTGGTAATCCTTGACCCGGCCATCCTCGCAAAGGTCACGGAGCCAGGGCAATGGGGGCCCGTTGATGGGGGTGAGGGTGAGGCCAATGGTGCCGCCAGTGTTCCTGACCCGGGCCCGGCACTCATCAAAGACCTCACGGGCTGGGGGCTCATCGAGCAGGATGTATCGGTATTCGGAGCCAGCCATAGCACCCGCCCCTTGGGCGTTGCTGTAGACGTGAATCTCAGACCCGTTGAGGAACTCGAGCACGGGCCGATGCCCCCTGAAGCCGGTGCGGCTGCTGAACTCGGTGCCCTCGATGAGCTCAGTATTGTCAGCGCCACCGAGCAGATCCCACAGCACCCGCTGGATCTCGACGCTCTGCAGGATGGAGAAACAGACCAGGGCCAGCCGGGCCGGGGCTTCTGGGACAGCCTTGTAAGGGTGGACCCCTCGAGCCCTGAAGATCAGCTCAGCGGCGCCGGCTGTGGACTTGCCCATCCTGTTACCCAGCCTGAGCAGGGCTGGCTCTGGGTCATCGTGGCTCAGCCACGCCACCTGATAGGGCAGCCACGCCAAGTGGTCAACGGGTGATCGGGCTGCCCTGGTTGACAGCGCTTGAGCAGCACGGGCCAGGGCTGCCAGGCCCACTACACCACCCGCAGCTTGCGCCCGTTGAGCTGGTCATCACAAGCCGCCGCCAGCTCAGCCACCAGGGTGTCAGGCAGTGACCTGATCGCCGCCTTCACCACAGCCAGGATCTCAGCATCGCTGGCCTCATCGAGTCCGTCTCCCGTGGCTGAAGCCGCCAGGTCACGGGCTGCCTGGAGCTCTACCTCAACCTTTGCCAGGGCTGCCGCTGATGTGTAGCTGCCAGCCTCTGTGGCCATCCGTCTCAGACGCTGAATCCTCACCAGCGGATCGGTCTCTTCCTCTGCCAGCCGCTCAGCCACCAGGCGGGCCTGCTCAGTCCTCAGGGCGCTGACCTTTGACCGGGCTGAGACAGCCGGGGTGAAGGCTCCACGTTGCTGGGCAGCCTTGGCCAGCGCCAGCATGGATTTGATCTCAGCGGCTAAGTCCCGCTCTCGTTTGCTGTTGGCGACACGGCGCCGGGGCTTGCCTGACATCAGAAAAGTCCTCCCAGGTCTTGGATCTTTTGTACCTCTCGCGCGAAAAACGCGACGGGAGGGCGAG
>Ga0098057_1000112_pt1 | contig 30712 bp, 39 predicted proteins | sample 18_taG_FD_77072 | JGI IMG/M metagenome (GOLD analysis project Ga0098057, IMG submission 77072) | Marine viral communities from the Subarctic Pacific Ocean - 18_ETSP_OMZAT15316 metaG | ecosystem: Environmental > Aquatic > Marine > Oceanic | place: Pacific Ocean | collected 2015-01-19 | reverse complement strand
TGTATATAACTGATATACGTCTGTCAAGTGGTAAAACGATAGCCTTGACATATTAATCTCGACCAGAGACCGCGAGCAAGTTACGTTATGATGTTGTTTTAAGACTCTACGAGCGGCGGAGAAGCAGTGCGCGGCGGCGGATTGCGCCAAAAGGCGCCAGATAACAGGGACTATTAATGATGAAAGTCGTAGCCTAGAAAGACTGGAGCTTGAAGCACATGCCCCTAAACGCAAAGCGACGTAAATTCTGCCGTGAATACATGATAGATGGCAACGGTACCCAAGCAGCAATACGGGCAGGGTATGCAAAGCGATCAGCAATCCAAACCGCCTCGCGGCTGTTGACCTTTGATAATGTGAAGGGCGAGATATCGCGGCTGCAGGCATTGGAAGACAAGGCTCGTGAGGTTTCACGCCAGCAAATCAATGACATGCTGATCGAGGACCGTGCCTTTGCCCAAAAGCACGAGAAACCTGCTGTTGTCCTTAACGCTACGTTGGGATACGCCAAAGTTAACGGCCACATCAAGGAAGGCCAACAGGCCGTAACGGTCAACGTAAACAATACCTTTGGCAAGATGCTAGCTGAAGTCGAGGCGCGGACTCCGTTGCCCAGGGACGTAACGCCTACGCCTAAGCTGGTCGAGCACGAGTGACCTACTACATGTAGTGTTTGGCCCTGTTTGGGTTTCCCATAATAACTAGAATGCCTCTAAAAGAGCACCTAGGTCATTGATGTTACCGGGGCGATTTCGTATAGGCGGAATTGGTCATAATGTAGATTATGCGACACTGCCACAATTCAACGCCTCAATCAGATGCGCCGGGCGGGCTATCGCGGCGCCGGCATCGGGGTGGGTCCCATTTTCACGAATGGGCCGGGCCAAACGTGAGAAATGCGGGGGCGCGGTTTGGTACCATACCCTCATTCACATTAAAATTTTTTGTGAAAATTTTTAAGGAAGAGTTTGATGCCGTATGAGTCGCGGGCTTTTCTGGAAATTGGTTCCTCGTCGGAACCAATTTTTCTGGCTTGATGTCTTCGGGGGGGGAATGATGGAACCCGTCATCATAGGCGACGCCACGCTGTACCTGGGGGATTGCCTGGACGTGTTGCCGACGCTTGGCCCAGAAAAATTGGTTCCGACGAGGAACCAATTTAAGGTGGACGCGGTAGTGACGGATCCGCCGTATCATCTGACCAGCATCGTCAAGCGGTCCGGCAACGCCAGGTATGCGAGTCTTTCCGCTGGCTTCATGGGCAAAAAGTGGGACGGCGGCGACATCGCTTTCCGGCCCGAGACCTGGCGGGCTGTGTTCGGCGTGCTCAAGCCCGGCGGTCATGCGCTGATCTTCGGGGGGAGCCGGACGTTTCACCGTGTCGCTTGCGCCGTCGAGGATGCGGGCTTTGAAATCCGCGACACGATCATGTGGCTGTACGGCTCGGGGTTTCCGAAAAGTCATGATGTGAGCAAGGGGATCGACAAGGCGGCTGGCGCGGAACGGGAAGTTATTGGCAAGCATCCCGCACCAGCCGCGCCCGCAAAAGGAACATTTAGTCATTGGCGAAGCCACCATTACCGCCCCCGCTACCGCCCCGCCACCGACGCCGCCAAGCAATGGGCCGGCTGGGGGACCGCTCTTAAACCCTCACATGAGCCCCTAATCTGGGCGCAGAAACCCCTTGAAACCTGCGACGAAATGACCATAATTGGTTCAACGCTTTGGAAGCTATGGAGCCGGTTATGGTTGATGTTACCTGCGAATGCTGCGGAAAAATATTCAGCGTTAAGCCCAAGCGGTTACGGCGTGGACGTGTCCGCTTCTGCTCAATGGACTGCCGACGACGCATCCAATACACGGGACGCTTTGTGCGCTCGGATGGATATGTCGCAATTCGTGTTGGCGCTGATTTCAAGCTTGAGCACCGTGTCATCATGGAACACCACCTTGGCTTCAAGTTGGACCGATTCAAACACGTCCACCACCGAAACGGCATTAGAGACGACAACCGACTTGAAAACCTTGAAGTTGTGTCTGTCAAAGATCACGCCAGGATGCATCATCCAGGCCCACAGCTTGGGAGCTTGGTCGAATGCCGATGCATCACATGTGGCAAGATATTTCAACGCCGCCGTATCGAAGTTAAGAATCATCCTAGAACTTTCTGCGGCAGAGAATGCTTTAAGCGAGGATGCCATCTTCTCCCAGGACGAAACCGGGAAGATCGCACCGGGTTGTGAGCCCATCATCCTCGCCCGCAAACCTCTAACCGGCACCGTGGCGGCGAACGTGTTGGAGCATGGGACGGGGGCGTTGAATATCGACGCAAGCCGGGTTGAAACAGAAGATACGACAACAAGGCATGCCCGTTCTTCATCGTCCTATATGACTGGAAAAATCGGGGAGGTTCAGCCGCTCCAAGAGCCATATATAACAGGGTCAAACAAAGGCCGTTGGCCCGCCAACGTCATCCATGATGGTTCGGGCGATGTGATGGAGGCGTTTGCGAAATATGGGGTAAGCAAATCTTCAGGGGGTAGTGGTAAAGCCTCAATCAAATCCGCCGGCCCAAACTTTCAAAATCTACGTGGGGCAAACTTCGGCGGGCTAGGCGATACCGGCACCGTCGCCCGGTTCTTCTACACAGCCAAGGCGGACAAAGCCGACCGCCTCAATTCCAAGCATCCCACGGTCAAGCCGGTCGATCTAATCGCTTATCTCATTCGCCTGATAACGCCGCCGGGCGGCACCGTTCTTGATCCCTTTGCGGGTTCTGGGACGACCGGCATGGCGGCGATCAGAGAAGGCTTCAAGCCCGTCCTGATCGAACGCGAAGAGGAATATTTCGAGGACATCAAGGCGCGGTTCGCTCACATCCAGGGCGCCGACACGCCGCTATTCTCCGAAACGGGAGTTGTCTAGATTGATGGACCGAATGTACTCCTATGTCCCGAAGGAGATCATTGAATGTCCGGCGTTCTTCGCTTGCTTGAAGGCGCTGAACGGACGCTTGGACGACTTTGGGAGCCATCATTCGACGTATAGCCTTTTGATGTCATGGCCCGTCGCCGAGCGAAGGGCGGCTATGTCAAGCTCAATAGTCCCTGTTATAGGGCAACGGTGCCCGCATGGTGGCAAAGACCCAGAAACGGGCAGGTTTATAACCCCCGGCGGTGATCCTGGGAAAAGGTCAAAGGGATTAGGCAACGGCAGGGCGGAATGAAGGTAGCTCTTACGCCGGTCGGCCAGGTCGTGCCGTATGCCAGGAACCCCCGGAAGAACGACGCCGCTGCGTTGTGATTAGCCGCCGAGCGTTTGGGTTGGGGCTTATGGGTAGTTTGGGGCTTTGGTTGGCTTCTTTTACTGGCGTTCGTCTTTTTCTATGGGAATTTTATGAGCAAGGACGACAACGAGAAGCAACTTGCGAAGATAATGGCATGGCGTCTCGATCCTGTGTTGTTTGTGCGGGAGTGCTTCGGGGCGGAGCCTGAGCCGTGGCAGGCCGAAGCTCTTCAAGCTGTTGTTGACAATAACTGGGTTGCCGTTCGTTCAGGCCATGGGGTGGGGAAGACAACTTTCCTGTCGTGGGTGATCTTGTGGTGGATGCTGACCCGCCGGCCGGTGAAGGTAGGCTGCACGGCGAACTCAAAGGAGCAGCTGCGGAATGTTTTATGGGCGGAAATTCGTCTTTGGCATAACAAGCTCCCCGCGTTTTTGCGGAATGTACTGGAAATTCAGACCGATAGAGTAATTTTTGCTGAAGATTCCACCAAAGCCGTTGATAAGGTAGAAAATTTCGCGGTGGCGAGTACGGCGCGGAAGGAAAACCCCGATGCGCTGCAGGGTCTTCATTGTCTTTCTGAAGATCACGAGATTTTGACCCGGAGAGGTTGGCTTGGGTTAGATGAGATAACGCTTGACGATTGTGTTTTGTCGGCCCCGGTAAACGGGGATACGGTTTCATGGCAGCCGGTAAATCAGATTCATGTATACCCGTTTGTGGGGAAAATGAATGTCTACGAGGCTCAAGGGGTTAGTTTTTCTGTAACGGATGAGCATCGGTTCCCTACAAAATATCTTGAGCGGATTAAAAATTGGAAAATGAAAAGCCTGTCAGAGATGGCTGGACAATTTATGATCCGACGGTCGCTTGGGTGGGGTGGGGATGAATTTGAAGTACCGCAGGTATTTAAAAAATATAAGCTTTCTCAGGAAGAAGTCGCGGAGTTTATAGGATTTTGGATAGGAGATGGTGGAGTAAGGCGACACAGTTCTGGGGTCTTTTATGAAACCCTGCTTTATCAAGCTAAAGACTCGCCGTTTCTTCGCCGGGTTCTTAAAAAGTTTCGTCATACGCAGGCGCAGGATTATTTTGCGATTTCGGATAGAAATCTTGCTGAATGGTTGATTGATAATGTCGGGCGCTATGGCGCTGACCGTGTAATTCCCGTTTTTCTTATGAATGGTCCTGAAAGCGTGTTGGATGCGCTGTGTGAGGGGTTGTGGCAAGCGGAGGGGTCTTTTGAAGGAGGGAAGAGACGACAATTTTATAATACGAATAAATTTCTTGTAGACCAAGTTCAAGAAATTCTTCTGAAGTTAGGAAGGGCGGCAAAGCTGGGTATTAATCGCGGGGCCGGTGTAGCAAAAACGGTTCGGGGGGTAGCGATCCAAAAATCGCGTATCTGCTACGTGATTTCTTGGACAAATAAACGGGATCACATTGTAAAAACAAAAAACATTCGTCGGGAGCCGTATTCTGGGAGAGTCTGGTGTGTATCGACTCCTTTAGAAACTTTTTTCACTCGTCGAAATGGGTGCGCGTTTTTGTCTGGCAATTCCAAACATATGCTTTTTGTGTATGACGAGGCTCCAGGGATTGACGAGTCGGTCTTCGAGGCGACTCGCGGGGTGATGTCGTCACACGGCGCGAAGACGATCATGACGGGCAACCCGACACGGGCGTCGGGGTATTTTTTCAATGCGTTCCACTTGCATCGTGATTTGTGGTGGACACGCCGGGTGTCGTGTGAAGAGGTTCCAAACCGTGTCGCCGATACGTTTCGGAAGGAGTTGATCGACGAGTATGGCGAAGACTCTAATATGTTCCGATATCGGTATCTCGGGGAGTTTCCGATATCGGACAAGGATGTAATTATCCCGTTGGAGCTTTTGGAGTCCGCTCAGGAGCGGGAAGTGGATATCGTCCACACAAACATTCGCTGGGGTGTGGACGTGGCGCGTTTTGGCGATGACAGAACGGCGCTCGTCCGACGGTCTTACAACGCCATTCTTCGGCCGGCGGAGGTCTGGAACAACAAGGACACCATGCAGGTGGCCGGGTTGATTGCTCAGGCTTATCGAGACGAAGCTCTGGAGCTTAGGCCCGAGGTGATTCTTGTGGACGTGATCGGTTACGGTGCTGGCGTGGTGGATCGGCTCGCGGAAATAGGTTTACCGGTCTGCGGGGTGAACGTCGCCGAGAACGCTTCCGTGAAGGCGGATTTCATGCGCCAACGCGATGAATTGTGGTTTGAAGCGCGGGATTGGTTCGCGCAACGGCATTGTTGGATGCCTAAAGACGAGCGGATGGTCGCGGAATTGAGCGGGGTGACTTACAACATCACTTCAACGGGCAAGCGGGTGGTTGAGTCCAAAGCCGAGATGAAGAAGAACCCGATGGTTAAACGTAGCCCGGATATCGCCGACGCGGTGTGTTTGACCTTTGCTAAAGGTTATATTCCAGAGAACGAGGCTGAAGAGTATGACGATTGGGGAGAAGATGAGGGACGAAATGGCACGACAGGGTATTGATAAATGACCGAAATTCTTCTGGAATACGTGGACTCCGCCAACATCGCCGAGGATCTGGACGCCGATAAACTGGCGGAGATCGGTTCTCTTGTCCATCGAGGTTATACGATTGACGAGGACTCGCGGGCGGAGTGGAAGGCCAAAATGGACAAGGCCATGAAGATGGCTTTGCAGGTCCAAGAGGCGAAGAATACCCCATGGCCTAACGCGTCCAACGTCAAATATCCTCTGATGACGACGGCGGCTATTCAGTTCGCGGCGCGCGCTTACCCAGCGATGGTGCCCGGCGTCGGCGTCGTGAAGGGGAAGGTCATCGGGAGTGATCGTCAACCGGCGGAGCAAGGTCCGCCAGGCGCACCGATGGGTGAGCCGATGGACCGGCAAGATACTAAGCGTGACCGCGCCAAGCGTATTGGCGGGCATATGAGTTGGCAGCTTATCGAGCAAATGGAGGAATGGGAGGAAGAGACTGATCGACTTTTGCACGTCGTCCCGGTTCTCGGGTTAGCCTATCGCAAGACGTATTATGATCCCATGCGGGGACATAACGTTTCTGAGTTGGTGCTGCCGGACAAGTTGATCGTGAATGATGGCGCCAAGAGCTTGGAGACGACTCCACGGATCACCCAAGAACTTCGATTTTACCCCCATGAGATCGTTGAAAGAGTGCGGTCGGGCGTTTGGCGGGAGGAAGACTTGGGACTTCCCCAGGGGGAGGGGGATGATGAGGACGCGCCTCACGTCTTTCTTGAACAACATCGATATCTTGATTTGGACGATGACGGCTACCCGGAGCCGTATATCGTCACGTTTCACCGAGATACGAAGAAGGTTATGCGGATTTTCGCCCGTTTTGAGGCGGAGGGGGTTCATATGAACGAAAAGGGCCAGATCGCTAAGATCGACCCGATTCACTATTATACGAAGTACCCGTTTATCCCCTCGCCGGACGGCGCATGGCATGATATTGGCTTTGGAGTCCTTTTAGGTCCGCTGGGCGACTCGGTTGACACCATCCTCAACCAGATGATCGACGCCGCCACTCTTCAGAACATGGGTGGAGGGTTCATCGGCTCGGGATTGCGGGTCAAGGGCGGGAAAATTCGTCAGAAGCTCGGGGAATGGACGGTTGTTCAGACGCCGGGTGATGGAATAGCGCGAAATGTCGTGCCTGTTAACCATCCTGGCCCTAGCCCGGTATTGTTTCAGCTTCTCGGGTTGCTCATTGACGCTTGTAGGGAGATCGCTTCTATCAAGGACGTTTTGACGGGGGAAACTCAGGCCAACATCCCGGCTACCACTACTCTTGCGATGATCGAGCAGGGGATGAAGGTCTTTACGGCGATTTACAAGCGGCTCCATCGGGCGCTGAAAAAGGAACTGAAGAAGCTCTACCGCTTGAACGGCTTATATCTGAACGAACAGGAGTATTACACGGTCCTTGACGAGGAACGCGCTGTTGCGCGGGAAGATTACGCGGCTCAAGATATGGACGTCGTGCCGGTTTCTGATCCTGCTGTTGTTACTGACATGCAGAAAATGGCGCGCGCGCAGTTCCTCATGGATTTCATCAACGACTCCATGTTTAACCAGTTGGAGATAAGGCGGAGGCTCCTTGACGCGGCTTCTATCGAAGACCCCGCTAATCTCATTGTTGAGCAGCAGCCGGACCCGGCGGATGACCCCACGATTGCTCTGGAAATCTCCAAGCAGGAATTGGAACAGGCCAAGATCGAAATCCAGTCCAAGGAAACCGAGGCTCGGATCAGCAAAATGATGGCTGAAGCCGAGAAGCTCAGTGCTGAAACAGATAAGATTAACATGGGGGAAGACCCCGAAGGCGAAGTAAACCGACTTGAGGTCGAGAAAGAGCGTCTTCAGGATCAAAAGGGCATTGATATTTTGAAACTGGAGAACGAGCGGCAACTCGCCGAGGCAAAACTTCGGCTTGATGAGCAAATCGCTGCCCGTGAGGCGGAACTCAAGGAGCGTGAGATGGAGGTCAAGGCAGAGATTGAAAGAGAGAAGATCAAGCAATCCGCCAAAACAGCCGAAGCTACTCTCAAACAGCAGACTGCCGATGCCTCTTTCAGGGCCCAAAATGAGGCCACCAAGGCTCAAGCCCCGCAAAACAAGCCAAGACGCTTCTAAGGCAGCGCCACAGGCCATCACGGTCAACGTGGACGCCACACAAGGGGATGTCTTTAAGACTACTGATATCGAGCGCGACGGCGACGGTAAGATAACGGGCGCGAAGGTAACAGGGGATGGCTGATCTTGTAGAGGGCACTCTTCCTGTAGGCGATACGGGTGAGAATCTTGATACCACTGTCGTTACTCAGGCCGATGGTACAGAGGCTCATCGGGAAGCGGTAGTTATCACGGATGCCGTGGATTGAGACGCAAGAGCGAATGTCCGTGCTCTCGATCAGATCGAGGATTTCGCGGTTAGTGTTCAAGATCGTGAAATTGCAAGGATAAGAGCGCAGTTGAGTGAGTTGTCGCAAATTCAAAGGGGTATGCTGAGGTTGTTGGAAGCCGCCTTTGAGGATGATCTTTCTAGTCAAGACAGTAGCGGTGGAGGTACATTAGATGGCTGAAATTTCTGGACATACTTCAAAAGGCGGTATCACGACATGGCTGTTTCGGGGAACTGGATTAGCCCGAGTTGAGTCGGTAGGTTTTTCGTCTGAAGAGGCTTCGGCGGAAGCCGGAAGCCGTACCATCTGAAAAGGTAGAGATAATCCATGATCTGAAAGACCCGAAAGCCGCAGATTTAGCGGGGCTTGAGGATTTGGAGTTGAGCGATGACGAGGAAGCGTTGGTGTTTTTGTTGATAATGGCGGGATGTTGATATGAGGAATCCGTGGGATTCAGAGGAAACGTTTCAAGCGTGGAAGAATGATCCGCAAAACGGACCGTTTATGATTTTCCTTCACGATCAGGTGGAGGGCTTGAAGACACTCTGGGCGTTAGGCCAGCCCATGGCGGAGGCTGATCAAAGCCGAGCGCAAACCCTTGGGGATCTGCTCGATCTTGAATGGGAGCGCGATATTTTGTCATTTTATAAGGAGGAAGACAAAGATGAAGAACGAAACGGGGATACAGCCAGTTGATACCAAATGCTTGGTGTTGCTGGACCCGGTAGAAGAGAAGACGGAAGGCGGGATTGAGTTGCCGGCGGGATATATTGAGCGTCAGCAGATGGCTACTACTTACGCCACGTTTGTAGAGGCGGGCGACGGCGCTTTTTCGGAATGGGCGAAAGGCCCGCGACCACGGCCAGGTGATCGAGTTGTCGTGGATAAATATTGCGGCGTCTCCCTAAGAGCGGGGAAATTAGAAGATCGCCATCGTCTTATCCAGGACGACGAGATTTTGGCGATTATCAACTAGAAGTTAAGCCAGAAAAAGAATGAAACCAGCCGCCTTCGGGCGGTTTTTATTGAGAGGAAGTCATGACGGGCGAGACCGAAAAAGAAGCTGAAGAAGAAAACGAACCCGAAAAAAACACGGAGGAGGAAGAAGCGGCCAGTATGGGGTGGACCCCGAAAGAAGACTGGAGGGGCGATCCCGAGCAATGGAAAGACGCCGAGACCTTTAACAAGGACGGTAAGCAGATCCACGGTGCTTTGAAGAAGAAGGTGGACAATCTGACCGTTCGACTGGAGGCGCAATCCAGGACGATGAAAGACCTAAACGCTCATCATGAGAAGATGTCGGCGCGCCAGAAAAAGAACCACGCGCGGGAGATGGATGCTCTCAAGGCAAAACAAAGGGCCGCCGCTACCGCCGAGGACATGGATGAGTTCGACCGCCTTGAAAAAGAGCGGACTGAACTTGCAAAGGATGCGCCGGAGGAAGCAGCGAAAGTTGCTGCGCCTGAGTTGCCGCCGGAAGTGGTGGCTTGGGAGAAGAAAAATCCGTGGTTTCAAAAAGACGAGGCCATGGCGAACTACGCTATTGCGCGCAAAGACCAGTTAGTCACGGAATTTCCGGGTCTGACTTTTGAAGAGATTCTTGAGGAGGTGTCCAAGGACGTAAGAGACCGCTTCCCCGAGAAATTCGGAAAAACACCGAATAGTCGAAGAGGTCGCCCCGCCGCTGTAGAAGGTGCGTCTAACGCCGGGCGCAAAAAGGGTGGGAAAACATGGAATGACCTTCCCTCGGACGCTCAAAAAGCGGCCGATAGGTTTATCGCGGAAGGGCTCTTTGGCGGGAAAAGAGAGAATTATCTTAAACAATATGAGTGGGATTAAGGGTTATGGAAGAGAAGACAGAGAAACGTGGCCCCGGTCGGCCGCCGAAGAAGATGAGAAAGGAACGCATCCCTCTTGGAGGCATGAAGCTGAAATTATCGGCACCTCAAAGAGCGGGTTTTGAGCGTCGTTGGTTCAACGATAACGGTAATCGCATCATGGATGCCATGAATGCTGGTTACGAGTTTGTCCACGACGGGACGACCCAAGAAGAAATGGATGAGCCCAAGACGCGCATCCATAAGGTTGTCGGGGTGCTACCGAATGGTCACCCGATGCACGCCTACCTGATGGAGACAAAAGAAGAATTTTACAAAGCGGATCAGGGGACGAAAGCGGCGGCAATTGACGAAACGGAGGCTGCCATGAGACGTGGCTCAACTCCGGGTCAGTCGGAACAGGAGCGTCGATATATTCCCGAAGGTAGGGGTATTTCGATCCAAAGGGGTTAAAAAGCCCGGCGCCCGTTCTGTTTTCAAAAACTTTTAACTGTAGGAGGCCATCATGGCCAACACTGACGCGCCGATGGGGTTCAGCCCTATTCGGCATAGGAACGGTGCGCCGTATAACGGGTCGGGAAATATGTACTACATTCCGTCTACGTATGCGACCGCGCTTTTCATTGGCGATCCTGTCATCAAGACCGGAACCGCCAACACCGCAAAAGTCGATGTTCCGAGTTATGGCTCGTTTAATATCGGCACTCTTGCTGAGATCAACCGGGCAACGGCCGGCGACGGCAATCGTATTACCGGCATAATCGTCGGTTTTTCGGCTCTCGCTACCGGACTTGAGAATGTTCACAATCCGGCAAGCACGGAGCGTGTTGCTCTGGTCTGCGACGACCCGGATGTCATTTTTGAGCTTCAAGCCGATAATATCGATGCTGGTCTTGGCGCCACATCGATTGGGCTGAATGCCAACTTTATTCTTACCCATGCGGGCAGCACCACGACTGGAAGGTCTGGCGCGGAGATGAACGCATTGGTCGGGGGTGATCCACCGGCGGCTGATGCTTCAAATCAGCTTTTGATCATGCGGGCCGTTAACCGTGAGGACAACGACATTGATCTCGCCAACGCGAATTTTGAGGTGATGATCAATCAACACACTGAGAACCAGGGTACCGTCGGTACTGTGGGCATATAGGAGGGCATCATGTCAGCAGTAATCACTACGGGTACACACCCAAAAGCCCTTTGGCCTGGAATCCACGAGTGGTGGGGCCTGAAGTACAACGAGCATCCTGAAGAGTGCGTTGACTTGTTTACCCGAGCATCTTCTTCTCAGTCTTATGAGGAAGATGTCGAGGCGACGGGTTTCGGACTTGCCCCGGTTAAGGGTGAGGGGACTTCGACTGTTTACGATTCGGAGACTCAAGGTGTAACCAAGCGGTATACGCATGTTGCGTATGGCCTTGGGTATGTCGTCACCTATGAGGAGTTGCGGGACAATCTCTATGAGAAGCTCTCGAAACGTCGGGCGGGTGCGTTGGCCTTCTCCTTCCGTCAAACCAAAGAGAACGTTGGTGCGAATGTCTACAATAGGGCGTTCAACTCCAACTTCGTCGGCGGTGACGGTAAGGAGATGATCGCCACCGATCATCCTACCCTATCGGGTGATCAGTCGAACAGGTTGACGGTGAACGCCGACCTTTCGGAATCGTCCATCGAAGACCTTCAGATTCAGATCATGCAAGCGAAGAATAACAGGGGCTTGAAAATCTCTCTTATTCCTCAGAGCCTGCACGTTCATCCGAGCGACTGGTTTGAGGCCAACCGCATTCTGAAGTCAGTGTTACAGAATGATACAGCCAACAACGCTATCAACGTGTTGAAGGCGACCAACGCCCTGCCGAAGGGGATCAAGGTCAATCATTACTTCACCGATTCCGATGCTTGGTTCATGAGAACGAATTGTCCGAATGGTGCGATGAACTTCACTCGTGAAGCCATCTCGTTTGAGAAGGACAATGACTTTGACACCAAGAACGCGAAAGCAGCTTCTTATGAACGGTATTCATTCGGCTGGACAGATTTTCGCGATGTGTGGGGAAGCGCGGGCGCATAGACACTGTGCTCAGTCCATATAAACCTGAAGTGTCGGCGCGATCCGGCGAATAGGAAAGAGGGGCTTCGGCCTCTCTTCCTCTTTTAGGAGATAGTGTTATGCCTATTTCAAATTATCCAAAAGGTTTCGCGGACGGTATCAACGTTCGTGGGATGCCTATGCTAAACACCTACCCCGGCAATGTGTTCTGGGTGGATTCTGGCACGGGGTCGAATGGTAATAAGGGCACTTTTGATCGTCCTTGGGCCACGGTTGATTATGCCGTAGGTCGGTGTACCGCCAATAACGGCGACCTCGTCATGGTCAAGGCGGGTCACTCAGAGACTTTCTCGGCTGCCGCCGGGTGGGTTCTTGACGTGGCTGGTGTGAACTTTGTTGGTCTTGGTACCGGCACGGATCGCCCGAAGATCATTCTCGATACCATTGTTTCGGCCGACATCGACGTTTCGGCTGCGAATTGCGGTATTCACAATTTTCAGTTTGAGGCCGGTTTTGCCGACATCGAAAAGATGATCCACCTCACAGCGGCCAATTTTACCATCGACTCTTGTGAGTTCCGTGAGCAGGTGGCTACCGAGAATTGGGTTCTGGTCCTTGATGCCGACGGGACTACCGACGAGGAAATCTCTGGTTTCACGTTTACCAACAATGTGGTCATCGGGGCGGATACGGCAAACGAGAACATCATCAAGATTGCCGCCGATGTCACCAATCTGGTGATGGAGGATAATTATATTGAGTTGGGTGTCCTTAATGATGACGCGATGATCGAGGTTTTGACTGGCAAGGATTTACGGTCTTGTCGTATTCAGCGCAACAACTTCTATCGGTTGAATACCCAAGGTGAGTTGTTGATTAACGTGGACACGGGCACGGCAAATACCGGCGTTCTTGCTAACAACTTGGTTGCTTGCTTGGATGTCGCGGCCGTCGTGCTAATCCAAACCACGACCCGCATTATGCAGTTCGAGAATTACGTCACTGGTGTTGCTGATGAGTCTGGTTATCTGAACCCGGCAGCTGGCGCTGACTCCTAATGAAAACGGTTGTTTTGGTTGGCGGTCAACCATACGAGGAAGAAGCTGATGAGGTGTGGGTCTGTAATATGGCCTTCACCCACCAGCCGAATGCTACTCGGCTGTATTTCATGGATTCCTTACAGCATTTGGAATCCACGAATGGTTCTGATTATGGTAAGCGAGTCGCGGCATTGTCTATTCCTGTCGTGGCTCAATGCCATTATCAGGAGATTCCGCGAAGTAGGCCATTCCCTCTCAAGGAAACGGTGGAAGATTTCCATTGCTGACGCGATACGAGAGGGATTCGAGAAGATCATATGTCATAAGATTCTCATGAAGAACCTCTCCATCGAATATTACACTCAAAAGCCATGTTTGGATTCATGGCTTCAGTTGGCCATGGGCCGGGGTATTGAGGTGGAGAAAAGCGACGGTAGCTTGCTGTTGGAGCATTATCCATGGGAGCCTAGATTTTACGGCCACACCCTAAAAGATAGGGGGGTCGCGGAAAGGATCATGGCGACCACTGCTAGCACCCTAGCGAGGCCCCAAACTGACGAAACTGTATGCGAAGACGGCGCTGACGAGCTTCGCAAAGTTCTTTAACCAGCTGCATACCAGCGGCAACACACAAGGAGCTACAAGATGTCTGAAGTACTTCATAATGTGTTGCATCGCTTTGCCAGTGGCATTTCGACCGTTAAGGCGGACGATCCCATGGCAGCGATGCCTTACGTTGATCCTACCAAATGGGCGGTTCATTTTGACGACTTTCTGGAATACGACAAGTCCCAGGGGAATGCGGCCTGGACCTTAACTGTAACCAACAACGTTGACACCATCGTCGGTCCTACAGGAGTAGTGGCTCTCACTAATGCTGGTGCTGATAACGACCTTGGCCAGCTATATCATACTGACGCGGCGTGGCAGACAAATTCCAAAAAGATGCTTTTCGAGTGTCGCGCTAAACTCGATAAGGGGTCGGGCGGTGTTTTGACGGCCAGCGAAATGTTTGTTGGCATGTCGAGCGTACAAACCGGCGCTAACTTCTTCGCGGCTGATGGACTGACGCGGACCATGGATGACGCCATTGGTTTCGCCAAGTTTGATGGCAAGGCGACGATGGATTGTATACAAGGTGAAGCGGACGTTTTCTCGACTGAAACGGATGCTTTCACTCTGGTCGATGGCGCCTTTACGCTTTTCACATGGTATACTGATGGGAGTGGCACCACAAAATTTTATGTGGATAATACCTTGAAGGCGACGCTTACCTCGAATATCGCCACGTCCGTGTTGACCCCGATGTTTTTTGTGAAGGGTGGCGAGGCGAAGGCCAGTGTTCTCAGCTTGGACTATTTTCTTGTAGCCGCCGAGAGGTAGAAAGCCATGGTCAACACAATTACACAGCAAACTTTGACCGAGGGGCCACGAAACATTGTCTCCAAGGTCAAAATAACCGGGGATGGTTCAGGCGATGAATCCGCTACCATCCTCGTCAACGTTTCCGAGTTTGGCGTACCTCCTGGATCGGTGAGCATTCTGAGGATCAAAACCATGCTCATCGGGTTTACGGTCAAATTGCTCTGGGATGCCGATACCAATGTTGATATAATTGACCTCCCGGTTGGAGAGCAGCATATGGACTTCAACTCTTACGGTGGGTTTTACAACAATGCCGGCGTGGGTGTGACGGGGGATATTCTCTTTACAACCACGGGCCTTGGCAGCGGAGATGAAGGCACCATCATTTTAGAGATGAAGAAGAAAGCGTGATGTCTGACGCATATTACGAGCCGGGTGACCACAATGTAATTTGTGATAGGACCGGCCACAAGATCAAGCGGTCCCAGGCTCGCAAAGAATGGAACGGGTTGCTAGTCAGGAAAGAGTCTTGGGAGCCTCGCCACCCCCAGGATAAAATCCGAGGTCGGCCCGACAGGCAATCCGTTCCAGATCCCCGTCCGTGGTCAACACAGCGGTTTCTCAGCCCAACGGAAGTCACTGCTTCTGATCTGACGGGTTCAGGAACGCCCGACTCCACCGATGTTGGGCAGGCGATTTGGGACGGTGGACATTCGGTATGGGACATCGGCGCATCACTTTGGGATTAGAACATGGCATCCAGTATTGATTCCAGCAAACCGGTAGCGGAGATTCCTACTACGGCATCGGTGCGCACGAACTTCGCCGCTGCGGCATCTGAAATTGGGGCGCTTCAGGACGGCACGACGACGATCACTGATAGCATCACGGCGGGGACAACTCAAAGTCAAGCGGGCGCGACGGCTCTTACAACCGCCACCAATAGGGTCACGGTATCCGGGACCAACGGGGACGGGGTGAAGTTGCCAACGGCGGCTGCCGGTCTTGAAATCCTGATCATCAACGACGACGCCGCTCAGACTATTCAGGTATGGCCGAATACGAGCGACGCGATTGACGGTGGTTCTGCGGATGCCGTTGACGGCAACACGCTCGCCGCTGGGGCGTCTCGGCGCTACGTCGCCACTGATACGACCAATTGGTATACGTCTGTATCTGGTACGGGAGATGTAAGCGGCCCAGGCTCGTCAACTGATAACGCTGTTCCAAGGTTTGATTCCACTTCTGGGAAGATCATCCAGGGCAGCGGCGTAATTATTGATAACAGCGATAATATAACTGGCGTTGCTTCGTTGACGATGACCGGGACGCTTGGTGTAACTGGTGATATCACTGTTGATAACCTCCAATTCAACGGTAATACGATTACTTCGACGGACGCGGCCGGCGATATCAACTTGACCCCCCATACCACGGGGGACATCGTTCTTGATGGCCAGAAGTGGCCACAAGCCGACGGAGCTAACACCAACGTCCTTCAGACCAACGGGTCTGGGCAGTTGTCTTGGGCCGCAGCCGGTGCCGGGGATATGGCGGCGGCGGTTTATGACGCTGCTGGTATCACGGAACAGCTTGTTGGGCTTGCCACCGCTCAGACGCTCACCAATAAGCAGTTGACCACCATCGAGCTTGGGCATGCGTCCGACACCACGCTCGCGCGGGCGAGTGCTGGTGATATGAACATTGAGGGAAATATAGCTTATCGTGCTGGGGGTACTGATGTTCCAGTAACTGATGGTGGAACGGGCGCGTCAACCGCAGCGGGCGGAGCAACCGCGTTGGGTGTTGGTACTGGTGATAGTCCGCAGTTTACCGGTGTTGAACTTGGTCATGCCACCGACACCTCGCTCACACGGGCGAGCGCCGGGGTTTTAGCGGTTGAGGGAGTTTCTCAGGCTGGCGTATCAGGAGCAACAGCGGCATTAGAGTGTATCGCCATCGCGGTATCTGATGAAACTACGGCACTTACAACGGGTAGTGCTAAGGTTACGTTTCATATGCCCTATGGTTTTACCCTCACGGAGGTTCAAGCTGGAGTTACCGCAGCGCCGACAGGTGCGTCGATCATTGTTGACATTAACGAAGCCGGATCAACGATCCTATCGACTTTAATCACCATTGATGCGACAGAGAAGACTTCACAAACAGCGGCAACGCCTCCGGTTATATCTGATACTGCGCTTGCAGCAGGGGCGTTAATTGAAATCGATCTTGATCAGGTCGGGTCGAGTGTCGCCGGCGCGGGTCTCAAAGCCTACCTGATAGGGCGTCAAACATGAGCTTCATAATCAATCCATTCCGGTATACGGCTGCAGGGCTTGCGGTTGATGCTGTGACGTTTGATGGTAGCAACGATTCCATGAATCATGGTGGTGCGGGCTTGACTGGTGTGGCCAATAGCAAGGTAATGGTTTTTTCTTGTTGGTTGAAGTTTGAGGCTGGTGGCGATGGCGCAGGACAACATATCTTTAATGTTGGCTCATCTGGAGATGAGGCTTTTACATTACGGAGAGGCGCGGATGATAAATTGGTGTTCAAATTAACGAGCACGGCGGGTGCTGAGATTATGGAAATGTTGTCTAGTTCTGCTTGGGATTCAACGGATGGCTGGATACATATCGCGGCTGGCGCCGATCTTTCTGTTCCGATTTCTCGCCTTGTCATCAATGGAACGGATGATAAAGGAGCGGTTAATAACTTAACCGATGCTACGATCAACTGGACGGACTCTGGCAATGCATTTGCAGGCTCGGATATTTCTGCTGGGACGCTTCTCGATGCCGATATGGCGGAGCTGTATTTTGACGAGACAACATATATAGATTTCAGTGATTCGGACAAGGTAGCACTGTTCCGTGATGGTGATAATAAACCAGTTGATCTTGGGGCTGATGGTTCAACACCTAATGCTGTCCAGCCCATTATTTATCAGCATATCGACAATGGAGAAGCAGCAGATAATTTTAAGCTGAACGCCGGCACTGGTGGAGACTTCACAGTAGTAGGTGCTCTTACTACAGCATCAACAAGCCCGAGCGATTGATATGGCCTATGAAGGATCAGAATGCTGGTTTCATGTGGACATGACCCACGGATCGTATAATTCCATGAAATCCGCTTGTGCAATCAGGCATAACACCAAAACGCCAGGAGCTGCATTATCCGTTGCGGAGAATCTTGCAGGTACTGAAGCATTGGTAAAAGTGTCCGGTGCGGCGGGATGGACCCCTGGATGGCTTAACGCTCCGTTTGTAATTCGGGTGTTCACTCTCGTTGATCATTCAGAGGCTAAGACGTTGGTGCGTGGGGTTGATTGGCGCGAGCGAAGCCGTGACTGACGCTAAACGAATGATCGAGGTATAGTATGGCTACTTCCGGCTCAGTTGATTTTAATCGTACAAGAGATCAGATCATCGCGGGAGCCTTGCGCCTTATCGAGGCAATCGCTGCTGGGGAAACGCCATCCGCTGAAGAAGTTACGGACGCCACCGAGGCCCTAAATATGATGGTCAAGGAGTGGCGCGCGCAGGGCCTCCATTTATGGGCGACCGCCGAGGCGACTTTGTTTCTCACCAAGGGAACGGCGAAGTACACCCTCGGCCCTAATGGCGATCACGCGACTTCTTCATATGCCGAGACCACTCTTTCCGCCGCTGCCGAGAATACTGACACCACTTTGACCGTGGCGTCGATCACCGGCATGACGGCTTCCGATAATATCGGGATCGTCAAGGATGATGGGACGTTCCACTGGACGACGATTAGCGGGTCTCCATCGGGATCGACAGTGACGCTGGCAAGCGCGATTGATGGCGACGCCGCTAGTGGGAACACGCTCTACACTTATACCTCTAAGATCGACCGTCCGTTGCGGATATTCAGCGCCCGGAGAGAAGACGCTAGCGGCCAGGAGATCCCATTTTCTGACATTCTGACGCGGGATGAATATTTTGACCTCCCCAACAAGACCAGTTTAGGCAAGCCTCACCAAGGTTACTACGACCCGCAATTGACCGATGGGATTTGGTATCTGTGGCAGACTCCGGACACCATTGACGATATCATCAACTTCACCTTTTCCCGGCCTTTTGAAGATTTTGACGCCGCCGCGAATAACCCGGATTTTCCGCAAGAATGGTTGGCCGCGCTGAAGAAAAATTTAGCTGTAGAACTTGCTCCTGAATACGGCGTTGCACTTGATAAGCAAGTCAATTTGCAGCGGATGGCCCAAGTCAGTTTGGACAGGGTTTTAGGCTTCGATACCGAAACAACGGTCAGTTTTGAACCGGAGTACGATTGGTGAGAGTCCCTTTTGCCCGCAATTCTTACAAGCGTGAAGGCGTAGAGCACCTATCGGCGCAACGGCTTGTGAACTATTTCGCCGAGGCGTCACCGCCCGATGCGAAGGCGCAAATCCCCGTTATCGGTACGCCCGGTCAAAAGACGTTCGCCGATATCGGAACCGGGCCAATTCGAGGGATGCACGATTTCGCGGGGACGCTCTGTGTTGTCAGTGGAGCAGATATTTTTACCGTCGATTCCGCTGGAACAGGAACTAACCGAGGTACCGTAGGAGGCTCTGCTGATGTCTTCATGGCGGATAATGGCACTCAATTAGTTATTCAGGCTGAAACGGGGGCTACTGATACATACGTTATGACGGCGGTTTTCGCTTTGACTGCCATCAACCCCAACGATACCGATTTTCACGGCGCGTCTTCGGTAGCGTTCACGGGCGGTTATATCATTGCTACGACGCCGTCCGCTGATACGTTCTTTATTTCTGCTTTGAATGACGCTACGGCCTGGGACGCTACGGATATCGCAACGGCGGAGAGCGACCCGGATAACCTTGTTGCGTGTTTTGTTGATCATGGGGAAGTGTGGCTATTCGGAGAGACTACCACGGAGGTTTGGTATAATTCAGGAGATTCCGACTTTCCATTCACCCGAATATCAACGGCGGTCGTGCAAAGAGGTTGCCTTGCCAAGCATTCCATCGTCGCTGAGGATAATACGATATTTTGGCTTGGTGATGACAAGATTGTCTACAAGGCAGCCGGGTACGTTCCCCAGCGGATATCCACCCATGCTATCGAGTCGGCCATCGCGGGATTTGCCTCGCCTGCTACAGCAACAGCTTTTTTCCACACTCAGGAAGGGCATAAATTCTATGTTCTAAGTTTTGACGAGGCGACCTTCGTTTACGATGCTTCCACTCAATTGTGGCACGAGAGAGAGGGCTACGATACGGCTAACAACAGGTTCCTTCCTCGTTGGCGACCGGCGCACAGTTTGAAGATATATGGTAAGACCCTGGTTGGCGATTTCGCCAGTGGCAAGATCAACGAACTCGATATCAATACCTTTACTGATCTTGGAGACCCGATCCGACGGATCGCGACAGCGCCGCCTCTCCACGCCGGGACCAAGAGGGTATTCGCCAATCGCCTTCAGATAGAGATTGAGAGCGGTACCGGGTTGACTTCCGGTCAAGGGGTGGCCCCGCAAGCTATGCTAGACTGGTCAGACGATGGCGGGCATACATGGTCGAATGAGCATTGGGCGAATATGGGAGCAAAGGGAAAATACCGCAAACGGTTGATCTGGCGCCGTATGGGTTGGTTTTGGCAGAGGGTCTACCGTTTGACCATTTCCGATCCTGTCAAGTCGGCGATAATCGCCGCTAACTTGAACGACTAAAATGGCCGTTCCCGAAATCCCACGGACTCCCCTTGTTGAGGGAGAGTGGTTGGCCAAGAACTGGTTGAAATACTTTCAAGCCTTGAAGGATTTTCTGGTCAATATTCGTCGGTGGACGGAAGTCACCGCTACCTATACCGCTACTAATGGCGATCAAATTCTTGCAAAAACTGATGGCGGAGCTTTTACCATCACGCTTCCGCTTTCACCTAAACTGGGGCAGACCGTTTATTTTCATGATCCTAACGGCAACTGGAATACCGACAACCTGACTTTGGACGGCAATGGTAAAAACATTATGGGTAGTGCGACCTTGGTTTTGAGCGTGGATAATGATACCTTGGGCGTTGTTTACAATAGCGCGGAGTGGAGGAGGCTGTACTGATGTCATTTTGGGATTATGTAATTCCGGGCTACAAAGCCGCCAAGGATGCCGGCCAAGCCCAGACTCAGGCTGCTGATCGGGCAAGAGGCGCGATTGCACGGGGGACTACGCAAGCCCGTGCGGATATTGAGCCTTGGCGAACGACGGGGAAAGGCGCGCTCTACAGCTTGGCCGATTTATCAGGAGTCGATTACGGAGGTGCACAAGGAAGCATTGAGGACCGCCGTGCTGCCGCTCTGAAGCGGTTTCAGGCGTCACCAGGCTACGAGTTCCGTCTAGGCGAGGGTACGAAGGCTCTTGAGCGGTCGGCGTCCGCCAGGGGGCGTTTGATGTCAGGGGCAACGCAAAAGGGCCTCCAAAGATACGGCCAGGGTCTTGCCAGCGAGGAATATGGCAATTACGTCGGTCAATTAGAGCGCCTCTCTGGAGGTGGACAGCAAGCGGCGAGCAGGATGGGTGATTATAGCATGTCAGGCGCACGAGGCGAGGCCGGAGCATTTACGGGCGCGGGAGCGGCCCGGGGCTCGATCTACGCCGGGCAAGCCAATGCCGTGACCGGTCTGATGGATATGGGAATGCAGACGGCGGGGATGTTGATGCCACGACGGCGGAGTATTTACGGTTCTCCGTGGGAAGATACAGATGAAATCATGCGCCAAATGAGGATGATGCCGACCCGTAAGGCGGCATAGGTCGGGAGCGCCACCAGATACCGGAAGGAAAGATGTTGGGATTACCACCGGATCCTTCGCCCTGGTATGGCGCAACCCGTATGGCGCCGAGTGGACCTGAGAGACTGAGTGGAAGAGTTTGAGGACTTAATCATGGCACCTCCTTTAATGGCACTTCAAATTCAACCTCCCGATCCCGGCGCTTTTGCTCGCGGTCGCCAGATGGGCAATCAGATGGAAGCCCAGCAGCGGGAGTTTGATAAGCAGGACGCGCTTCGTGCGCTGGGGCCTGGGTTGATGTCGGATGATCCAGAACATCAAAGGGCGTCCTTGGCTCAATTAGCGCAGATTAATCCCGGAGCGGCGCAAACCTTTATGAAAAATCAAGCCGCGATGGGGCAGGCTCAAAAGCAAGCGGAGTATGACGCGGCGGCGGAAGATCGGGCTGTTGCTGGTGAAGCTCGGGAGCTAGAAGAGCACAGAGATAAGGTGGGGAAAGCAAAGTTTGAGAAGGATGTACGAGAGGCAGCAGCGACTAGCGCCCGGATGACGGGGATGAACGCAGGTGATCCGAACTTACCAGAGGAATTTCGCAATCTTCCCTCTGCTGAGTTTGTGATAGCTAAACGTCGCCTTGAGGCGATGGCCCAAGCAGGCCAACCGAAAAAAGCGCCGACGGTGCAAACTTTTTACGATAAAAACGGTCTTGCCTATAAGGCTCAATATAATCAGGCGACAAATGAATGGGATCAGGTCGGGGGCACCAAAGCTCCGTCTGGGATGAAGTTTACGGTTGGTCAAGATGGGACGGTTACATTCCAATCTGGAGGGGGTGTTGGCGGAGAGACAACAGCTTCCACCAGAGCAAAAATCGAAAAAGCTCTTGTTGCTAATAAAGCAGGTATAGCTCGTTATAGGACAATCCGAGAGAATTACGATAGCCGATTGCAAGAAATCCCGACGCGAATAACTGCGAAATGGGCGGAATGGAAAGATAAAGCTGGTGGTTTGCTGGGGACTTTAAACCCCGAAGAAAAGAATCTAGTAAAAGTGATGGCAAGGCATCGCCAAGGCACCGCTGCTAATTTGAATAAGCATATCAAGGATACTACCGGCGCGCAAATGTCGGAAAAGGAAGTCAAGCGACTTCAGCAAGAAGTCCCTGTCGCTGGCACTGGTATTATTGATGGCGATTCACCGATTGTATATTTGGAGAAACTCAATGCCGCAGATTTAAAGATACGAAAAGCTGCCGCCAGGCATCGGTACTATCTTGAGAAAGGAATTTTCGATAAAGAGAAGATGGCGAAACTTTCTCCTATTGATGATCTTTCTATTGCAATTGAGAATAAAACAGGGAACAAATTTATCGTAATCGATGGGCAAGGGATAGCGATATGACCGAACAATTGCCCCCTGGGTTTACATGGGAAAAAGATGCGCCGCCACAGGTGACACTTGAAGCGCCACCGGAATCTCAAGATTTGCCCCCTGGGTTTACATGGGAGGCAGATCTTAAAGAGGAGTCGCCGCTCGAAACATCTGCCGATCAATCCCAGGGATTAGTGGAAACCGGGCTTGAATACGGACGGCGTGGGGTGGAAGCCGTTAGAGAAATGTGGACAGGTGGCGGACGTTTTGAAGAGGGCATTCCCGAGTTAGGTGTAAGCGGTCCTTCTGTTAGCCCGCTTTCCCCTGCAGGTTTAAAAATGTCGGCCGCTTACATTACTTCTACTGATCCGAGGCAGATCGCCGATATTGCGGTAAAAACACTCCCTGGGGCAACGGTTAGAGATGATAAATGGGGCAACCCTATCGTTAAATTTGAGGGCAAAGAATACTATCCAAACCGTCCTGGTGCTTCTTTCGCGGACCTGTTTCAGTTTTTTCCCCGCGCAGCCGTAGATTTAATCGCGGCTAGGCTTGGTGCGCGTGGGACAACCTTGCCTCGTCGTATGGCTATGACTGGCGCTGGCATGGGGGCTACCAGCGCAGGACTTGATGTTGCTGCTGAAGCATTGGGGTCGGAGCAAGGAGTCAGTGTGGAAAGAGCCGCCACTGCCGCTGGTGCCGGTGCTTTGTTTGAAGGACTTGCCCCTGTTGCAAAGCGGTTATGGACTGGAATTTTCAGACGGAATGTTAATTTCGATCCTCGAACAGGGCGTCTAACTGAAGCCGGGAAGAAGAAAGCTAAGGAAGCGGGGCTTAATCCTGACGATATGGATGAGCGCTTATCAAAAGCGTTTGCACGAGAAGCCGATATCGCTGCCGATCCCCGTGATGCCGGGGCGCGAATTGCGGGTGAGGAATTTGATGTCCCGATGTCGCGCGGGCAAGCTCAAAATATTCCGGGGGCATCGGCCAAGGCGGAACGTCAGCTGGCTTGGGAAGAACAAGCGCGCAATGGGGCGTATGGAGAAAAAGCCCGTCGAATAATGCGAGAATTTGACGACGCACAGGCTGAAAAGATGGCAGCGGCGCGGGGTGGAGTACAGGAAAGAATAGGACCAGAGGGCCAACTCATTACCCGAGAAGGCGAAGCGGGAGAGATGGTTGGGGAGGGTCTTCGGAGCGCAAAAAAATATTGGGATGATGCCGTTGATGCGGCTTACACAAAAGCTAATATGGTGGAAGCGCGGATAGGGACCGAGCATCTTGGAGCGTTGCTTAAGACTGTGGCGAAAAGTATGGAAGATTATGGTCTTGATAAGGTACTGCACCCAGCTGCATCTCGCGCGATGAAGGAAATTAAAGAACTGGCAACGATAACAAGCAAGACACCTCAACTGACCAAATTGACATTGAGGCGATTGGAGACTACCCGTCGTCGTTTGAGAACTTACATTAATTCAAGTGCTAATGATGGTGACATGGGAGCAGCAATCAACATTAAGCGAAGCCTCGACGATTGGTTGGATAACGCTACGGACAACGCCTTGTTTGAAGGGGATGAGAGGGCTCTTGATGCTCTAAAAGTAGCAAGGGCGACGCGGACCAAAAAAGGCGAATTGTTAGAGCAACGCGGAAAAGGCGATGAGGCAGGGCGAGTAATAGAAAAAATCCTAGATACCAATCCGACTCCAGAGCAAACGATCAACTATATTTTTGGCCGAGGTAAACTGGAAGGTGCGCACAAAGCCGCGCCGATTATCGATAGATTGGGCGACGCCTTGGGACGAGACAGCGCCGAATTTGCCTCTATACAAGAGGCAGGTTGGCTTCGACTTGCCAAGGAAGCTGGAGAAAAGGGCTTTAGCCCTGCGAAATTTAAACGAAATTTTGATCGTGCCATGGAAAAGAATCGGACTCTCATGGATACTCTTTACGAGCCTGACGACCTCGCTTTGTTTCGTCGTTTTCGGGATACGGTGACCAAAACCATTACCCCCGATATTGCCAAAAATCCTTCTCGTAGTGCGTATGTTATGACAAGAATTTTACAGGATTACGCTAAAAGAGCGAGTTGGTTTATGATTGCCAGAGGAGAAACCGTGCCGGGTCTAGCCTTACGAATGGTCGGTGGGGATATGCCAACACTCAGCGCACAGGCAGCCAAAAAAGCCTTGAAACCACTCTCTGCTGGGGTTCGTGCCCCTGGAGCAGTCGCAGCGGGAACAGCGGCAACTGTGCTAGAAGAGGAATAACGCTATGGCCGTTCGGTACAACTACACCCGCATTCAATATCTTGATACGAATGGCGATCCTTACGCTGGCGGGCTGCTGAATTTCTACGAGACTGACACGAGCACGCGCCTGGACACCTATTCGGACAACGCTCTGACCACGGCCAACGCCAACCCGGTTGTAGCTGATTCCGCCGGAAGGTTTGGGGACATCTTCCTTCAGGGTCAAGATTACAAGGTGGTCTTCACCGACGCTGATGCAAACACAATTTTCACGTCTGATCCGATCCATGGGATCATCACGGACCGTTCGGTAATTGCGAAGACAGGGGCCTACACGGTCACGACTTCCGATAACGGTAAGCTGATAACTTGTGATGCCTCTGGTGGAGCCTTCACTGTGACCCTGCTGGCGGCGGCGACTGCCGGGGGTACTTTCGAGGTGATGATTAAAAACATCGGGTCTTCCGGTGTTGTTACCATCGACGGAGATGGATCAGAGACTATTGACGGTTCAACAACCGTAACCCTCGCCACTCAATACGAAACAAGCTTTCTTCGATGCGACGGCACAACATGGTTTGCGCTCATAACGAAAGAGGTGTCGGCCGATCCGACCCCTGAATTAGGTGGCCCACTTGATACCAGCGATAACGCCATTAACGAAAGTGAAGGCACCGCTGTAGCTAGTGCTACGACAACGAATATCTGGGTTACTGACGGGAATACGGTGCATGTTACCGGCACAACCACGATTACGTCATTTGGCACCGCGCCTCGGGTCGGCGCTTGGCGTAAGGTCATCTTTGATGGTGCGTTGACGCTTACCGATGGGGCTAACCTCAACCTACCCGGCGCAGCCAATATCACCACGGTAGCGGATGACATGTGTTTCGTTTACGCGGAAACGGTGACACTCTTTAAGTGTCTCTATTTCCCGGTGAGCGGGAAAGAGGTAAAATTCACGCCAGACTTCACAAGCTCCAATCAAACGATATCGGCGGATGCTCTGCTAGAGGTGGCGCATGGCTTAGGTGCTGTTCCCTCCTTGGTGCGCGTTGTAATGAAATGCACCACGGCCGACCTGAACTACTCGATAGGTGATGAGGTAGAGGCGACAGGCGACCTGGATGGTGCTGCGGCGGATGCGGGAGTTACGATTTACGCTGACGCAACGAATGTTAGCCTCGTTCAGGGTACCGTCCGCACCATACATGATAAGACCTCGTTCAATCGGGCTAACATAACCGGCAGCAGTTGGAGGTGGGTCGTGAGAGCGTGGCTGTAATGGCGGATTCTCCGCAAATAGCTAAGACCGTCGGCGACGTGGCGGCGACGGAGCCTGGCGCCCCTTTAACCTATGGCGCGGCTGTTGCCGGAACTGGCGTTACGCTTTTGGCGGACTCTCTCGAAACTTGGTTGGGCATCACCGTCATGGTGTTAACTATCGCGGTGCTTCTGGTACGCTTATGGGTGGATATCCCACGGGCTTTGCGGAAACGGAAGGACAAATGATCTTGGGTGATTTTGGTTGGACGCTTGTAATTCTGTTAGCGTTCCTCGTAGGCTTCCTTGTTGGTTTTTGGCAAGGTCGAAAACATGAGTTTGTGGAAACGGAGATAACTTTTTGATGCAAGTTAATATCCGTCATCCTAGCCATCGGAAGGTAATCTTCTTCAGCCATGATGAATTGGCTTGCAAAAAGACCGGTGAGGTCATTCTTGCTGAAGGCTTCGCTGATGAATTAGCGTTACTCCGCATCGCTTTCAATCGGCGAATGGTGGTCAACTCATGTTGCCGCTCTGCCGAGCACAATCGCACCATGATGCCAAAAGGTCATCCGCGCTCATTGCATGTTCACGATGAACAACATGTTTACAATGATAGTCGTTATCATGACTTTAGTGGTTGTGCGGCTATCGACATCCGTACACCCGATATCGTATACGCTCGGCAACTCGTCGATATCGCTCTTCGTCGGGGGTGGTCGGTAGGCGTAGCAAAACATTTCATTCACCTAGATCGTCGCGATTATGCTGGGCTAGAGGCGGGGGTCTTTGGTTATGGCTGATAAACTAATAAATTTTACGGAAACAGCGAGCGCCTTTGAGCTTGCAAAAGAGGCAGCGGGGGTGGCTGAAGCACATTTCCAAGCTTCAAAAGCTGAATGGGAAGAGATCGTAGCGCGCCGTGCCGCGTTGGGTAACGGTGACGGGGGCTCCGTATCCAAGCTCATCGGGCTAGCGCGCCGCTACGGGCCAAAAGCGGCCAAGTATTTCGGCTACCCTGGCCTCGCCTCGGCGCTCACAGCGACGTACACGGCGCCTGAAGGCACCTTTGTCGGGGAGAGTGGCGTCCTCAGCATAATCCTTCAAGCCTTTGGATGGTGAGCATGGCCAAGTTTCTCACCACGAAGGTCAGATACCGCGAAGCCAATTACAAATATCAGCTTGCCGATGACCTGATCTTTGAGAACACCGGCATCCAACCAGCCAAGGAGATCAAGACCCCCTTTATCATCCTGACGCCCGAAGGGAAATTGACGTTAAGAAGCGGCTACGCCTCCGATGGTCCCAGCGGCCCGACACTGGACACGCTATCTTCAATTCGCGGGGCCTTTGGCCATGATGCTTTTTATCAACTGATCCGGATGGAGTTGCTGGGGTCGGGATGGCGCATCCCCGCCGACGACTTCCTGAGTCGCGTTCTCAAAGAGGACGGTATGTGGTGGTGGCGTCGATGGTACTGGGTTCGTGCAGTAAAAAAGTTTGCAGGTTCCGCCGCCGATCCCAAGAACCTAAAGCCGATCCTCGAAGCTCCTTGATGTTTGGGTGGTGAGCATGGCTAAATTTCTTTCTCCATTGGAAGTTCGGTGCCTCAGAGATGGTAAAAGATGGACCTTGCTTACGGATTTACGTTTCATCGCGGACGATGATCAGGAGATTTGTGTGCCGGCGGGCTTCATTACCAACTTCGTTCATCGACGTTCGGCCGTACCCCACGATTGGATCTGCCGGACAGCTTACATCCCGATCACGAAAGAAAACGCGGACCTGTATTTTCTTCAAGGAATGATCGCCGACGGTATGGCGAAGTGGCGCGCACGGACGCTCTACAACGTTGTCAAATATTTTGGGGGTTCTTCATATATGCCACGAACGTCGGATGCTCAGGCAATAATTATGGCTAACAAATCGATCTCCCTCTAATTTGATGCCGTTATCTGAACGATCCAAACTGGAGGCGACGAGGTGAAGTTTATTTATGGTTCCCGTTGCAATCTCGAAAGAAGATTAGGAGCAACCTGGCCGAATATGCGAACAAGTTCATCATCTTGAGCCCCTTCGTTTGGTGTTTCTTTTGGCAGCGTAGCTGGTAGTCGTATTCTTGCGCCTTCACTGATTTGGGCAATGATCGTTCTCCACGTATATCCGTCTGGAGGATCGTCGATCTTCCCATTAAACTCGTAGGGCATTAAATCCCGGATGCGAAAGTTGCGACCGGGATTCTCCCGGAACCAAATTTGATCATCGTCAGATGCGCGTTTTACAGCATTCTCATGGATCATTCGGATTTCTGCGTCTGCCATCTAACAATCCCTTGCTTTCTATCTTTCCAATGATTCCTTAATGACTAGGCCTTTCCAACCGGCCCGACCATAAGCATGACCTCATCGAGCAGGGCTTTCTTATCCATGCCGGGGATGACTTCTGTCACAAGGAAGTTGGCGGCCCTGTCGAAAAAATCATCAAACGCCACTTGACCCATTGAGGCGAATGAAATGGACAGCGGCACTTTGTGAGCACCACTTTTCAGGACAACGGTTTTGGTATGCCCGATGGCGATTTTTAGGGCATCCAACAAGTCATCGACGGACCGGAAATATTCCTGGTTCTCGAAGACCAGATTGAGCATCGCGAAGAAAAGCATGTGGTGCTTTAGATTGCGTGGCCGGCGTACATCAACTTGGATGCATTCGCCATGCTTGAGTTTGGCGATGGATGCCTCTGCCTTCGGGTCGGCGGGGACCAGCTTGCCGAAATGCAAGCGAAAGATGCCCTTAGGCATCGTCTTCCCATGTCGCAATCATGGTTTGCCAATCTCGTTTGGCTAGCTCACGGTTGATGCAGCTGTATCTCGCCACGGCTTTTAACATTTCCACTGTCGGCTCCCGTGGAAAGAAGCCGAAATCCTTTTCCTCCATGGCTTCCTTGTAGGCTTCAATAGCATCGCGTGCGGCCTTTAAACATGGCTCCCTGCTGGCCCCCGCTTCCTCCCATGTACCAAAAAACCCCACTCCAGTATGAATGGCCTGTGCCACTCGCTCCACTTCATCCATCATGCTGTCTCCTTCGCCTTGTCTCGAATGCGTTTGTCAGGGCTGATTAGTGCGAGTTGGCGAGCAATTCGGGCGAGATTAATGCCATGTTTCTGAGTGAATAATCCCGGCGCCCGGTCGTGTTCTTCATGGTGCCCGCGCCTGTCAAGGGTACATAGCGGGACGGTGAGGCAGTCACAGGGCTTGTAGCTTATTCCGCCTGCTAGACCTCCTCTAAGGTGCGCCGCTTGTGACACGGTCTCGCCAGCATCGATCAACCAAGCATCGTGACAAGCAACGCAATGGTGGCACGCTACGAATTCCAAGTGTGCTTTGGATCTGATATCGCCGCGCTTTGGGATGCTAGGCATGGAGCGCCTTCGTACGGGCGATGTCATCCATGTTTTGTCTCTATCGGATAAAGTTTGCGGTTAGTTGATCTGATCGTTGCGCAAATGCCTTCAATGCATCGGGACCGCTAATATCGGGGTCAAGATTTTCGGAGAAATCGTCCGCCATTTCAGCAAAGAATATAGTGGCCTTCTCCATGGCCATTTTCGTCATTTGGCGCATGATTTCATCTGTTGGTAATCCCATCATCTTTCCTTCCGGTATCTGGTGGCGCTCCCGACCTATGCCGCCTTACGGGTCGGCATCATCCTCGCTATCCCAAGACCCTCTTAGGGACGGGGGTGTTTCATACGTCAGGAGCGCCATAATTCTTTCATTCGGCATCCTTGAGAGCAGTGGTGAGATCATTCAGGTCGTCGATGGTGACGAGGGCTTTGCCGGACAAAGAGCCAAGAGTGGCATTCCCAACCAATCGCCTTGCAGCATTTCCAACACGCCGCCAAGGCAATGGGCCGCGTGTGAGACGCAAGGAACGCCACTTGTGGGGCTCTCTATGGACAAGACCCTGTGCTTGCAAAGCATCCAGCAGAGCGAAAACTCGACTCCCGGAGTTGACGTTTAGACCCCTGGCGATTTCTTTGAAGGACGGCGCGTGGCGGTGCTCCGCAAACCATTTCTCTAGAAACTGAAGGCATTCATCCTGTTTGGGGGTCATTGTGCCTCGTTGTATTGGCCAATTCTTGCTCTGCCAAGGCGCAAAGCATGTCGCATTCAGGCGCTATCGGGTCGGCGGTTGATTGCTCTGCTGGAACCTCGTCAATAAAGACCCGCTCATTATCCACCCTTGCCAACCGCGCCCCTAATTCTCGGCTCAATGTTGCCATGCGACCTAGGCATTAGGAACACCCAGCGAACGCGGAAAATTCCTTCCGCGTATATCTGGCAGCGTGTACAGGCGCGGCAGGGTCATGCGAAGCCCTCACTCAAAACGGGATGTCGTCGTCGGCAGACTGTGGGCCAGGGTCGGGTGCCGTCACAGCCGCTTGTGGGGTGCCGCTGTTCGGCTTGTCGCCGCCGAGCATGGTCAACGCGCCGCGAAACCGCTGCAAG
>Ga0098057_1000105_pt1 | contig 31298 bp, 27 predicted proteins | sample 18_taG_FD_77072 | JGI IMG/M metagenome (GOLD analysis project Ga0098057, IMG submission 77072) | Marine viral communities from the Subarctic Pacific Ocean - 18_ETSP_OMZAT15316 metaG | ecosystem: Environmental > Aquatic > Marine > Oceanic | place: Pacific Ocean | collected 2015-01-19 | reverse complement strand
TAGTTCACTGTACCCCTCGCTGACTTAATTGTGATGTCACTTATAGCCCATACCGCTTTTGCAGCATCAGACATCGTTGTCTGCGCGAGTCTCACATAAAACTCATCATTCCCATCACCCATCGCAGGAAAATCATGCATACCGAGGTGGACCCTTATCCGTACCTTTTGAGCATCACCGTCTTCTGACTCTGTAGATGAATCAGCAGGAAGCGTAATGTTATAGTCTACGAGCCCTGATATCAGCCTAGACGTGAGTGTGGAAGGCTCGAATGGGTTGATCACGTTGAATGTCTTCACATCAACCCACGCCTCATTATCAGTGCTTATCTGTAACTTTAATGACTCATCTTCTGTGCCATTCCACAGCCTAAGACCTTTGAGGTACATATTATTTGTTTTATTATACGGTCCTTGCATGAGTGTGAACTCAATTTCTGGATTTCTGACCTTCTCTGTTGTCGAAATGTATCTTTCATCTGGGTCCGATCCGCCGCCACCGCTCAGGTTATTATCCCCGGGGCCTGCGAAGACAAGAGCGCCGTCTCTGATAGGCCTGCCCGTTCTGCGCCTGCCTTTCCTCCTTTTATTTCTCTTTTTCTTTCTTGTCTCAAATCTGATTTCCATACCCGTAGAGTATGTCCAGTCACTATCTGACGATACAACATTATAAAAATAGAAGTCTTTATACTTACTCTTTACGTCAAAGATAAAGTCACTTTTAATCATCTTGCCGAAGTGTATCGTATTCCTATCATCAAATGCGTTCGTGTACTGGCCTGATCTATACGGGTCACCTGATCTTAACACTGTAGGATATGACCCTGTCATTGAGTCGTATCTTCTTATGCGTGATCTCGGCGGTTCAGATATAATACCTGACTGCCACCTGTCAATTACACCGTTTATCGATCCAGCAAAAACAGCGTAGACCTCATCACTTCGAAGTGCGACATCCCTCCACATTGCTACCTCTGCGATATATCCTGGGAAAACTGTGTCTGCCTCATGCTCCCAAGTTGTTCCGATATGCACATTAGCTGATGATGCTACCATTGACTCATAGGAACCGTTGGCCATTCCATGACTGTCAGGAGCTTTTTCTTCCCCATTGACATATAATTTTATTCCGCTAGAATTACCTGATCCATCATATGTAAAAGCAACATGCGAATACTCATTCAACACAACTGCCGCGCTGGTCCACGTAAAAATACTTGCTGGATATGCTGATTGATCATAGAGGATAACAACCAGCGTAAGGGCATCAAGATAGAAAACATATTCTAAACCTGTAGTATTTGCAGCGCGTTTAGATATTATGTAACTTTTGGATTTGGAGGCAGTGGGCATGATCCACGCGCAGGCAGAAAAAGGTACATCAGTCGTTCCATTCCCAAAACTTAAGTCATCTGAATCTGCGACACTACAATAATTTGTTGCTCCATCAAGTAGTATCTGTACAAAATTATAATCAAAGCCCGAGGAATCTGTCCATGTTACACCACTTATCGGGAATGTGATTGTATGATCATGATTTGATGCATCTGACGCGGCGCTGTTATTGAACTTTACATGTAAAACTAAGTTTTGTGAAGAAGAGTATGACCTATATTGTTTTGGAGCTAGCGCGCTACCAATATTAGAAAAATTCTTAGTTAGATCGTACTCGGCTTGTTGCACATTTGATAATTGTAATTTTGGCATTACTTGAGAAAGCCTCCGAAGGCTATTGAGTCTACACCTAAGTGATTACTTATTCCACTTACGTTACTAGCAGACACTATATTCTTTGGAAATATAAACCCTGTATTAGCTGAAGTAAATCGTGAACCTATGTCGCTGATATCGAAATACGAGCTAGTTAAAATATTATTTAGCGCTTTTACAGCATCTGGATCCTCTACAGGATCATACTGTATTCCGTCTTTAATGCTTGCAAGCGTTAATACTTCTGCTGCAGATAGTTCTTTCTCCCACATCTGAATTTCTGCCATGTTACCATCATAAATGTTTGCAATTGAATATAGCGTGCTTACAGTTCCACCTATAGCTAAACCATCTGTTGCGCCCGTAAAAGATTCCATCGCTACATAAGTGCCACCAGAGTTTGTGGAGTTACTAACTTCAACGGCACCATCGATATATATTTTCATGCCGCCTTCGAGAGATGATCCGTTATATGTCGCAGCAACATGATACCATGTTGAGTGTGATAAAGTGTTTGTGCTCTGCTGGATAATCCTAGCAGTTGATGCAGAAGCATCGCCTAAAAAGAGTTTTAGTCTACCGGAGTCACATGTAAATCGATACTGATAATTTGAAGCACTTCCGCCCTTATGGAGAATTGTATTATTAGACGACATAGCAGTGGAATCTAATCTTATCCAGGCTGTTATTGAAAATGGGCTGTCTGTTGATCCATCGCCGAAACTTAGTGATGAGTGGTGTTCTGCCCAGAGCGCAGAAGTTGATCCACCATACTTGAAGTTGTGTGTATATACTGGGCTAATTACTGCTGACGGCGTTGTTGCCGTTTGGTGTGGTGTTCTAGAAGCAACATCTTCTAATACTCCTAGTGTTATTGTGTTACCGTTTTTAGCACTATTCAACCATGTATCAGAACCGTCATCTGCGAGCGAGCCTGTAAAAGTCCAAACTGCAACAGCGTCGTCTGCCATATCATATTCATAAGAACCTAATTTTGTAGTGAATGTCTTATTAAAAGAATACACAGGTCCTGGATCGATAGAGCTGGTCGATACTGTAGAAAGTGCGTATCTTACGTGCTCATAGCTACTTCCAATGTAGTTTTCTGTGTCGTTGAAAGGTGCAATATTATAATACCCGTCTGCTATGAAACCATCAAGAGACAGCGTTCTTCCAGCAACTACAAAAGCACCTGTTAAGGGCATGCCTAACCTTCTTTCAAAAAGTGTCTCTGGGAATATGCTCTCCTGTGAGTCCTCGTACCAGTCATACACACCTTGCACCTTCTCATACTTTGTGTCAATAACAGAGCTTCCTTTCTGATCAAAGTTCCAGTCGCCTGTAGAGAGATCACATCTAATTCCATTTATCTGTATATCTGCAGAGTTTGTATTTGCATTTCTGCGACGTATCTCAAATACCTCAATGACACCGTCCATCGTGTCTGGGTCTATGTACTGGTCTAAGTCTCTAGTCAGATCATTGATGATCATGTACTGCATGATGTAGTTTCCTGACTCGACAAATGCAACCGGATCTAACTTCCCTGGATAATCCTCGAAAGGTCGAATTTTATTCTTTACATCGTCAAAGACCTTATGAAGACTGCCCTGGCCGTATTCTTCATTCTGCATCTGGTGGCGAACTGTTCCATCAATTTCCATGATCTTCTGCGTGTTGATGGAGATGTACGGAAGTATTCCCTTAGCAAGGTGGTTCATCGTAATAACATTCTTTCCCTGCCGGTACATATCAATAACTGATGTGTCACTATTCTCACCGAATACAGTAACTGTCCCTAGCCTGGATCCACCAGCTTCCGTTTCCTCGTAAGATTTTTCCACGACAGTTACTCTTTCTATCTCTAGGCCGATTCGTTGCGTCGCGGGTGTCGAAACATACGTCAAAGATGCTGTCACAGGCATCAGTGAGGCGTCTGCAGACTTATCAACAAACGCTAATCGTTCATTTAATGCGTCTAAGTCCAGTATATTACTTGCTGTGGAAGTTTTAGTTGACATATTTTATTTCCTTAGAACTTACTGATGACACCCACGAACTGACTTAGAAGCAAGTTTCCCCTTGACGGATCACGAGGTAGCGCTTTTAAATATATCTCATCAAAAGTATATTGTAATCTATGTCGTTCAAGAACGTGTGACTCATAGATAAAGTTAATTCCCATAAAGTTTGTTGTCCTTGGAACCAGATCGTACATCATGTCAGTGAATGCGTTATCAATCCACTTAAAAAGTGTCCTGTACTTAGATAAGTCCATGCGTTCTAGCACATTATTGAAGTACACTGTTCTGTAGTGGGACAATTCTGGATATGATGCACCAAATATAAGGTTCGGTCTTCCTAACGCATTATCAATAGCTCCGAAATCCGAGAACATAGTCAAGATATTTTCATTTAGACCTTTCATGACTGACATGTCAATTGACAGTCTATTATCATCTACTACCTCCTCACTAGGTGCGACTTCATACGCAGGTGCGACTGAGCAATACTTAGAATCATCAATTAATGTCGGGTCTTGAAAGCTTCTCACTCGAACTTTAGTCTTTGCGTAATTGAGGTCAAATTTCTCTGAAAGTATCTCATAATCTGCTCTAAGCGCTTTGAAAACTGTCTTGCTAGGTTCAAAATTGCTACCCACAAGATGATTGTTATTTTGACTAAAGTCAAAAAACATTGTGCCGCCTGATGCATCTGAAGATGTTGTTGCTTGCTTTCCAAAAGTATGAACCCTCAGTCTCTCAAATGAACCTGTAGTTGTACTTGTGAAGTTATAATTTACGCTTGGATTATCAAGTCCGACGCTGACGTAATTCTTTGCTCTTTCCTTCCACTCTGTGTCTGATGTGTACCTTGACCAGAATCGTAAATTTGAAATCAGACCGGTAAAACTAGAAGAGTGTGCTAGTGTGTATGTGTCTGCGCCTGTAGAGTTATTCAAGAACTTGCCGCTTGAGCCTCCCTGGAGAGTTTGCTCACCTATCACTAAGATTGATCCTGACGAATTATATGTGTCTGTTGCATTATTGAACACAGAGTCTGACTGATCTGCATAGTGTGATGCAGTGTGGTAAGACTCCAACAGTCGGCCGCTCTCTTGTTTTGTTGCTCTTAGAAAGTACTCATGTCTAGTAGTCGCACCAAGATCATGAGGGGCGCGCCTACCGAATGAGACTCCCCATATATCCTTGTCAAAGACATTTGCGCCTGTCAGGAATAAATGTTTCACATCAGTGCTTGTAGGGCTGTCACTTATAAACAAGTCTAGGCGAGTTGATGTGCCAACAAGATTAGCTATCACTGACTCTGTGTTACTGGGAGCAGTTGTTCCTGTCACAACCAGCCTGATCAGGCTCTCTGGTGCTCCTATGTAACCATGCTCCCAGTCATACAACCCCTCATACGTAAAAGAACCTGAAGTTAAAAGGCCATCTGATCTCACAGTTGAAATTCCGTGTGTTCCGTGCTCATCACTATTTTGAAAGAGGAACCCGGCGCCACCGTTAAAGTTAACGATTGTTACGTCTGCTGAAGATACTGACCCGTCAATTGTAGTATTACCAAGATTTGTCCGGGCCCTTAAGCTCTGTGTTAACACACATGTTCCGTCTGCTGCACCCGCTGAGATTAGAGAGCCTGTCATAGAACCACTAAAGCTTCCTGTAACTTTCTGAAGTATCTTTTCTGCCATCAAAGATTCTGATGCTTGGATTGGAATTCCAACATTTCCTGCTGTTGTTGAATCATCATCATCAAATTCAAATGTTATTATTTTTCCGATCGAGTCTGTTATGTTCAGTAGCATTCCGTCAGTAATAGTAGAAACGTCCTCGACTTCGATGGTGCCTATTGCCAGAGTTGACGGACCAGGTAACGGAACGCCTGTTTCAACCCTCGAGCTAGACAAGTAACCTGACTTTATCTTTGGAAAATTATCTGGATAGCCTTCATTATCAACTGACCCTACAGTCTTTTCCATTGATCCTGAAAAGTTTAGAAATTTCAATACGTCAACTTTTCTTTCCCTAGAACCGTTAAGGCTTTTTAATCTGGATCCTCCATACTCTCTAAAAGCCAGTATGTTGTCAGGCTCCATTCCTGCAGACCTGAACACACTTTTTAGTGAACCAATTGTCCCTTTTGTGTTCCGCATGTTTACTGTATCTGATAGGATTCTTCTCCATATCAGATTTTGAAGGTCATTAAGCGACTTAGTTGCATTTGTGAAGTCTTCTGATAAGTTAATTCCCTCTATCAGCTGTGACTGCTCTGAGTTTCTAAAAAGTGAGGGAAGTCTTATATTTATTGACTCAGCTTTCTTTCTAAGCAGGGGGTCTGGAACTGACTCATAGTCTTCATACTTAACATGATTAAAATTACTTATAGTATCAATTGTTATTTTTAACTCATCAAACGCTTTTGCCCATATCAGTAAAAACTTGACCAAGAGAGAAGCGCCTGGAAGATCTGACGACTTCTTACCTACATTAAAGTCTGTGAATGTTGAAAATGCCTCGCCTAGTTTTCCCAGGTCATCATCAAAATTATCTAAATAATTCGATTCTTCAAAATAATGTGGAGGTATCAACTTTGTAATTAGATTCGGATTATACGTGTCGTACTCGCTCCCAGTTGTCAAAAGCGCAGTATTCAGTGCTGTTATCTGAGGGAAGTCAGGAAAGAGCACTATACTCCTCTCAACACACTCATTTCCTGTTGGATTATTTGAGCCGGTTGTCCTATTAAATGAACTATCAAAATTTGTTATTATGCCGTGTAAAGAATTTCCTGAGCTGTCAAGAACTATGTCATTACCTGTGTAACTTCCAGACGGCTCATTGAATCTTAGCTGAAGTTTTAGGTCACTTGATGCGTACACATCTTTTGTCTTTTCATCTTTGATTGTCGCACGATCCTTCACTACATGATAGAATCTAAAAGTGTCCATTGCACCTGACAGTGTCTCTTGAGGGTCGAATATGAGATTATTTAAACGAACCTGTGAGCCTGTTCCTATGTACAAGCTATTTGCTGAGTAGTGCAGTGTTGAAAATGTTGTTGACATGCTTGAAGAGTAGACTACATCATCTATTATCAGCTTTGTCTTTTGATCCCCCTCTATGTCATAAATCGCAGCGACGTGATTAAACGAACCCTTATAAAGTGTTCCTGTTACATAAGAGTAATTCGATCCAGATGTCACACCAAAGATTATGCTTCCCGTTGACGTGCTATTTGACTGAGACAGCGCAATTGTTATTGAATTTGACAGCGAGCTCCTCTTTTGGGCAATGACCTGATTATCATTTGCTAGTTCAGGAGCATTATAGAAGAATTCTATTGTGAAAGGGTTCGAAGCAGGATCCATCACGACCTTTCCTGACCTGTCATCTGATATCGAGTTGATTGCAGCGCCTGATCTATCAACAACCTCTATATAATTTCCTGATCCTGCAGCTTTAGATCCTGAAAAAACAAGATAGCCTACGTTCTTTGGAAAAGAATTAAAAACATACTTTTCAAAACCCGTTAAGGTGTCTTCAAACTCTTCAATATCTTTTTTTGTTCCATCAAAAGGATAAAAGTTGACTATTCTATCAAATGCCTCATTGACATTAGCAACTGCAGAGTGAAAAAACGTGTGGTTCTCAAATTTTGAAAAGTCAACATTTGCTTGCTGTGTTGAGACTAGATAATCCTTGTCTCCGTACCTGTATGAAGATGTGCTAAATAAGTTTGTGTCTTTAAACGCAGCGTATGTGTATTTTGTGTCCTCAGGCTTATTGAGATGAGCAGCTGATTGCCTGGCTTCTCTTCGGAAAGTTGGCTTAAAAAGCTTACCAGGTACATTTCTATCAAAAAGTTTCTTAGACATTTAAACTACCACTACTCAACCCTAAATTTGGATGCTGCATCAGTTATGATTGTATCAAACCCATTTTTCTTGATCAAAAAATCAAAGACATATGTCCTACCTCTTGGTAGTGAATCAACGTAAAACTCAAAATACATACCAGATGAATCTGTTGAAAGCCTTGTTGACTTATTTGTCGTATCGAAAGGTATGATAATATCATCGGTTTGAAAATCTCTTACTCTAAAATACATCTCATGATATACCTGACTAGTATTTTCAATTGGGAGCTTCTTAAAAACAACGGATCTGTTTCTGTCCTCTGAGAACACTCTTATCTTAACAACATCACCCACTTTATAAGACTCTCTTAGGTTTAGCAGAGAAACAAGTAAATTTTGATGCTTACTCTCGAATGCAAGTCTACTATTGTTATTAATCGTCAAAGAAGATGAAAGAAAAGAAACAGTTCCGTCTGTAGATCCCCATACCTCTCTGAACGTGATGCTACCTGAGTATAACAAGTCATCTCTTAGTGTCGACTCAAAGCTGCTAATAGCGAATGAAGCTGAGTACATCCCTGTCATTCTGTTGACACCTCGGAGAGCCTGCGATACATTAAATGACTTCTTGAAGCTTCCACTTTCGATCTTTACTTCCATACACTCATTTCCTGTTAACGCTGTAGCACCTGCGCCCGACAGTATATTTGCTGTATCACTATAATGAAAATTATTCAGATAGATTGACGAAGTTACATCAAATATAAAATCTGAATGATTGTCATGCACGCTATCGTCATACTTTATTATGAGCTTTGGTCGAATTGCTGTGTTGGAGACATTTCTTGACGCGAATCTTTTAACGTAATATGTCTTATCATTTTGTTCATAGCTTCCAGAATATGCAATTAAAAATCCATGATTTGTTATCTGCGATGAGTACACACCTGATACAAATTTTGTCACATCAACGTATAGGTCGTCTTCTCCGTTCTCAAAATACTGCTGTTGTGCTATCGCGACTGTCTCTGTTCCCGAAGGCCCTGCAAGCGCTCCGCTTACAATCACATCAATTCCTGAGTCACCTAAGCTTCCTGATGCCAAAGCACCTTGCCGGTTCCACAGCACAGGTGTGCCTGATGTAACTGATGCTGTTATGAAGTTTGATGAGTCTATGTCTTCAAACTGAGACACATCATACCCACTGCCTTCATCAAACTTTTGCGTTAATGGAAAAACAATAATGTGAAAATTAGAAGGAGTCGTTTGGCCACCATACACATCATGGAGTTTTAATATACACTTGAAATTACTACTATTTACGTCAATTTTTGCGTTATCTTGCATTGTTGTTACAGGAGTTAAATCAAACTTTATTAAAATTCTAGATAATTCAATTTGTTCCTTCGAACCTGTTAAGGATGTCTCGTTACAGATCTTAAAAAGATCAAGTGTTCCAGCTTGACCTGCATTTGCATCCTTAGCTCTAAAAGAATTATTGATTATCTTATCAGTTATGTAATTGTCATGCGATGCAGACAGTATTCTGTACATTATGTAACACTCCCGACAATGTCGTCATTAGGATACTTGAGCTCTATCATTCCACCTCGTGGTGGAAATAGATACCCTCTATCCATGTATCTTCTTGGATCATATGAGACATCAGTATAAACCAAGTCATCAATTACTCCTGACTTACCAACTATTGAAAACTCCACAATTGAAACTACGCCGGCAGTATTTAGCACGATATTTTCAAGCTCGCCGGTGATAACAGGCTGATCAATCTGCCAATTTTTTATATTAAAGTATTTTCCTAATTTAGCATTAATGATATTCAAAACTGTATTCGAATTCCTATCTGCATCAACTGTGACTGAATAGTTTATTCCTATATTAATTATAGCTGCATCGAGAACGTCTATCGCATCAGATACTATTCTAAACTGGCTCAAATAGAAGCCTAAGTTTTCCTTTAGAGTGTCAGGCGACAGTATTAATTTTCCATTAGAATTTCTAGAAATTATGTGAAGTTGTGCAGCTTGTGGATTATTTGGATTATCTCTTACAGACACTCTGAATACTCTTCCAAAGTTAGTTGGCATTCCGTACACTCTTGCTATGAGATCCTCTCTAGTGACGACCCTGTTCTGTGAGTTTCTATTGAACAGCGCGATATTTCTTAACTCTTCTAGCGTTGGCTCATCCTCTCCGCCTGCTGCTGGCTGTTGATTGATCACAGTTGTCGACGCTCTGATTGATGATGCGACGGATGTTGGTGTTGCTGTTCCAAAAGACGTGATCAACGTCTTTACAGAATTTAGTAAACCAGCTCCCACATTATGCTTTAGACCTCCACCATATCTGTAGTTCACTGTTATTGTTGTATTTCTAGGAGAGATGCCTAATGTCTGTGTCTCCAGGAAACTGTTAGGATCAATCGTGATCTTTGTTGATGTCTCCCTATCACCGTAAAGCGTGACTGCGTGATCTGAAGGATCTGGGATTATGTCTTCATCGAACTTTGTCTCATCACCGGAGCCGAATCTTATCGTTGTCTTTCCTGTTGTTGATGTTCTAAATTTGACAAATCGCTTCGGCGCATGAAGAATCTGCAGGCGCTCGGGAGCGTACTCTGCATCTTGTCTACTATTCGCATGACGTTTGAAAACAGTATCCTGGGTCAGAGAACTCACCTCATAGTAATTGTCGCCATCGTTATCGTAGACAGACACTAGCTCTGTGACATCGGTCTTTGTCAATGTAATTTTTCTAAACGGTTCAACAGTATCGCCTATTGGAAATGAATCTGTCTTTGACTTTGCACTTGTGCACACACCTGTCGCTTCTAAAATAAAGTTAAGAGGTGTTGATCCGGATAGCTGGCCAATCCTGAATGTTGCAACTAGCTCATCATCTGCGTCAGTTTCTGAAAAGTCAACATCATCAAGTAACTCAAAGTCAACACCTGTTGTTGACGAGACAACTGACCCTGATTTAATTACAGGTAGATACACACTATTCGGAGAGTACTCACCATTATTAAGCGTTGCAGGAACTCTAATTCTGAATGTCACCTCACAAAGTGCAGGTGACGGACCAGCTACTTCAACGCCGGCCTCTCTAATGAACCTCTCAATATTCTCAGTCTCAATTGCTGTCTCAATTGATGTCTCATTAAACTGATGGTCTATGTAGTACGACATCACATCACCCACATACGCAGCAAGGTCAATTAGAAGGCCCGCTAACGATGCATCACTTATATCAACAATATTTTGATTAAAGTGTGTAGCTGTGTATCTTTTTAGCTCATTCCTAATACTGTCAAAGTCACGATTTGTATACGATATATCCTTGTGCTTTGCTACTTCTTTTTTAATATTTCTTGCCAATTTAAATTATCCTCCGATAAACATTTCAACTTCAACGCCTAAATTTTCTATACGAATACTCGGCACAGAAAAAATTACTCTTAACTTTAATTTTGCCAAGCCTGCTAAGTTTGCATTATTCTTCTCAAGATTATTCAAAACAAGCACCTCAACCTCTGTGATATCAAGCGCAGGCATAGATTGCTCAGTTGCCTGCCTTATCAATCCTGAGACTAAATTTATATACTCCTTCTCTTTTGTGTAATCGTAAAGCACACTTTTTAAGTTTGCACCGAAAGCATGACGACATAGTCGTTCACCCTGGTTAGTCATGATGAGATTCTTTAAATTATCCTTTAACTGCTCTCTGACGTCTGTGTGCATGTCAAATATTTCACCCTTACCACTCTGCCTGATAGGTGTAATAATACCGATACTTCTTTCTAACGATGCTATAGTAGAAGTATTATCAAACTTTCTAGCAGTAACGACGTTGCCCACGCTCTTAAAGCTAAACTTCGAGACTGTTGCATTTGTTGCATCACTCATGTTACATTATTCTCCGCATCTATAAATATACACCTGTAAAATAAGTTCAATGTGGCTGTTAGATTAAATCAAAGTAGCCAGCGGCTATGTAAGCTATCATGCCGGTTCCTAAGGCCCAACCGAGAATTGCGACTATCATACCGGGAATTATTTTTGCAAGAAATGTCATAAGACCTGCTACATATGTGACCATCTTCAATAAAAATGCCATGACCTCCATGATCATAGCGATAATAGTTTCTATCAAAAACATTACACAAGCAATAAGAAATTCTTCGATCCCGTTGACTATCTTTAAGATAAGCTCTGGTATCGCTGCTCCAAATTTAATTCCTGCTTTTATAACAATTTCTAAGAGCAATGAAAACGAAAAATTAAGATTCGGCCACTCCCAGTTTGGAATGAGGAAGCCTATCGATGGAACAGGAGCAAAGTTGAATGCCCACGGGAATGGCGGGGGCGGAATGGGAGGAATAGTAATCGTGGGTATCGTAATCGGACAGATTGCTTCAAATGCCTCAATAACTCTATCTGCCTCTACGACGCCGTCTTTGTCCATATCAACTAACATATTTGCAAGATCTTTTGGCTCACAAGCCAATGCCTTAGTCACTGCAGCCAAAAAATCAGGTGGCCAGGTTGGATTAATCATTAGCGGAGGGAGGTGCTTAAGAAGCCACTCAGGGAGGTCCGGGATACCTAGATCCAATGTGAGTATAGGAATAAGTGGCACTGTTGGATCGATAAGCGGAGTAACAGGTGGCATGCCTGCCGACGGGAAGTTATCATCAATAGCTTCCATTGTTTTGAAGTACATGTCTCCCCACATAGCATCGAAGTCATCGTAGTGTGTGGTCAGTATGCCAGCAGCTGCAAGCCTGACTGGCTCTGGGAGGCCGCCTTCATCCTCATGCAGAGGTATAGGCACTGATGAAGCTTCAAGTCCCGGAATTACGTAAGCGTATCCGTCTATCAGCGTCTGCTGTGTAGCGGCCCTGAATTGATCGTAAGAGTCCTCAGCCTCATCACCAATTGCACCTACATCTTTTAATGCTCCCATAATACACTCCTACTTTAGTATCACATTAGACGCAAGGACACCGGTGCCTCCGGCACCTTGCTCAACTCCGCCTGCAGCACCTGTGACTAATCCGGGTGCCATCAGCGATGGTCCATTTCTACCGGGTGCTGGATCATAGGAAGTTGCTGTTATCGCGCCACACACTGGCCTCATTCCAGCATTTTCCTCGTCCTCTGTTTTCAGGTCCTCACCTATCTTCACAAGGCCGTTCTCACCTGGAACTATACGAATGTTCCCATCAGCCTCAAGGATTATCTTTGCGCCGCCGTCTGTGTTGGCCTGAAGGAAGATGTCCCCTTGCGGTGTCATCGTGATCATGCTCTTGCCGAGGCTATTATAAATTTTTGTCGTTGCATCTGAACGTAGCCTTAAGTTGGTTGAGTAAATTGCGATGGCTCCATAGTTCATGCTTTCAACTAGCTCTGAAGGGTACCCTTGATCACCCGTTACGTCTAAGTCTGCTGAGTTCTCATCATCTCGCTCATTAGGATCTAGACCGATGAAGCCTTCAGCACCTCCGCTAGTATCCGGTCGAGCTACGATATTCTCATTCATGACAAACCCAAATGTTCTGTCTATGTCAATTGAGTTCGTCATATATATCCTACCTAAGCAGTTCAACGCATTGAAGTCAATAAACTCTTTAACTGTCTTGTCCTTTACAAACTTATCCTGGACCTCCTGTGTCTTATCCACTTCCATGTGGTGCAGGTCAATTTCAGATGTCGGTCTGGCCCCTATCATCACGGCCATGCTCTCAGATAATCCCAGTGCTGGCATGTCATCCTTTGTCTTTGCAGCAAAGTCTAAAAGATCACCGATCTTTCTGCCTACGCATAAGTCAATTTCAGGTGACAGCGGTTTTCTTTTTGTTAGCGCGCCGACCTTTGCCTCACCAGTCATTCTTGTGGGTTCAAATGGCGCTAGTTCCCTGTCGTCCTTCTCATTTTCCTCAGGAATTGTAAACTTTTCAGTGCCTAACATAATGTGTGCATTATTTGACCCTTGCAGAAGTAAGTCAGCACAGTCCTTCGCGTGTCGTGGCACAGGCTCACCTGTGAACTCTTCCTTGAATGCTATGGAAGTTCTGTGTATCTCAGTAAAAGAAGTACCAGATTCTAAGCCGGTACCGTCGGTTGCTTTCTCAAATGCAGATACCGTACCTACTTTATCATCAGAGAGAGGTGTTCCCTTCTCCCAAGCTCTATACGCGTCGATTACATCATTTTGTCGTTCTAAGTGTGTAAGATTAATGTCATCTACCTGTCTTATTCCAACCTTCCTGCACATCCAGTAGTAGACATCAGAACCCTTGTTATCCTCCTGAATTAGCCACACATACTCACCAGGTTTTACTGGAAGTGATAGGTGCGGTGGAAAAAATGGAAAACAAATGACATCTTTCGCGGCACCTGGGGCCGCTTGATCATCGATGATATGCGCGATGATTGAGTTTATTGGAACATACGGGGCCCACTCTTTATTCGCTATACTGATAAGATCACCTGAGGCGCCTCTTAGCTGCTGCTTCACAGAGATATCGCCGGCTGGATTCTCAACTGGATCGCCTGATGAAGCATGAGCTATTCTATCTAAAAATAGCTCTTCAGGGTTTGATATCACTTCTTTAACAATTGCAGTCAAAAAATTGTAGCTTCGTGACTGCGATGTCTGACCGCTCTGCACACCCGTAGGTTTAGGATGAAGCACACCGGGTGAGGTACCTTTGAAATGACGGGGATCAACTCCGTCACTATTTGACCCATTTGCCATAATTAACCGCCTATTTCATTAAATATATCGTCGGCAGAAACTACGTTTAATCCTTCCTGTTCCTTTGCAATTAACTCTGCTAGTTTTAGTATCTGATCATTTGATTTTGCCATTCTCTCTAGATACTTTGACATTGTTGAACCGTATGTTTGATGATTTGTGATATTACCTCTTATCTGAAGCAATAGGTCTGTCACTAAAATATTAGCGCTCTCCCTGTCTTCCAGCGCATTCTGGTATGCTTCGCGCCACAATAATTTTTTCTTATCTTCTGCGTTGCTAAGCGAGTCCAACAAGTCTGCAAAATCTTGTAACTTTTTTTCTGTCTGTGTGAGGGTCTTGACATCCTTTTTCATTTCTTTCCTCAAGTCTTGAAAAGCATGTAAAAATCATCATTTCCGACAATTTCTCTATAATACTTTCTTATGTTTGATATGGCAACACTTAGCTGCTTAGGATTCAACCCAGAGATCTCTCTTAGATACACAAAGATTGCACGTTTATTTAAAAAATCTAGATTTTCAATATTTTCAAAAACTTTTATAATAGCTTCTATGCACAGTTTTTCATTCTGATTGTTGACGCGTGTGTTTATTTTTAACAGGATATCGTTTAGTATCACCCTATCCTCGCGGCGGACCATTATATCATCTTGCGCAGGAATTATTTTATAATTCTCTATGGCTTTTTTCTCTGATGCACTCATACTTGTAAAGTCTTCTAAGCTAACATTTCTTCTTCGGCTTTTTGTTGATTTTTTACTTCTTATTATTAGAAAATTCTTTGCGCAGACGTTAAAGTAAGAGAAGGCCTTTGACCCTCTATCTTTATCAAACTTCTCTAATGTTTCGTATAAAAAAGAAACACAGTCAGATTTAAGTATCTTAAAGTGTTCCTTGTCCCTTGAAAACCCATGGATGTAAATTAAATTTTCTGTTAACTTATCAAATGAATTTCGAATTCTGTGCACATAAATTTCATGCTTGTCATCACTGCTCTCTGCTTGTTGATACTCTACTATGGCCTGATGTGCTTCCTTACCAAAGTACAATGTTTTCTTTGGCTTTTTGGTACCGCTACTTGCTTTCTTTACTCGTTTCTTTAATATCACCTGTTAGTCCTATGTTATTTGTTAATTTATTTGCAACTACAAGAACAGCATTGTGACAATCACGAATATCAGATAAAACTTGTCTCACTTCAATAGAGTCAAAAAAAACTGGTGTTTCTAATATTTTATTCATTGATTTATATTTTTCATCTAAAATATCAAGAGACGCTTCTAGCGATTCCTCTACATTGAGTATTACAATAGAAAAATCGTAAAGCTTTTTTGTCAAGAAAATACAGATAAGCAACAGAGCACAGATGCATCCTATATATATTCCTACTTCATTCATATTTTTCTCTACTCATCCAGAATTTTATCATATAACTTCTTAATGTTCTCTTTATGGAAGCCTGGTACTATTTTTTTCTTCAATTTATTTGCTTTGCCCTTTGCAATTTTATAGTTTTCATAAATGTCAGTTAGTGCATTGCAAAAACTATCTCTATCAGGTTCTGCCCACCGGAACCCATCTAAAAATATTGAATTGTCAACTCTTGATTTTGCTATCTCATTAAGCTTGTAGTCTACACAACTCACTAAGTCACGATCTAAAAACTCAAAATGTCCAGACCAGCCTGTTGCTATAATTGGAATTCCTGCTGCTGCCGCATCAATTATTGGCAGACCGTATCCCTCTCCTCTAGTTGCAGATGCAAAAACTTTTATACCTGATGAAGTATAAAGTGCACCTAGTTCATTGGGTTGCATATGTCCATGCAAAAAGTGAATCTTGGGAAATAAGCTTGATTTTCTGAACTCGTCAACTATCTTTCTTATGTTGGCCTCGCATATCAATTTGTCCTGTACAGTATCCCGGCCTAAGCCTGTCTTAAGGACAATTCCAACATCTTTATTGCCGCTAAACGTCTCAATTATCCATTTAATTGTGTTAACTAAATTTTTTCTATCATCATTTGTATTCATGCTTGTTAGCAGACCCATTATCATGATATTAAATCTCGTGTTGAACTTATATCTTTTATCAGATTTAGCTATTTTATCACATGCTGACTTTTTAATAATACTGTGATTATACCACTCAGGAACAACATCAATTTGTGTTGACAGCTTCCCAGACCTTACAGCGACGTTTTTTGTAAATGTCGACGGAACTATGACTCTGCTCATTTTATTACAGTGATTGATCCACTCAGGATTACAACGATCTGTTTCAACAAATGCAGATACACCAATATTTTTTTTAGCTAAATTTGGATCCCACTCGTTTGGAAGCTGCACCTGAAAAGACACATCGAAATTTTGACCTTTCTCTATTGGACGGGAGTGATGCATTATCTGCCCTATTAAACCTCCGTGTAAGTCTGTATTGATCAGCCACGAACAGTGTCCCCACATCAAACACTCTGTGTGCAAGTCAACATCATTTCTACCGACTAGCCACTCGAATATTTGTCGAGAGTGTACACCATATCCGCTGTTAGTTAGTAGCGGTGCTCTTAATAAAACTTTCATATTCAACCTTAAAACGTCTTCTTAGACCAGCTCTCTCTATCTTTAAATTTTTCGATAGCATCCAACATACTTTCGTGCCACAAATCAATAGTTTTCTGATAATTAAACTCTGTCGTCGCGTAACTTAAAACTTTTTCACTCAAAATTCTTTTTCTGGTTTCGTCTTGAATTTCGTCGTACAGCGATCTTATAGCTTTCGCAGTGTTCTCATTAGAGACATAATCCTCATAGATGTAAGGGACTGTTTGACTACCCACCATCACGGTAGTATCAATATCCAATGCAACACCATTTTCTGTTTGATCCCTGTGATCTGTTACCTGTCTGGTCAAACCACCTGTTTTAGCAGCGATTATCGGTGTTCCGGTCATCATCGACTCAAGTGTTGACAATCCGAAGCCCTCTGCATATGAAATATTTATGCAAAAGTCAGAAACATTATACAGAACATTCATTTTTTCAAAGTCAAGTCTGTCTCTTGAAAAGAAAACGTTATCAACAATACCCAGCATCTCACACACTACGAATAAGTTCGGGCCTTCACCGTCCAACGGATCTGTGTGCATTATCAGCTTAGCAGAGCGGTGGCCTTCGTCCTCTTCTAACTTATCTAGAAATAATTTCCACGACTCAAGAACATCATTTGGTCTCTTTCTTTTTGCATTTCTATTAACCCATATTCCTGTAAACTTATCATTCCTGTCACCAAATAGATTCTTCTTGTGTTTTTCAATATCCTCGTCTGAAAGTTTATGAAACAATTCATTTGGAATCGAATGAGGTATAAAAGATGTCTTGTCAGCATGCCTACCGTTCTCTTTGATCATCTTGTATGTCATGTGTGAATGACAGTTAATCTTATCCGTAGCATCATAATAGGAATTATTGAATTCGGGATATGGATAGTTGTCCCAAACATGCCACCAGACAATTGGACATATTTGATGTATCTCATCCTCTATATCAAAAAGCCACGTAAAAAATCTTGGATCTGTGAAAATGAACATAATGTCTGGTTTTTCTGTCGCGAGAGCCACACGTATAACTTCAGGTGATCCAAACCCATCAATTGGTTTAATAATAAAGTCTTCATTAACAACAATTGTCTTGTAGTCATTATGCTTTAGTGCAGCGCCAAACTGTCTGAATGACCACTTGTTTTTTTCCAAAAGACCATTAATTAAGTGTCTAGTTTGCGTTCCAACGCCGCTTGTTGATAACGCGTGATCAGACAAAACCAAAACTTTAAGCTTCCCATTTTCAGTCATCTATTGATAACCCCTTACTGAATTAAAATTATTATAACTCATGATAATAATTTTTAAACTACGTGCAGTGTTCTGTGCCATAAAAAGGACAATATGTGCAGCTATTTCTATTCTTTAGCGCGATTCCTCTTCGCACTGCAGAGATCATGTCGTTCATTATCTTTATCCCTTTTGCTAGAGACTTAGGTCCGACTGATACATCAACCAGCTCGCATATCTTTCCTGGTTTTCCTCCGCGCTTTAAAAGAATGAAGCCACAGCGTATGTCACTTAGTGATATGTCATGCTTTTTTGACCAAAAGTACTTGTAGAGAATCAATTGCGCTGTCATCAAGATATCCTGTTTCTTTTGTCTTCTCCATCCGTATGATTGTGAAGTCTTCCAATCAATTATCCAATAGTTGAAACCTGTGCCTCGTTTCTTAGGTACCTTTATAATGGCGTCAACAAACCCCTTGAATGTCAGATCCTTTTCCTCAATTGGTTCGTATAATGCTTCCTCAGCTTTAAAGCACTCCCAGCCAGGGAATGTTTTATCTAAGAACTGTGGTACTTCATCCCACATGTTTAATGCCCAAGTGCACCAGACATCAACGGGCTCATGCTTATACCAACCTGGCATTTTTTCATACCACTCTGGCTTACCAAACCCATTTTTATCCCAAGCACTTCTAACTTCTGAAAGTATCTTCTCCTTGTCAACAGACTTTGTCGTCAAGAGAGACTCGCAGCCTTCATGAACTGCAGTCCCAAAGTCTAAGTACGGTGAAGGCTCAAATACATCAAGCTTGTCAATATAAGCAAGCTTGTGTCTATACGTGCACTCCTTCCATATCTTTAATTCAGAGAAAGAGATGTGTGACTTTCCTGTTGGAAATGTTGCAGTAACTTTATTATCTTCCATGTAATTTCCTCAATTAATAATAACGAGAAAATGTTATTTTTTTAATAAGAATTTACTGTGTCCCTCAACTTAAACTTCGGTGCCCATCCAAGATCTCTTATCGTAGATTCAATATCTGCTAGCGTCTCTCTGACCTCGGCTGGTCTGGATGGGATGTGAACAATTGAACTTTTTCTTTTTATCATGTGTGCAATCTCAATTATCGGATAATTTCTTCCTGTTCCCACATTATAAACACCGTGTTTAATTCCATCTGCGCCTATTGCACACATATTTGCATCGACAACATCATCAATGTACGTAAAGTCTCTTCTTTGAAGACCGTTTCCAACAAGTGTTATCGGCTCTTCATTTGCCTCTTGGCGTTTAAAAAGTCCGATCACCGGTGCGTACTGGCCTTTTAGCGGTTCCCTAGGGCCGTAAACATTAAAATATCGCAAGACAATACTGTGCAATCCGTACAGTTGAAAGTATAGCTCACAAACTTGCTCACCCATCCACTTTGACATCGAGTACGGATTAAGACAGTGCGCGGGCATGTTTGGAGTGAACGGAATTGGATTCTGTTTACCATACAATGATGACGTACCTGAATATACAAGTTTCTTCACACCGGACATCCTGGACCACTCCAGGACCCTCTGTGTGCCTAGAACGTTCACCCTAAAACACTGCTCTGGATCGTCTATGGTCGGTTGGATTCGACTTCTTGCCGCCAGATGAAAAACATAGTCAACACCAGAAAAATACTCATTACAATCATCTTCTGACACATCTTTGATCACGTACGCTACACTTGATTTATCTTTATTGAAGTAAAAATCTTCATTTTCTGGTGCAGACAAATCATCTATAACAGTGACGTGGTGGCCGAGGGAAACTAACCTATCAACAATATGCCCTCCTATAAAACCACAGCCTCCTGTCACTAAACTAGTCGTCACTTACTGCCCGGCCTTTCATTACTTCCCAGTCTCTATTTTTTCTCAATGAATCATTTTTATCCAATACATTTTTTAAAAGTTTTGGATCTATAGACATCTGCTTGGCAAAGTAGATCAAGGCTTCCATGTCCTTTGGAAAACAGTGGCCACCAAATCCCCTATCACCATCTGGGCCTGGTACCATCAAGTGGCTACTCCCAATTCTCTTGTCATATAATGCGTACTCTGTAACTTTATCAAAGTCAATTCCTGCAGCAGAGCATATATCATACATTTCATTTGCAAATATAACTTTTGTAGCCAAGAAACAATTAATAAAATACTTAACAGTCTCTGCAGTATTTGATCCTGTCTTAATTATCGGAATCTCAGGAAATGCACGTCTAAACATCTGCTTTACTTTTCCTGTTTCTGGACGGGGCCCACCTATAATAATTCTCGTCTGATTTTTAAAGTCATCAAAAGAATTTGCTTCTGTTAAAAATTCTGGGCTGAAACAAACAGATAACTTACAATTTTTATTTATTCTTTCAGTTGTGCCTGGAGGAATTGTTGATTTTATAACAAGTATTGGATTATTTGTTTCATACGACTTAAAACATACACTCTCTATTTTATTAATTGCACGTTCAAGTATCCGGGTGTCACATTCACCTGATGTGCGCATAGGCGTAGGAAGACAAATAAAAACTATATCACTTTTCAAGCACACATCTTCATGTGTTGAGTTACACTTTGTCTCGTCTAAATCATACGTTAGAATTTCATAAAAATTCTCAAGGCCTACTCGTATTGCTGAGCCTACAAAGCCCTGGCCGACTATTCCTATTGTTGGAATGCTCATTAAAATTCCTCAAATATTGTCGTTCCAAAAAATACTTTATCACTTAGCGCTTTATCACCAATATACATGTCGTAATGTGGTTTACCGAAGTGAAGCTCATGATGCTTAGCACCCCAGTCTGACAGCTGGCTTTCTGTAACTTTAGACCAATCTATCCCTGTCGTAGACCCTCTTGCAGTAAAATACTTTATTATGTGTCCTTCATTGTAAAGCCTATTGATCATTGCAATTCTTCCCTTATGGGGTGTAGCATCTTCATACGTACCGTCTGTGATTGTACAAATTGTACCATCAATGTCAAAACAGTATATTTTTTTCATAAAACTAATCACCCTTAACTATTCTATGACTATCCTCATCAAAATGCTGAGTTGAAAATTCAAACAACTCTGAATCCTGAAGGGCTATCATCTGGTGTCTTAGACCTCTATAGACATGGAAATTTTCACCTGGGTTCAATATTTGTTGTGATGCATTTTCTAGATCATCATCTTCTGAATAATTCACGATCACTAAGCCAGATTGTAAATAAAAGACCTCATCTTTTAGCTTATGATAGTGCCAAGAGCATCTTTTGTCAGCTTCAAAAAATAAAAGCTTTCCACAATACTCTGGGCCGTTGCATATCCATCGCTCCCAGCCCCAGCCCTTGTCAACATGTTTCATATACAAGTTGATCTTTCTTGGTAAGAATCGAGCGACGGTCTCTACCATACTGTCTTTCCACCATCAATGACCATGTTCTCGCCTGTCATGTAAGAACTAGCATCAGAGCACAAGAATACTATTGCACCTTTATACTCATCAATGTCTGCCATTCTACCCATTGGAATAATGTTTGATAACTTAGCAACAAACTCTTCAGGATGGTCATTGTAGACACCTGTCGGGCTCAAGCAGTTAACTCTGATTCCCTTCTGAGCAAAGTACACACCAAGATATTTTGTCATTCCAACAATTGCCCACTTTGCAGCTGAGTATGTCACTGGCTTTACATTCTGCAGATGATCAGGTGTTCCTGGCTTTCTGTATATTCGTTGATCTGGCGCAATTACGCCAAGATCAGAAGAGATATTGAGTATTACTCCCTTCACATTATCGCGGATCATTTTGTTTGCAACTGCTTGCGAACAGTAAAATGTACCATTAAGCGCCGCATCAATTCCTTCCTGCCAATACTCTGATGTCATCGTTTCAAATCTGCTTTCTGGTGTCAAACTCCCTGATTTCTTCACTTTTGGATCTTTCGCTGCATTATTAATGAGAATATCAATCCTGTCACAGTGATCAACAACTGCTCGTACAGACCGTGGATCAGTTACATCCATGTGATAAGCTGTGGCACTACCTGCGCCGTACATCTCATTAAGCTGATATGCCTTTTCTTCAACCCTATTTAAATGGTGGTCAGTTAAAATGACCTTGCCACCAAACTCAATAATCGCTTCTGCGTGTTTCGGTCCAAGCAGCCCTCCTGCACCAGTAATTAATGCTATCTTCCCGTCAAGTCTAAAAATATTGTTCATACATCCTCCTAAATGTGTTTGCTATTTTTTTTATATGATCAATTTCATTTCCAGGTTTCTCTCTTGCAACTTGCAATGTAAAAAAACCTTTATATCCTAATGTAGATAGTGTGCTAAAAATCACATCAAAGTCAGTATCTCCTTCAAATAAAATTTGAGATTCACCTTTGTTGAATTTTCTATCCTTTAAGTGAACATTAGTGATGTGATTAAAGGTCTCAGCTATGTACTCTTCATGATCAAAGTTCATAGCTGTCAAATTTCCTGTATCGTATGTAACTTTTAAATTCTCATGAGACAGGATAATGTCTAGTAAATTTTTCGAATCAAGCTCAGCCTCTATATTAATTCTAAGCTGTGGATATCTTTTGCAGCACTCAATAAGCAAGCTGATTATCTTTTGCTTCTTCTCATCAGTATCTACTTTTGACTCATCCAGCAGCGGAAGTGTTACTGTGTCAATTCCATGCGCTATGCTCTTTTCACAAATCGGATACATGCTTCCTATAAAAAAATCTCTATTAAAAATATTATTATCAACTGCATTATCTGCACAGACAGCGCTAATAGAAAACTTATCTAAGTCATTAGTGAAAAATGGATTATTAAAAAATTGATTTTTTGTGATAACCCACTCTACATGTGATAAGCCCACTTCATTTAACAGCTTAAACTCTCTGTGCCAATCAACTGGTGTTTCCTGATAGCCGTTTTCTGGAGAAGATAATCTACCTTGTAATACAGATAAGTTCATATTACTAAAAATATCTTAGCTTATCAGCTATAACTCTTTCTTCATCTATAAATCTTTTTTCACCGTCACCCAGAATAGTCTTGGCATTCTTACAGTCCCTAATGAGTCGCTTAAAACCATATGGCTCTAACGAAGCAGACTGATCTGAACCGTACATTGTCCTGTCAAGTGTGATATGTCTCTCAATTGCAACAGCGCCGAGAGAAACAGCAAGCACAGATGGCAAAATTCCCTTTTCATGGCCGCTATAGCCTACCGGGCATTCATATTTATCAATAAGACTAGTGACCATACTAATGTTACAATCCTCTAGCTCGCAAGGATAAGTTGACACTGTGTGGAAAAGAGTAAATGGACAATTATAGCCCTCAAAAACTGATACAGCAGTATCAACATCTTCATACTCTGTCATTCCAGTTGAAATAAAAGTATGCTTTCTTTCTGAGGCGACTGCATCGAGAAAGGGTATATTTGTTATCATTGCTGATGCTATCTTATTAAAAGGCACATTAAACTCTCTTAAGAAGCGCTGACTATTAATATCCCATGCGGACGCTGTCCATATGATCCCTGCTTTAAGACAGTGCTCATCAATCTCTTTGTACTCAGAATGACCAAACTCTAATCCTTCTTTCTGATCGCGCTGCGTAGTTCCCCATGGGCTCTCCCTATGACCTGCTAAGTACTCTTGAGTGTACACTACATCAACAGTTCTTTTCTGAAATTTAACAGCATTTGCACCTGACTGCGCTGCTACATCAATTAATTTCTTTGCTGTTGTTAAACAACCATTGTGATTGATGCCAACTTCTGCAATGATAAAAGGTAGCTCACTATTCTCGTAAGGGTTAAACATTTAATTTCTCCATAATTGCTTCGACTATCTTAAAGTCATCTAAATCATCTATATCATATCCCACTATTCTTGAATGTACAAATGAATGACTCTTACCTGAAAATCGACATTTTGATTCCAGCAGTGCTTTTTTAGAAGTTATGTAAAACATTCCAGACTCTTTGTATCGCTTATTTGCATTTTCCTGTCTCATGTGCCTATTCATCGGATTATACAGCGGGTCATCATAGTACCACCAGAATCCATGATCTTCAAATACAGAGACTACAGAATCATACTTGCCTCTAATATAAACACTTAGCGCTGCCTCTAGTAGCTCAGGTGTCATCAAAGGAGAAGTTGCCTGTAAGAATATCAGATGATCAAATTCTACATTTTCAGCAAAATGTAATAATGCAGACTCAGAAGTTGATGTATCAGTTGATATTTCCGTGGGTCTTTTTATTGTGCGAGCACCCTCATCTTCTGCGTAGTCTAGAATTTCATTATCATCTGATGAGATGTATACGGCATCAATAAGCGGGCATGAAAGCGCGGCGTTGATGCTGTAATGTAGTAAGGGCTTTCCATTAAGCGGATAAAGGTTTTTCTTAAGAACACCCTTACTCCCACCTCTTGCAGGTATTACGGCAAAAATTTTCATTGATCACCTATTTTATCTATTTTAAATGGTTAACTGTTAAGTTTTTAATATTTTTAAGTTCTTTTTCATCAAACTTTGCAAAAGTATTGATTGTAAACTTAACACCTGGATTGCTCTTAACTAGATCAAGAAACTGGCCCTTAGCAATCTTTCCTTTGGCAGGCTGGTACTCTCTTGGTTCAGGTTTTCCCGTCACAACATGCTTTGTCATATAATTGCACTCAAAAAAATCTAGACCAAATATCTCAATTTCTTTTCTTTTTAAGATTTTAACTGCATAGAATACAGCATGTAATCCAGCTGTTTTAACAGGGGTAGTTATTATGTCATGTGGCAGCCAAGCAAGATTAATGCTATTGTCTGCTGCCTCTTTATACAGTTCTGAGATGGCCGCATGGTCCTGTTCTGAAAATTCACAATTTAGCTGAAGTAAATTAAACTTTTTATCAAAATACTGCCTAGTTTTAAGCTTATTTAAACTAATGCCTCTATTTAAAAAATGTATATTAAGACTCTTTTCAGAGAATCTTGAAAAATCATAAGTCGTTAGCTCTTCCTTCCAGTCATTCACGTATATCACACACTCATCAGGTGCAGCTACTAATTCAAGGTTGGGTATTTGAGATGCTGAAGCACCACGTGCAACGATGTATGTCTTATTGTCTTTGACAGAGAGGCCACACTGGCCGTTAGGAATTATCGATAATTTTTTTGTATTCGCTACTTCAGGTGTTTCATTGATCTTGTCAAGATTCTCTTTCACAAATACTTTGAAAGCGTGGCCGAGTTGGTTCGCTTTTTCTTGCTCTACTCCTAAAGCTGGTGCGAGTGACATAATGGCATCAAATAAATCTCGATATAACAGGTGTACACCGTGAACAGGAACAAATGACGTCGCGCTAGGTATATCATACTTAAAACAAGTTGTCAGCGATTCTCTTTCAAACGCAGCAGTTGGAGTCCAGCCTATGTCAGATACGATGTCGTCACGGGTCCATATTGCAAATGTTGATCTTTTTGTCCAGTCCCACACTACAATTGATATATTCTTTTTTAAAACTTCTCCATAAACAGAATTGATAGTGCTGTCTACGCTTAAATTACTTAGTAGCGCTTTGCCGGCTGCTTTTGTCACGGCAGCTATAAATCTTGGATACATGTACGGAGGTGCAATATACCATGTAGCACCAGGCTTAGATATTCTTACAAGCTCATCAAAAATATCTAAAGTATTTGTGCTTATAAATTTTGTAATTGATGCCTTGAAAATTATCTTATCGTATGACTCATCTTCATACGGAACATTGATGCCATCATAAAGATCTGTTTCTAGATCTAATATCTTGTGAACTTCTTTAAATGTCTTTCTAACTTCTTCTGTATCAATATCCAGTGCATCTATTTTCAAGCCTGACTTTTTAGCATAGAACGAATTCAAAGCAAAGCCTGCACCGAAATCAAGCACACTTTCTTCTTCTGACTGAAAAAGAATTGACTCTAAAAAAGATTCTGTTATCTTGCTAGTGTCGTAGATATCCTTGTAATTATTCCATCTGTCCCAGTTCGGTAATGAGTTTATCTTCTCTGATAGCACCCTTAGTTCATTTTTATTTTTCATTTTTTTCCATAAAACTGTTTCTTAGCCAATTAAGTTGCCACTGTGCATCGACTTCCATTTTCGTATCTTCTTTGAAGGGCTTGATATTATGGCCCAACCATGGGAAAGGACTCAAACCTTTCTTCAATATTACCGTGTCTCTTCTACAAATAAAAAACGATCCATTGTTAAACCAGACATCGCCTGCGCTATTTTTATCATTTGCAGCTTCTATGTTTGAAGAGTCAATGAAGTTTATTAAATTTCCTGATGGGCTGATTGTGTAGGCTCTATATGGATTGAACATATTGAACTTAGAAACAGACTGTATTGAGTCAATTTTTTTATTATTTATCATATCCTGTATGCACATATCTACATCTTCTGACGGTGCACAAATTGTGTTTCCTAATAAGAAAACGATGAGATCAATTTTTTCACGCAGTACTATCTCTGCTGCCAATATTGCGTGTATCATTGTTTCATGATGCGAGCTTTTATCTCCTGCAAGATACTCAGGTCTGTCTATCACACAAAATTTTCCATCTTTTGAGCATGATTTGATTACAGGGCAATCTGTGCTAACAAACACATGATCAATGAGTCTTGATTCATTTACTATGTCAATAGAATGAAGAAACAGCGGCTTTCCATTGACATCTGATATGTTCTTATCAACAACTGTCTTGCTTCCCTTTCTCGCTGTCTGAATTGCAACTATCATTAGTATAACTCGCTGATTACTTTTTTTATCTTCGATATCAGAATGTCTACATCGATGTACTCTAGCCTTGATTCTCCGATCGCAGGATCTACAAAAACCATCATCACATGTGAATCAACTGACTTTTTATCACTAATTAAAACTCTTTTCATATAGTGATAATCAATACTTTTAAGCACTTCTTTATTTGATATCAACGATAACAGCTGGCTTTTCATTTTATCTGTATTTGTATTATTGATTTCATTAGACGCGTAGATCCCAAGTGCTACTGCTTGTCCGTGCGGGATCTTGTAGTCAGACAAAGTTTCAACAGCATGCCCAACTGTGTGGCCATAATTTAGCGAGCGACGTGTATCGTGTTCTAGCTCGTCAAATTCGATGATCTGTTTCTTTATAACTAGACTGTTCATTATTAATTTTGGCCAGATACTAAAGTCGTTTATTTCACCTTCCGTAACATGATTATCATAAAAATTAAAAAAACTTGAGCCTGCCATAAGATACACTTTCAGTATTTCACCGAGTCCTGACTTTACTTCTTCATCTGTCAGCGTTGGTAAAAAATTTGTGTTTATAACAATCAGGTCCGGCGGTGAAAATAATCCTATCTGATTCTTTATGCCCTCATAATTTAATCCTGATTTCGAACCTATGCAGCTATCACATTGAGCCAACAGTGTTGTCGGTAAAAAAGTCCAACTGAGACCACGCTTAAAACACGCTGCAACAAAAGAGCCAATATCCTGCGTGATCCCACCGCCGATAACTAAAAGATTATTCTTCTTATGAAATTCTTTATAATTTAAAAACTCAATAACTTTAAGTGCTGTCTCTATTGTTTTTTTCTCTTCAAATGCATCTACTAAAAATATGTCAGAAGGCGGGATCTTTGCGTTGATCTGGTCGAAATATAGGCTGTACACCATGCTGTCTAACAATACAATATTTCCATCGCTGTACACGCTAGCCACAGTGTCTAGAATGCTTTCATCAACAATTCTCACATCATAGTCCTTAAGCTTTGACTTAACTACAAAGTTATGTAAAATGTCGTCATTTGAAAACTTAAAATCGACATGTTCTATTGAGAATTTATGCACCTACCTCACCTCAAATATATCATTTTTTCTTACTAAAATACTGCTACCTACTTCATATTTTTCACAGAGTATGTCATAAATAATTTCTCCAATCTCAGTAGGCATTAGCATGTCTTTATCACAAATATGGTGTGCTTCTTTCTCTTCTGCTGTGACATTTATCAAGAGCTTTTGTCTAAATTTTGTATCGACGCTGCCCGGGCATATCACATATGCTGTGACACCTTCAGCAACTAAACATTTTGTTAATGCAACAATACCTGCTTTTGAACTTGCATATGCACTAAAACCTTTAAAGTATTGATATGCTGACATTGATGATATGTTTACTATTGTAACATCATTTTTTTGTCTTACAGCTTCCTTTATTACCCTATATGTTCCAAAAAGATTTACATTAATAACATTCTCCCACAACCAGGTATCAGACGTACTAATATCACTAATATAGATTTCACCTGCATTATTAATTACAATATCAAACGGACCGTGTGACTCAAAATAATCATGAATAGACTCAGTAGAAGTTACATTTAACTCTTCTCTTCCTGGCATTAAAATTTTAAAATTTAAGTCTTTTAGTACACCTGCTATTCCGGAAGCTATTCCTCCGGAACCGCCTGTAATCAATACTGTTTTCATGAAGCTTTCCTAAAGTTATAATTTTCGACCATGAAGACCAATTAGCTCTGCTTCTTCGTTAACAATCACATCACATACCATCACCAGCCAGAACATATGAATACATTCAATTATATTGTATTGCTTGCTATCGAGCCATAAATTAATATCACCAAGCTTTTGAAGTGGATTGTTATAATCAAACCCAGATAATGTTACAACTTTACATTTCATTTCTTTTGCAACTTTCGCTGCATTAATTACATTTTGAGACTGGCCAGATGAGCTTATTAAAACTATTACATCATCACTTTCAGCGTATAATTTTATTGAGCGAGCCATAAAATCATCATATCCAAAGTCATTTGCAAAGCATGTAATAAAGTTTGGATCATTAAGTGCATGACATTTAACTGCCAGTTGGTTTGTAAAATCAAGAGCGGCGTGGCTTGCAATTGTTGTACTTGCTCCATTTCCAGCAAAATAAATTGTTTTATTATTATCTCTTGCATCAAGTACTATTTTTTTAAATACAGCTAAATTATCTATAATTTTTTTATCGTTCATTGATAATGCATGATTATATTCTTTAAGACGACTTGCAAACCATTTTTTATCATTTTTCATTTTACGCCTCCTTGTGTATATACCTTATCAACCATTTTCATTAATTTTAGCGCATCGTGTGAATTGCCTACTTCAATATTCTTATCAAAGTTAATTGCATTTATAAAATGATCAATTTCATATTTCCAAGAATTGTCAATTTTATATATGATTACTTCTTTTTTTATTAAATTTGCTGAGGGCGCAAGCGTATTTCCTGCAATTGATAGTTCTTCTGTTCCATACGAGCCGCTTGGTGTAACTAACCCATTCAATGTAATGTGACCTCTTTCTAGAAAAACTTCAAGAGAAAATAAGTGTCGCCATTGCGTCATTGTTGAATGCAGCGAGGCTGTTACGCCTGTTTTTGTATTTTCAAAAATTGCAAAAACATTGTCTTCGACGTCTAAATTCCAATATAGATTAGACACCAAAGACTTGACAATATTAAACTCTCCTGAAAGATATATAAATAAATCAAGCATATGAATGCCCTGATCTAAAAATATGCCTCCTCCAGAAAACTCTTTTTTAGATCTCCAGTTGTTATAAAACTCGCTATCTACGCTTTTTCCATATCTGCCGCGGAGCCACAAAATTTTTCCAAATTCACCAGAGTCTATCAGCTTTTTCATATGAAGAATGCTTTCATGATGTCTATGATTAAATCCATACATCAGCTTCTTGTTATTCTTTTCTTCACATTTAATAATTTCCTCTACGTCATTTGCTGTAAAAGCAGGTGGCTTTTCACAAAAAACATGTTTATTTGAATCTAGTGCCTGTATTGAATACTTTTTATTAAAAATATTAGGTGTGCAAATAAATACTGCATCGATATTTTTATTATTTATAATTTCTTCTACTGATGAACATTTTAGTTCATCCGGTACTAAGTTGTTTAATTCTTTTTCATAAATTGAAATTATCTTAGTGTCATTTCTTTTGCAGAGTGTTTCATATCTTATTTGGCCCATTTTTCCAAAGCCTATAATACCTATATTAGTCATTCATTTCTCTTCTAATAAAGTTTAAGGCATTTTTTGCTGCGCCTACTTCCATATCATGTCGAGATTTATATGAACAGCTACCTAAGTGGGGAGTTAGTAAAATATTGTCTAAATTTATAAGATTTCCTACATACGGTTCTTTGTCAAATACGTCTATTGCTGCAGAAGCACCTGGATTACTAGACAACCAGTCGTATAAGTCATTTTCATTAACTATACCTCCACGAGAAGTATTGATTATCATTGCGCCTGTCTTAATCAATTTGAGCTCTTTCTTGCCAATGTAATTAATATTATTTGAGTTTAGGGGGATGTGAATTGTAATAATGTCACATTCTTCTAAAATTTGTTTTTTACTTGCCCATGTATGATTGTCAAAATATTTTTTTTCACTATCAATGTCTGTATATAAAATTTCTTTTGGTTGTAGGCTTTTTAACTTTTCTATAACTGATTTGCCGATTCTTCCTACACCAATTACGCCTACACGACAATTTATGAGTTCTTTACCAATATATCTTGACCACTTACCTGATTTTACTTCATTATTAACGATCCATGTGCGCCTAATTAAAGAAAGAATTTGTCCAATTGTTAATTCTGCAACAGCATTTGTTGGAGCATCTGGTGTATTTGTTACAAGTATATTGCGATTATTACACTCAGCTAAGTCAATTGAATCTAATCCAATCCCAACCCTAGAGATCAGTTTAAGTGAAGGACAATTATTTAAAATATCATTTGAATATTTTTCAGTACCTGCTATAATAATTTCAGGATCATATTTTTTTAATTGTTCAATATGCTCTTTGGCTGTTAGCTTTCTTTTGAATTTATTTAAATAATATTTGTAACCCAAATATTCTATTTGCATTAAAATATCAATAGGCGATTTATTCAAAGTACCAAACGGGTAAGTTGTGATAAGAACGTTTTTCACTTTAATAT
>Ga0098057_1000076_pt1 | contig 36629 bp, 32 predicted proteins | sample 18_taG_FD_77072 | JGI IMG/M metagenome (GOLD analysis project Ga0098057, IMG submission 77072) | Marine viral communities from the Subarctic Pacific Ocean - 18_ETSP_OMZAT15316 metaG | ecosystem: Environmental > Aquatic > Marine > Oceanic | place: Pacific Ocean | collected 2015-01-19 | reverse complement strand
GACCTGCCCGATGTCGCGGAGCTGGAACCTGACCCGGACGAAGCGATCATCCTGCCGGAACCATCTGATGCGCCGCTGCAGACCCTTGCGCCACCCGTGCAACAGCCTGCCACCACGGCGCAGCCTTTTGCCAGGCCCCAACCTTTTGGACGCCCGCCCCCCGTGCGCGTGCCGGGCATCGAGTTCTCCCTGCCGCCAGCTACGGCCGGGGGAGGGGGCGGCGCACTGGGCGCGCTACTCTGCCACAAGCTCACCGAAGAACAGCGACTCAAGGCCAATTGCGATCTCGATGCCACCGAACAAGCCTATAAGGACGCCGCCAATGCCGGCCTCGACCGGGACGAGCAGAACCGGCTCGACGGCACCTATGACGGCCAGCTGCGCTCAACCCTGCCGGATGATTCCGCGTTTGAGAGCTTCCTGAAACGCAATGACGGCATTCCGAAAACCACATTGGACGGGATCGACAACACGATCTTCATGGACCGCAAGCCGGAGTCCGAGCGCCAGCACGATCAGCTGATGCGCGGCGACACGATGGAGTGGGAAGACGAGGTCTTTGAGGCGCATCAGGACGAAGACTAGCGCCCGCAGCCCTATCTGCTTGACTCGAATATGCGACTCCGCCAACGGCTCAGAGTATGAACAAGGTTACTGTCTCCGTCTGCCCGCTGCCCCATTTCGAGGGGCTAGACCTGCCAGCTTATGAAACCATCGGTTCAGCCGGCATGGATGTCCGCGCGGCTGTTTCGCAGGAAGACCCAATCCTGCTGCAGGCGGGTGAGCGGGCGATGATCCCGACCGGCCTGTCAGTGGCCATTCCGCAAGGCTATGAAATTCAGGTCCGCCCGCGCTCCGGCCTCGCAGCCAAGCATGGCCTGACCTGTTTGAACACGCCCGGCACGATCGACAGCGATTATCGCGGTGAGATCAAGGTGATCCTGATCAATCTCGGACAGGATGCCTTTACCATCCAGCGCGGCGAACGCATTGCCCAACTGGTTCTTGCGCCGGTCACGCAACTGGCATGGATAGAAGTGGACGCGCTGGACGAGACGGACCGCGGCGCCGGCGGATTTGGCTCAACCGGAAGATAATCCGGGTTTCTTCTTGAACATGTGTTCACCCCTCCTTACATATTGAATATCGATAAGTTCAGGAGAGCGGTGCATTCGCCGAATTGCGGATCCATCTAACAGACGGGGAGCTCCAAACGACTGACTTTCGTACCAACGTCTTGTCAGAAAAGGAGCCTCTCATTGTCTTTCCTAGTCTTTCTTGTCTTTGTTCTGGTGATCGTCTCACTCGCGCGGTCCGGGAAGTCCCGCCCGCCTGAAGCGTCACCAGATGCCGATCAGATCGCCAATCTGGCCGAGCGTGTGCGCACGCTGGAAGCCATCATTCTCGACCGGGATCGTCGTTTGCGTCGCGAGATCGACGGCCTCCGCTAAGACCTGGCCAAGTTCCAGTCCGCGACAGGCGGCAAATTTTCTTGTAAGATTTGCCTGAATTGTATATATCGAAAAACGATACAAAGGGGAGTTACCGAATGGACCCGATTGTCATGGTCGTCCTCATTGTGCTGATTTCAGTCGGCGCAGGTGTGGTGAACAACTATCTGAAACTGAAAGCCAACGCCAAATCCGACAAGGGCGCGGACGAAGACATCCGGCGCGTCCTCGGTGAGGTCGACCGGTTGAAGGAACGTGTTCGGGTTCTGGAAAAGATCGTAACCGATCAGGAGCGTCAGCTGTCCGAAGAAATTCGCAAGCTGGCCTAGTTGCCGCCGCCGGGGATGCGCATACGCCGTCTTTGTGCAGCCACTTGTGACAGCGTCTTGCGTTCTCTTGCTGCGCCCATGTCGCGCCTGAGCAGGCAGCGACGCTGACGGCGTTCAATGATGGCATTCATGACGTGTCTTTCTCTTGTTGCGGAGTATAAGAGATGATCAGAATGCGGCGTCATTGTGTGTGAAAGGTTAATGCCTCGGAATGGCCTAAATCAGGGCGCCATCGGCCTTAGCGAAGCGTGCGAGTAGATAGGCATCGGTATCTTCGATCGTGTCGAGCTTGCCGAAAGCGAAAGCCTCCCGGTCCAGCACGAGGTCTCGCGGACGCAGCTCGCGACTGATCGACAAGCCGTCTAGAGATCGCGCACGCGAAAAGGCGACATAGGCTTGTCCGTGGGCGAACATACCGGAATCGAAATCGATGAAGACCTTGTCGAGCGTCAGGCCCTGTGCCTTGTGGATGGTCACGGCATAGGCAAGGCGCAGCGGCATCTGTTTGAATGTGCCGACCACTTCGCGCTTCACTTTTTTGGTTTCGGGGTCCAATTCGTAGCGGTATTTTTCCCAGGCCGTCGGTTCGATTTCGTAGACATGATCGTCGATCTCGACAATTACGCGGGTTCCGGAAAACCCGGCGACTGTGGCCAGAGTCCCATTCACCCAGCGCCCTTCGGGATCATTCTTGATCAGCATCACCCGCGCGCCTTCTTTCAGTTCGAGGTCGGCTTCGGTCGGATAGGCCTTCTCATCGAACTGGCCCTGCACGTCAGCCTCAAATGTTTGCGATCGTGTATTCAAGCCTTCGAGCCGGGCCTGGTTGATACGGTAGGCATTGGCATTGTTGGGCGTCAGGACAACATGGGTTTCAGAGGCTTCGACAGCAGATCTCGTACTGACCAGTCCGCGCAACACGGCCTCGTCATTTGGCGTGACCCGTCCGGTGCGCAGCGCGCCCAACAAGGCGAGGAAGCGAGGTTCGGCCTGCCGAAACACATGTTTGAGGGCCAGCAGGGAGAATTCGGCATCTTTGAAGGCAGGTGCGTTGAAGAAATAGCTTCCGCCATAGCGCTCACGCAGGATCGGCGCTTCCTGGCCCGAGACAACCGGAGGCAGCTGGTGCAGGTCGCCCGACAGGATCATGCGCACGCCGCCAAAGGGCCGTTTGGAGGCGCGGTTTAGCTTCAGGCTTTTGTCGATGGCATCCAGCATGTCAGACCGGACCATCGAGATCTCGTCTATGATCATCGTGTCGATGGCCTTGACCAGCCGTGTCGAGCGCAGCCGCTTGATGTCCGTGGGCTCGATCAGGCGTGGTGGGAATTTGAAGAAGGAATGGATCGTCTGCCCGCCGGCATTCATGGCCGCCACACCCGTGGGAGCCAGCACGATGGCCTTCTCGCCCGCGCCTGCCAGGAACTTGCGCAACATCGTGGTCTTGCCAGTGCCTGCGCGGCCGGTGAGGAACAGATTGCCCTGTGCGCCGGTGCCGGTGGCGACCCAGTTTGCGGGCGTGGCATAGATGGTGTCGGGGGTGGTTTCGGTGGTCACGTGTCTGGCTTAACGGCGTTTTGCGCGGAAGGCGAGGGTGGCCCTGCCGGGAGTGGAAAAGCCCCCGAAGAAACACTTCGGGGGCTTCCAGTCAGCCATAAGAATGCGTGCCGGGTTTAGCCGGCAATACGGCGGACATAATCATAGGCGCCTTTGCGGCTGTCCCGTTTGCGTGCGGGCTGGAACGCCACTTTCGCATGTTCGGAACAGTATGGACCGCAATCAGATTTGCGTCCGCAGAAAGCGAATTTCGGATCGGCTGGATCCCCAATCGGCCATTTGCACATGGAGTCGCGCAGCGTGAGGATCGATGCGGGTTCCCCGTCAGCCTGTTGCAGCGGCGGCAGCGGCGCCATCACTTCTGTGCGCTCTACCGGGCGCGGAGCCGCGGTCTCCGGAGTTGCCGGGGTTGCCACCTTGACGCTGCCATCAGGCAACACGCGCGGCTTCGGACGGGCCAGCCGTGGGGGGCGCTTTACCGGGCGGGATGGTGTCGCGCGACCCGACAGGCCCAGGCGATGGACTTTGCCGATAACAGCATTGCGAGTGACCCCGCCCAGCTGTTTGGCAATCTGGGAAGCCGAATGGCCTTCCGCCCAGAGTTTCTTCAGCACGCTTACCCGTTCTTCGGTCCAGGACATGGTTGATGTCTCCCAGCTCGGTTCAAGATCGTTAACACTTACGATCTATCAGCCCCTATATATTGAGATGACTTGATACACGTCATCCGCTCAGCACCTAGATATCGTATCAGCAGCGAAACGAAACACAACATGCAGCGCAGGCTTTCCACAGGCTTTCTACATATTGTGGTTAACTGCATCAGCCTGTGGACAAAAGCGAGGCAGCCAAATTTCCGAAGTTTTTCCGCGTCTTGCCCCTCGCAGACTCAAGCAAAGACGCCTAGATACTGCGCATGACCGATACAGCTGCTGACCAGACCTCCGCCCATCGCCTTGTCCGCCAGTATGGCAAAATGAACGGGTTGGGACTCTGGACCCTGTTCAAGCGCGAGATCGGCCGCTTCCTGAAAGTGTGGATGCAAACCGTGTTTGCGCCGGTCGTTACGACACTTCTTTTCATGACGGTTTTCAAGCTGGCCTTCGGCGAGCGCGGTCGGCTGACGGGTGATTTCGAGGGGCTGAGTTATATCGAGTTTCTCGCACCTGGCCTGATTGTCATGGCGATCCTGCAGAATGCGTTTCAGAACACAAGTTCCAGCCTCGTGCAGGCGAAGTTCAATTCCACCTATGTCGACTTCCTGATGCCGCCGCTTTCCCCCATGGAGCTGACCATCGGCTTTATCGGCGGATCGGTTGTGCGCGGCCTGCTCGTCGCCTTTATTTCCGCCATCGGCATCCAACTCAGCGGCCTTGCTGATCTTAGCGTGGCGCATGTCTGGCCAATCCTGTGGTTCAGCATCACATCTGCGATCGCGCTTGGCGCACTAGGTGCCATCGGTGGGATCTGGGCCGACAAATTCGACCACTTGTCTGCCGTGACCAATTTCGTGATCGTACCGCTCACATTCCTGTCGGGCACGTTTTACGACATCAAGGTCATGTCGGAACCCTTCTACACAATGGCTCTGCTGGACCCTTTCTTCTACATGATTGATGGGTTTCGGTATGGTTTCCTGGGCGTTGCTAACAGCTCCGTGATTGTTGGGGTCTGGGTAACGGGATTGCTGTCTGTTGCAGGCATATTCGCTGTCTGGCTCATGTTTCGGTCGGGCTACAAGCTGAAAGCCTAAGACTCCCCTCAGGCGGGAGCAGCATTGACGCTCCAGTTCCGTCCCCCTTGAATGCCGGAAATCCCGGCAGGGGAAAGAATTGGAGAAAATCATGGGTAGTGGGAAATTCCTCGCAGGTGCGATTGCTGCAACGGCACTTCTGGCTGGGTGCCAGATGATGCCGGCTGAACAGACAGTCGGCGAATATTGCGCCAATCCGGACAAGGCCGACGAGGCTGTTTGCAAACTGAAAATGGAAATCGACGGCAACAGCACCGCGCTGGCCGATACTGATATGCGTCTGTCACAGGCTCGGAACATGGCGGATAGCGCCACGGAGGCGGCTGCGCGAGCCCAGGCAAGCGCAGATGCGGCGAGAGCGCGCGCGGACGCGGCGATGGCGCTGGCCGAAGAGGCTAATGGCAAGGAAGTCCAGTGCGAAACCCGCACCATACAGAATTCCGACACGGGTTCCTGCCGGCCCGGCTATGCGCTGACCAGCTGCACGCAAACCCGCTACACCTATCGGGCAGGGGGCATGTCTATCCTGCGAGAGATCAATGACGAGCAGTGCCGCTTCAACAGCCGCGTGCTGGAAATGCAGGTTCGCTGCTGCGCGGTGTCCGGGTCGGCGCCGCAGCCGGAAGACACGCTGATCGAGAATGAGGTCCCACCGCAGCCGCCTCAGCCGGAAGCTCCGAAAGAGCCGGTGCCGGTCAGCCCGTAACGCAGACTGTCAGATTGAACTTCAGAGCCGCCGGAACCGTGTTTCGGCGGCTTCTTTCTTGCGCTCCATTGCTCAGTTGCTGTCCTGAACGAAGTAGAAGTCGCCACCCGTTGTGCCATCGGTGTAGATGGGGCGCTGTTTCTGTCCAGTACGTGCAGCGACGGCATCCTGGACACGCTTGAACACGACATTGGCCGGATCATCGAGGGTGCTGATGAGGGCGGAGAGTTCTTCTGAATAGACTCCGTCATCAGCGGCTGTCTTGCCGGGTTCCGTTGCAAAGGCCTGGAACACGCCGGACGCCCAGCCGACCGGGCTGTAGGCTCGCATGAGGCCACGGCTCTGATCATCCATTACCGTTCGGCAGGCGTCAAAGACGATGAACGAAGTCGGTGCGACTGTGGTCGAGACACGGTTGAAGATCTGTTCAAAACTGACGCCAAAGTCGCGAATGTCGTCCGGTGATGCGCCGGGAATATCGGTCGGCAAGATGAAGTTCGTACCGTCGACGTTCACGCCATGACCCGAATAATAGAAGAAGGTGACCGGATAGGCTCCTGCATCCTTGCGTGCCTTGGCCATGCGGCCGAGCAGACTCAACGCGCGAACCGTCTGGCGTTGGCCGAGATCTTCGCATTGCAGGACCGAGAAGCCGACGCCAGTCAGTGCCGCGGTGATCCGGTCGCCATCGTCATGGGTCACAGTCAGGCGACTGACAGGGGGCGTATAGGCCAGATTGCTGAGCACCATTGCCTGACGGTCCGCATTCGGGCCGGCGACCCATGTGCAGCCTGCGATCTCGGTGTCGGGCAACAGGCCGGTCGCCGCGTTGGCAATATCGGCGGGGCTGGAAAGCGTTGACGGGTTTGATGCGTTGGTGGGCGCCAACAGTGTATTTGCGCCGCTGAGGGTGGAGGCCATGTCAGCTTCAGGCGCAGGGGAGCGACTTGCGACCGAGGTTGCTTCAGCAACCGGCCCCGGATCGACCAGCAATTCTTCAATCGATGTGACCTTGATTGAGAGTGGTATGGTTTTCACGGCGCGGGCAAACCGTTCGCCATTCACGTCGACAGTTTCCGATACGGTGAAGGTCAGATTGGGCGTTCCAGCCTGGCGTGGCGTGACCTGCCACTGCCAGAGCGTTGGCGACCCAGGCAAGACAGGCTGCTCAGAAGGTGTGGTGGCGACGAAGTCGTAACCCTCGCCGGAAGCCGAGGCCGTCATCACCTGGCTTGCGCGGACGGTGTCAAAGCGGAGCGACATGGCACTTTCTGAGCTGCCTGGCGCAAGGCCCGTGCCCATAATGCCACGTAGCGATTCATCCACTTCGGCTTCACTCGTGTTGCGCTGAAGAGGCTGGATGGCGACTTCGAGGAAATAGGGCTGGCCGAGCACCATCTGTTCCGGCGCATGGTGTGCGATGCGGCCACTGTCGAAATCGTTCGCCGCTTCGGCTGCGAGTTCTGAATATCGATAGTCCCATTCTGGGCACGGCCGTATGAGTTGGGCGTCGTCCAGCGTCACGGTCTCGCTCCAGAAACAAAGCGGCTTTTCGACGATGCCGACTTCATAACCGTCTCCTGCAAGATCAATGGCGAGCGCATCCAGCGTGGTAATGAGGTCGCCATCGATGCGATGGGTGGCCTGCGTAAACGTCTCGGCATTCATATCCGTACAGGTAACGAGCAAGGTCCGGGGTGCGGAAATCTCCGCTTGGCAGGTTTCGGAATAGCCCGGACCCGCCGCGGTGGCTTCAAGATCCGAGAAATCTCCTTCCTCAAGGGCTGCGAGCAACTCAAGCATGGCGGGATCATCTGCGTACAGCTCACGAATGTCGTCGATTTCATCAGCCGGTGCCGAGGCTTCATTTTCGTAGGCGTCTTCTTCGTCGGAATAGCCCCACTCGGATCCGGCATCTCCATATTCGCCATATCCTGTTGACCAGTCGGGCTCGTCTTCGACCATCGCCGGTGGCGGAGGTGGCGGAGGTGGCGGAGGTGGCGGAGGTGGCGGAGGTGGCGGTGCGGTGGGGCGAGGAGGTTTTTGCTCCGGACGGTAAGGGGCCGCTGTGGGCATCTCCTGCCGCTCTGATGGACCGGGGTCGGGCGTGACGACTTCAACTGAGGCGGGCGCGCGTTGAGCGGTCTCCGAGGTCTCGCACCCGACGAGGATGGTCGCCAAGACCATCAAGCTGATAGTGAGTGTAACTGGCCGCATCACCATCCCCCTGTTTATGGTTAAGCAGAACCTACACAGTAATCAGAGGGATGCCAATCAAACCGACCGCAGTTGAAAACCATAAAGCATTGGATAGTGATCTGATCCGCATGGGCGAAGGCGCCGGATGGTCACGAGGTCGAAATCCCGTGTCACAAAGGCGTGGTCCAGCGGCCAAGCCAGGAAAGGGTTTTTCGCGCCATAGGAATTGTAGAGACCACGTCCACGCTTGGGATCGCAAAGGCCGGCATGTTGCTTGAACTCCCGCACCATCCAGGACCAGCCGACTTCGTTGAAATCGCCGATCACCAGAGCAGGTCGCTCCTGCTCGCGCAATTCATCGGCGACGATCATCAACTCGTCATCAAGATGCTGTGTGTCGTCGCGGGGGCGTGGCGGGCGTGGGTGGATGCAATAAAGACGCACCTCACTACCAGCCATGTCGATGTCCATCGTGAGTGACGGCACGTGATCCTGACAGAAATAGCGTTCCTGGGCCTGATTGATCGGGTAGCGTGAATAGAACAGAAGGCCGTTATGGTCTTCCTTGTCCAAAAGGTAGGTGTGGGGATAGTCCTTTTCGAGGTCGGACAATGCATCGCGCCAGCGCGCATTGGTTTCTGACAGGAAGAGGACATCGGCATGGCTATCGCGAATGCGGGAAATGACGGCGGTGTGGTCCTCATTCTCCTGCAGCACATTTATCAGCAGAATTGAGAGCGGCGTACCGTTGGCACCTGCTTTCGCGCGGCGCAGTTCGCGTTTGCGGCCCGGTAGGTAAGGCTGAATGTCTGCGGCGCAGATGAGGAAGGCGACGGCATAGGCCATCAGCAGGCTGGCATTGCCGAGTTCGGCGGCAGGGTAGAGTGAGATGTAGAGGGCAGCTGCAGCGAGGAGAACAAGGCAGGTTTGAAGACGACCATAGACCCAAACACGCATCCACCAGATTTCCGTGCGCAACTTCGGCGCGATGGCGGCGAACAGACCCCATGCGCCGATCAGGCCGAAGACGGGTTCGATCAGGGCGAGCATGGTGAAGGGGCCTTTCGGGTATAGCGGGGTTTCTGGGTGGGTTCGCTGAAGTTACGCGTGAAGGGCAGGGGAGGTTGCGGGCATGACTGTGCGCGACTTCGCCTGAGGCGCGAAAATTGAATTTCACCGGGCGCAAAAAAGGTGTGATCGCGGACGATCACACCTTCTCTGGTGTTTCGAATCAGACTACCGAGACACTGTGCATGCACTCGTTGTCGGTCCTCGATGGACACCGGGTTCCAGATCAGGCTCGCGGAAGCGGGCCTTTTCTTTTGCCCTTTGTCAGGATCCGGTCTGGTCGCCGCCACATTCTTGCGAGCGGGCATGCGCCCAAGGCCGTCTCCCGGATCAGTTTCAGACATGTAATCGCACGGGCGAATTACGTGCTGTCCTGACCTAACCGCCGGTAATCCCAAGGGATTTTCCTTTGGTCACGTGTTTCGGATCGCGCTCCGGTCACGCCTCACAGCCCTTCGCTCCGGGGTCTAGCTCCCCTGATCGAAGACATCGCCTGCTTTGTCTCGCGGTCCTTCCAAACCCTTTGCGCCGCTGCTCTCACAACCTTGCTTCTGGCCTGGCCCTTCCTGCGAGGGCGACGTACTTGCCACCGTTCCTGAAGCGGGTCTGCTCCCGCCTGGATGTCGTTGGCTTACCGAAATGATTCCCCAAAAACGGGCATGAGTCGAGTCCCTTCTGAGGAGAATTTCACAGTTTTGTGATGGCGGCCTGAATCCGCGCATTTCTGCGTCACATCCCGGCTTGCACCTCTCGATGCACGCAGGGCGCTGGGCATCGGGCGACGAATGCGCTTAGGTGAGGGGCTTGCACACAAGGAGGCTGGGCCCTGGAAATCCTGACTGTATTGCCGCCGGTATTGGCGATCCTCGTCGCGCTGGTGACGCGCAATGTCTATGCTGCGCTGGGGCTCGCCTTGCTGGCTTCGGAGACGCTGATCGCCAGCTTCCATCCCGGCATGGGCGCACTGGGCGCGATCGACCGTGCGGTCGGTGTGTTCGAGAGCACGGGCAATACGCGCGTCCTGCTGTTTTGCCTGCTGATCGGCGCGCTGATCGCATGGATGCGCGATTCCGGCGGCGTCGAGGCGCTGGTCAGTGGCCTGATGAAGCGCGGCCTCGCCTCGACCCCGCGCCGCGCGGCCCTCGCGCCGGCGGTTGCGGGGACGGTTATTTTTGTGGAGACCAATGTCAGCTTGCTCAGCAGTGGGGTATTGGGCCAGCGCCTGTTCGACGCGCATGGGCTGAGCCGGGAGCGGCTGGCCTATATCATCGACTCCACGTCGGCGCCGGTGAGCACACTGATCCTGCTGAATGGCTGGGGCGCCTACGCCCTCGGCCTGGTCGAGCCGTTCGGCTTCGAGAGCCCGATCGGCGTCGTGGCCGGCACGATCCCGTGGAATTTCTACGCCCTGCTGACGCTGGTGGGCGTCTATTTCACCGTGTTCACAGGCCGCGTCTTCGGCCCGATGAAGACCGCCGGGCAGGGCCGCAGCGTGCTGGCCGAAGACGAGGAACCCATCGCCCCGACCCGCGCGATCTACATGTGGCTGCCGCTGGCCGTGATGATCCTCGGCGCGCTCGGCTTCATGGCCTGGACGGGCGGTGGCAACATACTGGCCGGCAGCGGCAGCCAGTCGATCCTGTGGGCGATCTGCCTGGCCATGCTGGTCGCGGCCGTGCTGCTGGCGATGGGCAAGGCCTTTCCCAAGGGCGGACTGCAGGAACGGGGCTTTGCGGGCATTGCCGAAATGGTGCCCGTGGTGACGATCCTGTTCCTGTCGATTGCGCTGGGCGACAGCCTCCGCGTGCTCGGCACGGGGGCGTTCCTGTCAGGCGTCGCGGCGCAATTTGTCTCGCCGATCATCGTGCCGGCGGTGCTGTTCGTCGTGGCGGGCGTGACCGCCTTCATGACCGGCACGAGCTGGGGCACATATGGCATCATGATCCCCATCGCCATGCCGCTGGCGGCGGCGTTGGGCCTGCCGCCTTCGCTGGTGCTGGCGGCGGTGCTGGGCGGCGGCGTGTTTGGTGACCATTGCTCGCCGATTTCCGACACGACGATCATCGCCTCCCTGGCGGCGGGCTGTGACCATATCGACCATGTCCGCACCCAGATGCCCTATGCGTTGGTGACGGGCGGAATTGCGGTGATCCTGTATCTGATAGCGGGCGCGGTAACCGGGGGATAAGGCGCGCCGTTCGGGCCCCGAATCTGGCCCATAAAGAGCCCATAAACTGTCCATAAATGGTACCTAACTGGTCCAGAACCGGTCCAGAACTCTGGGCCATGTCCGGGCAATGGGGGAGGGGCGCGCCGCTCTCCCCTGCCTCTGGGGGCGAGATCGCCCGCCGCGCATGGCCTTGCCCCTGGCGCAATCCGATGGGGGTGCGCCCGTGGCAGTCTTCCCGGCATGAGTGATGCGCCAAGCCCCGCCAAACGCCAACGCCGCACGACGGCGAGCCTGACCGCGCTGCGCCATCTGGCCCGCGAGGCCGCAGAGGCGGGGGAGCCGATGCGGGAAATTGCCCGCCGTCTGGACCTGCCCTGGTCCACGCTGACCAAATGGGCGCGCGAGGATGGCTTTCGCCACAAGGACATTGCCGCCCGTCAGGCCGAAGCCGCCAAGGCGCAGGACGAGGCCGACCATATTCGCCAACAGGCGGAACTGGCCGCGCGGCGCACCCTCTTGCGCGATGAGGAGGACGAGGAAGAGAGCGACGAGCCGTTCACGCCGCGCAGCCAGACGGATGAGGAAATCACGCTGGCGCGCGCACGGGTCGGCGCGCTGCTGGAGGCGGGATATATTCCGGAGGCGGAGCAGGACATGCGCGCGGCCCGCCGCCTGACCAGTTTGCAGAGCTTTGCCGCCCCGGTGCGCGCCGCGACCGAGGCCGCCAGCCAGCAGATGCGGCAGGCGCAGATGAATGCCGCGCTCTACCGCGCCGCGCTACAGGTCTGCGCCTGTTGGGAGGAGGGGGACACGCCGCCGGACCATCTGCCCTGGGTGGTCTCGGCCACGTTCCAGAAACGGCTGGCCATTACGCGCGAAGTGGTCCTGGCGGTGGATCCGGACGATGAGGGCAGTGATCAGGAGCTGACGGAACTCCTGCTCCAGCTTGCGGCAATGGGCTGGTTCCGCAATTTCCACCCGTTGCTGCGCCAGGCAATCACCACGCTGACCCTGCAGGGCCATCACGCCCTCGCCGAAAAGGTCGGCGGCTTCCTCAAGGCCGAAGAAGCGGCCCTCCCGACCCTCATCCAATGGTGCCACGCCAACGGGTATGGATATTATGGTGAGCCGTAGCGATCAGAAATCGCACTGCGATTTCCGCGTAGGCTGCCCAAGCGCAAGCGCCGGGCCGGGGACGAAGACAGCGTGAAGCGCTGTCGACCAAACCAATGGTTGCTGAACGTCTCTGAGGTCACTACAAAACCATTGGAGACCTAACTGGGGATAGAGATGAAATCGGCAATCTGGGGTTTAGTATTGGTGTCGTCACTTGCAGCTTGTGCCACACCTGTGAGTCACGAGAATGTTCCGATGTCCACGTATGACAAAGACACGGAATACAATATTACGGAAAACGATACTGGATTTGGAATTACGGTTTTCTACTCACGCTATCAAATGATTCCCGAAAGCGATGCGGTTGCTACTGCCTGCAAATCGCAGCTCACATCCATTGCATGGGAGCATGCCGATAAAACGGGAAAGGTAATTGAGCCCATCAATGAGCAAAGAATTCGCATCTCTATGGGACGTAATGGTCTTTCAGGAATAACATCGTGTCAGGCCTCAGCAAAGGCGGAGTGGTCGGAGTAGTGCGGGTTACGCTTCGCAAACCTGCCCCACCGCATTGCGGAGCGATGCTTTGCTGCACGCATCTGGAGATGGCGAGGCACTTATTTTACTGATGTTGGTTGCTAATAAGTTGAAAGTATTCCAACCTTTCGTGAAGGCCAATTTTATCAACTACTGAGTTTGTTGTGTACAAATATACAATCTATCTTCTCAAAGACACTGTTACTGATCCTAATGACTGTCTGACCGACAAAGCGCTAAATTCATTTCCGGCGAGTGCAAAAGAAATCGAATTTGCAGAGACGCACGAGTACGATGATATTGAAGGGTTCGCCTTCTTCAATGACGCGACACCTCCCAAATGGAGTGCGGCCTTTGAGCAGGCAGCGATATTGCCAAATGAAATTGATACGAACTCAAGTGGCGCTTTAGTATTCGCAAAAGAGGCCGGACGCTGGTTCGCAATTTCATTTGGAATCGGCCATTTTTCTTTGGACAAACGAAAGGTCGATATGTCGTTCGGTCTGCGCTGCGTAATAAATATGCTCAAAGACGAGAACGTAAGTTCACGGGAGGGTTTTGAGATCGCTACTGCACAGCGTGGAGCGATTCAGGCTGCTTCAGTTACTCCGTTCAGTGATCTTGGAACTCTTGGAAAAGTTGAGGTCGTCAAACGAATTAGCGGACGCGATGATTCTGGAGGGGCGATTTCCGGGGCGACCTCATTTAAATTTGCAAGCGAAAAACCAGTTACCGAGTTATCAGAGGATTTGTTTGGCTTGTTAAAGGCGAGATATTCCAATGCTTATGTGGGCTCGGGCTTTGAAGTTATCGATCAGTTGCGACCTATAGTCGACAAATCTTATGTCGAGGAATTAGACGCTGCTTTGGTCAAAGCAGTGAATGACAATTCCGGAGAAGTGGAGCTGGTCATTCCACTTATAGCCTCCCAGGAAAACGACGTTTCCTACATCAGGTTCATGAGAACTTCGGCACCCACTCCGCCAGTGAGTGTAGACGTTTCACTTGATGCGTACCGTGCTGTTCTTCAGCCGGGATCGGTTTCGGATATTGAGTCATTAAAGAAGCACCAAGTCATGGCTCATGACCAAACTGGTAAGACCTTGCATTACGACTCAGTCTATGACTGCTTGGTCGGTACGATAGAAAGTGATGTTAGTGGAACCGACGAGAAGTATGTAATCAACGAAGGAAGTTGGTATTTCGTATCGAGCAATTTCAAAAAGATCATCGATGACTTCTTCAGCAGTGTGAGGGATTATGGGTCTGACGGTGAATTTGAGAAGCTCAAATATGTGTCTGCGAAACTTCGCAAGAAAGACACTGACGGACTCGAAGCGGAGCTTACGTACAATACCCGAGTGGCTGCGAACAATGATTTGGTCTTAATGGATCAGGAGTTTGTAAAAACACCCATTTTATCGGGCCGAGGATTCGAGTTTTGCGATCTTCTAGATACGGGCAATAAGCGAATTATTCACGTTAAAAAGGGCTCGTCCCAGTCATCCGTACTGAGCCATTTTTTCAATCAAGGTGTCACGCCTCTAACTTTGTATGATCGAGATACGGAGTTTAGGGATAAGACACTCGAGGTGATTAAGGGATTGCCCTCCCCCGGAGCTGGCATGGCCGCAAGCGATTTGGAAACGAACGGCACAGGCGATTACACGGTTCATTTTCTGATAGTTGATAAGAAACGAAAGGACGGCACATTTAATATGCCGTTCTTCAGCAGAATTACTCTTTACGATCGCGCGAAAACTATTGGGAATGCGGCACAAGGAGTTACGATTTCATTCGTTGAGCATGAAGAGCCGCTTTGACGGTCGCGATTACAATCCCAACTCTTCTTCCCGCAACCGCTTCACCTCATCCCTCAGACGCGCAGCTTCTTCGAACTCCAGGTTCGCGGCGGCTTCGCGCATTTGTTTTTCCAGGTCCGCGAGGACGGCTTTGAAGTTGTGCCCGGTTTCGCCAGCAAGTGGCAAGGCTTTTGTTTCGGCGGTGCCGCGCGTCTTGCCTTTGTCCTTGCCGCGGCCGCGGGCTTTCGGGGCGCTGCCGGGCTTTTCGCCGAGTTCGCCGAGAATGTCGGCGACGGCGCGCTTGATCGTGGTCGGCGTGATGCCGTGTTCGGTATTGTAGGCGACCTGTTTCTCGCGGCGGCGGCTGGTCTCTTCCATGGCGCGTTCCATCGAGCCGGTGATCCGGTCGGCATAGAGCACGACGCGGGCATCGGCATTGCGCGCGGCGCGGCCAATCGTCTGGACCAGGCTCGTCTCTGAACGGAGGAAGCCCTCCTTGTCCGCATCAAGGATGCCGACAAAACCGCATTCGGGAATGTCGAGCCCCTCGCGCAGCAAATTGATGCCGACCAGCACGTCGAACACGCCGAGGCGCAGGTCACGGATGATCTCGATCCGCTCGATCGTGTCGATGTCGGAATGCATGTAGCGCACGCGCACGCCATTTTCGTTGAGGAAGTCGGTCAGGTCTTCCGCCATCTTCTTGGTCAGGGTCGTGATCAGGCTGCGATAGCCCTTGGCGGCGACGTCCTTGACCTCGGCCATGACATCATCGACCTGGTTGGCGCCATCCCTGGAGACGGGGCGGACCTCGACCGGCGGGTCGATCAGGCCGGTGGGGCGGATGACCTGTTCGGTGAACACACCGCCGGTGCGGTCCAGCTCCCACTTGCCGGGCGTGGCCGAGACGTGGACGGTTTGCGGGCGCATGGCGTCCCATTCCTCGAATTTGAGGGGGCGGTTGTCCATGCAGGAGGGGAGGCGGAAGCCGTATTCGGCCAGCGTGGTCTTGCGGCTGAAGTCGCCTTTGTACATGGCGCCGATCTGGGGCACGGTCTGGTGGCTCTCATCGGTGAAGACGAGGGCATTGTCGGGCAGGTATTCGAACATGGTCGGCGGCGGGTCGCCGGGCTTGCGGCCGGTGAGGTAGCGGGAATAGTTCTCGATGCCGTTGCAGGAGCCGGTGGCGGCGAGCATTTCGAGATCGTACTGGGTGCGCTGCTGGATGCGCTGGGCCTCGAGCAGTTTCCCATTGGCCTCGAAATGGGCAATCGTGGTCTTCAGCTCCGCCTTGATCTTGTCGATGGCCTGGTTGAGCGTCGGGCGGGGCGTCACATAGTGGCTGTTCGCATAGATCTTGATGGCGGGCAGCTTCTGCATGGTGCGGCCGGTGAGCGGGTCGAACTCGGTGATGCTCTCCAGCTCGTCGCCGAAGAAGGAGAGCTTCCAGGCGCGGTCTTCGAAGTGGGCCGGGAAGATGTCGACCACGTCGCCCTTCACGCGGAACGTGCCGCGGGTGAAGGCCATGTCATTGCGGGTATACTGGTTGGCGACGAGCTGTTCGGCGACGCGGCGCGGGTCGATGCGCTGGCCCTCTTCGAGCTTGAACGTCATCGATGTGTAGGTCTCGACCGAGCCGATGCCGTAGATGCACGAGACCGAGGCGACGATGATCACGTCGTCGCGCTCGAGGATGGCGCGGGTGGCCGAGTGGCGCATCCGGTCAATGGCCTCGTTGATGGAGGATTCCTTCTCGATATAGAGATCGGCGCGCGGCACATAGGCTTCGGGCTGGTAGTAATCGTAATAGGACACGAAATACTCTACCGAGTTCTCGGGGAAGAAGGATTTGAACTCGCCATAGAGTTGCGCGGCGAGCGTCTTGTTCGGCGCGAGGATCAGGGCCGGGCGCTGGGTCGCCTCGATGATCTTGGCCATGGTGAAGGTCTTGCCGGTGCCGGTCGCGCCGAGCAGGACCTGGTCGCGCTCGCCCGCGCCGATGCCTTCGACGAGTTCGGGGATCGCGGTGCGCTGGTCGCCCGCAGGCTCATATTCGGAATGCACCTTGAACCGCTTTCCGCCCTCCAGCTTGACCCAGTCGCGGTCAGGCCGGTGGGGCGTCCAATTGTCGGACGGCAGGGCGCCGGCGGCATCGCGCGCGAAGCCATCAAGCGAGAACACGCTGGGCGCTTCGGAAACGCCCTTGGAAGGAGGAGGAGGAGGAGCCATGCGCCAGATATGGGGCGCGGGCAGGGAGGTGTCTAGGGTGTTCTTGTTGTGTTCGGTGGGGTGGCAGGCCACTCCATAAATCGCCAAACACTCCTGTCCACCGAAGGTTGGGAATCTAGGTTGCCTTCAAAGTTAACTAATGGTTAGCATCTCACATTGGGGGGATGAGGCGATGAATTACACATTCTCGGAAAATGGAGTGGTTGTTGAGCAACTAACCGATCAGGGAATGCATCTGGAATTCGGTAACAGGGATTTAGAACGCTCTGTTGTTTGTTTATTGGGAATAGTTGGTACTTTAGGAGTAGTGCTGTTCCTGCAGTCGGCAATCACCGATCCAGGCGCTCGGCGATTTGCGATTGTATTGGCACTTGCTGTTGCGGTTCCTTGTCTGATTGCTTGTTTTGCTTGCTATCGATCATCTGCCATTCGAAACGCCCGAATGCCATCCAAGAGCAACGAACGGTTGCCTCATAACCATGTGGGCGGAGTGGGTGCTGCGGTTATATTCTTGTTGGCAGGCTTTGTCTTCGTTTCAGCCTATGCAGGGCAAAAGCTGAATGGGGCGATTGTGATTCCAGAGTGGATGGGAATTGCTGTTGTTGTTGCATTCGCGACTGTGTTTGCGTGGGTGTTTTTGTTTTCTCGAGTACTAGAGCTGGGCGGTGTCCGCGGCGTACGCAGACTGATGGAGCGGGCTGCTGCGCCTCTTGTGCCCTTCGGCTATTTTTTTAGCGCAATCGATAGCTGGTTAGTTTTCGTTGTGGCGCCTGCGGTCGGGGCGACGTTGAGAGGAGATATTGTACGGTACACAGTGTTTTTTACCCATATTGTAGTTGGCTGTATTTTTGCTTGGCATGCGACCGCCCCACTGGGTTTGATCGGGGCAATGTGGGCTTTCATTGCGGTAGTATCCGTAGCCCGCCGCTGGTCTTGGATTGAAACGGACAGGAACCGCCTGATTCAAGATCCCGATATGAAGACCAATTTGCTTCGTATTGGACTTCATGATGACCTCCGCGATGAGGCTGTTTCGGGACTACTTTTGTTGGTGCTGATACTTCCTATAGCAATGCGCCAGTTCCAGCTATTTGACTTTGGGTATCCGGTTTTTCAAGTCGAGACGGGAGCCATAGACAGACTGGATGCTTGGGTAGGATTTTTTGGAGTCGAGTTGCTTAAAGCGCTACCGTTTCTTGATTGGGCCGACATTTATAGCGCAGAGGCGGAAACAAGAATCCATACGAGCGCCCCACTATCAATGCACGTGTTGCTGGTGGCGCGGGCAATTATTGATCTCGTGTTCATTGGTGCGATCCTGCAGGCGTTGGCAATCTCTGTTTCGCTTTCCAAGAATCGCCGCGATTTCTTGGAAAGGCGGGCAGGTGTGGATGCACTCGACCCAAGGATAGAGGCTCGTGAACTCGCTCGGCTGTCTTTTAGGAAAAATGGTGAATGGCGTTTTAGAGAAGAAATACAGCAGTACACTCACTACAGTCCTAGTCGCCTTATTCGCCTTAAGGTAAAAGCGAAAAAAGGGTCCCGACTTCAAGTCGCCGTTGCTGAAATTATAAGACGTTCAGGGCTCGACATAACTCCGCCTGCCGAGTTGCTGCCCCAAGTAACCGCGTCGAAAAGGATTGACCCAGCTGAAGTTCGTGCGGTTTTGGATGAAATAGATGAGTTGAGACAGTACGATCTAGACTACCTCGCCATCGCACGACGCCAACTGAATTGGAAAAGCGGTGTGGAGGCTGAGAGAAAAAGATTAGTCCAGATGATCGTCTCAAAAGTTGACGCCAGTCCTCAGCGGGAGAGAGAGCTTGCTGAAGTGTTGGTTGGAAAGGACGCTGATAGCCTCGCGAATATTCGCGTCCTCGTGGTACAGTCTCTAGCGAGAAATGCTCAGGCAAATCCACAAAACTTAACGCCGCTTTCTCACGCCTTCCATTACGATCGCGCCAAGGTCGTTCGAAATACTGTCGCAGCGCAAATGAGAGCGCGTAAACTAAGACCAGTGAGTGAGAACGAGCTCACCATGTTGGAAATTGGTCGTAGAGTGGCTTCCGTATAAGTAGCTATTGAGAAAAAGAAGCTGACAATGACCAACCTGACTGAAGCCCGTATCGCGAATGTCCGTAACCATATGGCGTTGGAGGTGACGCATGATTGGGATGCGGTGATGGCGACATTCGCGCATCCCCGGTATGAGATGCATGGCGGCGGGCAGGTGTTCGACGGGGAGGCCGCGGTGCGGCGCTATTTCGAACTGTCGCGCACGCCCTTTCCGGATCAGGACAATGAAATCATCTCGATAGCCGTCGATGAGGCGACCGACAAACTTCTGGTCGAGTTCTGGCTGACGGGCACGCATACCGGCCCGCTACAGGTCGGCAAGACCACGATTGAGCCCACCGGGCGCCGTTTCAAGGTGCGCATGGCGGCAACGTTTGAGTTCGCGCCGGGCAGTGACCGGATTATCTGCGAACGTCCCTATTATGATCAGGGCGCCGTGCTGCGCGCGCTGGACCTTGTCTGATCGCGGCGGCGCGTCGGCCGAGGCGGCCAGATTGCCCGGACTCTCGTCAGGGTAGGAAAAAAATGAACCAAATGGGGGCTGGGGCATAGTAGGGGCATGACCCAACTCGTTTCCGTTCCGACCCAGGCCGATTCCGCCCCCGCCGAATTGCGGCGCAGCACGCGCGTTCGCCTGCAAACGTCCGGGCGAGTTGTCCTGATGGATTATAGCGAGGCGCGCAGCATTCTCGTGCAGGATTTATCGGTCCACGGGGCCTGTCTGAAAGTCGGCGATTGGGCCGATCTGCCAAACCGTTTCCACTTGCTGCTGCGCCGGACCCCGTCCGAGCCGCATTTCCAGGTCGATTGCACGGTGCGCTGGCGCGTTGGCCCGGCGGTCGGGGTCGAGTTTGATCGCGCGATGGCCGGTTATATTCTGGCCGAACTGATCCGCCAGCCTGCGTTCCGTCACTGAACGCGGCGTCCGCGCCTAATCTTTGGTGTCTGAATCCTGGCTGCGTTCCTTTGAGCGCAGCTGTGCCATCAGCTCTTCAAGTCTCGCAGAGGGTGGCGCTTTCAGACTCTCCTCAAAGGATTTCCTGAGTGCGTCGCGCAATGGATCTGCGCTTGTGTCCTCTTCCGTGTCTTGTGCGCTAGAAATAGACTGTCTCTTTTCCTGCATATCTGCGTCCCCAAACCCGCGCAGCTACTATAATCCGGTTCGAGCTTGTGGGCCCGAACAAGGGACGGTCTCTAGGAAGTTTTCCCCCCCTTGTCGATGCCCGGATCGAGACCGGAATCGCTCATGTCCGAGCGGGCTTCGATTTTATGATTCGTTGATCCGTCACGCTTGCGGATATTGGCGCTCACGACTGGGGGCCAAAGGGCGCAAGACGTATCCGATCGGGGCTGGCGCGCCTTCCGCATCGTGTTGTGCGCGCTACAGGGGCATGGATGTGAAGTGGGGCGGGGGACACAATCGGCACGAGAAAACCACCGGGTCTGAGAGAAACTTTCAGGTTTTTCACTTTGTAACAATCTGAAATAAACCGTGTGGATGAGCGCCACGATTTTCGCGAATGTCTCCGTGCCGCATGGCCATGGCGGCCAGCTCGAAGGTGAGGCCGCACCCGCGAGAGCCTGCGCGCGCAACGCACACTTCAGATTTGCGTCAAATTTCACCTTTCGATTCAACCAGACTTCCACCTCGCTGTGTCAGAACGGGGCGTAACGATACGGGACGGATGTGTTCCGCTTTGTATCAAACATCTGGTTTCGGGAACGGGCGATCCGTCGGTTCCTTGTAGAGAAGGTAGTAATCGCAATGGCCAAGACGGTGCTTGTAATTGATGACGATCCGACCCAGCGCCGCCTGCTTCAGGCTGCGGTCGAGAAGGCTGGATTTGCCTGTCGCACGGCGCCGGATGGCGAGGCGGGACTTGCGCTTGCCTCTGACCCGAAGGATGGCATCGACGTGGTCCTGCTGGACCTGACCATGCCGGGCCTGTCGGGCATGGACACGCTGGAACGCCTGTCGGCCAAGCGCGCTGACCTGCCGGTCATCATGCTGACGGCGACCAGCGGCATTGACACGATCGTTCAGGCCATGCGCCGCGGCGCGGTGGACTTCATCGTGAAGCCCGCCAATCCGGAGCGCGTCGTCGTTTCGATCCGCAACGCCCTGAAATTGCAATCCCTGTCAGGGGAAGTGAAGCGCCTCTCGCGCAAATCCGAAGGCGGCATGAGCTTTGACGACATGATCGCGACCGCGCCGCCGATGCGCCAGGTCGTGCGTCTGGCCGAACGCGCCGCGAGTTCTGATATTCCCGTCCTGATCCTGGGCGAAAGTGGTGTGGGTAAGGAAGTTGTTGCCCGCTGCATTCAGGGCGCATCTGACCGTGCCGGGAAACCATTCGTCACCGTGAACTGTGGTGCGATCCCGGAAAACCTGGTCGAGTCGATCCTGTTCGGTCATGAGAAGGGCGCCTTTACCGGTGCCGTCTCAAAAGCGCTCGGCAAGTTTGTCGAGGCCGATGGCGGCACGCTTTTCCTCGATGAGGTGGGTGAGTTGCCGCTGGATGCGCAGGTGAAGCTGCTCCGTGCCCTGCAGGAAGGGGAGGTGGATGCCGTTGGCTCGCGCCGCCCGACCAAGGTGGATGTGCGGATCATTTCCGCAACCAACCGCGATCTGTCGCAACAGGTTGCCGAAGGCACATTCCGCGAAGACCTGTTCTATCGCCTCAATGTTTATCCGGTTGACATGCCGTCGCTGCGCGAACGCCGTGATGACATTCCGGCGCTGGTCGACCATTTCGTGAATCGCTTCAATGCAAGCGAAGGCGCGAAAGTGACCGGTGTGGCCGACGAGACGATGAAGATGCTGTACGCCTTTGACTGGCCGGGCAATGTCCGCCAGCTGGAGAATGCTGTCTTCCGCGCTGTGGTTCTGTGCGATGGCGACCAGTTGCGCCCGCAGGATTTCCCTCAGATTTCCGGACAGATGCCGGATGTGAGCAACCTGCCTTCATCGCCCTTCAACAAGGCCCCCGATATCGCTGAGCCCGTTCAGTCCGGCGAGAACGGCCCGGTAGCCATTCAGGACGAGGCGGGCGAGCTGCGCACGCTGAGCGATATCGAGCGCGATATCCTTCAGTATGCCATCGACTTCTATGAAGGCCATATGAGTGAAGTGTCGCGTCGTCTCGGCATTGGCCGCTCGACGCTCTATCGCAAGGTCCGCGAATATGATCTCGATGTGCGCCAGGAGCGCGAAGCGAGCTAGGCCAAGGCCAAAGGGAGATGCCGGCACAGATCGGCGACAAAGCCCCGCCCCACCGGCGGGGCTTTTCTATGAGCGGGCAGGCATCGCATAGGACATGGTGACGTTGCAGCGCTCATAGCGGTGGCCATAGCGGCGCATGATGTCGTCATCATGCCGGAAGCCGTATTTTTCGTAGAGCCGGATGGCCGACGCGCATTTTGAATTGGTCAGCAGGAAGAGATCCTGGATTTCCATCTGGCGGGCGCGCTTCAGAATCTGCCGCATCAGGAAATCTCCCGCCCGGCGACCGCGCGCGGAGGCCAGAACGCCCATCTTGGTCAGTTCCACGCCGCCATCCGCCATCGGCATCAGCGCGCAGGTGCCAATGATGCCGAGTTCCGGATCCTCGACGAACAGGATGGTGCCGCCCTTGTCGATCACTTTGGCTCGTGGGTTTTCGATCATGGCGATGTCTTCCGCTTCCAGCCGGAACATCTCCTCGACCCATTCGCGGGAGATGTGGTCGAAATGCGGGGCGAGTTCGTCCGAGAATTCCACGATCTTCAGGCCCGCAGGATTGGCCAGGGTCTCGATCCGCACCGACAGGGGCTGCTCGGCGAGACGCGATTCCACGAGGCAGATTTCCGCCAGCAAGTCATGGTCTGGGTAGAGACAGAGTTGCTCGGCGGCCTCCTGAACGGCGGGCCAGAAGCTGGCGCGCATTTCGGACACCAGCGCTTCCCCGGCTGGCGTGAGGAAGATTTCCTTCTGGCGATTGTCGCCCTCAATCGGGCGCGTGTCGGTCAGGCCCATCTTCTGGAGCGCATTGTGGATGCGCGTGATGGCGGGCTGGCTAACGCCGGTGGCCTCGACGGCCGCGCTCACACGGAGCGGGCCGTTGGCCTCAAGCGCGGCGATCAGGGGGAAGTGCGTCGTCTGGATCGGATAGGCGCGATTGTCGAACACGCTCACAGCTTCTGCCTGCAGCCGGTCGGCAAGACGCTTCAGCCGACTGGCCAGGCCCAGATAGCCAACTTGTGCGAGAATATCCTGGCTCATCACGAGATTCCATAATCAGTTATATAACGCGTTATATGGTTAGGCTTGGCCACCAGAACCGTCAAGATGAAATCCCGATTATCAGAGGGGAGGCGGTCTAGTGCCGGGTGGCGGCCTTGACGATTTCACCGATCTTGCGGGCATCGGCCTCGCGTGGGCTGCCGGTGCGCCAGGCGATACCGATCTGGCGGCCGACCACGGGACTGACGAATTCGCGTACGGCGACGTCCGGTCCAATGTTCAGGCCGTTATCTGTGGCGAGTTTGGGCAGGAGCGAGACGCCAAGGCCCCCGGCAATCATGTTGACCAATGTTCCGAGTGAAGTAGCGGCCACCTGATCAGTGCCGTTGCCGGTCTTCATGCGACAGATGGAGAGTGCATGATCGCGCAAGCAGTGCCCGTCTTCGAGCAGGAGGAGGTTCTCGCCCGCCAGGTCTTCTGGCGAGAGGCCGTTCTTCTTGGCCAGCGGGTGTGAAGCGGGCGCGGCAAACAGGAATTCATCATCGAATAGCGGCAGCATCTCGATGCCCGGAACGTCCCAGGGCAGGGCAATCAGGGCGGCGTCCAGAGTGCGCGTGCGCAACTGGTCGATCAGGCGCGGTGTCTTCTCTTCGTGCAGGTAGAGTTTGAGCTGGGGATATTGCTCGCTGAGGGCGCGGACTGCCGCTGGCAGGACGAAGGGCGCGATGGTCGGGATCGCGCCGAGATGAAAGGGGCCCGTGAGCAGAGCGCCGGCGCTCTGAACCGACTGGACCAGGGAATGGGCATCATTGATCAGCGCATTGGCGCGCGAAACCGCCAGCTCTCCGGCATGAGTCAGCTTGGCGCCGCGCGGTTCGCGTTCGGCCAGTTTGACGCCCAGCAAATCCTCCAATTCCTTGATCCCGGCTGACAAGGTGGGCTGCGTCACATAGCACGCCTCGGCGGCCCGAGAGAACGAGCCGGTCTCTCCAAGAGCCACTAGATACTGCAGTTGGCGAAGGGTCGGTATAATCATAGAGACAATCTATACCGGCAATGGGAATTATCAATTTTCCTTTTTGCCGCAACTGCGAGAAAGCACGGCCACCGGGCCCACCGTTCCGGCAGCCTCAACATCTTATCCCAGGAGATCCACTATGCTTGGCATTGGCGAAAAGCTTCCCGAGTTCACAGTCACGGGCTTAAAGCCGAAATTCATGCAGCATGAGCAGAATGGCGAAAGCGCATTCGAGCCCATCACGCAGGATTCCTTTGAGGGTAAATGGAAAGTCATCTTCTTCTACCCGAAAGACTTCACCTTCGTTTGCCCAACTGAAATCGCTGAATTCGCCCGCCTGTCCGGCGACTTCGAAGACCGCGACGCGGTTGTGCTCGGCGGGTCCACCGACAACGAGTTCGTGAAGCTGGCATGGCGCCGCGACCACGCAGACCTCGCAGAGCTGCCGATCTGGCAGTTTGCGGACACCCGCGGTGAGCTGGTTGATGGTCTTGGCGTGCGTGAGCCGTCTGAAGGCGTTGCCTATCGCGCGACATATGTTGTCGACCCGCACAACGTGATTCAGCACGTTTATGTGACCAATCTGAACGTCGGCCGCAGCCCTGCAGACACGCTCCGCGTGCTGGATGCCCTGCAGACCGATGAGCTGTGCCCATGTAATCGTCCGGTTGGCGGAGATATTTTGGAACCAGCTGCCTAGGTTGCGCATAGATAGAGCGCAACGCTGAAACTTCCGGGAAGATGTCTCACTCCCTCCCCCACCCATGAGGCATCTTCCCTTCAGCGTCGCGAAAGGTCCGGCAGGCCTTCCGTCCACCCAGTTCCGGACGTTGGCACTCCCACCCCTCTAGCCTGCAAGGCTTGTCGGACCCATTCGCCCCCACCCCATCAAAACAACGAATTCCGGAAGGATGAGGATTCATGTCTATCGAGTCCCTGAAATCTTCGCTGCCTGACTATGCGAAGGATCTGAAGCTCAATCTCGGCTCGCTGATGAACGAGACCCTGTTGAGCGACCAACAGAAATATGGCTGTTTCCTCGCCTGTGCCCATGCTGTGGGTGAACCCCAGACGCTGACGGCGCTGGAAGCGGAAGCGGACGGAAAGCTGAGCCCCGAAGCGATCAAGGCTGCGAAAGCTGCCAGCGCGATCATGGGCATGAACAATGTCTATTACCGGTCGATCCACCTGATCAGCAATTCGACGTACCAGACCTTGCCAGCCAAGCTGCGCATGAACGTGATCGGTGCGCCGGGAATCGAGAAAGCGGACTTCGAGCTTTATTCCCTTGGTGTGTCCGCCGTGAATGGCTGCGGCATGTGTCTCGATGCGCATGAAGCCGAATTGCGCAAGCACGGCTTGTCGACCGAGCAGATCCAGGCGGGCATCCGCATCGGCGCTGTGGTCAATGCTGTCGCCCGCGTGCTGGCTGCTGAGGCGGTCACGGCCGGCTAGTTGCGCGGCGAATGTTCCAAGACCCATGGAAAGGCCCCGAAGCATTGCTTCGGGGCTTTTTTTGCGATTCGAAGCATTCGCGAAGTGATACGGGGCCGAAACGAACAGATACTGGGCACTGCCGAAACGAGCTGTGGAAATCAGCAGAAAAAGACATGTTCCGTCCCCCGTGCCTTTCTCGTCACAGCAGGGGAGGGCAGCGGCCTGATTCAGAAAGGAAAATTACCGGCCGCCCATTTCGGCCCATTCGACCGTTCCGGTATGTTGCCGTAATATTTCATCTTTGTTCCGGTAGTTTACGGATGTGGATATTTCGATTCATCCACAGTGCCCATTGAGGCCCATACTGTCCCATGATACTCCACGTTAAGACATGGTTTACCCATGCGGGGTTTAGGCAGACAAAGTCAGGGTTGGCGGGTGTTCGTTTCCACCTATGAAAGCGCTATTGATGCAAAGGGTCGGGTTTCCATACCCGCTTCCTTTCGCGCTGCGCTGGGCGGTGGAAACCGGATTTTCCTCTGGTCGGCGCTCGACGGATCCGGTTGTCTGGAAGGCGGCGGTGAGGCCCTGATGGCAATGTATCGGGCGACGCTGACCCGGCTCGCCCCGCACTCCCCCGCCCGCAAGGCCCTGGTCACGCGCATCATCGCGGGTTCTGCCGACCTGAAGATGGACGATACCGGCCGCATCAAACTGTCTGACGAGTTGATGAAGGCGGCAAACCTGACCGATCGCGTCAAATTCGCGGGCAATATGGACAGTTTCCAGATATGGAACCCGGATCGCCATGCTGAACATTTCGACGCCATGGCCGCCGAGGCTGCGAAAGAAGACACACTGGAAGCGCTCGGGCATGCCTATTCCGAAGTGCTGCACCAGCAGGCCTCGGGGAATGCCGCCCTGAAGCTCGTGGATGGGGGCGACAGCTGATGACACAGGACGCGCCCCTCGCTCCCGACCCTGGCCACAAACCGGTCATGCTGGATGAAGTGCTGGAATGGCTCGCCCCCAGGGATGGGGAGATCATTGTTGACGGCACGTTTGGCGGCGGCGGTTATAGCCGCGCCATTCTTGGGTCTTCCAAATGCACCCTGATTGGCATTGATCGCGATGTGGATGCCATTGAGCGCGCCCGGAAGATGGCGGAAAAGACGGAACGCCTCGTACCCTTGCTCGGTCGCTTCGGCGAAATGGACGACATCGTCCGCGCGGCGGGATATGAACATGTTGACGGCGTTGTGCTCGACATCGGTGTTTCCAGTTTCCAGATTGACCAGGCTGCGCGCGGTTTTTCCTTCATGAAGCATGGTCCACTGGACATGCGCATGGGCGATACAGGCCCAACGGCGGCGGATGTGGTCAATATGATGAGTGAGCGCGACCTCGCGAACATCATCTTCCGTCTTGGCGAAGAGCGCCAGGCACGCCGGATTGCCCGGGCGATTGTGCTGCACCGTGATGACACGCCGTTCGAGACAACCACCGAACTGGCCGATGCGGTTGAAAAGGCCGTGGGCGGGCGCAAGGGCGCGCGTATTCACCCGGCGACGCTGACGTTTCAGGCCATCCGCATGTATGTGAATGATGAGCTGGGAGAGTTGGCCCGTGCGCTGCACGCTGTCGAACGCCTGCTGCGTCCGGGCGGCCGTCTCGTGATCGTGGCCTTCCACTCGCTGGAAGACCGTATGGTGAAACAGTGGTTGAAGAACCGTGCCGGCAAGATGGGCGGCGGATCGCGTCATTTGCCGGTTGCGCAGAAAGGCCCCGACTCCACGTTCGAGCTGGCTGTTTCCAAGGCGGTTCTGCCGTCTGATAACGAAGTTGAAGGCAATCCGCGCGCACGCTCCGCCAAGTTGCGGGCCGCAATCCGTACCAGCGCACCCGCCATCGAAGAAGAGGCCAGCGACGGCATGAATCTGCCGCCCCTGTCAGACCTGGAGGATGCCCTATGAGCCGCCGCGCATTTCTGTTTGGATTGGTCGTTGTCGGCCTGCTGATTGTCAGCCTCTATCGTGCCAAATATGGCGCCAAGGACACCGCGGCTGAGCTGATGGCGGTTGAGGCGCAGATCGAGGAGGCGCGCCAGGAAAAGGCGCTGCTGGAAACCGAGCTGTCGCACATGAGCCGCCGCGAATGGATTGAGGAATATGCCCGCACCGAACTGGGTATGGCACCGCCCAAGCCGGAGCAGATGGCTTCCGAGGGGGATCTGGATGCACTGGTTGGCAAGCCCAACAGCCTGAGCGTCCCGGCGCCTGCATCCACCGAGAACGGGGAGGCGCCCGAGTGAGCGAAGCCTCCCGGAACCGGACACGGCTTGCTGGCCTCGCGGTCAGTGCGCTGTTTGTCGTTCTGGCTGGCAAGGCCGGCTACCTGTCCCTTGCGGGCGGGGCGGCACCTGCGCATGCGGCAGGTCAGAAGGCTGAGCGCATCGTGCGGGCCGATATTGTTGATCGCAATGGCGAACTGCTCGCCACATCCGTCTCCGCCTACTCGCTTGTCGCCAATCCGAAACTGATCTGGGATGGCGGCGAAGTGTCCGAAGCGCTCGCGACGGTCCTGCCGGATCTCGACGTGGCGGAGATGACCCGGCGCCTGTCAGATCAGACCCGTGAGTTTGTTTGGGTAGAGCGCGGCCTGACCCCACGCCAGCGCAAGGCCGTGTTTGATCTGGGCCTTGAAGGGTTGCGTTTCGAGGAAGAGAGCCGCCGTGCCTATCCACGCGGTACCTTGGCCGGACATTTGCTGGGCTACACGAATGTGGACGGCCTCGGCGCAGGCGGCATTGAGTATAGCCAGAATGAACGTCTGGCCGCCGGTGGAGAGCCGGTCCGCCTGACCATCGATAATGGCGTGCAGGCAGCGGTCGAGGCTGAGCTGTCAATCGCCGCTGCCGAGCATGAAGCTGAAGGTGGCGCCGCGATCCTGCTGGATGCGCAAACCGGCGAAGTACGCGCCATGGCCAGCTGGCCACCCTTTGACCCGAACCGGTCAGTTGATATTCCGATGTCGGATCCGTCCCGCCTCAATCGTGCGACCGGGGCGGTCTACGAACTCGGATCCATCTTCAAGCCCTTCACGGTCGCCGCTGCGCTCGAAGCCGGCGTGGTGCACCCGACCGAATTGTTCGATGTGCGCCGCCCGCTGGAAATTCGCGGTTTCCGGATTGAGGATGATCACCCATTCCATGGCGATGCCGACATCACGCACATCATTTCCCAGAGCTCCAATATCGGCACGGTCCGGATCAACGAGAAGCTGGGGCCGCGGCGCCAGCAGGATTTCCTGATCCGCGCCGGTCTGATGGAGCGGGTGAAGATCGAACTGGCGGGCATCTCGGCGCCAATCCTGCCCGAGCGGTTTGACGATCTCTATTCTGCTACCGTGTCCTATGGGCATGGCATTGCTGTATCGCCCATGTCTTTCCTGGCTGCCTTTTCGACCTTTGCGAATGGGGGTGAGCGGGTTCAGCCGACCCTGATCATGAACAATCGGGATCGCCCTGCGCCTGTAAGAGTGATGTCTGCTTTGACGGCAGAAATGGTGAACGTGATGATGCGCGAAGCGGTCGTCACCGGCACCGGCAAGAATGCCGAAGTTGCCGGGTATCGCGTTGCGGGAAAAACCGGCACGGCGGAGAAGCCGATCCTTGGCGGCTATGATGATGACCACAATGTCACGAGCTTTGCGGCTGTCTTTCCCTATGATCGCCCCCAATATGCCCTGATCGTGACCCTCGATGATCCGAAGGCCGGATCAGGGGCCGGCGCCACGGCGGCCTACAATGCGGCTCCGGCGGCGGGACGAATGATAGAACGTGTCGCGCCGCTTCTGGGTCTTGCGCCACGGTTCGAGGATATTCGCCCGGCGGGCGCAGCCCTCCGCTCCGGCCAGGAGAAGAGGAGTTCCTTGTGACCAAACTGAAAGACCTGTTCCCGCTCGTCGAGCAGGGAGACATCGAAATCAAAGGCATGACGGCTGACAGCCGTCGGGTAGCGCCGGGCTATCTGTTCGCGGCGCTGAAAGGCACCGTATCGGATGGTCGGGACTATATTCCGCAGGCAATCGAAAAAGGCGCTGCGGCGATCCTGTCCGAAGGCGGCGTTGCGGTAGATGGTGCTACGCATGTGATCGCGGATGAGCCGCGCCGCGCGCTGGCCCTCGCCGCGAAGCGCTTCCATGTCGCGCAGCCGAAAACGATCGCTGCCGTGACAGGTACGAATGGCAAATCCTCGACGGTGGATTTCTGTCGCCAGATCTGGGCGAATGCAAACCTGTCGGCTGCCTCGATGGGCACGCTTGGTGCCATTGGCCCGAAGGGCAAGATTGATGTCGGCCATACGACACCTGATCCGGTTACCATTCACGAGACCCTCCACGAACTGGCTGGGCAAGGGGTCACCCATTGTGCGATGGAGGCGTCCAGCCACGGCCTGGAGCAACATCGCCTTGATGGTGTGGACTTGTCGGCTGTTGCTTTCCTGAACTTTACCCAGGACCATCTCGACTATCACGCCACGATGGAAGAATACCTCGACGCCAAACTGCGCCTGTTCCGCGACTTTGGCGGACAGGGCATGCCAGCCATCGTGAACGCCGACAGCGACCATCGTGAGGTCTTCGAGAAGGCCGCAACCGATCATGGCCTGCAGGTCGTGTCCTTCGGCTGGCGCGGCGAGGATCTCTGGATCGACGAAATCATGCCGCGCGCGACCGGGCAGGTGCTCAACCTGTTCTGGCGCGATGTCGAATTGAAGCCTTTCGAACTGCCGCTGATCGGCGAGTTCCAAGCGTTGAATGCGCTGGCGGCGGCGGCGATCTGCTTGTCGCTGGGCATGGACGTCGACGCGGTGATGGACGGCCTGTCCAAGCTGAAGCCCGTTAAGGGGCGTCTCGAACTGGTCGGCAAGACCGAGGCAGGCGCGGGCGTGTTTGTCGATTATGCCCACACGCCGGACGGGCTCGACGTGTTGCTCCGCGCCGTTCGTCCGCATACAGCCGGCCGACTGAAAGTCATCTTTGGGTGCGGCGGTGACCGCGATGCCAAGAAGCGCCCGCTGATGGGCGAGATCGCAACGCGTCAGGCCGACGATGTGATCGTGACCGACGACAACCCGCGCTCTGAAGACCCGGACATGATCCGGCATGCCATTCTCGAAACCGCGCCGAATGCGCGCGAGATTGGCGATCGCGGAGAGGCCATCCGGACGATTATCGCCGAACTGAAAAAAGGCGACACGCTGGTGATCGCTGGCAAGGGCCACGAGACCGGCCAGATCATTGGCGCGGATATCATCCCGTTCTCAGATCAGGACACGGCGCTGGATGCGCTGAAAGGCGGCGCCGGATGAACGCGCCGCTCTGGATCTCTTCCGATATCGCGCTCATTACGGGTGGCAGGGCGACGGATCCGTTCTCTGTGACGGGTTCAGTGTCGATCGACACACGCAGCCTGAAGCCGGGCGACCTGTTCGTGGCGCTGACGGACCAGCGCGATGGGCATGATTTCGTCGAGGCGGCCTTTGCTGCGGGCGCGGCGGGCGCACTCGTGTCGCGTCAGGTCGGGCAGGGGCCTCAGCTCATTGTGGATGATGTGCAGGAAGCGCTGGAGCAGATGGGTGTGGCCGCGCGGGTCCGCTGTGGCGCGCATCGCACGGCCGTGACCGGTTCAGCCGGCAAGACCAGCGTCAAGGAAATGCTGGCACAGATCTATCGCGCCTTCGGTCCGGCGCACTGGAATGTGAAGAGTTTCAACAATCATTGGGGTGTGCCGCTGACTCTGGCGCGCATGCCGGAAGACACCACGCGCGCCGTTTTCGAGATTGGCATGTCGACTCCTGGCGAGATCGCGCCGCGCAGCCAGATGGTTCGTCCGCATACCGGCATCGTGACCTGTATTGCGGGGGCGCATCTTGAAGGGCTCGGCTCTCTCAGCGCAGTTGCGCATGAGAAGGCAGATATCTTTACCGGTATGGAGGCCGGGGGGACATTTATCCTGCCTGCCGATGACGAATTCTTTGACTATCTTGCCGGACGCGCGCGGCGCTTCTGCCCGACCGGAAATCTCGAGAGTTTTGGCCGGAGCGCCAATGCGACGGCGCGTATTGTCGGATATGAGACAGACGGCAATGAAAGCCGGATCCAGCTCGATATTGTCGGCAAGCCGGTGCTTGTCACGATCAATGCGGTTGGTGAGCATTGGGCCATGAATGCGGCAGCGGCGGTTCTGGCCGCCAGCCAGTCCGGTCTGTCGGTCGAGGACTGCGCCGAAGCACTTTCGGGTTACACGCCACCTCCCGGTCGGGGGACAGCCGAACAGCTCACCCTGCCACAGGGTGGACACATTACGCTGATCGATGATGCCTACAATGCAAACCCGGCGAGCATGAAGGCCTCATTGGCTGCGCTGTCCCGTCGGGGCAGTGGACGTCGGCTGATTGCGCTCGGCGAAATGCTCGAAATTGGCGAAACGTCGGATGCTGAACATGCCGCGCTTGCGGATCCGGTGGCGGATACTGGGCCAGCTGCCATTTTCCTGGCAGGCGACAAAATGACTCATCTTTCGGACGCACTTCCGCCTCAGTTGGAGCAGACCTGGACTCGCAATTGGGAAGAGCTGTGGAATCCTCTGCAAAATGCGCTCCGAGATGGAGATGTGCTCTTGATCAAGGGGTCGAATGCGTCCGGGATGGCGAAACTAGCTGACCGAATTCGCCAATGGAGCGACTCGGCAATGGGTAAGATGGAACGCGGGGCAGAAGGCGCCGCAGAGGTTGGGTGATGCTATACGAATGGCTGGCCGCAGACAGCGGTATATTTAACGTTCTGAACTACATCACATTCCGGTCCGGCGCGGCCGTGGTGACGGCGTTCCTTGTGACCGTCCTGTTCGGAGACGCAATCATCAACTTCCTCCGTGCCCGGCAGGGTAAGGGCCAGCCGATCCGCGACTTGTCGCTGGAAGCGCAGCTGTCGAAGCAGGGCACGCCGACAATGGGCGGTTTCCTGATCTGGCTGGGCCTGGTGGTCGGCGTCTTGCTCTGGGGCAACCTGACCAACCCTTATATCTGGGTCACACTGTTCGTGACACTGTCTTACGCCGTTCTTGGCTTCCTGGATGATCTTGCCAAGGTTTCCAAGCAGAGCGCGGATGGCGTTCCGGCGAGCGTGCGCCTGCTCGCGGGCTTTGGCATAGCGGCGATTGCCTGTGCGTTCATCATGGGCCTGCACGGCGCGCACACGCCAGCGGGTCATGCCGAATGGGGCCCGCTGAACGGATTGGCTGAGAGCATTGCCAGCCTGGCACCTGAAACAAGCGTCGAGCCTGCCGACCCGGCCTTTTCCGGCGGCGTGGCTGTGCCCTTCGTAAATGACTATTTCTTCCCGCTTGGCGGCTTCTTCATCCTGTTTGGCATGATCGTGGTTGTCGGCAGCGCGAATGCGGTGAACTTCACCGACGGTCTGGATGGCCTCGCCATTGTGCCGATGAGTTTCGCGGCTGCCTCCTATGCCCTGATTGCTTACCTGACAGGTAACTTCGTCTTCGCCGACTATCTCGGCATCCAGTTCACGCCGGGCACCGGCGAACTGACTGTGTTGCTCGCCTCCATGATCGGCGCGGGCATGGGCTTCCTCTGGTATAATGCCTATCCGGCCAAGGTCTTCATGGGCGACACCGGATCGCTCGGACTTGGAGGAATGCTGGGTGTCGTTGCGGTGGCGGCCAAGCACGAATTTGCGCTGGTTATCATTGGCGGTCTGTTCGTGATGGAAGCGGTGTCTGTGATGATACAGGTCGGCTGGTTCAAGGTCACCCGCAAGCTGACGGGGGAAGGCAAGCGCATCTTCCTCATGGCGCCGCTGCACCACCACTTCCAGAAGAAAAACTGGCCAGAAACGCGCGTTGTGGCGCGCTTCTGGATCCTGTCCGTCTTGTTCGCCCTCGCGGGCCTCGCAACGTTGAAGCTGAGGTAAGCCGAGACCCATGATTCCGATTACTGAATATGCTGGAAGAGATGTTGCTGTGTTCGGCCTTGGCCGGACAGGCCTCTCGGCTGCCAAGGCCCTCAAGGCCGGGGGCGCGCGTGTTCATGCGTGGGATGACAATGAAGAGACTCGCGCAAAGGCGGAGGCCGCTGGCCTGACCCTGTCAGACATCAACAAGCGCGACTGGCAGACCTTTGCCGCGCTCGTCCTTTCCCCCGGCGTGCCATACAAATTCCCGCAGCCGCACCGGATTGTGCGGATGGCGGAAATGACCAATGTGCCGGTCGTCGGCGACATGGAATTGTTCGCCCGCGCTGTGCAGGCCCTGCCAGAGCGTGGCCGTCCGAAGATCGTGGCCATCACCGGCACGAACGGGAAGTCGACCACAACCGCGTTGATCGGGCATATCCTGAAACATGCGGGCCGTGATGCGCGCATCGGGGGCAATATCGGCACAGGCGTGCTGGACCTTGCCCCACTGCACGCCAACGCAACCTATGTTCTGGAGCTCTCTTCCTACCAGCTGGACCTGGTGAAGAGCCTGCATTGCGATGTCGCCGTGCTGCTCAACATCACGCCGGATCATCTGGACCGCCATGGCGGCATGGACGGGTACCAGGCTGCGAAAATGCGCATCTTCCAGAACCAGACCGAGAAAGATGTTGCGATCATTGGCTTTGACGATGTGATCACCCAGTCCATCGCCATCGGCCTGTCGGCAAATGGACCAGCGCGTGTTGTCCAGGCTTCATCCACCTATGCGCTCGGCCGGGGCGTCAGCGCCGTGGACGGACGACTCTATGACAGCAATAGCGGTCAGGCGCAGTTCGTCGGTAACCTCTCCGACTGCATGGCGCTGCCGGGCCGTCACAACCACCAGAATGCCGCGGCAGCCTATGCCGCCTGCCGGGCGCTGGGCCTCGACCCACAGACCATCATGGATGGTATTCGCACCTTCCCGGGTCTTGCCCACCGACTCGAAATGGTTGGCGAGATTGATGGCGTGAAATTCGTCAATGACTCCAAGGCGACCAATGCCGAAGCCGCCGAACAGGCGTTGAAAGCCTACAAGAAAGCATACTGGATTGCAGGCGGTGTTTCGAAGGCTGAGGGCATCCAGCCATTGGCGCCGCTGTTCCCGAACATCACGAAGGCCTATCTGATCGGGGACTCCGAAGAAACCTTCGCCGCAACGCTGAAGGGCAAGGTGGCCCTGCAAACATGCGGCACGCTCGAAAATGCAGTTCAGGCTGCATTTCGTGATGCAAAAGTGGTCGGAGACGAAAATCCGGTCATTCTTCTTTCACCTGCCTGTGCAAGTTTCGACCAGTTCCGCGACTTTGAACATCGCGGAGATGTGTTCCGGAGCATCGTCCAGTCAATGATGCCGCAGGAGTTGAAGGAGTTGGCTTGACCTACGTAGCATCCGCCCCATTGCTCGCACGCTCGGACATGTCCTGGCTGACCGAGTGGCGGCGGACGCTCGATTGGGGGCTCTTCGGCGGTGCGTTTTTCCTGATTGCCATTGGCCTGCTCATGTCGCTTGCGGCGGGGCCGACTGCGGCGGCGCGGATTGGCTATTCGGATGAATACTTCTTTGTGTTCCGTCAGGTCTGCTTTGCCGGTTTGGGCGCGACCATCATGGTGGTGGTCAGCATGCTGGACCGGACCTGGGCGCGGCGGTTTGCAACGCTGGTCTTTATCGTCAGCCTTGCCCTGATGTTCTTCATTCTCGTTTGGGGACACGAGGCCAAGGGCGCGCAGCGCTGGTTGCGGTTTGCCGGGTTTTCCCTGCAGCCGAGCGAGATGGTGAAGCCTGCCTTGATTGTCCTGAGCGGTTGGTTGCTGGCGCAGCGAGAGCTGTATCCAACCGGGCCTTGGGCGATCATTGCCTTCCTGTTCTATGCGGTCACGCTCGGCCTGTTATTGCTGCAACCGGATGTCGGACAGTCGGTGTTGTTGAGTGCGGCCTTCGTCGTGACGTTCTATGTCAGTGGCCTGCCGTGGAAATGGGCGGCGGGGTTCGCGGTTGGTGGGGTCAGCTTGTCGGCGTCGCTTTATGCCTTGCTGCCGCATGTTCGCTACCGGGTGAACAGCTTCATCAATCCAGACTCTGCCGATACTTACCAGATTGACCGTGCTGCCGAAGCCATCGGCCGGGGGGGATTGTTTGGTGTTGGACCGGGGGAGGGGCAAGTTAAGATCCATCTGCCGGACGCGCACACTGATTTCATCTATGCGGTCATGGTCGAGGAGTTTGGCCTGATCGCGGCGCTGATGCTGATGGCGGTTTTCGTATTGCTGATCCTGCGGGGCTTCCGTGCCAGTTCACGTGTGGAAGATGGCTATGCGCGCGCTGCGGCTGCCGGACTCTTCACGCTATTCGGCCTTCAGGCTGCCATAAACATTGCCGTAAATCTGGCCCTTATCCCGCCAAAGGGCATGACACTGCCATTTGTGTCCTATGGTGGCTCGTCCATGATCGGGACGGGATTGACACTGGGCCTTGCGCTGGCACTTGTGCGCGGACAAGGTACGCGCACAAGGGGCCGGTATGGCTGAAGACAGAGACAAGCTTGTCGTCATCGCAGCAGGTGGCACAGGGGGGCACATGTTCCCCGCCAGAGCCTTTGCCGACGAGATGATTGCAAGAGGCTGGAAGGTTGGCCTGATCTCTGACAAGCGCGGCGCAAAATATGCCAAGGAATTTCCGGCAGACTGGCTGGAACAGATTCAGGCCTCTTCCCCCAATCTCCGCAAGCCATGGACTCTGCCGGCGACGGCCATGAAGATCAATGCGGGCATATCCCGTGCGAAAACCCTGATCCGTGAAACCCGGCCCAGCCTGATCGCAGGCTTTGGTGGCTATCCGGCCTTCCCGGCACTGGCTGCGGCGCGCCGCATGAAGGTGCCGATCATCATCCATGAGCAGAACGCTGTTCTCGGGCGGGT